>WBZX01003346.1_pt1 | contig 10243 bp, 6 predicted proteins | sample 5204211 | NCBI WGS metagenome assembly WBZX01 (sample SAMN12344362, study PRJNA552823) | activated sludge metagenome | biome: Activated sludge suspended growth; feature: Nitrification reactor; material: Wastewater; isolation source: activated sludge from nitrification reactor of wastewater treatment...
CGGCCTTGGGCGAGATAGCCCGCCAGCAGGCCATCGCCGAGGCGGTGATCCAGGCTTTGCAGCATTTCGAACTCGACCGTCGCATCACACTGCCCGCCCGCTTCCGAGAACTGGAAGCAGCACGACTGGCCAAACTGATCGAAGTCTGGCTGCAGGTTGAAGCCATGCGCGGCCAGAGTTTTGAGGTGGTTGCCTGCGAAGCGCCGGCCGAGGTGGAGATCGAGGGCATCAAGGTCAGGATGATCGTCGACCGCATCGACCAGTTGGCCGATGGCCGGCAGGTCATCATCGATTACAAGACCGGTGCTGCCATCGACACCAGGAACTGGGCCGAGCAACGTATCACCGAGCCGCAGTTGCCGATTTACGCGGCACTGGTCAATGAGGACGTGGCCGCCGTCGTTTTCGCCAAGGTGTTGCTCGACAAGCCGGGCTTTAGTGGCGTGGCTGATGAAAAGGATATTTTGCCCGGCGTGCAGGGCATCGGCGATGACAAGCAGAAAACCTTCGACCCGGCTGAATTCCCGGACTGGATCGCTGTCATTACCCACTGGCGTGAGCGTCTGCATGCCGTTGCCAAGGAAGTGAAGCAAGGGCAGGCTGCGGTCATGTTTGCCAACGCCAAGGATCTGCAATATTGCGAGGTGTTGCCTTTGCTGCGATTGCCCGAGCGGCAGCGTCTGCTGGCCGAGGCCGCACTCCACCGGGAAATGGTTTGAACGAGGCGGGGTTCCGACTCGAATTGCTGACTGACTGAACAGGAGAAGATCATGCGTGAATTGAAATTTCTAGGTATTTGCGGCAGCCTGCGCCGTCAATCGACCAATGCCGGCCTGTTGCGGGCGGCGATGGCCGAATTGCCGGAAGGCGTGTCGATGGAAATTGCCGACCTGTCGGCCGTGCCTCTTTACAACGCCGATATAGCCGAAAAGCCGGCTGCCGTTGAGCGTTTGCTGGCCCAGATGGGCGCGGCCGACGCACTGGTGCTGGCCTGTCCGGAATACAACTATTCCATCGCGCCGGCCATGAAGAATGCCCTCGACTGGGCCTCGCGGGAGCCGGATAACGCCCTGCTGGCGGGCAAGGCGATCGCCATCATGGGCGCCGGGGGCGGCATGGGCACCTCGCGCGCCCAATATCATCTGCGACAGGTTTGCGTGTTTCTTGACCTGCACCCGCTGAACAAGCCGGAAGTTTTTTCCAGCGCCTTTGCGGGCTTGTTTGATGCTGATGGCAACCTCACCGATGCCAAGCTGATTCAGCAGGTCGCCACGCAGATGCAGGCGCTGGCCAACTGGTCGCGGAAACTGAAGGCCTGATGCCGCCAGCGCCCGACCGCCTCGACGAAGACCGGATCGCCCGCCTGCGGGCGCTCGAGGTGGCCTCCTTCATCGTCGAGGCGCCAGCGGGTGCCGGCAAGACGGAGTTGCTGACCCAGCGCTACCTGCGCCTGCTCGCCGTCGTCGAACACCCCGAAGAGGTCCTGGCGCTGACCTTCACCAACAAGGCGGCGACCGAGATGCGCGACCGCATTCTCGGCAGCCTGGAGCGCGCCGCGCGCAACGAACGGCCGGCCGAGGCGCACAAGCAGCTGACGTTCGGCCTGGCGCAAAAAGTCCTCGCCCACGATGCGGCGCAAGGCTGGCAGTTGCTCGGCCATCCCGGCCGCTTGCGCATCACGACGCTCGATGCGCTGTGCGCCAGCCTGGCCCGCCAGATGCCTTACCTCAGCCGCTTCGGGGCGCAACCGGGTGTCGCCGAGGACGCCGAGGCTCATTACGCGACGGCAGCACGGCGGACGCTGGAAATGGTCGAGGCCGGCGGCGCCGATGCCGACGTCGTGGCCGAGGCGCTGGCCTTCATGGACAACAACGCCGGTCGTCTGGAACGGCTGCTGATTGCCATGCTTGGCCGGCGCGACCAATGGCTGCAGCATGCTTCGCGCATCGAAAGCGGGGCGATGAAGGGCGAAGTCGAGGCCGGTTTTGCGGCGCTCATCGAGCGCGATCTGGCGGCCGTTGGTGACTTGCTCGACGGCCGTCTGCAAAGCCTGCTCATGCCCTTGGCCCGCTTTGCAGCAGCCAATGTGCCGGGAACGCTCGATTCCATTTTTGACTGGAATTTCCGGTTGACCGTGGGAATCGCCGATCTGCCGCGCTGGCAGGCGGTGGCGACGCTCCTCATGACCGGCACGGGGACTATTCGCAAAACGGTCGACAAGCGCATCGGCTTTCCGGCTGACAAGGAATTCGCCGACCAAAAAAAGGCCATGCTCGAACTTCTGGCCGAATTGCGCGGTGTCGCCGGCCTCGAAGAAGCGCTGGCCATGCTGGTCAAGCTGCCGCGTCCGGAGCTGAGCGAGGCTGAATGGGCGACCGTCGAGTGCTTCTCGCGCCTGCTCCGGCTGGCCGCCGGGCAGTTGTGGCTGGCTTTTCAGGAGGCCGGCGAGGTCGATTTCATCGAAATCGCCGCCCGCGCCGGGCTGGCGCTCGGCGACGACGAGGCGCCGACCGATCTGGCCCAGGCGCTCGACTACCGCATTCGCCACCTGCTGGTTGACGAATTCCAGGACACCAGCCCGACCCAGGTCGACCTCATTGAAAAGCTGACGCGTGGCTGGATGCCCGATGACGGCCGGACGCTGTTCGTGGTCGGCGACCCGATGCAGTCGATCTACCGTTTTCGCAAGGCTGATGTCGGACTTTTCCTGCGTGTGCGCGAGCGCGGTATTGGCGACATTCGCCTCGGCCACCTGCGTCTGTTCCGCAACAACCGCTCGTATCCGGGCATCGTCGATTGGGTGAACACCGCCTTCCCGAGCATCTTCCCGGCCGCCGACAGCCCCGAGGCGGGCGCCGTGCGTTACGCCGAATCGGCGGCGACCCGGCCGGTGCGCGCCGATAGCGGGGTGGTCGTGCATCCGGTCATCCAGCGCGAGGGCAGCGACGCGGCCGGGGAGGAGGCGTGCCGCGTGCTGGCCATCATCCAGCAGGCCCGTCGTGCGGCACCGGATGAAAGCATCGCCGTCCTGGTCCGGGCGCGTAGCCACCTTGATGCGCTGGTCGCCGAAATCCGCCGCAGCGCGCCGGAGCTGCGTTTCCAGGCGGTCGACATCGAAGGGCTGGACGGTCGTCAGCACGTGCAGGATCTGCTCATCCTGTTCCGCGCCCTGCTGCATCGCGCCGATCGCGTCCATTGGCTGGCCCTGCTGCGCGCCCCGTGGTGCGGCCTCAAGCTGGCCGACCTGCACGCGCTGGCCGCCGACGACCGGAAATCGACAATCTGGCAACTGATGCAGGATGAAGCCCGCCTCGGCCGCCTGTCTGACGATGGCCGGCAACGTCTGTTGCACGTCCGCGACGTGCTGCAACTGGCCTTCGCCGGTCGCGCCCGCCAGCATCCCCGGCGCTGGCTCGAAGGCGTCTGGCTGATGCTGGGCGGGCCGCGCTGCCTCGAAGCACCCGAGGCGCTCAATGATGTCGAGGCTTTCTTCAAGCTCGTCGACAAGCTGGTGGCCAGCCGCAACCTCAGTGCCGAAACGCTGGCTGCACAGGCCGCCGAACTTTATGCGCCGTCCGATCCGCAGGGGAATGCCGTGCAGATGATGACGGTGCATAAATCCAAGGGCCTTGAGTTCGATACCGTCATCCTGCCTGGTCTGGATCGCGGCATCGGCGGTAACGACAGCAGCCTGCTGCTTTGGGACGAAGTGGCCGGCGCCGATGGGGACGAACACCTGCTGGTCGCGCCCATCAAGCAAAAGGGGGCGGGCAACGGCGAGCCGACCGCCTACGATTACCTGAAAAAGCTCGAAGCCGAACGTGCTGCCCACGAAGTCGAGCGTCTGCTTTATGTTGCCGCCACGCGCGCCATCCGGCATCTCCACCTGGTCGGCGTGGCTGTCGCTGACGAGAAGAAGGATGACGGCCTGAAGGTGCCGGCCGGCGGCACGCTGCTTAATCTGCTCTGGCCGGGTGTTGCGCAGCCGGTTTTTGCTGATGCGCTGGCCAAGGCAGAAGCGGTTGCGCCAGTCAGCGTCGGCATTGATCCGGCGAGCTTTGTGCCGCCGCTGGTTCGCCTGCGTCAGATCGGCATGCCGGCGGCGCTGAGCAAAATATGTGACGATCTGCGTCCGGCCGATAATCCGCTCGACCTCGACGAAGTCGAGCCTGGCCTTTCGCTGGAAGCCTCGGTTGGCACGCTGGTGCACCGCTGCCTGGAGCTGATTTCGAAAAATGGCTTAAAAAGCTGGTCGACCGCGAGAGTGGCCAGTTTGCAGCCGGCCTATCAGCGCTGGCTGCAAGGTCAGGGGCATAGCGAAGCGGATGCGGCCAGCGGTGCCGCCGAGGTCGTCCTTGCGGTAGGTCATACGCTGGATTCCGAGGTCGGGCGCTGGCTGCTGGCAGATCATCCCGAAGCAGCGGCAGAACAAGCCTGGAGTAGCCAGCAGGATGACACTACCCTGCACCACGTGATCGACCGCATTTTTGTGGCGGAGGGCTGTCGCTGGATCATTGATTACAAAACAGCCCGGCTGCCCGAGAGCGATCTGGCGCAACGGGCCGAGGGCTATCGTCCGCAACTCGAGCGCTATGCCAGCTTGTTTGCAGATGCCGGCCTGCCGTTGCGTCTGGCGATCTTTTTTCCCCTGCAAGGGCGCTTGATAGAGCTGTCATCAGCGTCATGACCGGTACGCTTCGTAGCCAATACAACTATACTGGGCACTCGTTATTCGTCTATGCTTCAGGCATGCCGCGACGCGCATTGATTGCTCTGCTCTGCTTCTTCCTGTCCTGCGGGGGCGCTGGCGGGCGATGGGCGATCGCCGGGCCGGCGCTGCGTGTGCTGGTTCTCGACAATGCACCGCCGATGTCCTTTCGTGACGAATTCGGGCGGCTGAGCGGATTCAGCGTGGATGTTGCCCGGGCCGTCTGCGATGAAATGCGCGTTCAGTGTGTCTTTGATGTGGCGGCGCAAAGTGATTTGATCGACCGTCTGATACGGGGGCAGGCCGATATCGTCGCGACAGGTTTGCTCGAAACGCCCGAGCGCCATGGCAAGCTGCTTTTCGCCAAACCCTATTACCGCTCTTTTTCCATGTGGCTGGCTCGGCCCGACGTCAAGCCGGGGCAGACCGGCATTCGTGTTGCCGTCGTCAGTGGGTCGGCCCAGGAGGAATATGGCCGTCGGCAGGGCTGGAAAATGCATCCGGTGCATACCAATGGTGATCTTGGCGGGGCCATCGTTGGCGGTCACGTGCAGGCAGCGCTGGTGCCGATGGCGACAGCACTCACCCTGCAAAAAAGCGAGGCCTATCGGCGACTCGAACTGTCAGCCACCGTGCTGCGCTCGCCCGAACTGGGCGGCGACGCCTCCTTTGGCGTATCGCTGTTTCGGCCCGAATTGCTTGATGAAATTAACGCAGCGCTTGAACGCATCAAACGCAATGGGACGTATGATCGAATCAATTCCCGCTACCTGCCATTTCGTGTGAGTTGATGCCCACCCATTCTCGATTGCTGAAGCCTTCTGTTGCGACCGGAGGACTGTTTTGATCATGTCGTCGAAAGGCCTGCGTGCGGGCCGCGCCTTTTCGCTGCTGGCCCTGATATTTGTGATCACTTTCGGTATTTCGGTGGTGCTGCTCTCGTTGGATCAGCAACGTGTCGTTGACGCCAATGGCAGACTGCAGGAGCAGACGGTGCCGGAGATCATTCGCTACCAGCGACTGGCCCGCAATCTTGAACAGCTCCGCCAGGAAGGGGAGCGCATCTTTGCGGTCAGTTCGGTCGCGTCGCGCCAGCAGTCGCTATTTGTTGTCACGCTGATCGCCAGTCACCCGAGTGTTCTCGAGCATCCGGGGGCGGCACCGCTGGCGCGGGAGGCGGAGGGGTTCCTGGGTGATGTGGTTCGCCAGTCCGTGGGTGACGACCGCCCGCCTGCCGCGCGCTATGACGAATGGCAACGGTTGGCGGCGCGTCTCGGCCTGCAGGTAGATGACATCTCGATCCAGGGCATCAACCTGGCGACCAATGACCTTAACGTCGCATCGACAGCGATGAGGCTGGCGCGCTACAAGCTGATGGTCGTGCTTCTGCTGGTTGGGTTGTTCCTGCTGGCCTTCATGGTCCTTGTCCGGCGCCACCTGATTCACCCGTTGCAACGCATCAACAAGGCCCTGTCGACGCTCAGCGTTGACCGCCCAGCACCCGAATTCCATGCCTCGCTGATGCTTGAAATCCAGGCGGTTGAAGCGGCGATTCAGGAGCAGCATGCCTTGCTGATTCAGAATGACGAAACCCGGAAAGTGCTGGAAAAGCTGGCCAACAAGGATGGCCTGACCGGACTGATGAATCGCCGGCATTTCATGCAGACGGCCGAGGTCGAGCTACAGCGCGCCCAGCGCTATCGGCGCGCAGTGACGGTGGCGATGGCCGATCTCGATTATTTCAAGAAACTCAATGACACCTACGGTCATGCGGCCGGCGACGCCGTGCTGCGCGCTTTTGCCGATCTGGTGCAGGATGCCGTGCGGCAATCGGATCTGGTCTGTCGCTACGGTGGCGAAGAGTTTGCATTCCTGTTTCCGGAAATCGGTCCTGCCGAAACGGAAAAACTGGCCGAGCGCCTGCGCGTTCGGTGTGCCGAAATGGATGTCGGGCTACCTGACGGACGCCAGATCAAGGTATCGGTCAGCATCGGGCTGGCCGATGCCAGCGAATGCCCGATAGAAATCGCCCTCAAACGGGCCGATGAAGCCCTCTACGAAGCCAAGCGGCTGGGCCGTAACCGGGTGGTCATTAGCGGTGAACCCCCTGCCGCGGAAGCCTGAAATAGCGATACCTGGCTAGGGCCAGAGGATGCAGGCCCAGACCACAACGGCGTTGAGCAGACTGAGCAGCACCGCCGCGCTGCCCATGTCCTTGGCCCGTTTGGCGAGATCGTTCTTCTCCGGCGAGGCCTTGTCGACCACCGCTTCGACCGCCGAATTCAGGATTTCGACAATCAGGATGAGGATGATGCTGCCCATCATCAGCGCCCGATCGACGCCGGTTTTTGCCAACAGCAAGGCGAGTGGAATGGCGATGGCGGCGAGCAGGATTTCCTCGCGAAACGCCGCTTCGTTCTGCCAGGCGGCACGCAGACCGTCCCGCGAGTAGCCGAGGGCGTTGATCAGCCGGGTGAGACCTTTTTTGCCCTTGAAGTCGGCACCACTCACGACAAGCTGCTTTCTTGAGGATTTGCCTTTTTGCCATTTTTTCGTGTTGACCGCAATTGCAGGTGGTTATGGTGATCACGGCGTAATTCGAATAGCTCGCTGACGCTGACAAGGTCACCCAGTTTTGCGTAACCGTAATTGCGCTGGTCGAAGGCAGGCCAATTCTTGTTGATATGCGAACCAACTGCACCCAGCGACGCCCAGCCTTCTTCATCGGAAACTGCGACAACGGCATTGCGCAAATGGGTAACTAGGCGGGTATCGCTGCGCAGTTCGTTAGTGCCTTGTCTGGTAGTCGGTATGGCCGGAGGTTGCGCCGTATTGCTCGGGGTCGGCAGAGGTGTTCTGAGATGTTCTAGAAAGAGAAATTTCGTGCAAGCGTTAACAAACGGCGGGGGTGTCTTTTCTTCGCCAAACCCGAAAACCTTCAGGCCGTTCGCCCGCAGGCGCATGGCGAGTGGCGTAAAGTCTGAATCGCTGGAGGCGATACCGAATGCCGACAGCTTTTGCGTGTAGAGCAGGTCCATCGCGTCGATGATGATGGCGCTGTCTGTCGCATTCTTGCGCTTGGTATAGGCGAACTGCTGCACTGGTTGAATCGCGTAATCATGCAGGATTTCAACCCAGCCAATGAGGGCCGGGTTCTTCCAGTCGCCGTAGGCGCGCCGAATGTTGATTACGCCGTATTTGGACAGCTCATCAAGAATGTCATTGATCTTGACGGCCGGCGAGTTGTCCGCATCGATAAGCAGGGCGATTCCATTGTGTTCCATATTCATGGCTTCTTGGGCAGCAGGGGTTTCAGGAAGCGTCCGGTGTGGCTGCCTTTGCACTTGGCGACTTGTTCCGGTGTTCCCGACACGAGAATCCGTCCGCCGCCGTCGCCGCCTTCCGGGCCGAGATCGACGATCCAATCGGCCGTCTTGATGACGTCGAGATTGTGTTCGATGACGACGATGGTGTTGCCGTTATTGGCTAGGCGTTGCAACACGCTGAGGAGCATTTCGATGTCCTGGAAATGCAGGCCGGTGGTCGGTTCGTCGAGGATGTAGAGGGTGCGGCCGGTGTCGCGTTTGGACAGTTCGAGGGCCAGCTTGACGCGCTGGGCTTCGCCGCCGGACAGCGTGGTGGCGCTCTGGCCGAGGGTGATGTAGCTCAGGCCGACATCGACCAGCGTTTGCAGCTTGCGGGCGATGTTGGGTACCGGGTCGAAGAACTCGCGCGCCTGCTCGACGGTCATGCCGAGGATGTCGTAAATGTTCTTGCCCTTGTATTGCACCTCCAGCGTTTCGCGGTTGTAGCGCTTGCCGTGGCAGACGTCGCAGGGAACGTAGATATCGGGCAGGAAATGCATCTCGACCTTGATCATGCCGTCGCCCTGGCAGGCTTCGCAGCGCCCGCCCTTGACGTTGAAGCTGAAGCGGCCGGGGCCATATCCGCGGACGCGGGATTCGGGAACCTGGGCGAATAGTTCGCGGATCGGCGTCAAGAGGCCGGTGTAGGTCGCCGGGTTGGAGCGCGGCGTGCGGCCGATCGGCGCCTGGTCGACGTTGATGACCTTGTCGAACAGGTCGAGGCCAACGATTTCCTTGTAAGGCGCCGGCTCGGTCGTCGAGCCGTAGAGGTGGCGGGCGGCAGCGGCGTAGAGCGTGTCGTTGATCAGCGTTGATTTGCCCGAGCCGGAAACGCCGGTGATGCAGGTGAGCAGGCCGCCGGGGATTTCGAGGGTGACGTCTTTCAAATTATTGCCATAGGCGCCGACGACCTTGAGCTGCTTGTTCGGATCCTGCGGTCGACGCGATTTTGGCGCCGAAATCGATTTGCGGCCGGACAGGTAGTCGCCGGTCATCGACAGTGGGTTGGCCTGAACTTCGGCCGGTGTGCCCTGGGCGACGACATCACCGCCATGGACGCCGGCGCCGGGGCCGATGTCGACGACGTAATCGGCGCTGCGGATGGCGTCTTCGTCATGTTCGACGACCAAAACTGAATTGCCCATGTCGCGCAGGTTCTTCAGAGTTTGGAGCAGGCGGTCGTTGTCGCGCTGGTGCAGGCCGATGGACGGTTCGTCCAGCACGTACATGACGCCGGTCAGGCCGGAGCCGATCTGCGAGGCCAGCCGGATGCGCTGGGCTTCGCCGCCGGACAGCGTTTCGGCCGAGCGTTCGAGGCACAGGTAGTCGAGGCCGACGTTGATCAGGAAGCTGAGCCGGGCGGTGATTTCCTTCAAAATCTTGTCGGCGACCTGCGCCTTGTTGCCGGCCAGGGTCAGGCAGTTGAAGTAATTGCGCGCCTCGCCGAGCGGCAGACGGCTGATTTCGTGCAGGGTCAACGCACCCAAACCCGCGCCGACGCGCACATGCCGGGCTTCGACCCGCAGCCGGGTGCCGGCGCAGGTCGGGCAGGCCGAACTGCTGACGTACTTCGATAATTCCTCGCGCACGGCATTCGATTCGCTGCCGCGATAGCGCCGCTCCAGATTGGGGATGATGCCTTCGAAGGTGTGGCTGCGGTCGAAGCGCGTGCCCTTTTCGTTCAGGTAGCGGAAGTTGATTTCGGTGCGGCCGGAGCCGTAAAGAATCAGCTGGCGCTGGGCTTCGCTCAGTTGCTCGAAGGGGGTGTCGACCGAGAAGCCGTAATGGTCGGCGATCGATTCGATGATCTGGAAGTAGAACTGGTTTTTCTTGTCCCAGCCACGAATCGCGCCGTTGGTCAGCGAAGCGGCCGGATTGGTAACGACGCGCTTGGGGTCGAAGAACTGGATGACGCCCAACCCATCGCATTTCGGGCAGGCGCCCATCGGGTTGTTGAACGAGAAGAGGCGTGGTTCCAGTTCCTGCAAGGCATACGAACAAACCGGGCAGGCGAATTTGGCCGAGAACATGTATTCCTTGGCTGTATCCATTTCCAGCGCCATGGCCCGGCCTTCGGCGTGGCGCAGGGCAGTTTCGAAGGACTCGGCCAGACGCTGGCGCATGTCGTCGCGCACTTTGAGGCGGTCGACCACGACATCGATGGTGTGTT
>WBZX01003348.1_pt1 | contig 10239 bp, 9 predicted proteins | sample 5204211 | NCBI WGS metagenome assembly WBZX01 (sample SAMN12344362, study PRJNA552823) | activated sludge metagenome | biome: Activated sludge suspended growth; feature: Nitrification reactor; material: Wastewater; isolation source: activated sludge from nitrification reactor of wastewater treatment...
GCGCGCCGCGGTCTGGAGCCGGCCGTTCTCGAACCCGGCCATCTGGTAGTAGAAGCCCTTGCCGATGCCGCCCTCGTGCCCGATCAGGTTCTCCTCGGGCACGAACCAGTTCTCGATGGCGATCTCGTAGGAGTGCATGCCGCGGTACCCGATCGTGTCGATCGGGCGGCCCTCCATCTTCCCGGCGCCGTGCGCGCTCTCGGAGGCCAGCTCGAAGCCGTGGGAGTCCCCACGCTCCTTGGGCACGATGAACATCGACAGGCCCCGGTGCCCGATCGAGCGGTCGGGGTCGGTGCGGGCGAGCACCATCAGCACGTCGGCCCGGGCGCCGAAGGTGCACCAGGTCTTCACGCCGTTGATCAGGTAGCCGCCGTCGACCTTCGTCGCGGTGACCTTCACACCGGCCACGTCGGAGCCGTAGTCCGGCTCGGTCACGGCGACGGCGTTCATGATCTCGGCCGTGGCGAGACGGGGCAGCCACTCCTGCTTCTGCGCCTCGGTGCCGCCCGCCTCGAGCGCCCGCGCCAGGATCTCGGGGCGGGTCACGAGCGACCCGCCCGCGCCCAGGGAGCCGCGGGAGAGCTCCTCGGTCGAGACCACCATGCCGATGTAGTCGGACTCGTCGCCCGAGGCGAAGCCGCCGTACTCCTCCGAGATCGACAGGCCGAACGCGCCCATCTCGGCGAGTCCGGTGATGATGTCCTCGGGGATGTCGCCGTTGGTGCGGTGGATGTGCTCGGCGATCGGGGTCAGCTTCTCGTCGGCGAAGCGGCGGAAGGTGTCCTGCACCATCTCGAAGTCGCCCGACAGGTGCCGCGGCCCGTCGGTGTCGGCCAGCGACGCCAGGAACGCCGGCGCCCGGTAGGTGGCGACGAAGTCGCGCACCCCGTCCAGCGCGTCGTTCGGCACACCCCACTCCGACTCACGGCCGAAGACCTTTGCGGCCAGGTCGGCCAGCACGTCGGCGGTGAAGGCGGCGGTGATCTTGGACTCGTCGTCGCCGCGGTTGCCGTAGTCGAGCAGGCCGCGGGCGGCCATGACACCGGCCGCGGCATGCGCCACGTCGTAGGCGAGCACCTGGTTCTCGTCGACTCCGTCATCGGCGAGGCGGGCGATCGCTGCGTCCAGCACACCCTGCGCGAGGTCGAGGGCGGACGCGGCACCGGTGAGCAGATTCTGGTCGGCCATGGCCGCAAGGTTACCGCTGGGTAAGTTGCGGCTCCCAACCGGTGGGGGCTCAGACCGGGGTCGTCCGGCGCTCCACCAGGAAGGCCTCCAGGTCGGGCAGCGGCATCGGCATGCCCAGGTGGTAGCCCTGCGCGCTGTCGCACCCCAGCTCGCGCAGCCGCTCCAGCGCCGCAGCGCTCTCGACGCCCTCGGCGACCACGTGGAGCCCCAGGTTGTGACCGAGGTCGATCACCGACCGGGCGATCGTGTCGTCGCCCGCCTCAAGGTCCGAGACGAACCGACGGTCGATCTTCACCTCGTCGACGGGGAGCTCCCGCAGGTAGGGCATCGAGGAGTAGCCCGTGCCGAAGTCATCGATCGCGAGCCGGACACCGAGCTGCCGCAGTCGGTGCAGCACCTCGAGGGTCTGGCCCGGGTCCTCCATCAGCTGGCGCTCGCTCATCTCGAAGCACAGCGACGACGGTGCCAGCTCCCATCCCTGCACGACCTCGCGGACCCAGTGCTCGAGCTGCGGGTCCGACAGGTTGCGCGAGGACAGGTTGACCGAGATGCCGAAGTCGTCGGGCAGGTCGAGGGTCGGCAGCTCGCTGGTCGCCCGCTCGGTGACCACGCGGGTCAGCATCTGGATGGTCCCCGATACCTCGGCGAGCTCCAGGAACGCTGCAGGCGGCAGCAGTCCGCGCTGGGGGTGGCGCCAGCGCACGAGCGCCTCGACCCCGAGCGGCTCCAACGTCGTGAGCGACAGGCGCGGCTGGTAGTGCACGACGAGCTCGTCGGAGCCGACCGCCTCGGTCAACTCGGCGAGCAGGTCGATCTTGGTCACCGACTGGGCGTCGCGCGAGTCCGAGTGCGCGACGATCCCGCCGCCCCCTTCCTTCGCCCGGTACATCGCCGAGTCGGCGCAGCGCAGCAGGTCCTGTGCGTCCAGTGCATGGTCCGGGGCGAGAGCGAGCCCGACGCTGGCGCCGACCTGCAGCCGGAACTCGCCGACGGTGAACGGTTCGACGCACAGCTCGACCAGACGGTCGGCGACACCGAGCGCGGCCTGCTCGTCGCGCACGTCGGTCAGGAGGATGGCGAACTCGTCGCCGCCGAGGCGGGCGATCGTGTCGCAGTTGCGCATGCCCCGGGAGAGCCGTCGCGCGAGCTCGATCAGCAGCCGGTCGCCGTACTCGTGGCCGAGCGAGTCGTTGACGTCCTTGAACTGGTTCAGGTCCATCAGGAGCAGGCCCGTGCGGGTTCCGTCGCCCGCGGCGCGGTCGAGGGCGGCGGTGAGCCGTTGGTTCAGGTGCGCACGGTTCGGCAGCCCGGTCAGGTGGTCGTGCAGCGCCTGGTGGCGCAGCGACTCGGCGAGCCGCGCGCGCTTGGTGACGTCCTCGAGTGCGATGCCGATGCACTGGTCGGGCAGCGGCATGGCGCGCAGGGCGTGCACCACGCCGTCGTCGCCGATGGTGACCGAGGGCCGCTCCAGCGCGATGCCGAGCCGCACGACGTCGGCGAGCCGGTCGAGGATCGGCACGCTCGCGGGGAGCAGCTCGACGAGCCGCTGGCCGACCGCCTGCTCGGGCGGGCAGCCGACGAGCCCCGCCGAGGCCGGGTTGCCCACCACGACGCGCAGCGACGCGGCATCCTCGGGGTCGTCCAGGCGCAGGATGGCCAACGCGATCGGGATGCCCTCGATGAAGTCGATGTAGCTGCGCGCGGAGCTCTCCGCCTCCCACCGGGCGGTCTCGTCCACGACGATCCCGCGGCGCCGCCGGACCCGGCCGTCGTGGTCCAGCTCGACCCGGACGCGCTCGTGCAGGTGGCGTTGGCGCGCCCAGGCGTCGCGGATCCGGTAGTGGACCTCGATGTCGTGGCCGGTGGCGAGGCGCCGGCGGCTGTCGATGACCTCGTCGAGGTCGTCGGGGTGCACGTGGCTCGCGAGGAACGAGAACTTGGCGACGTCGCGGGGACTGAAGCCGAGCAGGTCGGTGACGCGACCGCTGACGTAGTCCGCGTCACCGGTCGGGCCCGGTGCCTCCCAGACCATGGCGTCCAGGCCGTTGACCATGTCGTCGTAGCGGTCCCGGGCCTGCGTGGACACCGCGGCGATCCGCACGATGGCGGCGGTGCCGAGCGTGGCCGCGCAGAGCCAGCTGAGCCAGGTCGGGAACCACAGGTCCGGCTGCCGCCACAGTCCGATCGCCAACAGGCAGACACCGACCGGCACCTGGAGGTACGGGGCGAACCTGCCCCCGAACCAGAACGTGAACAGCGCGCTGCTCGACACGATGAGCACCACCCCGGCGGAGTAGGCCGCCGGTGCGAGCGCCATGACGAACAGCACCGTCGCCATGTCGGCCAGCGCCACGACGGCCCGCACGGGGTGGCCCCGCCGGACCCGGTGCAGCAGCGTCAGGTTGACCGACAGCCCGGCGACGAGCGCGGCCGCGGCGAGCGCCACGCGGTCCTCGCCCAACATGGGCATCAGCGCGAGCAGCGCGCAGAGCAGCACCGTGACCACGATCCGGGCCCGGAGCAGCTGCTCCCAGAAGTTCGTCCACCCCTCGCGCTCGGAGTCGCTCAGCTGCCCGTCCGCCGCCGTCCTCCAGGACGGCCGCGCGCCGTCCGCCGGTCTGTCGCTGCCCGTGTTCACTCCGCCGATCCCGCCTTCCGCCTTCCGCATTCCCACAAATGCGCCACTTTGAGTGCTGATCCGCTCACTCTGGGTGGTCTCTTCGCAGTATGTCATCTCTGGCGACGTTGCGGTGCCGCTCCGCCCGGTTTGATCCGGACGGCCCAGCGACGGGGGCGTGGAAGGGCCGCGTGCACCAATGTCCGGATGAATCCGGGGATGGTGGGCGTCCGGTCCGGACGGTACGGTCCGCCTGACGCAGGTCCGTCGAGTCGAGGAGTTCCATGACCGTGCGAGCGCGCAGTGGCCGTACCCCACCCCGCTGAGCCGGATCCGTCTCCGGCCGTCGGTGTGCACCCCGTCGCTGCGGGCGGCTTCGCCTCGGCCGCGCCCACCTACGCCCGCACCCGACCGACCTACGCGCGCGCGGCGGTGGGTGCCATCAAGGAGCGCACGCCGCCCGGAGGGCGGGTGCTCGACGTGGCCGCCGGCACCGGCATCCTGTCGGGCCAGCTCTGGCGTGCCCAGCTCCAGGTGCTGGCGCTCGAGCCGCTGCCCGAGATGCTCGAGCAGCTCCGGCGGACCCTGCCGGGCGTGCCGGCGCTGCGCGGTGTCGCCGAACGGTTGCCGATCGCTGCTGCCTCCATCGACACCGTCAGCGTCGGCGAGGCGTTCCACTGGTTCGACGCGCCGGCCGCGCTGGCCGAGGCCCGTCGGGTGCTGCGACCCGGCGGCCTCCTCGCGCTGGCGCGCAATCGTCGCGACGACTCGGTCGACTGGGTGGCCCGCTACGGCGAGGCGGTGCTGTCCGAGCGCACGGACGGTCGGCCGTACGACCCGGAGCCCGACCTGGCCGCCGATGTCGCCGCCGCAGGTGGCTTCGGCGCACCGGAGGTGGTGCGGGTGGAGAACCCCCGACCGTGCAGCCCCCAGCAGCTGGTCGACCGGGCCGCGTCGACCAGCTTCGTCGCCGATGCCGCGCCGGACGAGCGCGAGCGAGTGCTGCAGCGCGTCCGTGAGCTGACCCAGACCCACCCCGACCTCGCGGGCCGTGCGGCGTTCGACCTGCCGTACGTCACCGAGCTGTGGACGTGGCGGGCGCGGTGACGGCCACGGCCGAGCGGGAGCGGATCCTCGACTGGGCGAGCGCCCGTCGACGCGACCTGCCGTGGCGACGCACGCGTGACCCGTGGGCGGTGCTGGTGTCCGAGGTGATGCTGCAGCAGACCCAGGTGGATCGGGTCGTGCCTCGGTGGTCCCGGTTCCTGGAACGGTGGCCGTCGACGGCGGCGTGTGCCGCTGCATCGCTCGGTGAGGTGCTCGGTGAGTGGCAGGGCCTCGGCTACCCGCGCCGGGCCCGAGCGCTGCACGCGGCCGCACGGCAGATCGACGCCGACCTCGACGGCCGCTTCCCCGACGACCTCGACGAGCTGCTCGCGCTGCCCGGCATCGGCCCGTACACCGCCCGGGCCGTCCTGGCGTTCGCGTTCGAGCGGGACGTCGCGGTCGTGGACACGAACGTCGGGCGCATCCTCGCCCGCCGGTCGGGTGAGCGCCTGTCGCCCTCGGCGGCGCAGGCGGTCGCCGACGACTGGGTCCCGGCGGGTCGGGGCTGGGCGTGGAACCAGGGACTGCTGGACGTGGGCGCGCGCTGCTGCCGACCCCGCGATCCGCGCTGCGGGGACTGCCCGGTCGCGCCCGGGTGCGTCTGGCACCTGGCCGGACGCCCCGACCCGGACCCTGCGACGGGCTCGGCAGCGGTGTCCCGACCACAGGCGAGGTTCGAGGGCTCCGCCCGTCAGGCCCGAGGTCGACTGATGGCGGCCTTGTCCGACGGTCCGCTCGCGATCAACGAGGTGCCCTCGACGATCGGATGGTCGGCGAGGTCGGATGTGGCCGAGGCCTGCGCGGCGATCGTGGACGGGTTGGTCGCCGACGGGCTCGCCGAGCGTGGCGAGGACGGCCGCCTGACGCTGCCGCGGTGAGCCGTCGGCAGCGTCGGCGTGCGCCGCAGCTCAGCCCTCGGCGAGGAAGGCGAGGATCTCGGCGTTGACGACCTCGGGTCGCTCGAGCTGGAGGAAGTGCCCTGCGCCGTCGACCATGACCGCACGGCTGCCCGGGACCGTCATCACGTCGCCGGAGGTCTCGGCGACCTCGATCCGCATGCAGCCGTCGTCGCGGCCGTGCAGGTAGAGCAGCGGCTGGGGCGGCAGGCTGTACGCACCGTTCTGGGCCGCCTCGAGCGCCGGGTCCTGGAGCTCGGGCTGCAGCGTCTGGCGGTAGTAGCCGAGTGCTGCCTCGACCCGACCCGTGCCGTCCATGCACTCCACGAAGCGCGCCACGTCCTGTGCCCCGTCGTAGCCGGGTGACCAGTCCTGCCAGAGCCGCGAGATGAACTCGAAGTCGCCGGCGGGCACGACCAGGTCGGCCAGCGGGGTGAGCTGGAAGAACATGTACCAGCTGAGTCGCAGCTGGTCGTAGCTCATGAACGCACCCGCGACGACCGGCCCCGGTGGCACCGCGGCGGCGACCACGCGGCGCCAGTTGTCGGGCGCGATCGTCGCCCCGGCGTACGCGCCCATCGCGCCCCAGTCGTGGCCGATCAGGACGGCGTCCCCGTCGCCGCCCAGTGCGGCGTGCAGCTCGTTGGCGTCCACGCCCAGGGCGCCGGCCTGGTAGCGGCCCGCGGGGTCGAGCGACGTCGGCGCGTACCCGCGGTTGAACGGCGCGACGGCCCGGTACCCCGCGGCGGCCAGCTCGGGGAGCAGGTACCGCCACGTCCACGCGCTGTCGGGGTAGCCGTGCAGGCAGAGCGCGAGCGGGCCGGAGCCGACCGCCAGGTAGGCGAAGTCGATCTCACCCGCGCGCACGGTGCCCTGCTCGAAGGTGTGCTCGTCGAAGGTCGCGTGGTCCACGGCCGCGGATGCTACCGGCGGGGCGGGGGAGACGGTCGCCTGCAGCACGGCAGTGCACCGCAGCGGCGTGGCCCGAGACTTCGGTCACAGATCCGGGCGGTGTCGCCGTGCGTTCACGTACTGTTTGCACAGCGCTCGCTCGGGCGCTCCACAGGGGGATCCATGCAGGGCCGACACCACGAGGACGACCGCTGAACGTCACGTTCTACGGTGTGCGCGGCTCGACGCCGTGCTCGTGCGACTCGAACCGCCGGTACGGGGGCAACACCTCGTGCGTGGTGATCGAGTGGCCCGACCGCGACCCGATCCTGCTCGACCTGGGCACCGGGCTCCGCTTCTTCGGCCTCACCCAGCCGGCCGACGGCACGTTCCGTGGCACGGCCCTCGTGTCGCACCTGCACTGGGATCACGTGCAGGGCATCCCGTTCTTCACGCCGATGCTCGCCGAGGGGGCACGGCTCGACGTCTACGCGCCCACCCAGGAGTCCGGTCCGCTGTGCGAGGCCGTGCGCACCTTCATGTCGCCGCCGTACTTCCCGGTCGAGATCGAGGCGCTCCCGGGGCAGTTCCGGTTCCACGAGGTCGACCACGGCGTGTTCGACGTCGACGGTGCCAAGGTGACCGTCGCCCCCGTGCCCCACATCGGCCCGACGGTCGGCTACCGCATCGACTGCGAGGGAATCTCGGTCGCGTATGTGAGCGACCACCAGCAGCCGGGGATCGGGTCGACCGAGGTGGCCCCCGCAGTGCTCGACCTGTGCCAGGGCGTCGACCTGCTGATCCACGACGCGCAGTTCGACGAGGGCGAGTTCGCCGCTCGCTCCGACTGGGGCCACTGCACGATCGACTACGCGATCGAGGTCGCGGCGCGCGCAGGTGCCCGTCGGCTCGCGCTGTTCCACCACGACCCGTCGCACACCGACGAGCGCATGGACGAGCTGATCGAGCGGGCGCGGGTGACCGGGGCCCGGCGAGGCCTCCACGAGGTCATCGCAGCGAGCGAGGGGTTGACCCTGTCGTTCAGCTCCGCAGCGTCGGATCGCCGCACCGCCAGCCGGTAGCCTCCGCGACGCTGCGACACCGAGCTCCGGAGGAACCATGTCCGACACCGCCGCCAACGGCGACGAACTGCACGACGCAGAGATCGAGATCGATCCCGCGTTGTACCGCCGCGTGCTCGGCCACTACCCGACGGGTGTCACCGTCGTGGCCGGGCTCGAGGGCGACCGCCCCATCGGCCTGGCGATCGGCTCGTTCTTCTCGGTGTCCCTCGAGCCACCTCTGGTCGGGTTCTGCGTCGCCCGCACGTCGTCCAGCTGGCCGCGGATCGAGGCGACGGGCCGGTTCGGCATCACCGTGCTCGCCGAGGACCAGCACGAGACCTCGGGCCGGTTCGCGTCCAAGGTCGAGGACAAGTTCGAGGGGGAGACGTGGGTGCCGGCGCCGGTGACGGGCTCCCCGCTGATCCAGGGCGGCCTGGAGCACATCGACTGCACGCTCCACGACGTGCTCGACGGCGGCGACCACGTGATCGTCCTGGGTCGGGTGCAGTACCTCGACGTGCACCGTGACGACATCGGCCCGCTGCTGTTCTTCCGTGGTGGCTACGGCCGTCACACGGCGCTGTAGGTCGCTGGTGGCCATCTACGCGCTCGGCGACCAGGTCCCCGAGATCCATCCCGACGCGTACATCCACCCCGAAGCGGTGGTGATCGGCAGCGTCGTGATCGGCGCGCAGACCTCGGTCTGGCCGAGCGCGGTGCTCCGGGGGGACGACGGCTTCATCTTCATCGGGGAGCGCTGCTCGGTGCAGGACGGTGCCGTGCTGCACACCACGGCGGTGTTCCCGACCACGGTCGGCAACGAGGTGACGATCGGTCACCTGGCGCACCTCGAGGGCTGCATCGTCGAGGACAAGGCGCTCATCGGCTCCGGCTCGATCGTGCTGCACAACGCGCACGTCGGCGTCGAGGCCGTGGTCGGCGGGGGAGCGTTCGTGCGCAACAACCAGGTGGTGCCGCCGCTCGCCATGGCCCTCGGCGTGCCCGCCGTGGTCAAGGAGGACGCCGTGCGCCCCGGTCACTTCGACATGGGTGTCGAGTCCTACGTGCAGCGGGCCGAGCGGTACCGCCGACGGCTCCGACGACTCGACTGAACCTGGCGCTGAGCGTGCTGCCAGCGGTGGGGACTTCGCCCATCGGTCCCGGCCCGCGATGCGGCACACTGGACCGATGAGGTTCTCCCCGTCTGCGCCCCGTGCCCGCTGCCGTCCCCGTCGGGTCGTCGCCGCTGCACTGGCCGTCGCGGCGCTCGCGGTCGCCGGGACCGCCGGCGCGGCGGGTGCCCAGGAGCCCGCGGCACCGGCCTGCGCCGGTGTGACGTTGGACGCGACGGTCAGCGCACCCTCGGTGCCGGGTGGCGGCTGGTCCGCGGTCGATGCCTGCGTGCCGCTCGAGGCCGTCTACGAAGCGACGGTGCTCGGCTACCAGCTCGTCGGCGGGCTCGGGGTCGCGACCTACACCGACGGCCACGTCGGCCGGGTCGCGTTCGTCACCGCCAAGGTCGCCGAGGACCGCGCCCTGACGCTGGTCGGCGTCGAGGACCAGGCCACCGGCGTCGTCACATGGGCCTACACCGACGGGACCTTCGCCCAGGACGGCGCGACCCGCACCGTCGGCGGCGCCGCCAACGCGGCGACCATCCCTGCGGGTGGCGCGCCCGGGCCGGTCGAGTCGGCGCAGGTGCAGCTCACGATCGACGGCACGGGCACCGACCTGGCCACTGCGCAGGGTCCCGTCGCCGACCAGATCCGGGCGTTCCTCGACCAGGCCGCCGCGGCGCTCAGCAGCGGCAGCTGAGCCTGCGCGCTCAGCCGGAGGTCGCCGCGAGGTAGTGCGCGACCGGACCCAGGTCCATGTTGCGCACCAGGGTGAACGCGATCGTCACGACCCCGAGCGTGACCCACGCCCACGGGGGCACCCTCGGCATGCGCACGGGTCGGCCCCGGAGCGCCCCGAACATCCACACCGCCCAACCGACGGCCACGAGCGGGAGGGCGATCGCGAGCAGCAGGTTGTGGTCGGCGGCGGCGAACCAGTCGCCGTGGACCAGCGCGCTGGTGCAGCGCAGGCCGCCGCAGAGCGGGCAGTCGACGCCGAAGAGGCCGGCGCTCCAGCAGACGGGCACACCCGTGTCGGTGGGGCCCACCGCGGCGATGGCGAGCGCGCCGGCTGCGACCGCGCCGCCCGCGACGGCGCCGCGCACCCACGCGGGTCGTGGTGGCGTCCCGTCGTGGTCCGACGGGCCGTCGGCGACCGCCGCGACCGGCTGGGGTTCCCCTCCGGGTCCCGCGGTCGCCGCGGGGCTGTGGTCCATGCCCGTCGTCACTCCGTCAGGCTATCCGCCGAGCCCCCGCACGGGCGGTGACGGTTTCCACGGCGTTCGCCGTGTCAATGGGGCCGAGGAGTTGTTACTATCCCCGTAGGAGAAACTCGCTCCGCCGAGGAGGCCCCCATGTCG
>WBZX01003349.1_pt1 | contig 10237 bp, 9 predicted proteins | sample 5204211 | NCBI WGS metagenome assembly WBZX01 (sample SAMN12344362, study PRJNA552823) | activated sludge metagenome | biome: Activated sludge suspended growth; feature: Nitrification reactor; material: Wastewater; isolation source: activated sludge from nitrification reactor of wastewater treatment...
GGCGTGACCTGCTTCGGCTTCGACAACGCCCGCGATCATGCCCAGCAGATCGCGAAGCGGCTCGATCGTCCCGACCTGATGCCGACCGCCGATGACGCGGGCAGCCTCACCGGCTACGAGAAGTACCTCGCTGCCGTGCGTGCCTGGGGCGAGTCCGCCCAGGGCCACAGCACCTACTTCGATCCCGGCACGGACCCTCGCCTGGCGAGGGTGCTGGAGACCTGCCGCCGGGACGGCCGCAAGGTGCGGCTGGTGCTGGGCGACACCAGCACCGGCGCGAGCTGGCTCGACGAGTTCGACGTGGTCGGCACGGTCGGCCGCTCGACCGGCCTGCTGAAGGTGCCCCTGCTCGTCGAGTCGGGCGAGGCGGCCGGCACGGCCATCCTCTGTGCGCATGTGCTGGCACTGATGGACTGGGACACCGGCCTGCCCCTGTACCGCCACCCGCGCTGGCAGCCACCGGAACTGCGCATCCGCGCCAGTGATGACGATGTCCGTCCCTGGGCCGTCGTGCTGCACGAGCAGCCCGTGGCGACCTTCGACGACATCGGCAAGGCCGGTGCGTACCTCGCGTTCATGCGCGGGGCAAGCGTCGAGCCGCGCAGTTTTCGCTGAACCCGAGGGGCAGGCCAAGGCGTCCGTCAACTGCCCCCCAGGTGTGCCCGGCCACGCGCCGGGCACACCCGGGCTTCCATCGCCATCCTGCAGCCTCACGCGATGGCCAGACCCAGTGGAGGGTGCTGGACGGGCCACTCGCGACCACGCCAGAGTCGAGTGGTCGGTCCAGAGGCCCAGGGCCTCACCAGCAAAGCCAAGGTCCCACCCAGATCAGGCCACCCGATATCGATCCCCAAGGACAACCGCAGCTCCAATGCGGAACCCGAGACCCTGCCCTGCAAGCATCAACGGCAGCGTCGGCAGCACATTCCCGAGGGTCCGGGTTGAGGCGCAGCGTGATCGGCGCTGTCACTGCGCCTCGGTGAGCGCGGGCTGGCCGCGCGTCTTCCACAGCGACACCAGCACACCACCGGCGATCAGGCCGAACGTGACGCTCAGCGAGATCACCGCAGGGATCTTGCCGATGATGCCGACCAGGAAGATCTTGCTGCCGATGAACACCAGCACCAGGGCCAGCGCGTACTTCAGGTACTTGAAGCGGTGAATCATCGCGGCCAGCGCGAAGTAAAGCGCGCGCAGGCCCAGGATGGCGAAGATGTTGCTCGTGTAGACGATGAAGGGGTCGGTGGTGATCGCGAAGATCGCCGGCACCGAGTCGACCGCGAAGATCAGGTCGACGAACTCCACCAGCAACAGGGCCAGGAACAGCGGCGTTGCGAAGCGCTCCAGCTTGCCGGTTTTGGGATCGGTCTCGCGCACCCAGAAGGCGTTGCCGCGCAGGCCCTCGGTCACGCGCATGTGCCGCTTCAGGAACTTCAGCAGCGGGTTGCTGGCGATGTCCGGCACATGGTCCGCGATGATCCACATCTTGATGCCGGTGAAGATCAGGAACGCGCCGAACAGGTACAGCACCCAGCTGAACTGGCTGACCAGCGTGGCACCCAGCGCGATCATGATCGCGCGCAGCACGATGACGCCCAGGATGCCCCAGAACAGCACCCGGTGCTGGTACTGCCGCGGGATCGCGAAGAAGGTGAAGATCAGCGCGATGACGAAGACGTTGTCCATCGACAGCGACTTCTCGATCATGAAGCCGGTGTAGTAGTCCATGCCGCTTTGCGCGCCCATGTACCACCACACCCAGGCACCGAAGATCAGCGCCACGCTGATGTAGCCGGCCGACAGCAGCAGGCTCTCGCGCACGCCGATCTCCTTGTCGTCCTTGTGCAGGACGCCGAGGTCGAAGGCCAGCAGCGCGACGACGATGCCGACGAAGGCCAGCCAGACCCAGGCCGGCTTGCCCATGAAGTCGGAGGTGAGGAAGGGAAGCAGCAGGTCCATGGCGCAGCTTCAGACAACGACGGTGACGACCGTGCCCACCCCCAGCAGCCCGCTGAACACACCGAGGAGCGCCACGTCGCGCTTCTCGTTGCCCAGCCGCCAGGCGTGGAACGTGACGCCCGCCAGGGTGGCGGTGAGGATGGCGAAGAGCAGCGTGCTGGTGTCCATGGTGATGCCGTGGGTCGGTTTGCGTTGATGTTGGATTGCGAAGCCTGGCTGCTGCGCGGTCAGCCCGCTGCCAGCGAAGGGCCGGTGCCGGAGCCGGAACTCCGGCTGCGGCGACGGCGCCACATGGCAATCAGCAGGTGCAGCGCGACCCCCAGCAGCACCAGCAGCGCGCCACCGATGGCCCACACCACCCAGGTGACGACGGTGAGCCCGCCGGCGAGTGCCGGGGCGGCTTGCAGCAGGCCGTCGACGAGCGGCCCGAGGCCCGCGGCAAGTTGGGTCATGGCCTGCACCAGTTCGGCCGGCACCCAGGGCGCCAGCCAATCGGGCAAGGCCATGCTGCCGACCCCTGAGGCGGCTCCGGTGAGCGCGCCTGCGCTGGACACGGTCCAGACGGCCACGGCATGCAGTGCCCAGGCGGCCAGGGACCACAAGGCAAGCAGAGAGACAACGGCAAACCAGCTGAGGGCGTAGAACATGGTGCAGGAGCGGTCGAGTGATCGGATGCCTGGAGTGTGGGGACGGGCCGCTTTCGGACAAACCAGAACCATGCGCACCTATAGTTCGGCTTTCCCGAACCGGAGCGCGCATGCTGAACTACCGCCACCTGCACTACTTCTGGGTCGTCACCAAGGAAGGCGGTTTCGCCCGCGCCGCCGAGCGGCTGGACATGGCGGTGCAGACCATCAGCGCGCAGGTGCGGGAGCTGGAGAAGGCGCTGGGGCATCAGCTGCTCAAGCCGGCCGGCCGCGGCGTGGCCCTCACCGAGGCCGGCCAGGCCGCCTTCGCGCGGGCCGAGGAGATCTTCCAGCTCGGCCAGGTGATCCCCGAGGAAGTGCGGGAGGCGGCCAGCGGTCAGGTGGCACGGCTGGCGGTCGGCTTTTCGGACGGCATCTCCAAGCTGGCGGCGCACGCCCTGCTGGAGCCGGTCCTCGGCACCCCGCACCTGCGGCTCGTCTGCCACGAGGGTGAGTTCGAGCAACTGCTGGGCGAGCTGGCTCTGCATCACCTCGACGTGGTGCTCGCAGGCCAGGCCGCTCCGCGCAACCCCAACCTGCGCCTGTCGAGCGAGCGCCTGGTCGACGCGCCGGTCGAGTGGTACGGGCCGGGGCGACTGGTCGGCAAGGCGGAACGCGACCGCTTCCCGCAGTGCCTGAACGACCTGCCCGTGCTGCTGCCCACCGGCCACTCGGCGCTGCGCACGACGCTGGAGCGCTGGTTCGAGGCGCAGGGCCTGCGGCCCCGCATCGTCGGCGAGTTCGAGGACAGCGCGCTGCTGGCCGTCTTCGCTGCGCGCGGGCTGGGCGTGTTTCCGGTCAGCCGCCTGGGGGCCGAGGACATCGGCCTGATGCGCGGGCTGCGCTTGCTGGGCAGCAGCGACGGCGTGAAGGAGGAGATCCACGCCATCCGGTCGCGGCGTGGCCAGCACCATCCGCTGGTGCAGAGACTGATGGCCGCTGCAGCGGCCCGCGCCTGAACAGCGGTCAGGCGTTCCGTTGGATCACGCAGCCTGCGGCACCCGCGGCTGCGTCGCGCAGCCGACTTGCCAATGCTGTCGTGCGGCCGAAACGACCAGGGCTTCGGCATCGGCCAGATGCCGGTCCGCATCGGCCGCTGCGCCTGCGAGGCGCAGCACCCGAGCCTGCAGGTCGGCGTCGTCCACCTCGGCCAGCAGCGAGGCCAGCGTGCCCTGGTCCACGCTGCACATCATCGAGGCGCTGCCGTAGGCACCCATCAGCAGGTCCTCGCACAGGGTGTGCACCACCTGCGCGAACGCACCCGGCACCAGGCCGAGTTCCTGCTCGACCTGGAGCTTCTGCAGGGCGTCGATCTCGGAACGGCAGACATGGCCGTCGGAGATCAGCACGAGTGCCACGATCCGCGCGGCGGCTTCGGGGCTGTTGCGGGGGTAGCTGCGCATGGGTGGGCTCCTCTTCGATGAGCGATGGTTCTGGGATGGGACACGTGGCGTCACAGGCCGCGGTGACGGCGCCGCTGGCTGGCGTCCTGCGGCCTGCTGTCGGCCCGGATCGGGATCGGCACCAGCACCGGCGCCGGCCGCGGCGCCCAGGTACGCAGCAACGCCTGCAGCGACCGGATGGCCTGGCCCAGACGGGTGTGCAGGAAGGCAATGAGGCTCGGCGACGTCTTCATGGTGCTGGGTGTGGAGATCGTTGGAACGAACCGAATGTGTCGTGTTTCGGCTTTCGAAGGAAGCGCAGTTTTCAATCTCCCAACTCAGGAAAAGCCGAAGCACTTCACCGGTACAGTCCGGCTGGTGACGACCTCCCCAGCCCGTTCTGCCGGTGCCGGGTCGGTGCCCTTGCGGCCCGACCCGTGCGTGGCTTCGGGCAGCGACATGGGCATGCGCACGGCCGCGAACGCCGTGCTGATCGCCTTCATGGCTTGGGTCGCGCTGTTGTTCGCCGGGCTCGGCGGCCCGATGGGCGGGGTCTCCCAGACGCTGGCCGGCAAGCTTGCCGCCGGTGCGCAGCATCTTCAGCGCCACGCCGGGAGCTCCGCTGTCTCGCGGGCGCTGCGTCGGGAACTGCCGGCCGTCGCGACCGAGGTGAAGGTCGCGCGAGCCTCGTCGGCGGTGTTCGAGCCTCCGACCGACTTCGCCGTGTCGGAAGGTGGCCTGCCACAGCTGCCGGTGGGGCAGCCTTCCGAGGTTCGAGCGCCCGCCGCCCCGCTGCCGCGGATTGATGCACGGCATCGAACGCCGCCGAGCCGCGCACCACCCCTCCTGGCCTGACGACGGCGCGCACCCGCTGCGCGCTTCTTCGCTTTCCCGAAGCCCGCGTGCGCAAGCCTGGGTGCTGCGCACGCCCGTCAAGGCCGTTTCATGAAGAACTCACCGTACCTGGTGGCCGTGTACCTGGCCATCATCGTTGCGGGCCTGCTGTTCGCGTTGCCGAACGTGCTGCCCGCCTCCGTGCTCGAACGCTGGCCCAGCGCCCTGCCCGACAAGCCCGTGGCCCTGGGCCTGGACCTGCGCGGGGGATCGCACCTCGTTCTGGAGGTCGACGGCAGCGAACTGCGCCGCGAGCGTGTTCGCACCCTCGCCGAGGACGCGCGGCGCCTGCTGCGCGAGGACGACATCCCGTGGCGCAGCGTCGAGACCGGCGAACGCGGCCTGACCATCACCCTGCGTTCTCCCGAGCAGCAGGACGCCGCCGTCGACCAGCTCAGAACCCTGTCGAGCCCGGTCGGCACCGCCCGGCAGGACCTGGCGGTCACGCGCCGCGGCGACGATGGCATCGAGATCGCCCTCACCGAAGAGGGCCTGCTCCAGTCCATGGGCCGCGCCGTCGAGCAGAGCCTGGAAGTGATCCGGCAGCGCGTGGACCAGGTGGGCGTGTCCGAGCCGACGATCCAGCGCGTCGGGGCCGACCGCATCCTGGTGCAACTGCCCGGCCTGCAGGACCCTGCGCAGTTGCGCGCCCTGCTCGGCTCGACCGCGAAGATGAGCTTCCACCTGCTGGGCGACGCGTCCAGCCCCGACGGCATCCGCACGCTGCAAGACAGCCAGGGCAACAGCTTCCCAGTGCGCAATACGGTGGCCCTGAGTGGCGACCGCCTGTCGGACGCCAGCGCCGGCTTCGACCCGCAGACCCGCGAGCCGGTCGTCAACTTCCGCTTCGACCGCACGGGGGCCCGTGAGTTCGCCGCCATCACCGAGGCCAACGTCGGCCGGCCCTTCGCCATCGTGCTCGACGGCAAGGTGCTCAGTGCACCGGTGATCCGCGAGCCGATCACCGGCGGTTCGGGCCAGATCTCGGGCAGCTTCACGGTGCAGGAGGCCGGCACGCTGTCGGCGCTGCTGCGTGCCGGCGCGCTGCCGGCCAAGCTGACCGTCATCGAGGAGCGCAGCGTCGGCGCCGACCTGGGCAGCGACGTGATCCAGAAAGGCGTCTACGCCGGCATCGCGGCCTTCGCGTTCGTCTTCCTCTTCATGTTCGTGCTGTACGGCGGCTGGGGGCTGGTGGCCAACGTCGCGCTGGCGCTCAACGTGATCCTCACCCTCGCGGGCATGAGTGCGCTGGGCGCGACGCTGACGCTGCCGGGCATCGCCGGCATCGTGCTGGGCATCGGGCTGGCGGTCGACGCCAACGTGCTGATCAACGAGCGCATCCGCGAGGAGACGCTCAAGGGCAAGTCCGCGCTGATGGCCATCGATGCCGGCTTCAAGCGAGCGTACGCCACCGTGATGGACAGCAACCTGACCGCGCTGATCGCGACGCTGCTGCTGTTCTGGTTCGGTTCCGGCCCGGTGCGTGGCTTCGCGATCACGATGGCGCTGGGCATCGTCATCTCGATGTTCACCGCGGTCTCGGTGGTAAAGGTGATGATGCTGTCGATCGCCCGCCTCCGCCGGCTCAAGACCATCCAGATCAAGCCGCTGTTCGGCTTCCGCCCGGTGCCCGACGGCACGCAGTTCCAGTTCATGAAGTCGCGTGTCGCCGGGCTGGCGCTGACCGCGCTGCTGGTGCTGGGCAGCGTGGCGCTGCTGTTCAAGCCGGGCCTGAACTTCGGCATCGACTTCCGCGGCGGCATCCAGATGGAGGTGGCGGCGAGTGCCCCCGACGACATCTCCCGCTACCGGGCCCAGCTCGACGGGCTGGGGCTGGGCGAGGTGTCGCTGCAGACCATGGGCGACGAAGGCATGCTGCTGGTGCGCGTCGAGCGGCAGCCGGGCGGCGAGGCACAGCAGACGGCCGCGGTCGAGAAGCTCAAGGCAGCCATGCTGCAGGTCGACCCCAAGGCCAGCTTCGAGCGCACGGAGGTGGTGGGCCCGAAGGTCAGCGGCGAGCTGGCCAAGGCCGGCGTGATCGCGGTGATCCTGGCGACACTGGCGATGCTGGTCTACATTTGGGTGCGCTTCGAGTGGCCGTTCGCGGTGGGCGCGATCCTGACCCTGGCGCTCGATGTCGTGCTCACCCTGGGCGTCTTCGCGCTCACCGACCTGGACTTCAGCCTCACGGCGATTGCCGCGCTGCTGACGCTGGTGGGCTACTCGGTCAACGACAAGGTGGTGGTCTACGACCGCATGCGCGAGAACCTGCGCAGCTTGCGCAAGCGGCCGCTGCGCGAAGTGATCGACCTCTCGATCAACCAGACGCTGACGCGCAGCCTCTACACCTCGGTCACGGCCTTCCTGGCGGTGCTGCCGCTGGCGATCTGGGGCGGCTCGGCGGTGGCCAGCTTCGCGGTGCCGATGGCCTTCGGCATTGCCATCGCGGCAGCCTCGTCGGTCTTCATCGCCGCGCCCATCCTGCTGTTCCTGGGCGACTGGCGGGGCCGGCGTGGCGTCACGATGTTCGCGCCGGAGCCCGACGACAGCCCGAGCAAGGAACCGCGTCGCGCCGGAGCCGATGCCACCTGATCAACCGCCGCCCGATCCGGTGGGAGCGCGAGGCGTCGCGTTCACTCGGCGGCCAGTCCCGCAGCCAGTCGTCGCTCGCCGCGCCGTGGGGACACCGCGCGCTGGGCGACGATGGCCTCGCGCATCACGCTGGCCACGGCCTGTGGTTGCTCCACCACGGTGTCGACCCCCGACTCCCTGAGCCAGGCAGCCTCCTGAGCGCTGTCTGCCAGCGCGACGATGCGCAACTGCGGGTTGAGCTGGCGTGCCAGGTCCAGAAGCGGGCGCACCATGGTGCTGTCGCCCCCGGGCACGACGAGCACAGCCGCATCCGCCACATGCGCCTGCACCAGCGTCTCGGCCTCGGCCGCATCGCCGAACACGGCCGCGCGTCCCTGCCCGCGAAGCAGTTCGACCGCCGCGCGCTCGCGCTCGATGGCCACCACGGGCACGCCTGCGGTGACGAGCGCATCGGCGAGAAGCCGGCTCGACTCGCCGTGATCGATCAGCACCACATGGCCGGCCAGGTGCTGATCGCCGGTGTCCTGGGGCAATTCGGCCAGCGGGTCGTCGCGTGCCTCGAGTTGGCGGGCCATGGCCGACCGCGCCAGCACCCACCGCCGCAGCGGGTCGACGAGCGAGAACAGCGCCGGGTTGAGCGCGATGGACAGCAGTGCGCCAGCCACGACCAGGCTCATCGCTTCCGGCGGAACCAGACCCAGCGAGCCCGCGAGCGCGATGAGGATGAAGCTGAACTCACCGATCTGGGCGAGGGCCGCCGAGATGGTCAGTGCGCTGTTGAGCGGATATCGCAGGGCCATCACCAGCACCGCTGCGGCGACGGACTTGCCCACCATGATGACCAGGGTCACGGCCAGCACCTGGAGCGGCCGGTCGACGAGCACCTGCGGGTCGAACAGCATGCCGACCGACACGAAGAACAGCACCGCGAAGGCATCGCGGAACGGCAGCGAGTCCTCTGCCGCTCGATGGCTGAACTCCGACTCTCGCAGGACCAGCCCGGCGAAGAAGGCCCCGAGCGCCACGCTGACCCCGAAGACCGCGGAGGCGCCGTAGGCGATGCTCACCGCGACGGCCATCACGCACAGCGTGAACAGCTCGCGCGAGCCCGTCGCCGAGATCTGCCACAGGACCCAGGGCAGCAGCCGGCGGCCCACGACCAGCATCACCGCGACGAAGCCGCCGACGGCCAGGAGGGTCTTGCCCAGGGCCGGGAGCAGTTCCCCGATTCCGCCACCACCGCCGCCATCAGCCGCCAGAGCGGCCAGGACAGGCAGCAGAACCAGCACGATCACCATCGCGAGGTCCTCGACGATCAGCCAGCCGACGGCGATGCGGCCGTTCGGCGTCTCGAGGGCGCCCCGCGCTTCCAGCGCGCGCAGAAGCACCACCGTGCTGGCAACCGAGAGCGCCAGACCGAGCACCAGGGCGGCCGGCAGATCCCAGCCCCAGCTCAGCGCCATGCCGGCCCCCATGGCCGTAGCCACGGCCATCTGAACGACGGCACCCGGCACGGCCACGCCCTTGACAGCCAGCAGATCCTTGATCGAGAAGTGCATGCCGACGCCGAACATCAGCAGCATCACGCCGATCTCGGCCAACTGCTGGGCCAGGGCGACATCGGCCACGAATCCCGGTGTGTGCGGGCCGATGATCACGCCCGCAGCGAGGTAGCCGACGAGTGCCGGCAGCTTGAGCCTCGCGGCCAGGAAGCCGAGCACGAGCGCCAGCCCGAGGGCGGCGGCCAGGGTGACGACAAGCGGCATCGGAGGGTGCATGCCCTATTGTCGGTGCCGGGCTACGATCGCCGGAAATGGGCCCAGACGGGTCTGGCAATCTCTCGTGAGCCTGCTCGGGGGTTGGCCTCGACGCAGCGCCGGCAGGCCTGCGACCAGCAGGGTTGGCGATGTCGCGAGTCGGGCGCACTGACGCGCTGCTCGATGCCGGCGCCGAGCGTGGAGCGGTGCTTTCGCCTGGGAGCGTGGGCCGCATCAGCAGCAAGGCCTGCCGGCGCTCGAGCCGCGGGGGCGCAGCGCCTGAAGCAGGAGCACATGATCGGATTCCACCGGTCTGACGTGGTGGCGCCAGGAGGCGATCCCTGCTCCCGGCTGCACGACCGTGTCGGTTGCACCCGCACCCTGATCGCCTCAGGATCGGATGCGTGGCCCTTGGTGCGCTGCCTCTTGCAGCCTCGATGCCTCACGCTCGATCAGCCAGTGCAGGAAGCGGGTGTCATCGGAGTGGCCCCAGTAGTGGGCCTTGCAGTGGCGGACGTAGGCCTGCAGGTCCGCGACGCTGCGGATGGACCCCGGCTCGATGGCGGTGATGCGGGCCAGCCGCGCCCGTTCGGGTCGGGTCAGTCGAAGCTGGTTTCCGAAGCGCAGCATGTCGGGTCGGCCTTGTCGGGAAGCCGCCATCTTCGCGTGCCTGCGCAGGTCTGTGCACATGCGCTGCTGCCCGCAGCGAAGAAATTTCTGCAGTGACAGCCGAGTGCTTCTGCGGTGTCACTTTTGCGGTCTGCCTGCCAGGACATCCGGGCAGGCCGTGGCCCAGCCACAACGGCGCGGCCACGCGCAGTGCGGTCATGCGAACCGTGCCACCGCCCCGCGCACCGATGCCCGACCAAGGCACGGACCCTGGCGCCCTTTGCGCGGGCAAGCGCGGCAATGGCGCGGTTGCTGGCACCACCCCGGTTGAATCCACGGCGCCGATGGCGCAGACTTG
>WBZX01003350.1_pt1 | contig 10236 bp, 9 predicted proteins | sample 5204211 | NCBI WGS metagenome assembly WBZX01 (sample SAMN12344362, study PRJNA552823) | activated sludge metagenome | biome: Activated sludge suspended growth; feature: Nitrification reactor; material: Wastewater; isolation source: activated sludge from nitrification reactor of wastewater treatment...
CGACGCCGGCGGCTGCAGCTGTCGCAGCGGCGCACCCATGGGCGGCGCGGTTTGGGCGGTGCTCCTGCTGCCGCTGTGGCGACGACGCCGGCCGCAGGCGTGAGGTCGAGGGCGCTGCTTCGCACGCGCGACGCGAAGGCCCCGAGGAGGGGAGACGGAACGCGACGGCGGTGGTTGCAGCCGCCGTCGCGCTTGCCTGTCGCGGCTCGCGTCGCCGTGCCCACGCTGCTAGATCGTGCACATGCGAAGCCCGCGTCCACGGTGGCTCTCGATCCCGTGCCTGCTGATTCCGCTGGCGTGCCACGACGCCGGTGACGGTGCGAAGGCCTCGGCCGAGGGCACCGACTCGCTCGGCACCACTGCGACGGTGAGCGCGACCGCGGGCGGTGGTTCGAGCAGCGACGCCGGCAGCGACGACGGCGCGAGCGCGAGCGCGAGCGCGAGCGCGGGTGCGACGGCGTCCGCGAGCGCCGGTGACGGTACCGACGGCAGCGGTGATTCCACTTCGGGCACCACCGAGCCCGGCACGACCGCCGCCAGCGGCGACTCCGGTACCACCTTCGAGACGGGTGGCAGCAGCAGCGGCGGCGACCTGCAGGACGGCGTGCTCGACGTGACCTTCGTGGCCCACGACGACTGCACCTTCACGCTCACGCCGCCGTCGATCGCCGTGCCCATCGGCACCGAGTTCACCGTGAACTGGATCAGCTCCGCCGCCAGCGTGGTCGAGGCCGACATCGCGAAGATCGATCAGTTCAACCAAGTGCCGATCATCATCGGCATGGAGCCCGGCACCTCGTACCACGACGAGGTGCGCGTCTGGTGCGGCGAGCTGTTCACCGGCACCTTCGACTTCCGCCTGACCAGCTGCTACGACCCGGTCTACCTGCCGGTCGACTGCGACGGCTGACAGCCGTCGCCCGCCAGCGGTGCGCGGAAGGTGGTATCGCCGCCGTCGAGCCCGGCCGCCACGTCCGCGCGCAGCTCGGGCGTGTCGGCCACGCCCGAGACCCCGAGCAGCTCGACGATCCCATCGATTGCGCGTGCGCGCGTGCGTGGCAGGGTCGCGACCTCGACGATGAGCTCGCAATCGGCCATGCGCAGCTCGGCGACGAGGTCGTCGGTGCCCCGAGGGCGGCGTTCGGGCAGCTCGTCGTGGCGCGCGAGCTCGACGAGCCGGGCGTAGGAGGCGACGCGCTCGTCGATCGTGCCCGCCGCGCCGACCTCCGCGTGCAGGTGGCCGGCGCGATCGAGGATCGTCAGCATCGGCAGCCCGATCGATGGGCGACCGAAGTCGTCGAGCGCAACCAGGGGTCCAAGTGCCTCCGGTGTTGCGAAGTGGTTCACCACCGAGGGCGCCAGCTCGTGGAGGGCCGCATCGGCGAGCCCGCGTTGCTCGGGCTCGTCGACCGCGATCGCGACGAAACGCACCGCCGGATCGTCGGCGTAGCGCTGCGCCAGACGCTCGAGCACCGGCAGCTCCGCGCGACAGGGCCCGCAGTACGAGGCCCAGAAGGCCACGACCGTCACATCGCCGCGCAGCCGGTCGAACGGCACCGCGTGGCCCTCGCGATCCAGCACCATCACGTCCTTGGTGCGACTCGGCGTGGCGACCGGGGGCTGCGGCGCGCGGCCGTGACACGCGGCAATCAGTACGGTGAGGAGGGCGATCGCTCGCATGCTCGGGCCACCAGCGTCGCACGAATTGGCGACGCCCGCGGTCGGGCTGCGCAGCGGGCAGCGGCGACGCGGGCGTCCGCGCGGCGAGGCGATCGCGTCAGCTGATGCCGTCGAGCAGGGCCTGGAAGCGACCCGCGTGGGACTTCTCGGCCTTCGCGAGGGTCTCGAACCAGTCGGCGATCTCGCCGAAGCCCTCTTCGCGGGCAGTCTTCGCCATGCCCGGGTACATGTCCGTGTACTCGTGGGTCTCGCCCGCCACCGCGGCGCGCAGGTTGCTGGCGGTGTCGCCGATCGGGAGATCGGTCGCCGGATCGCCTGCGGACTTCATGTAGTCGAGGTGGCCGTGCGCGTGGCCGGTCTCGCCCTCGGCGGTCTCGCGGAAGTTGCCCGCGATCTCCGGGTAGCCTTCGACGTCGGCGACCTTTGCGAAGTAGAGGTAGCGGCGGTTGGCCTGCGACTCGCCTGCGAAGGCGGCCTTCAGGTTGCCGTGGGTCTTGCTGCCCTTGAGCTGTGGCATGGTCTCTCCTGGCTGGGACGTGACTGGGGATGTGATTCGCGCGGGAGCGGCCGGTACCGCCCGGCAGGCAGCACCGCTCGTCTCGCGCCGGGCTTGATAACACAGCTACACTGGTGGCGGAACCGCCACCCCGATGGAGCCGCAGGACGTCACGCATGTCGCCGATCTCGAGGCGTTGGTCGCCGGTGCCGGCATGCACACGGCGTTCGCCGTCGTACGTCACCTGCGGCGCGCACAGACCCGCCAGGGCAAGCCGTACTGTGAGCTGCGCCTGGCCGATCGCTCGCGCACCGTGGCCGGCAAGATTTGGAGCGACGCGACCCGGGCGATGGCGGCGGTCGACGAGCTCTCGGTCGGCGATCACGTCAAGGCGCTGTTCGAGGTCGAGGAATACAAGGGCGCGCTGCAGCTGACGATTCGAGGGCTCCGGCCTGCACAGCCCGGCGAGCCCGGCTACGACCCCACGTCGTTGGTCGACGAGGGCCACGAGCTGGTGTCGGATCTGTTGTGCGACGTCATGGTGTTCGACATCGAGACCGTGCCGGCCGTCGACCTGCGCAAGGCGCCGCCGACGATCGCCCAGGCGGTGGCCAAGCACGCCGAGCGCAACGAGTGGGATCAGGCCAAGGTCATGAGCCTCTCGCCGTACTTCGGGCAGGTGGTGTCGCTGGCGGTCGGCAACGGCGATCAAGATCCCCGCACGCAGGACGTCACGGTGTTCGTGGTGCCGCCGGCCGGCGGGCACGGCACTGGTCCGCAGCCCAGCACCGCCGCGCTGCCGCACTGGATCCGTCCGGTCAGCGAGGTCGATCTCCTGCGCGCGTTCTGGGCCCTCGCAGGCCACGCGAACGTGGTCGTCAGCTACAACGGCCGCGGCTTCGACGTGCCGTTCCTCATCGGACGATCGCTCATCCACGGCGTGCCAGTGCGCATCGATCTGTTGGCCTCGAAGTATGCCCTGCGACCGCACCTCGATCTGTTCGCGGTGCTCGGCGGCTACGGTCGCGGACCTTCGTCGCTCGACGTGGTGTGCTGGGCGCTCGGCGTCGCGAGCCCGAAGGACACCATGGACGGCTCGATGGTCGCGACCACCTATGCGAAGGGCGATCTGGCCCAGATCGCGCTCTACAACGCCGGCGACGTGCGGGCCACCACCGCGGTGTTCCAGCGCGTGCGCGACGGCATCCTGCGCTTCCGCGACGAGTGGTGAGGCGTCGCGAGGTCGCCCGCGTGCGTGCGAAGGCGAGGTGCTCCGCCGACGCACGCACGCGAGCCGGTTGGGTGCGTTACTCGGCCTCGGCGGCCTCGGGGGCATCGCCCTCGGGGGCATCGCCCTCGGGCGTCGGCGTGGCGTCGCCGTCGGCAGCCGCGGGGCACTCGGCGAACTCGCAGTTGGCTCCGGTGCGCCCGACCGAGCTGCCGTCCGGGCAGACCTTGGCCTCTTCGGTGCAAGCCGCGTTGCCGCCGTCGGGCTTGCTGGTGTCCTTCTTGCCCGTGCACGCGCCGAGTGCGGCCGCGAGCCCGAGTGCAGTCATGAGGGTTCGTGCTGTCATGGCCCCCCGAACGCCGCTCGGCGCCCGCGACTTTCGGCCAGACGACCGATCGGCGTTCGCGGCGAGCGGGTGGCGGCGTCGCGGCATTGCGAGCGCTCGCGACGCGCTGTTAGGCTCCGCCGGTGGATGCGATGGCGCGACTGCTGGAGCTCGTGGCGCGCGAGCTCGAGGCCGACGATGTTCGTCTCGAGCTGACGTGGAAGCCGCCGGCGCCCCATGATCTGTCGGTCGAGCTCACCGGCGGCTTTCGCCTCACCGCGGTCTTCGCCGCGCCGCCGCCCGACGCCGAGTCGCGGCGCGCCCGACTCGAGGCGTTGGCGCAGACCTTCTCCACCACGCTGACCGCTGGGCTCGCGCGCGCGCCCCAGCCGGTCACCGGCACCGAGCTCGCCAGCGGCGCGCTCGACGAGACCATGATCGCCCTGGCCGAGCTATCCCACGCCATCGCAGCGGTCGTCATCGACGATCACTCGCCGGTGATCTGGGCCAGCTCGCTACAGCCGCGCGGGCCCGAGGACGTCGACGTGGCGGCGTGGGTCTCGGCGGCGGCGAACACCGCCGACCGGCACGGCCTCGTGTTCGCGGAGCTGATCGTCGGCACCCGTGACGCGCTTGCGCAGGCCTGTGCGTCGTTGCCCGCCGAGGACGGCGCGCGGCTGCAGCGGGCGGCGACGCGGCTGCAGCAGATCGGGCTGCAGCGCAGCCCCGCGCAGTGGCACGCGTTCGTGGCGACGATGCGCGCGATCGCCAGCACGCGGCGGGGCGACGCGGAGGTGGGCGAGGCCCACGAGCGGGTGGTGCGGGCCTTCGGCGGCATCTACCGCGTGGTGCTGGTGTGTGGACCGCAGAGCTCGGCGCTCCACGCCGAGGCGACGCTCATCCGCGCGTTGCCGGTGATCGAGAAGCAGGTCGCCGCGCTGCCGCCGTTCGAGCCCGGGCCCGGTGGCAGCGGCGGCGGCGGGCGCGGCCAGGTCGTGCGGCTGTTCCCGCCGCGCTCGTAGCGACGGGTTCGCGCTACGGGCAGCCGCCACAGAAGTTGCACGCCAGCGCGCAGACCCCCGACCACTGGTTGTTGCAGCACGCCGGCAGGATGCCGCAGACGCAGGCTTCGCAGCCGCAGCCGTCGCAGCCCGGGCCCGGATCCGCGGTGCAGCCGTCGAACTCGCACGAGCCGCAGTCCTCGGGGCAGAAGCTGCAATCCTCGTCGAAGTCGCACAGGCCATCGCCACAGAAGCCGCACGAGCCGCAGTCCTCGGGGCAGAAGCTGCAGTCCTCGCCGCCGTTGCAGCTGCCGTCGCCGCACTGCGGCATCGAGCACTCGCCGCAGGCGTCACAGGCGTCCCAGCAGCAGTCGCCGATGCTCGTGCACGCCGAGTCGCACCAGCAGTTGCCCGGTGCCATGCCACCGCAGGCGCCGGAGCTGCAGCCACAGTCGATCGCGCAGTTGAACTGGTCCTCGCCGTTGTTGCACTGACCGTCGCCGCAGAACAGGCAGCCGCCGCAATCCTGTGGGCAGGTGTTGCACGACTCGCCGACCAGCGGGTTGCACACGCCGTCACCGCACTGTGCGGTGCAGGGGCCGCAGTCCTGCGGGCAGTCGTTGCAGGACTCGCCCGCCAGCGGCGCGCACACGCCATCACCACAGCCGGCACAGGCGCCGCAGTCGGCCTGGCAGCTGCTGCACGACTCGCCGATGCCGGGCTCGCAGGCCCCGTTGCCGCAGCCCGGGCACAGGCCGCAGTCGCTGCTGCAGGTCGCGCACGACTCGCCCGCGAGCGGGTCGCAGCTGCCGTCGCCACACGCGTTGCAGCTGCCACAGTCGACCGCGCAGCTGTTGCACGACTCGCCCGCGAGCGGATCGCACACGCCGTCGCCGCAGGCCGCACAGGGGCCGCAGTCGAGCGGGCACGAGAAGCAGAACTCGCCGCCCTGGGCGTCGCAGAAGCCGTCGCCGCAGCCGGGGCAGTCGCCGCAATCCTGCGCGCAGTTGAAGCAGAACTCACCGGCACCGGCGTCGCAGAACGCGTCACCGCAGAAGCCACAGGGGCCGCAGTCGGTGGGGCACGAGAAGCAGAACTCGCCGCCCTGGCCGTCGCAGAAGCCATCACCGCAGGTCGGGCAGAACCCGCAGTCCTGCGGGCAGCTGTCGCAGAACTCGCCCGCGTTCGGATCGCAGACCCCGTCGCCGCAGCCCATGCAGCCGCCGCAGTCCTGCGGGCAGTTGATGCAGAACTCGCCCGCGTCGTTGTCGCAGAAGCCGTCACCGCAGGCGCCGCAGGGGCCGCAGTCCTGCGGGCAGCTGCCACAGAACTCGCCGGCGAGGGCGTCGCAGATGCCGTCGCCACAGGCGTTGCAGTCGCCGCAGTCGTCGGGGCAGGTGAAGCAGAACTCGCCCGCGTTCGGATCGCAGCTGCCATCGCCGCAGCCCATGCAATCGCCGCAGTCGTCGGGGCAGGTGAAGCAGAACTCGCCTGCGAACGGATCGCAGCTACCGTCGCCGCAGTCCTGACAGATGCCGCAGTCCTGCGGGCAGGTGAAGCAGAACTCGCCCGAGTTGATGTCGCAGACGCCGTCGCCGCAGTCCTCGCACGCGCCGCAGTCCTGCGCGCAGGTGAAGCAGAACTCGCCCGAGAGCGGATCGCAGATGCCGTCGCCGCACTCGCTGCAGGTGCCGCAATCGACCGGGCAGTTGAAGCACAGCTCGCCCGAAAACGGATCGCAGATGCCGTCGCCGCAGTCGCTGCAGGGGCCGCAGTCGACCGGGCAGTTGAAGCACAGCTCGCCCGCGAAGGGGTCACACACGCCGTCGCCGCAGCCGTCGCAGGGCTCGCAATCGGCCGGGCAGCTGAAGCAGAACTCGCCCTGCTGCGGCACACAGATGCCGTCGCCGCAGCCGAAGCAATCGCCGCAGTCGCTCGGGCAATTGTCGCATTGCTCGCCGAACTCGGGCTCGCACACGAAGTTGCCGCACGGATCGCAAGGGCAGTCGCTGGGGCAGGTCTCGCAGACTTCGCCGAGATCGAAGTCGCACACGCCGTCGCCGCAGACACCACAGGGGCCGCAGTCGATCGCGCAGCTGTCGCAGCTCTCGGTCGCGTCGCAGACCGCGTCGCCGCAGCTGCCACAGGGGCCGCAATCCGCGGGACAGCTGTCACACGACTCGGAAGCCTCGCACACCGCATCGCCACACATCACGCCGGTGTCGGTCGTGGTCGGCGTGATGGTGGTGGTCTCGGTGGTCGACGTGTCGCTGTCGGACGCGCCGGTGGTGGGGTCGAAGATGAAGTCGCTGCGACCGCAGCCCGCCGCCACCAGCAGCAGGACCGTCACGAACCACGAAGCCAACGACGCGCGGACACCCATGTCAAACCCCGTGGGCACACGCCCCACTCGACAAGCCTAACACGGGTCGCGGTGGTCGCCGCGAAAGCGAACCGGATGCGCGAGCGCCCTTTGGCTCACTCGAAAAACCGAGCGGTCGGTCGACGCGCAGGTCGTCCGCGAACCTCGGTCCGCGGGCGGGCAGCGTGGGGCGGCCGGGGCGCCCGCATCGTCGCCCGTGGCTCGGCACGCATCGGCGACGCGCGGGTTCGCGACCAGCCCCGCCGAAGCGGCGCGCACCTCAACGCACGCGGAGGTTGTTCGGCCACAGCCCCGCCTCCTCGATGGGGCGATGGCGATGCAGTTTCACGTGGTGGGCCTCGGCGGTCTGCTCGACCATGTGGGTCGGCTTGGTCAGGGGCTCCGCTGGCTTTCCGGTCGCGAGCTCCCGCAGGGCCCGCATCGCGTCGGTGGTGGTGAAGACGCCGAGCAGCTCGTCGCCCTCGACGACGATGGCGCAGCCGTAGCGGTGCGCCTCCATCTCCGAGGCGACCGCGCTGATCGGCGTCGTCGGACTGCACGTGTAGGGCTCACGGCTCATCGCGTCGGCGACGGTGAGCTTCTTCGACTCGCCGCCGACCGCCAGGGCCAGCGCGGCGTCGCGGGTCGACAGCAGGCCGCGCACGCGGCCGCCCTCGTGGACCACGAGGTGGCGGATGTTGTTCAGGAACATCCGCTCCTGGGCATCGGCGAGCCGCAGGCCGCTCTCCGCAGTGGCGGGATTCGTGGTCATGAAGTGGGCGACGGTCGGCTCGGTCATGGCCGCAACCATAGGCATCCGCCGGGCGGTGCGCCCGCGAGGAACCGGCGCAACGCGACGGCCGCCCGACGCAGACGCTGCGCGTGACGGCGGACCGATCACTGCGTGGCGGGGAGGCCGTAGGCGATCAGGCCGCCGCTCGCCTGTGCCGGCGCGGTGAAGAACCAGAAGCCGTGCCCGACCCAGAGCGTGCCGTCGACGACGGCGAAGCCGCCGCCGATGCTGCCGTCGCCATCGTCGCGCACGGGGGTCGTCCACAGCTCGACACCGGTCGCGGCGTCGATGGCGTGGACGGTGCCGTCGATGGTGCCGTGCACGACCACGCCGTTCGCGAAGGTGATCGCGCCGAACACCGGGTGGGGCAGCGGGCGTTGCCACAGCACCGTACCGGTCTCGGCCTCGAGTGCGCACAACACCGCGCGGTGCTCGGGGTTGCCGAAGTCGAACAGCGCATCGCTCCACATGTTGGCGGCCACGAACACGCGGCCCTGCGCGACCGCAGCGGTGGTCATGATGCCGCCGAGATGACTTGGGGTGCCGAGCTGGACCGCCCACACCGTCTCGCCGTCGTCGCGATCGAGCGCGGCGTAGACTCCGGCCTTGTCACCCACGCCCACGACCTCGCGATCGCCGGCGCGGAAGAGGTTCGGCGCGGCGCCGAGATCCGCGTCCGGCCCCTGGGGCTCGGGCATGAAGATCGTGTACACGTCGCCGGCGGTGAACTGGCGCGACCATGCCAGCGCGCCGCTGCCGATGCGCAGCGCCAGCAAGGCATCGGAACGCGGTGCCGCCGGCGGCTCGTAGGTGTTGCCGGTGCCGATGTAGAGCAGCCCGCGGGCCTCGTCGATGGCGGGCGTCGACCACACCGACACGCCCGCGCCGCCCTGGTCGTCGTCCGTCGTGGTGTACACCCGCCACAGCTCGGCGCCGTCGTCGGCCGCCAGCGCGACGATGCTGCCGCGGAAGTCGTACTCGGGCATGAGCGCGGCCAGCTCGGTCGATGCGACGCCGACGATGACGCGCCCACCGACCACCACCGGCGATCCGTAGATCACGGCGTCGGGGTGGGCGTCGAGCTCGCGCGACCACTGCACCTCGCCGGTGGCGCGATCGAGGGCGTGCAAGAAACCCTCGGCGTCGCCGACGAAGACGCGCTCGGCGGTCACGAACGGCGAGTCGTTGATGGCGGCGCCGACCGGGGTGACCCATGCCGGGGTGCCGTCGGCGACCGCGGCTGCGTGGACGTCACCGTCCCAGTCGCCGAAGTAGACCCGCCCGTCGGTGACCGCGGGCGTCGAGGTGACGCCTGCGAGATCGTCGAGGCGCCACCGCGGCGTCAGGCAGGCGACCGTGTCGGGGGTGATGCCGCGCTCGAGCAGGTTCGCACGGGTGTTGGCGAGGTCGAGTCCGTAGCCGAGCCAGCTGGTGGCGGGGCCGCTCGCGAACGGACCGGCGCAGGGATCGAGCCCGCCGTCGCTGCTCGAGCTGGCGTCCGCCGGGGCATCGCTGCTGGTGCCCGCGCTGGGTCCATCGTCGTGACCCGCGACGGTGTCGAGCCGCTCGCGGCAGCCCGCAGCCAGCGCGAGGCCGAGGGTCGCGATCCGCAGCGAGTCCGCCACCACGGGCCGATTGTACCCCGTCGTCGGCCGGTCTCGACGCGGGGTGAAAGCCGAACCGTGGTCGCGGACGTTCCAGCCGACGACGATGCAGCTGCCCGCCGCCATGATCGAGCGCCTGCGCACCGGAGTCGGTGCTGCAGCCCTGTTGACCGCAAGCCTCGGCGTCGACGCCGGCTGTGCGACCCGAGCCGATGCCGCCAGCGGTCCCGGACCCGCCGCGTTCGCCGGCATGGCGGCGCGCGACAACCCGACCGCACGGCCCGCGCCCCGCGTGGCCTCGCACCCATCGACCCCCGAGTCGGTCGCGCCGTCGGCGTGGCCGTCGGCGCAGTCGGGCCCGCCGATCGCCGCCACGGAGCAGCCGATCGCCGTCACGCCGCAGCCTGTCGCCGCGCCCGAGCCCGGGCCGAGCTGGGAGTGTGGCCCGTGCGGTCGCGGCTGACGCTCACCTGTCACCGATGCCGACCCGCGGGCATGATCTCGACGCATGACCGCGTGGCTCGCCCTGTCGCTGATGCCCGACGACGGCTGGCGGCGTGCCGCACTGCCGCTGTTCGAGCAGGGGTTGGTCGACGCGCTCGAGTGGAGCTTCGACGCCGTGTGGGATCGCGTGCCGCCGCCATGGCTGCCGCCGCTCGTCGAGCACTACGCGGCGGCCGACCGCCTGTGGGCCCACGGCGTGAGCTTCTCGCCTGGCAGCGTCGATGGCACGACGCGGCACGACGC
>WBZX01003351.1_pt1 | contig 10234 bp, 3 predicted proteins | sample 5204211 | NCBI WGS metagenome assembly WBZX01 (sample SAMN12344362, study PRJNA552823) | activated sludge metagenome | biome: Activated sludge suspended growth; feature: Nitrification reactor; material: Wastewater; isolation source: activated sludge from nitrification reactor of wastewater treatment...
GAGGCCCGCGGAGCTGCTCCTCGAGACCATCGACGACCCGCCGATCGAAGGCGACACGCAGAAGCTCGCGGCGAAGGCGGACCGCGCCTCCGTCTCCGAAGAAGGCACGCTCAAGCTGAAGCCGCTCCAGGGCAGCGTCGCCGAGGAGGGCACGATGAAGCTGTCGCCGCTGCGGCTCCCGGTGCCGGCCGCGCGCGCGCCGCTCGCGACGATCCCGCTCATCGACCTGATCCCGGCGCCGCCCAAGCCGAACCCGAAGCGCTTCGACGGGACGTTCGCGCTCTCGCTCGACGATCAGGAGCACGCCGCGGACAAGGCCGCCGTGCCCTTCGCGGGCGCGCCGCGACCGCTGCCCGCCGCAGGGAAGGGCGCGCCGCGGCAGGGGGCGAAGTTCGAGCGGACGATGGCGCTCTCCGCGGAGGACGCGGACGCCGCGGCGAGGAAGGCGGAGACGCCCTTCGGCCAGGTCGCGCCCCCGCGCGCGAAGCCCGTCGCCGCGCGCGCGATCCCGGGCGCGCCGTGGGCCCCGAAGAGCGGGAAGGCGCCGCCCCCGCGACCGCCGAAGCCGCGGCTCGATCAGACCGTGTCGGCGATCCACGACGCGCCCACGGGGAGCCACGATCGCGCGCAGGTGGAGGCGCGCGCCGCCGCGACGACGCTGCCCGCGCCCGCGCCGCCCCCCGCGGTGGCCGCGCCGCCGTCGCCGTCGCCGTCGTCCTCCGAGGCGACGACGCTGCCCGCGCCCGCCGCGCCGCCGCCCCTCGGATCGCCTTCGATCCTCGGGCCCGCAGCGCTGCCGTCGTTCACGGACGCGCCCGCCCTGCTGCCGCCCCCCGTCGCGCCGCCCCCTCGCGGGAAGCTGCCGCCGCTCCGGCCCACGCTGCCCCGCGGCGCGCCCGCCCCGCGCGTCACGGCGACGCGGGAAGCGGCCGCCCTCAAGTCGCTCGACGCGGCGGCGACGCGCGCGCAGGACGCGGTGCCCGTCGTGAACAAGACGGCGTTCGCGGCGTTCTCGTTCCCGTGGCAGCTCAAGGCCGCGACGGACTCGCTCGTCGTCGTCGTGAAGGCGACGTGCGATCTCCAGGTGGACGGGCCCGCGAGGCTTCGATCGCAGGCCGATCCGGCGAGCGGCGACCTGCACGACGGCGGCGACGCGGCGCGCACGCTCTCGTACCCGAGCGACTTCGCCGTCTTCAAGCCGCGCGCCGACGTGACGCTCGCCGGCCACGCGTACGCGCCGGGCGGAGCGTCCCCGGCCGCGCAGGCGCTTTTTCGCTTCGGATCGCGGAAGAACGGGTTCGAGCGGCGGATCGCCGTGTTCGGCGAGCGGCGCTGGAAGAAGGCGGGCATCAAGCTCGTGCCGGAGGCGCCGAAGCCGTTCAAGAAGGTGCCGCTCACGTGGGAGCGCGCCTTCGGCGGGCCGACCTTCGAGAAGAACCCGTCGGGCGTGGGGATCGCGGGCGATCTCCTGCCGCAGCTCGAAGACCCGGCGAGCCTCGTGACGAGCCCGAACGACACGCCGGAGCCCGTTTGCTTCGCGGGGATGCCGCCGCGGTGGGGCCTGCGGCGCGCCTTCCTGGGGACGTTCGACGCCGCGTGGAAGAAGAGCCGCTGGCCTTATTTCCCCGATGATTTCGACTGGTCGTACTTCCAGGCGGCGCCCGCCGCGCAGCAGCTCGAGCACCTCGCGGGCGACGAGACGTTCGAGCTCGTGGGCGTGCACGCGGACCACCCCGTGATCCGCGGTCGCTTGCCGGGCGTGCGGCCGCGCTGCTTCGCGCAGAAGACGGGCGACGCCGGCGGCGATCTGCACGAGGTGCTTCTGCGGCTCGACACCGTGGCGTTCGAGCCGGACGCGATGAAGGTGACGCTCGTGTGGCGCGGGGTGATCGACGTCGTGGACGAGAGCGCGGAGGACGTCGCGGAGCTCTTCGTGCTCGAAGAGAAGCTCGCCGGCCCCGCGATCGAGCGCTCCGAAGCGCTCTCGAAATACACGGCGGCGAAGCTCGCCGCCGCGCCGGCCGACGTGGCGCCGGGCTCGGGCGCGGGCGCGGCGTCCCCCGCGAACGACGCGACGCCCGGCGAAGCGGCGGAGCCCGCGGAGATCGCGCCGCTCTCGGCGGAGGAGTCGGCGGCGCTGCGCGCGGAGGTCGTGGCGCGGCTCGCGGACGGCGGGCTGCTCGACGCGAAGGACCTCGCGGGAGCGGACCTGTCCGACCTCGATCTCTCGGGGCGATCGCTCCGCGACGTGGGCCTCGCGCGCGCGAAGCTCTCGCGCTGCAAGCTCGCGGGCGCGAACCTCGCGGGCGCGCAGCTCGAAGGCGCGCAGCTCGACGGCGCGGATCTGTCGGGCGCCGACCTGTCGGGCGCGGACCTCACGCGCGCGGATCTCTCGGCCGCGGCGTTCGACGGCGCCAAGATCGGCGCGGCGATCTTCGCGAACGCGCGGGCCGACGGGGCGCGCTTCACCGACGCGCGCGGCGACGGGGCGAGCTTCGCGGGCGCGTCGCTGAAGAAGGCGCGGTTCGAGCGCGCGGTCCTGGGGAGCGCCGATTTCACGCGCGCGGACCTGGATTTCGCCGTGTTCGACGCCGCGGAGCTCGCCGACGTGCGGCTCTACGACGCGAAGGGCACGGGCGTCTCGTTCAACGGCGCGAAGCTCGACGGCGCGCGCGCCGACGGCGTGACGCTGCGGCGGAGCTCGCTCCAGCGCGTGCAGGCGCGCTCGTCGATCTGGGACAAGGCGATCCTCGACGAGTCGACGTTCCTCGGCGCGGCGCTCGCGGAGTCCGGCTTCGCGAAGGCGTCGTGTCGTGGGGTCGTCTTCTCGGGCGCCGATCTGACGTCGTCGCGGCTGCGGCGCGGCTCCTTCCGCGGGGCCTCGTTCCTCAAGTCGAACCTGATGACGGCGACGCTCGAGGGCGCGGACATGGAGGGCGCGGACCTGCGCGGCGCGAACCTGCACGGCGCCGAGACGAACCGCGCGAAGCTCGCGGGCGCGAAGCTCGATCTCGCGATCGTGACGCAGACGAAGCTCGCGGAAGGCGCGGGGACGTCGTGATCCGAGCCACGCCAAGAGCCGCTGGGAGCCGAGGAAAATCGTGATCCGATCGCGCGAAGAGCTGGAGGCGCGCCGCGCCGAGGGCTTCGATCTCCGGGGCGAGGTGCTCGAGGGCGTGTCGCTCGACGGGCTGGACTGCGGTGAGCTCGATCTCGAAGGGGCGACGTTTCGCGGCTGCTCGGCGCGCGCGACGTCCTTCGTGCGCGCGCGGCTCCGCGACGTGACGCTCCTCGGCGTCGACTTCACGGGGGCCGATCTCTCGGAGGTGGACGCCACAGGGCTCGTCGCGCGGATCGAAGGCGACGCGCGCGTCGTGCTGGATCGCGCGACGTTCCGCGAAGCGACCCTCGCCCACGCGGACCTCACCGGCGCGTCCCTCGACGGCGCCACGTTCGTCGCGGCCTCGCTCGCGGAGGCTCGCTTCGAGGGCGCGCGGGCGCGCGGCGCGGACTTCACGGGCGCGACGCTCTCGGGCGCGCACCTCGATCGCGCCGATCTCTCGGGCGCTCGGCTCGACGACGCCGGGGCGGACGGCGCCTCGTTCGCGGGCGCGAACCTCACCTCGGCGAACGGCGCGCGCGCGGACTTCACCGGCGCGACGTTCGCGGGCGCGCGGCTCGCGGGCGCGCAGCTCGATCACGCGAGCTTCTCCGATGCGAAGCTCGCCGGCGCGGAGCTCGGCTACACGTCGCTCGTCGAGGCGGATCTCGGCGGCGCGGATCTCCGCAGCGCCAACCTGGAGCACGCGAACCTCACCAAGGCGGTGTGCACCGGCGCGCTCTTCGAGGGCGCGAGCGTCTCCGGCGCGCGGCTCACGGGCGCGTCGGCGGCGGGCGCGCGGATGGCCGGCGTCGATCTCTCCGGCTGCGATCTCGGCGGCGCGGATCTCACCTCCGCGGATCTCTCGGGCGCGCGCCTCGCGGGCGGCCGGCTCGAAGGCACCCTCCTCGCGGAGGCGGATCTCCGCGGCGCCGACCTCACGGCCGCCGTGATCGAGTCCGTCGATCTCGAGCGCGCGAACCTCGCGGGGGCCAAGCTCGTCCGCACGGATCTTCGCCGCGCCCGCCTCTCGTCGTGCCGCCTCTCGGGCGCCGATCTCACCGAGGCGCGCATCGAGCGGGCCCAGCTCTCCGGCGTCGATCTGCGCGGCGTGAAGCTCTCGGGGACAGCCCTCGTGCAGACGCTCTTCGAGGGCGCCGAGGCCCCCGGCGTGAGCTTCTCCGGGTGCGATCTCACGAGCTCGACCTTCTCCGGCGCGAACCTCGCGGGCGCCCTCTTCGCCGACGCGATCGCGCGCCAGACGAGCTTCGAGCGCGCCGATCTCACCTCCGCGAAGATGCAGCGGATCAAGGCCCCTCTCGCGAATTTCGGCGGCGCGCACCTCGACGAGGCCGACCTCCGGAGCGGTAACTTCGAGGACGCCAACTTCGACGGCGCGGAGCTCCGCAAGGCCCGCGCGGAGGGCGCCACGTTCGACAAATCCCGCTTCGTCCGCGCGGATCTTCGCGCCACGAACCTCGCGGGCGCCTCCTTCGTCCACGTCGACTTCTCGCACGCGTTGCTGGACGGCTGCGATCTCCGGGGCGCCACGCTCGACGGCGCGAACCTCCACCGCACGTCCCGCGAGGGCGCCGACCTCACCCGCGCGAGCACCAAGGACGTGAAGCCGACCGATCCGGCCCGCGCCCGCGCCGAGGACTTCAAGCCGCAGGCCTGATCCACAGCAGACTTTGGGGGCGCGAAAGAGGTCTTCGCGCACCGTGGGCCTCGCGAACGCGTCTCCGTGGCCCCCCCCGACCGCGTATGCTCGCAGCGCGCCCGATGAAGACCCCGCCCCGCACGCCGCACGCAACTCGCTCTCTCCCGACAACACGGTGGCTCGTGGGCCTCGCCGTCCTCCTCGCGGCCGCCGCGGGCTGCGGGCCGGAACAAGGCACCTCGAACAGCACAGGAGGTACCACCACGACTGCCACCCTGACAGGCGGCGGCGGGGGCGGCGGCGCGGGCGGATCCGGCGGAGAAGCAGGGAGCGCCCCGTGGGCAAGCACCCTGTATCCCCCCGGCTGGACCCCTTCTTTCGAGGACGCCCAGGGCCGCTTTCTCCACGACTTCTCCTACGCCGGTTTCAGGTACGGCGCGATCCCGGACGCCGGTATTCTCCCGCTCTTCGACGTCGTCACGGACTACGGGGCAGACCCGACAGGCACCCTGGACGCGACGGCTGCCGTGCAGCTCGCGATGGACGACGCGGCCGCCGCGAGCGGCGGGATCGTGGTCCTCGGAGAGGGCCTGTTCCGCTTCGAGGACGTGCTGCGCTCCTCGGCCTCCCACGTCGTCCTCCGCGGCCAGGGCCCCACCGCCACGCGCCTCTATTTCACGCGCAGCCAGGGCATGAGTGACACTTCCCACATCCTGTTCGACGCGCCGCTCACCGTCGATCTGGAGACCCCGCTCGCCTCCGACGCCGTCGTCCGCGAGACGGTGATCGAGGTCGAGGACGCGACAGGGTTCGCCCCCGGCGACGACGTGACCGTCGGCTTCACCATCACCCCCGCGTTCATCGAAGAGCACGGCATGACAGGCACCTGGCAGGCCTTCAACGGCACGTGGCAGCCTTTCTTCCGGCGAACGGTGGAGTCCGTCGACACCCAGTCTGCGCCGAACACAGTGACCCTGGACGTGCCCATTCGCTACCCCGCCAAGACGCGCGACGGCGCCTCGCTGCGGCGGGAGCAGGGCTATCTGACAGGCGTCGGCGTCGAGTCGCTCGGCATCGCCAACGCGGTGAGCTGGGACGAGGCATGGAGCGTGGACCGGACCCACGCCATCGAGATCGCCCACGCCAAGGACAGCTTCATCCGCGACGTGGCGAGCTTCCCCTCCCCGAACGCCCCCCAGAGCGGCGATGGCGCCGGCGCACACCTCCTCTCCGGCGGCCTCCTCGTGCGCGAGTCCAAGCGCGTCACCGTCACGCAAGTGGACCTCTCCATGGCGGAGAACCGCGGCGGCGGCGGCAACGGCTACCTCTTCGAGATCCAGCGCAGCAGCGAGGTCCTCCTCTCCGACTCCAAGGGCACCGCCGGCCGCCACAACTTCATCCAGAACTGGGGATTCGGCACCACGGGCTGCGTCTTCCTGCGCGTGGAGAGCCGCGGTGGAAAGAACGTCCTCTCCAAGGACGACCCCACCGCCGTCACGGCGCTGAGCGAATTCCACCACTCCCTGGCGACAGCCAACCTCATCGACGCCTCCCTCTTCGACGACGGCTTCTCCATCGTCAACCGCAACCTGGAGAGCACGGGCGCCGGCCAGACTGGCACCCAGAACGTGATGTGGAATTCCCGCGGGAAAGGCATGCTCCGCTCGATGCAGTTCGGCTGGGGCTACGTGATTGGCACTCGCGACCTCGCCGTCGTCACCGAGTCCGTGCTCCCCATGTCCCAGGGAACGGAGCCCGTCGACTTCGTCGAAGGCCAGGATCTCGGGGCGACCCTCACCCCGCCTTCACTCTACGAGGACCAGCGAAGCCACCGCCTCCTGGGCCAATGAGGGTGTCTCGGAGACAGTGAGTCTGGGGGGCGCGAAAGAGCTCTTCGCGGCCCCCGGCCCCCCACGAACGCGTCTCCGCACCCCTCCGAGCTCTCGTCAGAACGGCAACACCACGTTCGATCCGGCCCGGATCTCGTACGAGAACGACAGGCGCTTCGTCTCCTGCGCGGCCAGGCTCACGCGCGCCCGGAGGAAGCCGTCCGCGTCCTTCGCCGCGAAATCAGGCGCCTCGAGCATCGTGATCTCGACGTCCGCGATCTCGCTCACGGGCACGCGCTCCGTCACCGTGAGGGCCTTCGCCTCGCCGGACAGGTTCGACAGGAACACGTCCACGCGCCGCCGGATCTTCTGCGTCCCGATGATCGCCGTCGTGTCGCGCTGCTCCTCGACGTGCCGCCGCGCGCGCACGCCGTCGTCGGCGCCGAAGCCGATCTCGAAAGGCTCACCGACGCCCACGAACCCGACCTTGGAGCGCCCCACGAGCCCCGCCCCGCGCGCCACGCGGACGGGCCCCGCCAGGAGCGGCGCCCCCGTGTTCGTGGCCGTCGCCCGCAGGTGCGCGGCGCCGCCCAGCTCCGGATAGAGCACGCGATCCACCTCCGCCGAGAGGAGCCGCCGCGACACCTCGACGCGCAGAGGTCGCCCGTCCGACGCGATCGACAGCGGCTCCGCGGCCTCCAGCACGAGCGGCTCGCCCCCGTCGTCGACGCCGGGCATCTCCTCCACCGCGCGCGTCCCGCGATCGAGGCCGGCCACCTGGTTCGCCTGCTCCCGCGCCTCGACGACCACCCGCGCCCGCTCCTCGGCCGTCTTGCGCCGGAGGTGGAGCACGTCGTCGCGCACGAGCGGGGGCGCCGCGTCGCGCGCGGGCCGCGCCGTGGAGAACCGCGCCTTCACGCCCTCCCACGTCTCGCCCGCCGCGTGCCACACGGTGGCCCACGTCACGATCTCGATCGACCGCGCGCCCGGCTTCTCGAGCCTGTCACCCCGCTCGACCTTGTCGGCTTTGTCGCTCTTTTCAGCCTTGTCGACGCTGTCCGTCCGCTCCGCGCCAGCGAGCCGGAACAGGTGCTCCGGCCGCCAGATCGCGCAGGGGACCCGGTACGTGACCTCGATCACGACCTCGTCGCCGTCCTCCGCGCCGTCGAGATCCACCTCGATCACCGCCTCGAAGCGGGGCTTCGCCACCGTGCCCTCGCGCAGGCGCAGCTCGGCCCGCGCGGCCGTCTCCTCGGCGAGCTCGCGCTGCTCGTTCGCCGCCGAGATGGAGCGGTGCGCCTCGTCCGAAGCGGAGGCGAGCGCGGCCCACGCCGCGCGCCACGCCGCCGCGCGCTCCTCGGCCCGCACGCCGGGCGCCACCTTCGCGATCTCCGAAGCCCACTTGGTGTGGAGCGCGTTCACCTGATCGACGCGCCGATCCCCGCGCGCCCGCGCGCGCCCCGCCTCCTCCACCGAGCGCCGCGCCGCCTTCTCCTCCGCGCGCAGGCGCTCCACGTCCTCGCGGCCGAGGGCGGTCTCCTGGTGCGCGCGCCACCGCACGCGCGCCGCGTTCACCGTCGCGCTCCCCTTCGCGACGCGCGCGGCCACCGTCCGCTCGTCGACGAAGGGCGACACGCCCGCGAGCGCGATCCACTGCGATCCTCGCAGCAGCATCACCGCCGCCTGCCGCACCACCTCCGCGCGGTCCTCGAAGAACGTGACGGCGACGGCGCGGCTCGCCGCGACCTCGATCGTCCCCTCGTCCCCGCGGACCTCGATCTTCGTGCTCTCGGGAGCGCTCGCCATCGCTACTCTCTCCGGTTTCCGCCGACGATTTCCATCTTCGAGGGCAACGTCACGCGGTAGCGCCACTCGGCCTTCGCCTTGCCGCCCGCGGGCACGTCGACCTCCCACTTGAAGGCCTTGCGCACCGGCTGGCCCAGCTCCGCCTGCGTGTACGCCGAGGCCTGCGGCGACGACGCGAGCTGCTTGATCTCCACGTCCTTGTCGTCGCTCACCGGCAGCCGATCCACGATCTCCACGCGGATCGCGCGCCCGAGCGACGAAGAGAGCTCCGTCGTCACGGTGTGCTCCACCGTCGTCGACCCGCCGAGCAAGCCCGCCGAGCCCTCCTCGACGCGTGTATTCCGGGCCACGCGCACGCGCTCCTCCACGCCGAGGCCGATCGAGATCTGCCCGCCGCGATCCGTGTACGAGAGCCGCGTGAGCGCCGCGAGCGCCCCGTCGATCAGCACCTCGACGGGCCCCGTGAGCAGCGGCTGCCCGAACGGGTTCGTCACGTCCGCGCGCCGGTACACCTCCGCGGCCTCCCGCGGCACCGTCACGAACCGCGCCGTCGCGGGCGCCTCCGCCGACAGCACCGTCACGCGGTGGGGCCGCGCGCTCGAAGGCACGTCCGCCGTCCCCGCCGCGGAATACACCACGTCGAAGAGCCCCCGCGACGCCCGCGGATCGATCGCGCCCGCGGGCGGCTCCATCCGCTCGATCGCCCACAGCGCCGCCGCCGCGCCGGAGGCGGCCGGCCCGGCCTCGCGCCCCAGGCGCCCGCGCCTGTCGCGCGCCGCCTCCGGATCGAGCCGCAGCGAGTCGAAATCGAGCCACGCGTCGGCCGGCTCGATCGGCAGCGCCGACCCTCCCTCGCCGCCCAGCTCGCCCCCGAGCGTGCCGTCGTCCAGCGTCGCGAGCATGCCGGACTCGTAGCTCGCCGACTCGGATCGCGGCGGCGGCGCGCCTCCGCCTCCTGCGCCGCGCGCGAGCGATCGGCGGGCGTCCTGCATCGCGATCGACGCGTCCTGCATCGGCGCGCCGCCGGGCGGCCCGGCCATGGGCTTCGCCATCGCCATCGGCGCCATCGGGATCGCGCTCGGCATCGGCCCCGGGGAGTCGTCCGAGCGGCCGTATTCCGCCGCCCCGAGCCGCGCCCGCAGCTCGATCCGCCCGCGTCCCTTCGGCAGCGCCGCCTGCATCTCGGCCTTCGGCGGCGGCGCGGCCCGTTTCGCCCGCGTCACGTCCTGCGGCGGCGTCACCGTCGTCGGGCTGTCGTACTCGTCCTCGTGCGCCTGGTACTCCGCGTACGGCGCCGGAAGCCCCGCGTGCCCCGCCGGCCACGCTGCCCCCGTCTGCGGCCCCCGCGTGCTCACAGCGATCGTCGCCGTCGTGACGGTCGTCACCGAGAGCTCCGCGACGAACCGATCGTACCCGTCGAACATCGCGTCGAGGCCCTCGGGCGGCGCGCGGTACCCCCTCGCGCGGGGCTTCTGCGCGCGGCCGAGGCGCAGCGACGTGATCTCCGGCAGCCGCGCGTCGCGGAGCAGATCCCCCGTCGACAGCGCGAGCGCCACCTGCGTCCAGTCCTCGCCCGACGCCTGCGCCACCATCGCCGACAGCGTGATCGCCGCGCGCGACGCGCCGTCGCTGAACCGCGCGCGGTACGCCGGCCACCACCGCGCCGCCGCGACGGCGTATTCCAGCTCCATCGCCGACGCCGTCTTCCCTTCTTTCGCCGGCCCGAGCTGCACCACCACGGCGAACCGCAGCGGCGCCGACGCCTCGTCCTCCGCGGCCGACGCCTGCGCCGCCGCGAGCCGGAGCGCCTCCCCCTCGCGCTCGTTCCGCTCCAGCGCG
>WBZX01003352.1_pt1 | contig 10233 bp, 8 predicted proteins | sample 5204211 | NCBI WGS metagenome assembly WBZX01 (sample SAMN12344362, study PRJNA552823) | activated sludge metagenome | biome: Activated sludge suspended growth; feature: Nitrification reactor; material: Wastewater; isolation source: activated sludge from nitrification reactor of wastewater treatment...
GATCCAATACCAAGCTGATTGCATCCAGTTTAAATTCCTTTGTATATTGTTTCCTCGCTTCCATTTCCTCCTCCAATTAAGACTATTTTCTCTTAACTGGAGTGTCCGGGTCTATTGGACCACATCAGTTCTCGAATTTCTTTTCTCTCTTCCTCAGTCAAATCCTCTACTAATCTTTTAAGATATTCATTATATTCTGATGATGGTTGTGGTTCAGTTATAGTCTTCTCAGAATAACAACCTACAAAACCAAACAACATAATGAGTATTATAAAAAACGATAAATTCATTTAGAATCTTCTTTGATTGTTTGGTTATAAAACTTCATTAATAGTTAACTCACCTGTTCTGGAGTCTTAAGCCCCATCATCATCAAATTCTTTCTATATTTGCTTTAATCAACCACAGGCTCGATTGACAATGGCTGCTATAGATTGAGGAAAATCAATGCATACTGAACACACAAATAGGTCTGGAATGGGTATTTGGAAAGGCGGTCATGTTAAATGATGTACACATCGAAATTGAATTTGTGGATCAAACAGCAACAATTAATCTGGATTTCATAGCTACTATTCCTTTGATTAAAGTTACAGGATTATTTTGGCGGAACGGAACAAACAGATCAATCGATTCACTCTTCAAACAAAAATATCTTTACTATATTTGAAAAAAATCAGCAAGTTACATAAAACTATCATTCCCACTCAATGGTCGCCGGAGGCTTGCCGGAAATGTCATAGACGACACGGTTAATGCCGCGAATTTCGTTGATGATCCGATTGGAAACCTTACTTAACAGGGAATATGGCAGTTCCGCCCAGTTGGCGGTCATGAAATCCTGCGTTTGCACCGCTCTGAGGGCAATGACGTATTCATAAGTACGCCCATCGCCCATCACACCGACGGATTTGACCGGTAAAAAAACCGCAAATGCCTGCGAGGTTTTTTCGTACCAACCGGAACGTTGCAATTCCTCGATAAAAATTTGATCCGCCTGCCTTAGTAATTCAGCGTATTCATATTTGACTTCGCCGAGAATGCGCACACCTAGGCCTGGCCCGGGGAACGGATGGCGGAATACCATTTCGCGCGGCAAGCCGAGCGCCAATCCGAGTTCACGCACTTCATCCTTAAATAACTCGCGTAACGGTTCGAGCAATTTAAGATGCAATGTTTCCGGCAAGCCGCCTACATTATGATGCGATTTGATGGTACGGGCTTTTTTGGTTTTTCCACCAGCGGATTCAATCACATCAGGATAAATCGTGCCTTGTGCAAGCCACTTGGCGTCGCTGAGCTTCACCGACTCGCGCTGAAACACTTCAACAAACTCACGGCCGATGATTCGCCGCTTGGTTTCAGGATCGGTAATGCCTTTTAGGTTTCGATAGAAATCACGGCTGGCGTCAATATGAATCACTTTAACGGTCAGGTTGCTGGCAAAAGTTTCCATCACCTGTTTGGCTTCGTTGATACGCAACAACCCATTGTCGACAAATACACAAGTCAATTGATCGCCGATGGCGCGGTGGATCAATGCGGCCGCCACGGAGGAATCCACGCCGCCGGACAATCCCAGGATCACTTGATCATTGCCAACGGCCGCACGAATCTTGCCGATAGCTTCGTCGACATAATCCGGCATATTCCAGTCATGACCAATACCGCAAATATCGTGCACAAACCGATCGATAATCGCTTTGCCTTGCAGCGTGTGCGTCACTTCAGGATGAAACTGGATACCATAAAATTGACGCGCATCATCCGCCATGGCGGCAATCGGCGTGGCCGCGTTTTGCGCCATTACCTGGAATCCGTCAGGCAACGCCACCACTTTATCGCCGTGACTCATCCAGACGTCCAGGGTATTGCTTCCGGAAGCATTGATGCGGTCTTTAATTTCCTGAAATAATGCGCCATCCGGCGTCGTTTGGATTTCTGCGTAACCAAATTCGCGCACCAGTGCATTTTCAACCATACCACCCAATTGCGCCGCCATGGTTTGCATGCCATAGCAGATGCCTAGTACCGGTACATTGAGTTCAAATACGATTTGCGGCGCGCGCGGTGTTTCGTCTTCAGTCACCGAAGCGGGGCCACCGGAAAGTATGATGCCTTTGGGCGCGAATTCCCGGATAAATTCCTCACTGACATCATAAGGATGCAATTCACAATAAATATTCGTTTCACGAACGCGCCGGGCAATCAGTTGGGTGTACTGAGAGCCGAAATCCAGGATTAGAATTTTCTGATGCATGGAGGTTAATTCTCACTTGACATGATAATTGGGAGCTTCTTTGGTGATCTGAACATCGTGCACGTGAGATTCACGAATACCGGCTGACGTAATCTCAACAAATTCCGCCTTGTCATGCATCTCGGCAATCGTTCCACAACCCAAATAACCCATGCTTGAGCGCACGCCGCCCATGAGCTGGTGGATAACGCCAGACATGCTGCCTTTGAAGGGAACACGGCCTTCCACGCCTTCAGGTACCAGTTTGTCATTATTTCTTTGCTCTTTTTCCTGGAAATAGCGGTCGCTGGATCCTTGCTGCATGGCTGAGAGGGAACCCATGCCACGATAACTCTTATAGGAACGGCCTTGAAACAATTCAATTTCTCCCGGTGCTTCCGTGGTGCCGGCGAATAATCCGCCCAGCATCACCAAATCCGCGCCTGCGGCCAAAGCCTTGGCGATATCGCCGGAATAACGGATGCCGCCGTCGGCGATGGTGGACACGCCACTCCCTTTCAGCGCTTCCGAGACATTATGGATGGCAGTAATTTGCGGAATACCGACGCCGGCGACAATACGCGTGGTACAGATAGAACCGGGGCCAATGCCGATTTTGACGGCATCCACGCCGTGATCCACCATCGCTCTGGCAGCCGCTGCCGTTGCCACATTTCCGCCGATCACCTGCACGGACGGCAGATTCTTTTTGACCCATGCAATACGATCCAGAACGCTCTGTGAATGACCATGCGCGGTATCGACTACAATCACATCAACTCCGGCTTCAGCCAACGCAAACGCACGCTCTTCACTGCCTTCCCCGACACCAATGGCGGCACCGACACGTAAACTTTCCAATTCATCCTTGCTGGCCAATGGATACTCGGAGGTTTTGATAATATCCTTTACCGTAATAAGACCACATAACTCAAACTGATCATTGATGACCAGCAAGCGCTCCAACCGATGTTTATGCAAGAGCGCCAACACGGCTTCTCGCGAAGTATCCTCTTTGACTGTCACCAAGCGGCTCTTAGGCGTCATAATGTGCTTGATCGCCTGGTCGAGATTGGTTTCAAAGCGCAGATCCCGATTGGTCACAATACCCACCACTTTTTTACCATTCACCACCGGTAACCCGGAGATTTTGTGTCGGCGTATCAGCTCCAGCACTTCACGCACCGTCATATTCTGGTGAATGGTAATGGGATCCTTGACTACACCGCTTTCAAAGCGTTTGACTTGTGCCACATGCGCTGCCTGAGCTTCTATCGGCATATTTTTATGGATAATTCCGATACCGCCTTCCTGCGCCAGGGCAATGGCCAGCGGTGCCTCGGTAACGGTATCCATTGCCGCCGATACCAATGGAATATTAAGTGCAATGGTACGGGTCAGTTTTGTTGCCAGGCTGACATCACGCGGCAAAACCGTCGAATGCGCCGGAATTAATAGAACATCATCGAAAGTGAGTGCTTTTTGAATCAATTGCATGGTGACAATCCTGTGCAAAGCGACATTATAGCCAAATTCAGCCGCAAAATTCGCGCCAATTCAACTAAGAGTACAGCATATTTCCGTTTATTATGCTGTAATGTGATAAATCTTCAAGTTGCATAAATGAATATCCGATGTATTTCAAATTATTCATTTGGGAGCGGTCCATGAAAATTTTTGTATTTACAGGGCTAATATTGTTATTCAGTATCACAGCTAACGCTCAAATTTATAAATGGATTGACGAAAAGGGCAACACACAATACACCGATCGGCCACCGCCACCCGGTGCGGCCAAAGAAGGACAACGATTAAACATCCGAGCGATGGCTACGTCGGCAAATAGCGGAACGAGCAAACCCATGAGCCTGAGTGAAGAGAGACTTGAGTTCGACAAACGCCAAGAGAAGAAAAAGGAAGAGGATGTTAAACAGCAAGCAAAGACCGAGGAAGACAAAAAGAAATGTCTTGATGCCCAAGCTCGGCTTAGAATGTATACTGACACACCGCGCATGACCGTTCCTGATGGCACGGGTGGTATAACTTATGTTGATGATGAAACGCGGCAAAAAAGAATTGAAGAGGCCAATAAAGCGATTAAGGCATTATGCAAATAAATAGGCATTACAAAATTAGATGGCTGCATTTCCCGGCATAACACTATTTATCACTATTTTCTTTCTGACAGGTACTTCGGCCATCGCCGAAGTACCTGTTTCATATTCGGCACAAGATAGTGTCGCCAATGAAAAGACAGCAGCTCGCCATCGTGCATCATGGCCTGGAATGCAATGGAAACTTTTACCCGGCGAAGATATTCCGCAAATTGCCCGTCTGATGTTTCCTAAGGATTCCGTTACGCGCGACAAATTTATCCGTGCCGTTATTCACACCAATCCTGAGCACTTCCCGGCAAAAACCTATCAGCCACTCCCCACCGGTACCGTCGTTCATATTCCGGATTTGAGAACGATCGGCGCTTATGCGGCACCATCAACCAAAGCACGGAAATCCGATGGTGCGAACCACCCAACCCGGCGAGAATCTCCAGCAGCACCCGAAACTGTGATATCCGGCTTGAGTAACGATCCTTTACTATTGCAACTCATCACACAACTGGAGCAAATCGGTGAGAAAGAAGCAGGCAAACTCAACACACTGACAAAACATATTGCATTACTCTCATCGCAAGTCACTGACATCCAATCCGTGTTGTCATCGAGAACTTTGACACCGCACGAGAGACCCGCTGACAGTACAAAGCCGTCTCCGGAAGAAAACCTGCAACCTACTAAAGACGCAGTACCTTTATCCGCAGAGAACGCACAACCTATTGAAGATATTACAGCTATTCCGATCGACAACACGCAGCATCTTGCTGTAGATCCCCTATCGCCGGATGAAGTCAACAGTGCGCCGATGGAAACGGCTCTGTCCTTCGATACTTTGTTTCTTACCGGGATTCTGCTGACGCTAGTCATCGTCATTATGATCTTACGCAGCTACCGCAAGATCAAAGAAAGATTAGCGCGACCCACGGATGCATCGCTGTTATCCAGAACGGTAGAACGGCATCGGTTCGAAGCGATTCTGCTGCATCGCGATGATAAAATTGTTAATTCGCCTGAAGACACGCCCGATCCAATCGACCCCCTGCTATCCGAAACACACCCGTTAATCGAACAGGATGAACCGGAAGTCGAGATTCAGCGATTGCAAAAACAACTGGCGATAAACCAGCATGACATCTCAGGCTGGCTACTCCTATTCGAATTGCTTTACAAAGCGGGTAACAAAAGGGATTTCAAGAAAAATGCCCGCCGTTTCAAAAGACTGCGAAAATTTCCTGATATCTGGGTGCAAATTCAAGATTTGGGACATCGACTCGAACCGAATGAATCGCTTTATTTCAATGAGAAAAAACGCCAGGAAAAGTTTTTTCCTGATTCAACGGGCACACATCAGTACTGAGTAATCTCTTTTAACAAGCCGAAAAACTATCTGCGTTGCCGCTACGGTGTTAAAAACAGGCTCAAAATGCTCATTTATCACACATACACTGCGCTTTTTCGCCTGTTTTTGCCTTGTATCGGCTGCCTCGAAAACGTTTCTCAACGACTTGTTAAGTTAAAGGAAGCCTTGAACAAATGTCATTTCGAACATAGCGAGAAATCTATCACACTGATTGTTAAAGATTCCTCACTACGTTCGAAATGACGCTAAATCACCACAAACTCGGCATTCGTCATTGCCAACCCAACGCCAATCGTAGCAATTTGTACCGCAGCACCAGCACCGCTGCCATTTGCATCGTATAACAACGCACCGGTCACATTGTTATAGATGATAAAGTCATTGGCATCCAACGCTTGTTTGCCGATCCTGAATTGTCCAGCCGCTAATGTACCCGTCGCCGTTAATGCCGTAAATACCGCATTCTCAAGCTGAATCGTATCATTGGCTACGTTATAGTCGGTAATCGTGTCAATGTGACCGGTTGTGGTGAATTTGAAGACATCGTTACCCGTTCCGCCCGTGAGCGTATTGGTACCCGTGCCACCATCGAGAACATCGTTGCCAGCACTTCCACTCAGCGTATCGTTACCGGCGCCGCCGTTTAACTGGTTAGCAGCGTTGTTTCCAGTGATAATGTTATTCTGATTGTTGCCCGTACCATTCACCGCCGATGTGCCGGTCAGTATAAGGTTTTCAACATTGACAGGCAGTGTGCAAGTCAACCGGCTACTGACGGTATCAGTGCCTTGGTTGAGATTTTCAGTAACGACATCACCCGCATTCTCAACAAAATAAGTGTCATTATCCAATCCACCGACCATGGTATCTGCGCCAGACCAGCCGATCAGAGTATCGTCACCGCCCCCGCCATTGAGGGTATCATTGCCAGCATCCCCGTTGAGCTGATTGGCGGCATTATTTCCAGTGATGATATTATTCAGCGTATTGCCTGTGCCATTGATTATCGCAGTGCCGGTTAGCGTAAGATTCTCCACATTCGTGGGTAGCGTGTAAGTAACATTACTGCTGACCGTATCCGTTCCTTCGTTGGGCTTCTCGATCACAATATCTTTCAGATTCTCAACAAAAAAAGTGTCATTACCCAGACCGCCAATCATAGTATCGGCTCCAGACCATCCCCTTAAGGTATCGTTACCGGCTTTGCCATCCAAGACATTATTTAACGTATTGCCTGTCAGGTTATCATTGAAGGCACTGCCAACTAGATTCTCAACATCAGTCAGAGTATCTAATCCCGCACCAATTGTATTTTGCTGTGTGGTGATAAGCAGAGAAATGGTTATGGCCGAGTTAGCTGCAGCATAAGTAACTGTATCGTTGTTGGAAGGTGTGCCAGTCAAAATATCATTTGCTTGAGTGTTTACCAGTGATAAACCGTTATTAACGAAAAATACCGTATCAGTACCACTTCCCACAAAGGCATCCAGATCACCATCGCCATCGATATCGACAAAGGTGGGATCAGCATTTAAACCTACATTCCTTAAGTTACTCAACCCGAACGGATTAGTAGTGGCAACAGCAAGTATTGGGGTGCTCGCTGTTCCCGTATTTTTAAAAAACAGCATATCACTGCCGCCATAATAACCACCATTCCCAACGAAAGCATCCAGATCACCATCCCCGTCGATATCAACAAAGGCGGGGCTGGCATAATCAAAACCCACATTAGTCAAACCAAATGGATTCGTGCTGGGAGCGGCAAACAACGGGTTGTTAACCATCCCCGTATTTCTAAAAAATAATGTGTTGCTGGCTCCATTACCCACAAAGGCATCTAGATCACCATCTCCGTCGATATCAACAAAGGTAGGACTAGCAGCATAACCCACGTCACTCAAACCAAACGAATTGGAGATAGCGGCAGAAAAGATTGGAGCACCGGCTGTTCCCGTATTTTTGAAAAACAGCGTGTTACCATACGCCTCACCCACGAAGGCATCCAGATCACCATCTCCGTCGATATCGACAAAGGTGGGACTAGCAGCGTAACCCACGTCACTCAAACCAAACGAATTAATGCTGGGAGCAGAAAACGCTGGACTGTTGACTGTTCCCGTATTCCTAAAAAACATCGTATTACCATCCACATTGCCTATAAAGGCATCGAGATCGCCATCACTATCAATATCTACAAAGGTAGGGCTGGCATAACTACTCACGCCACTCAAGCCAAACGGGTTAGTGAAAGATAAGGTAAAAATTGGATCTGACATACTAATGCTCCAAAAGAATTTTAAGGTTTAAATTTATGATTGTTATTTTGTAGAAGATGGCAAATCATTAACTACTTGTTGCAAGTGATGATGCAATTGCTTTTCAATCGCTTGCTGACGGTAGGCAGGAAAAACATACGATGATAACAACTCGACCTGAGCTTGTCCGCCTTCCTGCCAGCATTCGGCTACGGCAAAACCAATCATTTCACCGGCAACCGACGCGGATACGCCGAATAATTCACCACGTTGCGGCTGGGTTTGCCAGCGTTGCTGCAAGCTCGGATAGGTCATCGCTTCATACTGTAAAAGATTCTCGGGTGTCAGGTGGTAAACCCGTTGATATTTGACTTCCGGATCACCTGAATTAGCCAATTGTGAAACGCGCGGCAAACCGGCTACCTGTAGCGGTTGACTTAAACCAGGGCGTTTCACCGTGGGTTTGGTGGTAATAATTCCGGTCGAATCGGGAAAAGAAATCAGGCGATCAATGTCATCATCTTGAAAACCCAACGCTCTGGGCTTGCGCACATCGGGTAACACCACGACATCAAACAGTTCTTCGATGATTCCGCCAATGGTTAGCGCGTGTACGATGTTGCCCGTATCCAAATCAATCACGAACAAACCACATTGTGAAACCTTGTTATCAGCAGCCAGTCGCTGTTCCAGCAATAAGCCTGAAAAAACTTTTGAGCGTAATTTTGATAAACCGACTAAGGCATAATTTTTCCAGAACGCCAAACCGCGCACAAAACCTGGGCAGAATAATACCGGTACAAATTTTTCACCGTCCAAATAACCAAACTCACCCGTACCGGAATTAAGCAACCATAATTTACCTTGGTACCAGCGCGGCGAATGCGGCATGGATAAACCTGTGGCGATGATTTCATTGCTGGGAATGTGTATCACCACGCCACCATCCAGGCGGTGATTGCGCCAGCCTGCCGCTTCGTTTGTCGTACTACACGCGGTCACATACATGGGTTCTCCATCTTGCATGGCCAAGCCATTTAAGTGACAGCGATCCTCAGCGGCTAGTTTGGTGATAAAGGGCGGTTTCCAGATAGGGACGAAACTGAATCCTGCTTGTAAGGTGGCAACACAACTAAAATCGGTGTTGATAAACAATATCTTCTGCTCGTCGGTAACCACCACGTCATGCACATTCAAGTCCCCGGTAGTGTGGGATTGGCTGGGCACATACAAGCGATCACAGCCTTGATGTTGCTCGCCCTTTGCCAAACGGTTTTCCAGTTGCCAAATCTGATAACGGGTCGCCATATAGAGATTCTCATGACTGGCATACAAGCCCATCGGTTTATCAAACAAGCGTTCATTCACCGCCAGATGGCCATTCTCCTTCCGCCCGACTAAAAACAGCCGATTGGCTTGATAAGTCGTGAAAGCGAAACTAATCTGCTCGCTATCCAGCCATTGATAAAAGTGATCGGAACCTTGCATGGTCACGGCAGGTGGATTGGTGGAAGCGGATTGTTGCGTCATAAATGATTACTCAGGATAGCGATTTGATCACCCATTCTCTAGTAATGAGCGCTTATAATCAGATTGTACCCATTCACGCTGAAATAGCGATTGTTTGTTTACGGTATAACAAGGCCTGTCTGATTGGTCTGCATCCATCCGGTTCTGTAACGTTGCTTTCGGCAAAGATAACCGTTTTGTTGTTTCAACCCTGAATCGCCCCGGTTTTTCCGGAGATAAAATGATTTGAGAGGAGGAAGAGATGAAGAATCAAATCAGTTATTCACCGGAAGTACGAGAACGAGCGGTAAGGTTGGTATTTGAGCAGCAGAAAGATCATGAATCGCAGTGGTCGGCGATTAAATCGATCGCATCAAAGATTGGTTGTACGGCGGAGACGTTGCGCACTTGGGTAAGGCGAACAGAGATTGATCAGGGAATTCGAGGCGGCATGTCGACTGCGGATCGTGAACGGCTCAAGGAATTGGAACAGGAGAATCGGGAATTAAAGCGAGCCAATCTGCAATGAAATCTGGATTGCCCCGTCGAGCTACTACGAACACAAAGCGCGCGAGCGAGATCCCGATCGATTGCCTGACCGCATCAAGCGGGACATGAGACTGGAACTTGATATACAGCGGGTATGGAAAGACAATTTCCGCGTTTATGGTGCTCGCAAAGTATGGCGGCAGTTGCTGCGAGAAGGTATTGGTGTTGCTCGTTGTACGGTCGAACGGTTGATGAAGAAGCTTG
>WBZX01003353.1_pt1 | contig 10232 bp, 6 predicted proteins | sample 5204211 | NCBI WGS metagenome assembly WBZX01 (sample SAMN12344362, study PRJNA552823) | activated sludge metagenome | biome: Activated sludge suspended growth; feature: Nitrification reactor; material: Wastewater; isolation source: activated sludge from nitrification reactor of wastewater treatment...
TTTCGACAAGCACGGGCAAGGTGTCCAATCGCGGTGTTGATACTCGTTTCATTCGTTTCGTTCTTGTGCGCCATCGTTTCACTATCCGACATGTAGTTACATGTAAGATAGATCCAGGCTTGGACCGCGCAAGTGTTATTTCTTGACTTTTTTTGATGATTGATTTTCAGACGGAAAACGATCTCAAGGCGGCCAGTCCATCCGGCGGGTTTTGACAGTCTGTCGCCGCTATCCTCTGTAGCGGGCGAGCTTCTGGTACAGGGTTCGGCGTGTGATTCCGAGCTGCTTCGCCGTCTCTTGTTTGTTCCGTTTGAGGCGGAGTGTGGCCAGGATGAGCGCTTGCTCTGCTTCCTTCAGCGTGGTTCCGATCGGCAGCCGAACATCATCTGGTGAGGTGTCGGCAGACAGCAGCGCCAAGACTGTCTCACCGTCGATGGGACCAGGGGACCACAGCAGCGCTTGCAGCAGGATGTTGGACAGCTCGCGGACGTTCCCAGGCCATGTGTGGCTGCGCAGCACGGCAAGTCCATCCGGTAGCAGCGGCGGAGTCACACAGCGATGGGAATGGGAATGGGAATGGTCGGTCAGCAAGTGCAGACACAGCTCGGGAAGGTCATCAAAGCGCTCACGCAGCGAGGGAATCCGGTGCCGCAGCGCCGCCAGTTGGTCATAGAGCGACCGCATGAAGAGTCCCCTCTTGGCGAGTACCTCCAGCTCTGGCTGAGCGGTCGTGATGAGGCGCGGGGACCGATTCCACAGCGAACACTTGGCGAGCAGACACCGCAGGTTGCGCTGGCTGTTGTCGTCGAGCTTTTCGAGATCACTGATCAGGAGCGTTCCGCTGTGAGCGCGCTGTGCATCCGCGATCAGGGGTTCCATCAGCAGAGGTTCCAGGCATGAAATCTCGACGAGCGGATTGTCCTTCCGGGGCGACATGTCGTGGAGACGCTGGCCCAGAAATCTGCGACCGCTGCCGCTGGCTCCGAGCATCAGTGCGGGCTTGTCCGACTGTGCGGTCGCTCGCATCAGTCTGAGCAGTCGCGCCATCTTGTCCGAGTGGGCGACGACCTCCATTACGACGGCCCTCGCTCGACGCCCAAGACCCTCCTCAGGCGACTCTGCTGCACCATCAGGAGGAATGCAGCGAGTCCCGATGTTGTCGCGAGCAGTGATGTGGCCACCAGGTAGAGGACGAACAGAGAGACGAGGGTGTAGAAGGCGAAGCGCTCCAGTGCGATCGTGATGCAGGCAATGAGGAGTGCTTTCTATCGACGATTCACAGGGTTAGGAGTCCGAACAGAGTCCGTTTGGGAGCCCTGTTGGGAGTCCGTTTGGGAGTCCTGTTGGGAGTCCGTTTGGGAGTCTGCGGACAGAGCTGTGGCTAGGGATGGAGAAGACATAGGAAGCTCCATGGCGGCGACCGCACAAGGCGACGAGGCAGACCTTCGCGGGTCGCCGAAAGCGAGGACTGAATCGGGAATTACTCTGTCGGACGATTCCAGAAGAGCTGACTCATCGGCATTGCGATCGCCAGGGAAGTAGTGTTAGAGACAGAACCAGTCCGCCAAGCAGTTCTCGACGAGCGGAGCAGCAAGAAAGCAGATTCATCCATGGACAGAGGGATATCAAAGGGAGTCCAAAGCACACATTCCCAATCCGCTGTGGTTTCGCTGGAGTGTGCATCTGGTCAGCTCGGTCCAACTCCCGTCCATTTCGTGTCCATTTCGGATGGAAGGCGCGAAGCCTTTGACCAATCCTGTGACGTGAACCAAAGAGGTGTTTGATGGAGTCTGTTTCGGAAGAGTCCCTGCTCAAAGAGACTGAGATCCTGGCTTCTCCCCCGGCGAACTTTGGGGAACTTCTGCGCCGCCGACGCAAGGAAGCCGGGCTGAGTGTGGCGGATCTGGCCCGAAAAACCGGGGTGGTTCGTACGACCATTCACAACATCGAACAAGGACTTACGACCGCGAGCCCGCAGACGCTCAAGCTCCTTGCCAGCGTCAAGGTGCTGCGACTCACGGAGCTGGACGCAAGCCGCGAGGGAGCGCTGGATACTTGGTTCACCCAGCAGTACGACCCGTTGCAGATGGTGCGCGGAATGGACGCGGTCCTCAACGGTCCAGGCGGCCAGATTGAACAGACGCTCTTGTATCTCGATCCGCAGAGCGCGGCGGACTGGCACGCGCTCAGCAACAGCGAGCAGTACATCACGTCATTCCGATCGAAGATTCCGCTCGACAAGCTGGCAGAGCGCATCATCCGCGAGAGCAAGGGCGTCGGCTTAGATGTCGATGGACTAGGCTGCGGCGATGGCAAGACGGAAACCGCTCTCATGCAGCGACTGGCCGATCTCATGCCAACCCCGCCGGATCTACAGCTGTATCTGCTCGACATCAGCCATGTGCTGTTGTCGGAGGCATACCGCTTCGCGCTGGATGCGCTTGCTCCGCGCCGCATTTCGGTTGTTGCGATCCACGGCAACTTCAACGATGTGTCGAAGAATCCGCTGCTCTACATGCACCCTCGGAGCATCCGGCGAATGCGGGTCTTCCTCATGATGGGCGGTACGTTAGGGAATATCCACGACGAGCCATGGTTCTTTCGAGATTTGGCAGCGTGTGCGCAGCCCGGAGATCTGGCCGCGCTCGACTGCCAGCTCGTGCGCGCTCCTGCGGACCAGCCAGAGGAGCAGATCCGCGCAGCAGACCAGGCATTTAGAGCCAAGCAGCAGCTTGAAGCGTACAGCAGCTTTTTGGGTGGACCGCTTCGTCGCCATTGTCGAGGGCTGCAAGGACTGCGGCTCCATACCGAGCTAGCGACTCACTGTCCAGTGCCTGGCAGCTACGCCGTAGAGTTTTGGGCCGACGTTGAGAAGGAGGGGGAACCGCTGCGTCAATTCCTAGTCTGGCGGACCAAGCGCTACGACATCGAAAAGCTCAGTCAGTGCCTGCATCGTCTCGGCTGGAACACCCTTCAGACCTGGAAGTACGGCCCCGAAAAACTGGCAGCAGTGCTTCTTATCCAGCGTCAGTAATTCGCAGAGAATCTGCTACGTGGTGCGCGCCTCTGCTGCGTACTGCGTGCTTGGGTGAGCGCGGCTCTCGCACAGAGCCTCGACTTGTCCTGAACCGAGCGATCGGTAAGCGAGCTTGGCTAGCCATGGAGCAACCTATCCAGACATGTGTGTTGTGATGAAGTTTATGTCTGATTGAGTGCCTTTACTCTCATTACGACAAAAAATTTTTGATGCGATCAACCGACCAGTCTCTGCACGTAAGTAGATCGCGCATCGGGGCCGATCTTCCCTTAGGTGAACACAGCTAGGTGATGCGCCTATGTGATTCAGCTACCTGAATACACCTAGCTGAATCACATAGCTGTGTTAGCCAGTCGATCGAGGTGGTCGATCTGGTGTGTACATATCATTACAAAATGCATAACAAGCAAAAAATATGCCTTGCTGATACTATCTTTTTTATTTTATCATGTTACGTGGCTCTACATACATCACCAGACCAGACCTACATGCTTGTGAACCAAGGTGGTCGTTTGAGATAGCTGAATCATTTGGTCGAACTACCTAGCTGAAACAGCTAGCTGAATCACCTGGCCGAATCATCTAATTGAATCACCTAGCTGAATCACCTAGCTGAATCACCTAGCTGAATCACCCAGCTGAATCACCTATCGATGATCCGCTGCTGTGGCGAATCCAGATCGGGGATGGCATCATTCATCGATAGTCAGCGCCTGAAATGGACCACGTAACGCGATCAGGAAGGGACTGTTTCGCATTTTGCTGCGAAGACATCGTCCAAGCGGATGAAAGATCACTCGCGCCCTGAATGCGTAGCGGCGTTGACACGAACCACGCTGATTCTGTCCGCCTGCCTTTTCACCAATCTCAATGGAGTGAAAAATCGTCATCGCATTCTCGGCGGAAAGTTGCTCCACCGCAAAGAACTCCATGACCAGATAGACAGTTCCATCTGCAATAGTTCCACCGCCCGAGACTTGGACAATGCCTGGATGTGCTGTGCCATACTAAAGCTAAGTCCATCTGCATAGTGTCAGCGCACCCTTCAAATATTCCCTTTTTCGCAATTCATCGATCGTCGGAACTTCGTGCCAGTTAATGTTATCTACTTCCCATGGACACTCGATGTCATCGATATCGTGGATGTTCACGCCATCTTGAATTCGCTGTTTGTGTTTTCCAAGGGCCACTTGTTTAAATTGCTCTGTGAAGTAGAGCCCTTTGACTGCTTTTGGGCCATATGACCAAGCTCATGCAGCGAGGTGCCATCGTTTGATTATATGGTTCAATTGGGAGGAGAGGTACAGCAGCGAATGCACGCTTGAGCACATTGGTAGGGTGCGCTGGCTGATGTTGGGGCCCCTGCCCCGGGAACATACGTGTTCGACTGACGGGGAATGCTACTTCGCCAGCTGGCGACTCACAGAGTTGCCGTGAAGGGTGGCTTGCAGACGCCAGGGCAGCGGCTGGTCAAGCAGAAGGTTCCAGGTCCCGCCAGGCTCTTTGAACAGAAAGTACATTCCTAACGATCCTTTGCTCGGCGCCTTCAAGTAGAAACTGTACTGATTCCCTGGATACAAGATCTGGGTGCGAACGACAGATCCATCCGGAGCGTCGAGGAGAGTGACGATCTCGCCGTACGACTGGCTGGCAGTCTGTCGGGTCTGGGTGTTGCGGACGATGAGATCCATGAGCCCCGCAGGCTCGACGTAGGACGGCCCACTCTGCTTGAACTCAATGTTGCGAACCACCATGTAAAGTGGCACCCCACCGTTCATCTCTGCGGTGGTGACAAGCCGAACTCGCACATAGCCAGGAATACAGCCGCTTCCTGATTGCACAGATAGAAGGAATGCGCTGAGTAGCCAACTTCGTCCCCCCTTCCACATGGTCTATCGTACGCCTCCCATCGCGGGCGGGTGGAACATGTCGAAGGGATCCTCACTGAGCACGAACTTGACGGAAACGCTCCCTTTGGCATCGATGAGCTGCACCGGAATCGAAAAGGTTGCGATGTGATCAGAGGACAATGTCCCGCGTCGCAACAGACGAAACAGCGACCACGCAGACTTGGTTTCATCGATCGAGGAATGGAGCCGCGCTGCAGAGTTCGGAGTCGCCAGATCAATTCCTGCGGATGCGTTTTCCTGATTCCACCACGTCACTGCCAGGGGACGTTCGGCGGGCATTTGGTTGTACCCAACTGCGGCAGCACTCCCAACGCTTAGAAAGGCGCGTGTTACGCTGTAGGGACCAATATTCCCTTGCAAAAGGAGTGGCTTCACCCGCAGTTCCAACGGCTTGTGGGTCCCTTCTTTGACATCCCAGAGCCGTCGCGCGAGTGTCTGCAAGTGATTGAGAATCGGCAGCATGTCTGGGGGCAACTTCACCGTACCGCCAGGGAGCCGTTTGGGGGTCACTCGTCCGTCGGGTTGGATTTGAACGAACGGAGCCAAGTCTTCGCGGACAAAGTGCCACAAAGAGCCGTCTTTGGGATGAATGACATCAAGGGCGGGAATCGGCACTTCATCCTGCGCTTCTCGATTGAACGGGAAGTGAGAGTATAGCGGCTTTACTTGTTCCTCGCGGACTTTGCTCCAGCGTCGAGAAACAGTCTCTTCTAGAACGTTGCGACCGAGACAGAGTGCTCTGCGCATCGGTGCGAGAAATGGTCCTCTTAGCTCCGGCATGATTCCGGCTTTGTCGAGCCAGCGCTGGGTCGCCAGCAGTGGAGAGGACTCTTCTTCTGCCAGTATCGCTAGGGCTACGCGTCCGATTCCTGTGATGGACTCACGCAGCGGAAGCTCGGTTCCTTTGTCCGGGGTCGTCGCGCTATCAATCGCCCCCGCAAGCTGAGCCAGCAGGCTTCGGTACCCGTCGAGATCTGGGTATGCACCGTCTTTGTTAGGAGTCGTCATCCGCACCAAGGGACGGAACGGTGCAAGCTGTTCCGCAAGCGGCGCAAGGTAGGGCCCCGATAGCTCACCGAGGTTCGCGTTATCAGCAATCTTGCGCAGATGCGATTGAAAGCCGGAGTCAACCAGCATCATCTCGATGACTGCAGCGTGAAGCGAAGCAGCAGAGTCGGCGCGGACACCGAAGGCCACGAAGGAATCCCGAAGCTTGTTATGATAGGCTCGCCCATAGCTGCTGGTGCTTTCGAGCATGGCCTTGGCGAGCCGCGCTTGCTCTTCTTTGGGAAGCCCAGCTTCCGTCACCGCCTTATCGAATGATAGCCTCGGTGGCTTCTCTTTCTGCTCGAAACTGATCTTGTTGTACGGGTCGATAAGCTCGACGGGAGAAGACTGGGTTCCGCACGGATTCCCAGAGTGCTCCGAACGATCTTTTTCGCTGACACCGGCCAAGAGTCGCTCTGCCGATGCCACAGAGCGGTGACGACGGCGATGCGAATGAGCGGACTTCGGGATTCCGGCAGCTGGGAATGCGGCAAGCTTGGGTTTGGCGGAACCACTACGATGCCAGCAGTCGATCAACATCTGCCGACGGATGTTGGTCAGCAGTTCTTCCCATTCGTGCTCACTCACAGAGAGGGTCTTTTCTTGCAGATCGCGCGGCGAAACCAGCCGAACGGAGTGTACTTTGCTTGGAGCAACCAGCGTGGGCACCCTGGTGACCAATCCACTGAGCTGATGGAGAACATCCTCGGCACTTGGCTCGCTGCAATCGACGGGCTTTACCTCGCTTTTGAGGACCAACGTGGCGATATCGGTAAGTCCCTGCTTGTTCTGTTCGATCCAACGCTCGGTGCGTAGTGCAGAACCCAGCGGACCCACCTGATCCGAGACATTTTCGTGGCACTCCTCTGCGAGCCCAACTGCAATGTCGCGCAGCTGGCTGACATGAAGGAGCCGGTCTGTCGCTTGTAACACCGATAGCAGCATCGCTGCTTCGCGCTTTAGGGAATCCAGCACGTCTGTCAAGGCAAGAGGAGAGCTGCTGCGTTGCTCGGCTTTGTGCGCAGGATGTGTGTGCGAGCGCCGATGGTGTTTCCTCGTCGAAGAACTGGGACTGCTCTCCAACGTAGACTTGATGCTGAGCGCCATCTTGATGTGTTCGATGAACGCAAACCAGCTGGCCTGACTGTGTAGCTGATTCTGTTTGTTGGTCGTCGTGCTGGGCTGGCGATGTGTGGTGAGCGCACAGCCCGACGCCACCTCGACATAACGGAGCAGCGTTTCTTCGGGAATCTCCAGCAGCGATGCCCAGTTCGATGGATCTCTGCGAATCAGATCGCCGAGCGCATTGCTACCGCTCGCATTCCAAGCCCCGAGCGCGTAGAGCATCTTGGTGATCGCTGTTTCCGTGCCGATGTGTTCTTCGGGGACAAAGGCCTGCTTGGCAATATCAAGCTTGAGCGCTGCTGCACCGTCTTGCGCCAGATGCCGATTGCTATCGAGAACCGGTTGCAGATACAGCCGTCGTACCGACTCGACGAACTGGGCTCGCGCTTGGAGCTTTTCGCTGCGCAAGGTACGCGGCAACAGTGGCCAATAGCGTTCAGCCTCGGAAACAGCAAGCAGACTAGAGGCTGCCAAGTGGGCATTTCGCCATACGACCGGAGAGTCGCCCGGGCGACCACTGGCTTCTTTGGCCTGCGGGATGTTTTCAACCAGGCGCGCGCAGTCAATGGAGAGCCGCTGCACCGTCTGGCGATGATTCCAGTACAACGAACCAAACCCCAGCGTAGCGATCGAAATCAGCATCAAACAGAGAACCGCATGCCAGCTGGTCAAAATATTCGAGGTCCGTAGTGCCAACCACAGACCACGCAGCCCACGGTAATGCAGCGCGGGCGATAGCCGAGGTGGATTGACTCCCGCCACAACGAGTGGATTCGCCCGCTGCAGTGCCTGCGACTGCGGCACAAGGTACAGCTTGTCGAGCTGAATGGCCGCCATGTCTCGCGGTGTGTTGTCCGCGCAGATACGCAGCAGTTCAAGAAGCAGTGTTTCGACGGGAAGCAGGGCCTGCGGCGCCATGGCTACCGCGTGAACCATCGCATCGAACCCACCGGCTGGCAGCATAGGTAGCGCAAACTTGAGCTGTCCGGCGTAGTGAAGAAAGCGCGCGGCAAGCGGCCCCAGTTCCGCTGAAGCGTGCGGTGTCTCGTTTCGGTAAGGCGGTTGGACGAGTGGCTCACGCACCAGGCTGGGGACGGTGAGCGGTTCGAGTTCCAAGACCAGAGGGATGCGTCGGTCATAGAGAAGCTGCGCCAGGCACTCGCTTCCCGCTGGTGGCTTCGACTTAGAGTCGCCAGCCGGAGCTGACGTTGATACCCCATCGAGAATGCCCAAATGCGTCACACAGACCCGCGTCAGAATCGGCGCACCACGCAGGCGACTCAGCAGCTTCAGCCGAGATGCAAGCCGAAGGGCAGACGTCCGCAGCTCCGTCGGGGTGGCCCGGTGCAGCTGGGCAAGACTCAGCACGATCACCACCAGCGGCGGACGAGTGCGGCAGAGCGGCTTCCACAGGTTCGCAAGCGCTAGCTTCGCCCCTACCGTGCTATCGGACAAGAGCTCGGGCCCGAGCTCATGAATCACCGCACGACGTCCAAGGTGCAGCGCAAGAAGCGGATCGTCTGTGTAGCTCGGGAAGTCGTTGAGCAGCTGGCTCTTACAGTCGGCCTTGGCATCGACGAGCGCCGTCTTTCCTGCTCCGGATTCGCCCATCAACACAACCCAGGGATACCGGCTCACCAAGGTCCTTGCCGCCGGTGGCTGTCGGTCGAGAAACGTCCTCCATATCGCGAGCAGAGAGTCCGCCACAATCCGACCCTGCGCGATGCGTGGCTTGGCCGTCCGCTCTCGCACGTATTGCCACAGCCGCACTCCAAGGAAGAACAGCAGCACAATCCCAATCAGCAAGACAATGAGCTGCCCACTGCTCAGTCCCGAGCCGCTCGCAGCCACTGCTATGGGGAGTCCTCCTGCTGTCATCCTGTCCTAGTCGCTATCGAGAGAGGGCTTCCAGTTGATCCTCGAGTTCATCGATTGCAGTCCAGGCTGCATCGACATCAAGCGCAGCGCCCGAGGCACAGCACTTCGATAGCTCATCGAGCATAGGCTGCACAGCGCGCTGCTTCGGCCCGAGCGCCTGCGCAATCTGCTCGCGAAGCTCGAGGATTCGCAGCTTTAGTTCTGCATCTGCATGGCCCGGCTGCTGAGGGCTCAACGGACTTTGCATCGACTGAACTGGTGCCGCTTCGGTCTGCGGCTCTACCTCGGGCCACAGTTGACGCAGCCGTGCCAGGGCCAAGATCTGCTGGATGGACGACGTTTCGTCTGACATCTACCGTACCCCAGAACTGCCGTGGCGATGGCGCCGATGGTGGTGACGCTTGGACTTGTGCGCTGGTTTTGCCGCGAGGTCTGTATTATCGTTTTGGGCCTGATCCTGCGTCGGAACGATGTCGGTGGTCGGCTTGAACTCGTCCTGCACCGGCGAGCTCGGAGGAGTGAGCGAAGATGACCGCTCGTCGCTTGCCGTCGGGCTGCTCGCAGTGGGCGGAACCGCTGCTGGAGCAGACATCGCAGCAGCTTGGGACAAGGGAATGTTTGACAGCACCACAATCGCAAAGGGAATCGCCACGATCACCAAGAAGGTCGCAAGGTAGAGTAGAAGCGGTGCGACCAGCGGGAGATGACCATCGGAATCTACCGGATCTCGGACTCCCAAGACCTTGCGTTCGGCTTGTCGATGCTGCAATGCGAGCCGATCCTGCCGAGGCTGAAGCCGAAGCCGCTCTTTCAGTCTGTCTTTGTAGGTCAAGACCTTGGCTGGCTCGGTCACGAAGCGTCCGAGGAAGCCATGACCGATGCAGTACAGCAGCACCTCCAGCAGCAGTGGCGAGGGCTGGACCTCCTGTAGCTTTTCGTCGATGAGCTGGAAAAACTTCTCTCCTCCGTCTGAGAGTCCATACAGTTCGGCCTGCAAAAGTGGCCAGTTCTGGCGCACATTCTTCGACAGTCGCCGAAGGACCAGCTCGTCACAGGTCAGGACCACCGGGAGCAAGACCTCTTGTGCCTCTGCTGCGCCCAGTTCCGATGAGAGCAGCTTGGCCAGTCGTCCCAGCTCGGTGCGGATCTGCTTCCGTACATCCAGAAGCACTTCGGAGCTGGCCGATTCGATGCCCGCAGCCAGCGTATCGACCTGCTGCATCACCGTGCTGATG
>WBZX01003071.1_pt2 | contig 10230 bp, 8 predicted proteins | sample 5204211 | NCBI WGS metagenome assembly WBZX01 (sample SAMN12344362, study PRJNA552823) | activated sludge metagenome | biome: Activated sludge suspended growth; feature: Nitrification reactor; material: Wastewater; isolation source: activated sludge from nitrification reactor of wastewater treatment...
TATGGTCCCGCTTCCCAACGAGCAAGCGGTCATTCTCAGGATGAAGCTCCTGCGCCGAGAGGGGCTTTCCTTTACCAAAATTGCGCGGCGACTGAACGAAGAACAGACACCGGCCAGACGGAATGGCAAATGGAGAACGGGCCCAGTCTGCATCATCCTTGAGCGCGAGGGAATGCACACGATGCGGAGAAACAGACCGCGCATTCCGACTCGCTTCGATCCTGAAGCAGCGACGGCGATGGCGCGGAAGCTGCGGGAGGAAGGGCTCAGTCTGAATCAGATCGGCGTGCGCTTGCGGAAGGAGGGACTGACTCCTCTGCGCGGTGGGAAGTGGCATCCGGCACAGGTGGCGAAGCTCCTAACGGATGATGTTCGCTATGATCGTATGGCAATTTCCCGTCGAGCCAGTGAACTCCGTGCCCAAGGATTGACGCTCAAGGAAGTAGGATTCCGTCTATCTGTGGAAGGACTCAAACCAAAGGAGGGAGGAGTCTGGTATCCGTCGCGGGTTCATTCGCTTCTTGCAAGCGAGGAGGCCGATTCAGCCCTTCGAGACGACTAGAGAAAAGACGACTGAAAAGAAGTAGTTGGGTGGCCTGCGGGGCAGTCCGTTCACTGGCGATCCGCGACCGGACACAACAAGGCGTGCGGTACGCCATGAAACATGGGGCCAAGGTCGGTTTCATAGCCCAATCGCGTGGGTAGAGGCTGAACAGGCGAAGTACCCGCTGAGCCTCGAGCCGACTGCTATCAAATCGCAGCAGCCGTCCACAACGGGACGGACTGCTCAGCAGGCAGTCCTGATGCCACACAGCACGGTGGTGAAGGGCTGTCCAGGGTCGCGCAGCGTCAACTGAGCGATGAGCGCTTGCCCTTAACTGCCCGCAGTCACCATGCAACCCACGCCCATTTCATTGTTGGGTCCGCTATCCACGGAGTTGGGCGGTGAACCGAATTGGCGAGCAATTGATGATGAACAGCATTACGTCTGTCGCCGCCGGGTGGATATTGGCATGCGGAACAAGTCAATAAGCTACTCAAAGAAGTGCAGATCGCGGATCTGGCGGATACGCTCATGGATGTGCTTGGGCCAGGGCCTACTGAATCAATGGAAGATGTGCGAGGCGAGGGTAAAACATCGTCGGCTTGCGAAGTGAGTCCACCGTGCGATGTTCTAATGGAGGGATCGCCACCCCAACCCAATACCGGCCTACTACACCAGATCACAGGCCACGTGGGTCATGCAGCGCGGCGTGAACGGCTTCGTTCTAGCATTTCAGAGGGTCACTCAGGCTCGATGCTTCCATCGTTCTCTTGCTTGGCGATGCTTGCTTCGCTCGAATCCGATGCAAGCGGAATCTCTAGCAAGATGCTACTGCCTGAAGACTTCCATTCACGCTTTGTGTCCAATATCAGCTTGGAAACTCGCTCGAACTTCGGAATCTCGAATGCGGTCATTATCTGTGTATTTCTCCTCGCCTCAATAGTAGCGCTCGCGGTGCTGCCGATCCATGATGGATACTTGACCCCTGATGCAGTCTGCAATTTCAAATCATCGCGTGTGATATTTCCATTAAAAGCATTGTCGAAAGCAAGGTAATTTAGCCAAAAGATGAGTAAATACTTTTCTCCCTCATCCTTCGCAACAAAATCAGTTACTTCTACAATGGGTACAGCACCTAGACGCTCAACTTCCGTAGTGCAACTTGCATGGCTGCCATTGATATCATTGCGGAGATTGACGGCTCCCATTATCAATGCTGTATTTTTGATCTTTTGTTGATCGGCTACACCATGGCTCTGCGCTTTGGCCTCCCACTGCAACGCCGACCTCATATGTCCCAGACTCCATTCCGCCACTGCCATGCCACTAGCGGCCTCTCCTGTGTTATTAATTTGTTCTTTGTGCTTGTTATAAAAACCTACGTATGACTCAGTGCTTGCAAATGTTGCATAATTTGCGAGAGCATACCCAAGCACAAAGCCGGGTATGTGTTTACCAAAAGCATCTATCGATCTTACATATCGTTCGGCTGCTTGTTCTGGTTCATCCTTGTTTTCTGCGGTGGAATAGGAAGTCGCGACTCCCCATAAGATCCATGGATTCTTCGGAAAGCGGGTAGCTGCGTGTTCCATGCGCCGTCGTTTCTCAGCACCGTCTGGTAATGCTCGAATGGCTATATAATGCCAGTTTCCGTCTTCTGGGTGTTTCTGCAAAATTTGTTCATATAGTTCGACAATCTTGGTCCGATCAGTTGGGCTCTGGTTGTCTTGCCATTCTCTATGCCACATCACATCAGAATGGAGCTGGACCCAAAAGTTGGAATGCACAATATATGGCTTCAGTAGCAACGCCGAGCTTACGATAAAGACAGCAATAAGAAAGCATGAAAGACTTAATCTCAGCCATTTCTTTCTCAAAGATGAAGGATAAGCGATTGGTTGGATGTGTTCGATTTCTAGAATGATCTTGCCGCAGCGTTCGCAGCGCTGGGCGCTTGCGGGGACACTTTCTTGACAAGCAGGGCATGGACGGAGACTGACATCAAGGGCTCGGGGTGAAGTAGTCATTCGGGTTACCTGTAGCCACGCATAGCGTGAACATAGTCGGCTGTCTAGCCTATGTCATTCTCACCCATACCGCCCCAATCTCCCCCGCCAGCCAGCAGCCAAGCGCACCAGCCACGTACCACACGCCGACCACCGCACCGATGAAGCGTGGCGGAGCCAAACGAAGCAATAGCGACAGACCGAGCGGCGCGACCAGCAGTTCGCCGATGACCAGCAGCGTCATGCAGACAATCAGCCATGCCATGCTGACTCGCTGACCAGGGCTGAGCACTGCGGGTGGAATCAGGACGACGAAAGCCAGCACAACGCTGACAAGGCCCCAGGCAATGAGGCGTGGCGTGCTCACTTGACGCTGAATCCGAGGCAAAAATGCAAGCTGCGCGGGGGCTAGTAGCAGCACCAGCAGCGAGGGCAGCCCGACGAGCCATGCGGCGGGAAGCTCGAAGCCGAGCAGTATGCGATCCGTCCGGTCCTGAGCCCACATGAGCAGCGCTCCTTCGACCTGCCCGAAGCCGACGGTAAAGCTCATCATGGCCAGCGTCAACGCGGCGATGATCTTGATTCGCTGCCTGGCGGATAGCTCGATCGGCGGGGTGACTGCGGGAGCACTGAATGCTGGCTGTTTCTGTCGCAGGCGCAGAACATGATTACTCGCCCTTACCGCCATCAAACCAACAAGAAGGACGGCAGCAGCGAGTCCGAATGAGGCGCGGAAATCGTGGCTGCGTCCGAGCAGCCCGGCACTAGCGGTTCCCACGACTCCTGCGATGTTGACGACCAAGTAACAAGTGAGCTGTGCAGCATCCAGGCGTGGATCGTGACGCTCGTACAGCAGCACCATCACTGCCTGAGTGCTCGGTTTGAACAGCGCGTGTCCGAGGATCAGCAGCGGAGTGGAGATCCAAAGTACCGATGCTGACGATTGGGTCATCGCAGCATACCCGAGCATGAGCAGGACCATTCCAGCGCCGAGTGACCGACGACCGCCAAGCGACCGATCCACCACAAATCCGCCTGGGAGCGTCAGCAAGTAGCTGGCCGCGTTATACAGGCCTGCCAGGCGCAGCGCGTCGCCTCGCGGATAGCCGTACTGTTCGCAAAGCATGAGCACCACCGATGAGCCAAGAATCGCCGCCGCCCAGCGCTCGCAGAACACTGCCCAGCACAGCAGGTAAAAACCGTGTGGGTGACGCAGCGAAGGGATAAGCCGCTGAAGCGCCGTCACGGAGAACAGCCGACGGAAACGAGCGAGTAGCGACGGGCTTTGAACGGGCATGGAGCCTCCGAGGTCTAGCGGTAAAGAGGGGCCAAGCACCGTCAGAAGAGCGGTGTGTGGATTACCCCTGAATTGCCCTTGCAGTCTCGGTACTCCCGTGCTCAAAAGCACACGCAACTAGGTGGCACTTTTCAGTGCTACTGATGAGTCTGTTTTCATGCCCCCCGGAGTGATGACCATGGATGAACAAGCAGCGTTCTCATCTGAGTTCCCATCTGTGCTTGCCGATGACACCGAAGACACGATGGAGTCTTCGCCGTATCGAGCCGCGATGTTCCACCTCCGACAAGGACTTCAAGCGCTCAGCGCGCTGTCTCCCGGTTCCAATGCTGAGAAGCGCAGCGAGCTAGAGCAGCTTGTGAAAATGCAGAAACAGGTGCTCCAACTCCTACATGTTCACTTTGCTCCTGAAAGCGACAGGAACGGAATGCGGCTGTTTGGCGATGTCTTACGCCAGCATCGCGTGGACGCCGGACTTACGCAGGAACAAGTGGCCGCTTACTCCGGTCTGTCGCTCAGCTATGTCTGCAAGCTTGAGCAAGGCCGAAAGCCGCCAGCCCGAAAGTCGGTACTCGCACTGTGCTCGGTTCCTGACCTGAAGCTCGTACCGGCTGAAGTCACGGCCTTGCCCGCTCTCCGTGAGTCCAGCTACCGGCAGGCACCCAACTGGTTCATGTCACCGGGCTTTGACTCGGTATCCATGATCGACGAGCTGGACCAGCTTATGAATGGATGCGGCGGCAATGTCGAACAGACGTTTGTGTACCTCGATCACAAAAGCGCGCTCGACTGGATTTCCGTCTGCAACGCGCCTGGGTATGTGGCCAGCTATCGTGAAGGATTTCCCGGTCCCCCGGTTGCCAAGAAGTTGCGCGAAGTCTTGGGGCCAACGGGACTGGATCTGATTGCGCTCGGACCCGGTGACGGCAAGAACGAAGTGGCGCTGGTGCAACACCTCATCCGAGCGTGGGTCGAGCCCAACATCCGTTTTTACTTGCTGGACATCAGCCAGCCGCTCCTCAGCCGTGCATTCAAGCACGCCGTCGATACGTTCATCGATCACTCCGGCATCTTTGTCTGTGGGATTCAAGGCAGCTTTCACCACCTGCCTAGATACGCCCAGCTTCACTACGCACCAGCCCGGTCACACCGTCGGCGAATCTACACAATGTTAGGAAACACAGTGGCGAACCTAGACCACGAGCCGCTGTTCTTTCAGAACGCATTTTCCGGAGCGGCCCCCGGTGACATCCTGCTGTTCGATCTAGACTTCGGATATACGACGTTGATCGAAGAGGAAGAGATCCTCCGCAAAGACCCAGTTGCGAGGAAGCCTCTCAGTGAGCTTCAACAGCGCTTTCTCGGTGGCCCCATCCAGCGTTACTGCCGAGAAGCACAGAGTGTTAGCTTTTCCTGCCGTATCGACACCGATCGGCCCATCACAGGAAGCTACGGACTCCAGTACGTTGCCACGGTTGGTCTGCCAGGCCAGCGAACCAAGGAGTTCTGCATGATTCAGGCGCGGCGCTACGAGCCCCATAGCGTCATCCGCTGTCTCCGCAAATTCGGCTGGGAGAGCCTCGGCATGTTCCCCTTCACCGGCTCCGAGACGCGACCCCGAGGACTCTTCCTATTCCAGAAGCAACTGCCGAAGACGCAGCACTGACCCAAGGCAGACGGAGACACCCGGCAGGCCGCGTCGCCTCCGTTTCAACGCTTCCCTCCTTTTTTGCTCAGACGAACCAACCGCCGCCGCGCACGAAAAGCACAGTACGAAATCGTTCCTAAGAATTGACCCAAGGAACGATTTCGTACCTAACCGTCGCTGATATTCGGTCCCGTCTATGCCTAGGACTCGGTTCATCGCCGCAGCCATAGGCACGAGGTCGGGGATGTGTGGAGAGGTAACGATGACGATTCCAGAACATCGTCGAATAGGGATATCACCGTCGATCAAGCCCGCTCAGCTTTCGTTCCAGTTCGCGCTTCTGTGCGCCACTGACTTTGCACAGATATTCCTCGTCGGCGAGGACGAGTCTCCTACCAAACCTGCTGCTACTGCTGCGCGACAGGATTCCCGTGGACCGCTCGGAATCATGCTCTTGTCGCGCCAGCCGCGCCGCCCAGATGGCGATTGGAAAGAGTAGGATTCCTCGTCGGTGCAATCGGATCGCTGGACCTTGTCCACGCTGCTCGAAGGCATCCGCAAGATCCTGCTCCGTGCAGATTTCCTCGAACTTGCAATCGACCAGCGGATCGCGCAGCGGATCGTAGCCACCTTGGAGCGCGGCTCCTAATTCAGTCATCCAGCGCTCCTCGTTGCGTGTCAGTCCCTGGGTGATGACTTCGACCGCGCGCTGTATCGCCGTTGCTGGTGACGCCTTCCGTTCCGTGCTCTCTGTTTCCATCTGGCGAATCCGATCGCTCTGCTGCGCCACGACTCCTTCTAGTCCCGCGATTCGATTCTGGGCGCTGCGGAGCTGTTCTGAGACCTCCGCGAGCTGTCTACGTAGACTCGCCTTCTCTGCTTCATGATCGACGGTGGGCTGCGCTGGCTGCTTCCGGTCTGCCAAGTCTTCTTGGCGCAGTGTTTGACCAATGTCCACGATCTGCGCTTGCAGATCAGCCAGCGCAGACAGGGCTTTGTGCAGCAGAGGCTGCCGTGCATCCGTCCGCTTGGGAGTCCGATCCGGGTTCCCATCCGCTCGGTGTTGCCTGCGCACACGGTAGGCCCTCACGCGACAGCTCTCGGAGCAGTACGTCCGATCGATTCGGGCTCGCCTGCCCCTCGGGTTTGTAAGTTCCGTGCCGCAATGTAGGCAGTGCGTGGTGCGAAGCTTGAGCCTTCTCATCGTGATGCTCCGAAAGAGATTCCTGGCAGCCATCGTAACACAGACCCGATCAAGCCAGCTACCATTCATGAATCAAGCGGCGGTTCGGAATGTGAGCAGAGTGTGTCTGCTCACGCTGTCGGAATCACATGATCGCACCTCCTTCGCTGATTCCGAGCGTCCATGAACCGCATGTCGAAGCCTCCTTACAGCCAGAAAGCGGCATGGTGGACCGACAACCAGAGCGTTTCATCATCGCCACTGACTTCCAGGATGTAGGACTTCTGGGTGTGGCTGAAAGTATCTGGCTCACAGCCATTCCGTCCGTCCACATCGTTCCATTTCTGTCTTCCTTTCCACTCCTCGAATGAGTCGATCCAAGCAGCGCTCCACCGTTCATGCAGGGCCTCAGAAGAGGCCAGCGCAGGAATAACTGGAGCCCACATTCTTTCTGCTTGTTGTAACGACTCTGTATCGCTACACTTGTAACGACTTTCGACGCTGCGTGGGGGGATCATGACGGTCTGGAAGTGTGTGTCTTGTGGTTCCGATCTGCCTTCGGGTAGACGATCCGATCGGCGCTACTGTGGGGGCCGATGCCGGGTTCGGGCACATCGCATTCGCACAGGGGAAGGCAAGCATGTACGACCTACCCGGAAGCACGGGCACACGGCGCTCAAGGTGGCGCTTGGCGCTGTCGCAGCGGCAACTGCCGCAGCAATGGCAGTCGAGCTTGTGCGCAACAGTCAGGACGCCCGACTTGCGGAGCACGAACGGAAGATCGCAGAACTCCAAGAAGAGCTTCGGAAGTCGCAGGCCGAAAAGGAGGAGTTGAAGCGAGCGAAGGAAGACCTCCGCAATAAAGTAGAGCAGGTCACGAGGGAGAAGATCGAGAAGGAGGAGCAGCTCTGTCGAAACAGAAAGGAACTGGAGACAGATAAGGAAACGGTGAAGACGCTCCGTAGTTCCTTGGATCGCGCACTTCTGGAAAGGAGTCACGACCAGCAGAGACTGCTTGAAGTACGTCGAGAGCGAGATGAGGCGGAGAACTTGCAGCAGGAGATCGCAACAGAGTATGGGAGACTGCGCATCGAGTCACACCGGCAAATCGATGACCTCTTCGAGCACACCGACAAGCTTGGGCGACAGCTCGCGGTCGCCCAGGACAAGCAAGCGGCGCAGAGCGCAAAGCAGTCGACTTCTTACCGCTGCGTCCAGTTGCAGTCGAGGCTGGAGAACGCCCAAGCGGAAATCAAGACACTGAAGCAGAGGGTCCGTTTCCTCGAAGTAGAGCTGTCCTCCCCCGCGAAAAGACTATCTGCAAGGGCACAGCCAAAGCCAAAGATGCTCCCAGCGGTTAGCACCAACACCGATAGCAGTCGACTGAATTGGGAGCTTGCGCAGGCCATCGAACATCTGAAATCCGAAAACCGGCGACTCAGCAAGGAAGGTAGGGAAGCGATCGAGTTGGCTCAGCAATGGGAGGATTACGCTCGCCGCTTGGCGCGACTAATTGGAGGACAGTCCACGCTACAAGAGCCGACAGAGGGCGGAAAGACCGGCTTCCTGAAGAGTGCTCTTACGGCGATCGGAATGATTGGGAGCGGTGTCGTCCTCGGGGCGGGAGCCGCCGCCATGCTTGGAAGTGAGGACTCTCCGAAGTCCATTGGCCCAGCACCAGAGCAGAAAGCCCTTGGCCCAAGGCCCCAACGATTGTTACCGCCGAAGTCAAATTCCTAACAAGAATTGGTGCCTCGATTCCTGTCGCTACCGACGGAACGAGTGGCTATGACGGACGCACCCTACAGAACGCAGGAATCGCTCGGAACTCGATTCTCAGTGGCAGCGAAGTCTGCGCACTGGCGGAGCCGAGTCGTCGGGACGGAATCAGGCTTAAGACTCCGTACAATCATTAAAAGGGGGCGTCCTGATATCGACACAAGATGCCCTCACTCCATCCAATTTCATCACCGCCCGAATGATCGCCATGCCCAGCCGAGGTAGGCAATTGCCACCAAGGTAGTCAGCGCCCGACGGGCCAGCAACGAGGACTCCGGCAAGTGGCTGGACCACTGCCCAAGCGGCGGCCATCCAATCCCTTCCGGTGCGCCCCAAAACCTAAAAAATGCCATTTTTACGACCCACCGGATTAAGAGTGCTCGACGGTGCAAAAAGATTTGCTTGAAATGTCCGTGTCAATGAAATATTTTCCATCGTCGTGGGTGGACTTAATTCAGGGGGGCTTATTCGAGCTGAGTATGCTCGATTAATTGTATGTTTAAGTACGTTTAGTCGAACCACTGTGCGTCCAGGGCTGGGCAGTCTCTCCGTGCGGAGCGCTTCGATCGCTTGATCGGTATTTAGCGACGAAGGAAGAGTGTAGGCAAGGAGCGCTACTGACGAGGAGGCTTCAATTTTCCTCGGGACGGACCTTTGCCAAGCGATCCGCAGTCTGTTCCACGAACGATACGCAGCAGAGCCACTCCCAGAGTCGTCTCTTGGTGATCCAAGCGAGAGTCTGCTACTTCTCTTCGATCGGAGACGGGATTCCTGATTCTTCCGGGCCTACGCTCCTTCCGCTCGGTGCGGAGTCTCTGCTGATCAACTCCGACTCAGACCAAGCAAGGATGGGGGCAGAACAGAGTCCTTCCTGACGGACTTCTCTGCTGCTGTCCATTCCTGCTGGAGCAGTGCGGCCATGAGCGCGCTAGCTCGGGTATCCTGAAAAATTTTCTCCAGCTTGCGACGCGCCTCTCTATTGAAACCGCTGGTCCACTTCGGCTGCGGCGGAAGCGCACCTCCCATGCGAACCGCGTCACGACGATTCAGGAGATATTCAAAGTGTGTTCTCTGCTCCATGGAACGGAATGCGCTCAGGACTCGCTGCTTCTCGAAATCACCGAGCGAAGGGATGTGATTCGGCTGCTGATACTCGCCGGTCGGATTGGCAAGCGGAGCCCTGAGCAGTGCTTTGTGTAGATCGACTGTCGCCACTGCAATGGCAAAATTCCCTTCGATCATCGCTAGCTCTTTGATGTCCTCGGCTTTAGGAACATAGGCAGTGTCATTCAGCGAAGCGCGGGAATCGACGCCCTCTGTTCGGCGAAGGAGCTCGCGAAAGAGAAGTGTCACCTTGTCTTCATCGAGCGCCCAGCGAATCACCCACTGTCTTTCTTCCTCGCTCATCGGATGAGCATCCCAGTGCTGGGGGGCCTCTGCTCGTGGAGGAGGGTCCGTAGATATGATCGCAGGAGGAGATTTCGGAGGAACTCCTATTTCATCCGCAGAAGACTCATTCTGTGAAGACGATTCCGGCGCTGAGACCGATTGCGGTGATTCAACAGCTTCTGTTGAAGATACCGGCTCCACTTTCGTCGAGAAAGCGGACTCCCCTCCTGCAACCGCTTTTTCCGGTGTGCTCTGCCTTGCTGCTAGCGCGGTCAGGCAGGTGAGTAGTTCTTGTAGCGCGGGCAATGCTGTAGCCAGTGCCTTCGTAAGACGCTCTGTCTCTGTCAGATTGTGCGCAAACGGGATGGCTTCCAGAATCGATGT
>WBZX01003354.1_pt1 | contig 10225 bp, 8 predicted proteins | sample 5204211 | NCBI WGS metagenome assembly WBZX01 (sample SAMN12344362, study PRJNA552823) | activated sludge metagenome | biome: Activated sludge suspended growth; feature: Nitrification reactor; material: Wastewater; isolation source: activated sludge from nitrification reactor of wastewater treatment...
CGAGCAATCTGTATCAGACAGTGCCCGCGTCGAGAAGCTCGCGGAAACTTCCCTTCCTCAGATCGCCCCTGATTGCTTGGTGTTTCGGGGCGCGGTGCTCCACGCCGAGCATTGCGAGGACGCCGTGCGGACCGATAGCATGCATGACTTCTTGGCGCTGTTCGCGTGTGACCTGCAGATGCCGATTGCGCTGCCGAGGTTGCCTTGCGATGCCGCCCACGTCAGCTTCGCAGCGTGGACCCGCAGTCCGAGATGATGGCTGGCTCAAGCAAGTGGCCGTGCCGGTCAGCGTCGGAGCAGTCGACCCAATCGGGACTTCATGAGGAAGGCGGCCCGAAACTCGGCGGCGGTGCGCGGTCGCTTGAGCTGCCAGACGTCGGAAAACACAAGATCATGAGGCATGAGTCGCTCGGCTCTCTCCTCATCGAGTGAGACCTCCGCCAGGGCCGAGAGCCAGCCGCGCAGGTATTCCTCGAAGCGGGCCGGGTTCGCGAGCGCGTTGGTCGGCGCACACCACACCTCTTGCTCTTTGAGGTCACGAATGCGCCGAGGCTCGCCCGGCTCGAACACGATGAGCTGGAGCGTCAGTCGGACGCCGTGTCCATCGACGACCACTGAGGAAGACGCATCGCCGTCCACGCACGCCAGATCCAGAAGCACGAGCCCCTCCGTCGGAGGACGCTCTTTGAACATACGCATCACGAGATCAATCAATGCAACCTCCCGTGCAATGTACGATGAGCCAAGCCCAAGGCCATAGGAAGACGTAGCACCTTCGGCATCACGGCTTGCCGCCCGAAGCGGCAGGCGCATTGGAACCGATTGTACGGACGCGCAGAATCGCCCAGTACTGGATCTTCCGTCCGACCAAAATTGCGATTCCGCAACGTGGCTGATGGGGCCAGCCGCGGGTCCCTGGAACGATCTCGGCCTCGCTCCACTTATCGAACAGCGCTCCGTAGTCCGGTCCGAGGCAGCCTGGGACCGCATCTGGTCGGTCCGGGAAGTAGTAGTCTGTCCTACCCGCTGGGAGCGGTCCGCGAACGTTGCGAATCGTGACAACGGTGCTACAGCCTCCCCCTCCGCAGCCAAAGCCGTTTTCTCGATGGAGTTCGAGCGTCACCGGCGTGGCGCCCGCGCGTGCGAATCGCGTGGAGCCGGGCACATCGCGCCAGTCCGGCGCGCTGGCGAGCGCGTAGCTGTGCAGCACGATGAGGGCGACGACGACGACTGCCCCCAGGGAACGGCGCACAGGCGACCAGCAGCTCATCGTCACAGGATAGCCGAAAAATTGCTTTGTCATTTTTCGGGGAATGCGTAATCAACCCAACAATCAGCCATCGCCCGAAAGATAACCCAAGACGGGCCACGGTGCGGAGTCAGACGCTTGGGCGAGCCGATCGCGGGCCGGGTGGGGTTTGTTTTCTGCCGCGAGCCGATGCAATGCACAGCGTTGCGAAAGCGTGGCCGCTTACGGCCACCTGCGCACGGCGCAGGCACATACAGCTGAAATACGCAAGGGCCTTCCCGTTACAACGCGGGCGGAAGGGTACCTCTCGAATAATACACCCCGTTCAATAATCTACTGTCGCACAAAGTACGTCTGCACGGATGAGTCTTTCATCGGGCAGAGTGCATCCGCCCCGCATCGGCAGGTGCGCTGGCTATTGGCCTGCTCGTCCGCTATCTGGACAGCGTTCGCTGTGCCAGACAAGCAGCACATCCCATGGCTCTGCGCAAAATGGTTGATGGCAAGGAACGCAGGGCTGGTGGCGAGGGTGCGTCACCGAGGGCCAGGGGCCGAGGGCGATCGATCCGAACCCGCGGAAAGTCGGGTATGGTAAAAATAGATATAGAAAGTCCGTAGCTGGCGCCGACGCGGCAATGGCTCATGCCGGGCTGGTGCGGAAACTTCTCGGTCAATACCAAAGTGACTAGTGCCGCATGACGGCCCAGGGCAAAAGAAAGCGCGTCCTCCGACGGAGTAGTCGGTTCCCCGCACGCTACTTGATCTTGTAGACAGAGATAGTAGCCGTATTAGCGGTCGGTGCAGTCAATACAATTAGCTCGTTCCCTGCGACTCCATCAACATCGCCCACGGCAATGTCCTTAATCGCTGCCGTTGTGAAATTCAAGGACGACTCATCCATTTCTAGGGGTGCAGCGGCAGCTAAACGAAACCTTGAATTTCCCAGATTAAACAAGATACGGATACCTGTTCCTGACCCCAAGATAACATCTGCTAACGAGTCACCATCTAAGTCACCAATGGTGATTGCATTGATCGGATTCTTATTAGTCGCCTGCTGAATCGCGGCGCTGAGTCCCAAAGAGTATTCTCGATTTGGAATCAATTTGGGTGCAGGGTTAGCCAGTGTTGCCGGTGTGATAAAGACCTTGACATCCAAGGATGAATTCTGAATGGCAACAACATCCGCCAGCCCGTCTGGTAAATTAGCCACTCCGGCACCTGCAAGATCCCCTAATGTAAGTAGAGTACTTTCCCCGGGTGAATTAGCAGGCTTATCTGCATACCACAATAATCTCGACTTCAAACCATCGGAAGGCATTAGTGAGGCAGTATTGTAGGCGCGAATGGTATTCTTTGTGTCATCGGTAGCAACATCGCTAGTTGCAACGACAAAACCATCACTATTTCGCTCTGCAGCCAATGAAAGCAAACCACCAGGAACATTCCAACGAATGCCAGGGTCAGACATGTCGCCATCCGTTGGACATAAAGTTGTCTTTGTATAATCGCATACATACAAATCGAATCGCATCGTACTTGGATTAAAAACCAACATTTTAGTGGAATTTGGAATGGCCAACGCCGGCGTGACCACGGTGGATCCTGCCAGCGTCAGCGAATAGCTGCTATCGAGACTAATTGATGACGAGCTGAATGTGTACGCACGCATATTGCGTTCATATACAGGTTTCATCATAGGACCAGTAACTCTATCATATAGAACAAAAATTCGCCTGTCTTTAGATAGGCTAAGCGATACAGGCGCCGGATTCCGGCTTAATCCTGTCGAAAATGATTCGTTTATGGAAATTGCCGGATTGGCAATGGAAACAATTCGGTTAACAACGTATGCCCTGGTTTCTCCAATGTCTCGTCCGTATACACACAGCTTCGCCTGACCCAGCAGGAGCGGCGCAAGCTGCTCGGCAGTGGGCTGAACGGAATATGCTAGCGAGCCGTCTGGCATTGTGGTCGGCATTGGAAGGTCAAGACGGGTCGTCGGCTTTGGATCTGTAGTTAGGGCATGACGGCAGGCAACATCTGTCGTCGATACAATGGCAGCCTTGACATTTGCCGGGTCCTCCGGCTTTCCATCGGTTTGGATTGAAACCGAAAATTCTAGTTTGCTCGGTGCTAGCTTCTTTACGATTGATGATGAAGTAATCTTGACGATTAATCCTGGACAGGTTTCGGGATGAGAATCGCATTCGAATTTCGGATCACACGCCGACAATGCCATCATGATGATGAGTAGCACTGAAGTATGAAGAAACCGTACCTGGTTCATTTTGCTACCTCGAAACGGGGCTAACAGTAATTTGCTTCGGCGACGAAGGCTTGAACAGCGGCCAAAGTGTTACCACGGCCCCCCCGAGTAGTAAAGCACCCGCTGCGTAGGCACTACCGTATGCTGGGGCGAGGTTCGGAGGAACGCAGGCCCCGACGAGCAGGTTGTCAGCGGAGTAGCAAGGCCCATCAACCGCTTGCATGCCCTTGCTCGTCAGAATGCCGGCAGTGATGAAAGCAGCCAAAGCTCCTGCTCCCAATAGACTCGCACCAACGATGCGCCCTGTGCTGAGTGCCGTCGTCGGAACGACAGGCGGCCTTTTATGACCATCGCCACCCGGTTCATTGGGCGGATTCGGATTCGTTTCTGCTTCGGCAATCGGCCCACAAAGTGTGTTTACCTGCGGTGGACCGCTCGCCGGAGTGACTTCAGGCTCGGGAGGCCGACAGGTCGGTTCCGAACTGGGCGAGCAGATTCCGTATGGCCAGCGTAGCGGCGTTGCCATTGCGTCCGGCGAACATTGAGCGCCTGAGCATCGATCGAGCAGCGGACCAGCCGTCATGATTACTCTTTTCGCGAGAGCGGGATCGCTGCACCCCAAGCAATCGGCAGCATTCTCGCTTGTTGCCAGCGTCGCGGCAGTCAACAGACGCACGCGGACCTGTCCTTCGGCCAACAGCTCGACGCCAATCACGTCGTTTGGCACTTTCTTGCCAATAAATGTCGCAAGTTCTGGGGCGTGGTGGGTGCTTCCTTCGTCAACCGCACGAACGACCTCACGGCCCGTCTGAGCCAAATGCTCCTTCAGGGCGCGAAGAAGTGGGGCTCGCGAGGAGCGTGAATCCTTGATTCCACTGACCACCACGGCGATGCGCTGCTCCCCTGGCGGAGCGGGTTCGGGTTGGTTCTCTCCGCCAGCGCAGAAAGGCGGGCGGGCGCTGCGCATCTCTTTGGCCGTCAAGGATGGGGAGGGAGGGTTCTCCAGCAGCTCGGCGGTGAGAACCGGCAGTAGCCTTGGCAACTCGCACTTCCGGCAGGCATGCTGTAAGTAGGTTGTCTGGCCGCTGGCTGTCTCGACGCGCCACAGCCGCACAAGTTGCCACATCACAGGTTCGCTCCCTCCCTGTGACACCGCGCGCTGAACGACGACGCCACCAAGCAGGACACCATTGCGGTTTGTGCAGATGCTATTGAAGGGCCGCAGACACTCTTCGCCAAGACAGCCGGGATTCTTGGAGACGAGTTCGCTGCCCACGGCGACGACGCGATTGGATGCTAGGCGGAGGCGGTTCTCTACGGCGGCGCTTAGATAGCCATCGCGGACGCAGCCTCTCTGAATTCCCCAAAAGTAGGTCGTTGGCCCATCCGTGGTAGAACGTGCTGGCTGCCCCACGGCGTATCCTGTTGACACTAGGAAGGGCACCAGGAAGCCGATGAGTTGGATTATCGAGGCGCGCATGGAATGCAACCTATACGGCTAGTGGTTTACTGAACCAGGGTTTACGGCATGATGAACTTCATCAATGGCCTGCACTAGCTCACTGCGTCGATTCAGGAGAGCACCAATCAAAACGTATCGAACCACTCGTCGTTCATCGAGTATCAGTGTGGTCGGCAGAGGTAGGCTCCGGCCCGGCAAGGCCTGCCTGAGCGTCTCTGCGATGTTCTCATTGTAATCCAAAAACATTGGACCACTAGGCAGTCTTTTTTCATTGGCTGCGATGAATTTATCCATATCTGTGGCGCTGCTGGTTTCGGAGATAAACATAAAGCGCACATCTCCCTTGGTGTCATCTTCGAATTTCTTTGCCATATCGCGCAAAATTGGAAATTCAGCAATGCATGGCTTACAATAATGCGCCCATAAATTCACGACTAATACTCGAGAACGCGTCTTCTCTAGGTCTTCCGGCTTCGACTCGCGCCAGCCTTTTGTTCCAACATCCCAAATTCGTAGATTGGCCCCAAGGTTTGAAGCCTCAATTCCTTGATTCAGGATGCGAGCCTCGTCGCGGCGGACAGAGGCACCAGGGTCTTGCCCGAGCACGGCCAGAAGCGGCAGGAGATAAAGGGCGACAACAGACTTCATGTTAGCACTCCACCAGGAAGATTATTAGATCCACGTAAGGGTACTGGATCTTTTGTTCGTGCGGTAGAAGGTGATCATCAGGAACTTCCCTTTGGAAGCTCTGAACGAGTCCGACGCTTCGAGTATCGCATCGTGGAACTTGAGGTTCCAGATGTTTGACTGTTTTTGGCAGATTGAACTCTGGTTCATAGAGAGCGTTCCTAAATCTGAACGCCTGTGTTTTTAGTTTTGTGTAATCAATTTGCGGTGTCGTTGGATTTGCCGTGGGTTTACCCTTTTGTTGTTTTTTGTCCAGCGACGGGATGGCGACAACTAGCAGTTTTGTTGACCCAGCGACAACAGCATGTTTGAGTATTAATTTTATGACTTGCGCCTTACGATCTTCTGCGTCTATGGATAATGGCTGATCGTTGTGGTATGGAACCCTAAGCATTACATGGTCCATACCTTTCATGTTTCTAATGGCATTCACAACTTTTCCGTCGTCACAAACTTCTTCACTGGTGCATCGCTTGATAAAATTTCGTACCTCCGCATTATCGCAGGCGAGCTTGCTGGTCACGTCTTCAATGACTTGGTCCTGATCAGTATCCCGCTTACCTTGAGCCGCAGTGAACTGCTGTCGCCAGCGCTCCAGCTCCTGTAGGCGTTGGCCATGGTCACAGCTTAGTGCGCTCAGGAACAACATGATGGCCGCGCCTGTAAACTTGCGACCTTGTACGAAAGCTGTCAGCGCCATGGGCATCCGATCTCTATCTTTTGCGGTAGGTTCGTCTGACTATAATGACGAGTGCGCCAATAGGCTTGCAGATCCGTCAGCAGATCTCTGACTTGCTGTTGGCTAACACCGGTCGGCGGTGGCCAATCCGACCTTAACCAATTGTCCTCACGAACTAGGACCAGCGTCGAATGGTTGCATACATGTAGACGGGCGTGGTTGAGGCGGTCTGCAAAGAGCTGGCGCTGCGTATCCGTCAATCCCTGTCCACGGACACACTTGCTGGTGAACCAAGGCGGGCAACTGGGAGTGTTGACTCGAACGCTCAGGTCAGCGGGCACCCGCATGTCTGCCGGACTCCGCATATCCTGAGGCGTCACCATGTCCGCTGGCAGCGCCAGGACCATTGATGTCGCCAAGTCAGGGGGGACGCTCATACCAGCATCGCGTGCCGTCTGCAGGGTTTCCGATGGCAGAGTATTGATGACGACTATCGCTCCGCCAGTGACAACAACAAGCAATCCAATCAGCCAAATATGCCACCTTCGAGACGCTTGAGGGGGGCGGACTGGGCGGACTGGCAAGGGCGCAAACAGGGACTCGGTGCGACGGCTGGGATCATTGCGCAACGCCGGATGGGGTGACGCATGCGGACCGGGCGCGGGCGATAGCGCTGCCCTATTGTCCGGGTCAGACGCCGAAGCGGCCAGCTTCGACGCCGTTGCCTCGTCTATGCCCTTCACGGCGTATCGCCCTTCGATCAGGACGCTCATCGGCGGCTTCTGGATCACGGGCGTCGGAGCGGGAGAAATCGGTGCTGTGTTTGGCTCCAACAGAGCCGGAGGAACCGCGTCCGTCCGCGATCGATACGTGTGAGCTTTCGCGCCCACCGTTTGGGCCGTAATCAGCGCCGCGACAAACTCTTCCACTGAGGGATATCGATCGGCTGGGGACTTGCTTAACGCACGTTGGAGCACGGCCTCCACCGCGACGGGGACGTTTGGAGGGAGCGGCGCTGGGGGGTCTTTCAGAATGGCCTCCATCTGCGCCGCGATATCAATAGGGGCATCACTCCGGGCGGTGAACGCGGGTCGGCCGCTCAACATCGCGTAGGCGATCATCGCCAGGCCATACTGGTCCGTGCGCGAATCAATGCGTGCTGACCGTTCGCCGCTCGCCTGTTCTGGGGCCATGTAGTCCGGCGTACCCATTATGGTGCCTTGCACTGTGCGAGGGCGCTGGGTGGAGGGATTCCGGGCGATACCGAAGTCGAGCACTTTGACGAAGTAGGGCAGCCCTTTCGGATCAGCCCCTCGCGGCATGTGACGGCACATGAAGATGTTGCCGGGCTTCATGTCGCGGTGGACGATCTGGCGTTCGTGAGTCAGGGCAAGTACCGTTCCTATCTGACGGCAGATCTCGATAACTGCATCGAGCTGGAGCACCTGCTCTCGCGCTAACCGCTCCTCCAGGGTTTCCCCTTCGAGCCACTCCATGACAATGAAAGGGTGGCCCTCGACTTTTCCGATCTCGACGACGCTGGGTATGTGGGGATGCCCTAGTTCCCGGAGCAAGCGGGCCTCGTCTTCAAAGTAGCTCGCGAGCTTGGTCGATGGATGAACAAAGACCTTCAGCGCGTACAAAGTTCCGTCGCCGAGATGGCGCACTTGGTACACGATTGCCATGCCACCTTGGCCAGCTAGCTTCACAACTTCGTAGGTGGTATTGATCCGATGGCCAGGAGGTAACATAGGGTAGCCCTTGAGAAATCTTACCGTGGATGCGGAGCCGGTGTCTACGGTCAAGTTGTGATCTGGCATGCTCATGCCGCGACACGCGGGGGGCCACGGCTCGTGGCGGGCTCCCCCTGACCTCACATTAGGACCTGACCGCGACCGCACTTTTCGCGAACCATTTACACAGCCGCCGCTTCCATGCGAAAATGGGTTCATCGCCCAATCGCGTGGGTAGCGGGCAGGACTGGGTAGAGGTTGAGGCCGCCGAGGTGGAATAGTAGGGCGGTACGGAGGTTGGTGAGGTTGCGGTAGCCGTAGGCACGCTTTGAGAGGGTGGCGATGGCGTTGTATGGAGCAGGAGCGCTCTTTGCTGCAGACAACGTCACCACACCGTGAAACCCTACCAAGGTGTGAGTGCGATATCAATCACTCCAGCCTCCGCTTGTTGGCCCAGCAGACGGGGCGCATTCTCCGCGTTCGGAATGGCTATGCCAGGCCCCAAGCCGATCCTGCGCTGAAATCTGGCCAGGAACACCTAAAAAATCGTGTCAGTGTATAAGTAAGAGGGAAGATAGTCCGACTCAACTTCGATCGGTATGCCCGCGTCCTCGGCCAATGCGGCCATGGCGACTGCCCCCCATGCGACGAAGCCGCTCGCGGCCAGCCGAAGTTTCTTTTGGCCCCAATACTTCTTGTGCCGCTCGAGCGCGAAGCGAAGCGCCTGATTGAAAGCAGGGCCGTCGCGCAGCGCGAAGCGATACACTAGCTCCAGCTCTGGGACGAGCACGTTGAGCACGTAGTCAGCGCCTAGATGAACCTTCTCAGGGTCGGTCGCTTCTAAGGCTGCATGAAGTTGAGCCGCAGCGGTTGCCTCACCCTGCCAGAGGGACTGCAACGCCTCGCAAAACAGGTAGGCGCATTCATCGCTCTGGGTCGAAGACTCGCGGAGTATGCTCACTGGAACTCGACAGAGCCGTTCGACTGCCGCGCGGTCGCGGCAGATAACCGCCAAATAAAACCCTGAGCGCCAGTTACCTGCGTCGGATGCGCCGGTCGGTCCCTTTGCTGCAAGGGCTGCCGGAGCACCGTCACCCAACTCGACCTCCACGGTCCCTGCGCGAGCCGTGGCAACGGTGAAGATGGCCACCGCCGCCTGCACGGCCGTCTTCACCGCGACCACCATCTGAGGTGAGCTCGGATCGATGACGGCGAGATAGCTTGCATAATCTCGCGCAGCAAGAAAAAGCTGGTTCAGCCGTCCTGGATCGCTGCGAGCGGACTTCAGCGTCAACCCGAGCAGCTCTGCCTTTGACGCTACCTGCCTCTTGGCTATTTCCAGATCCACTTCGTGTCGGGTCAGCTTCGTCACGTCCGGAGCCTCCAAAGACTGCGTAACATGTCGGAGACGCTATCACAAGACGGTCATGGGGCGAGGTCGAACTCGCTCACCCGAACGTCTTTGAGGGCGTCCTTGCCACCACTTTTGCCGATGCGAGCATGCACCTTTTCGTACTTCACCTTGCCCTCAGCAAGGGCCTTTTCCAGCTCGATGCCGATTGGCTCGCCGCGTTCAGCCATCTTGCGGGTGATGGCATCAAGGTACTCGGGGGTTCCCTGCTGCACGACGCGTCCATCTTCTAGTTGCAGGGTGCCGAGCTTGCCCGCGCGACCGCCCTTCGCCTCGACGACGACGTACGTCCCATCTTTCGTCTTATAAACTTGATCGAACGTTCCAGATCCAGAGGCACCTTCCCCATATACCTTTTCCGCGTTGGGGTAGGTCTTCTCGATGTATCCAGTGGCCGCTTGCTCGCCGATGGTCTCACTGGCCTCGTTGACCTTCTTGTGCGCCTGGCCGAGCTGCTCTTCGACTTCCTTGATACGCTGCGGGTTGGTGTTCTCTTTTTTGAGCCGCTCGAGATCATCTTTCAATGCATCTCGTCGTTCAATCGCCTCCTTCCGCTGTTGGAAGGCTTCATCCATCTTCTTACGATATGGCTCGGGCATATCCTCGAGCTTCATCTTCTCCTGACTCTTTACTTTGGCCTGCTTGACATCAGGCTTGGTCTTGGGCTCGTCCTTGGTGTGAGGCTCCTCGTCCTTGGTCTTCGGCTCATCCTTAGTCTTGGGCTCTTCTTTGACC
>WBZX01003357.1_pt1 | contig 10219 bp, 11 predicted proteins | sample 5204211 | NCBI WGS metagenome assembly WBZX01 (sample SAMN12344362, study PRJNA552823) | activated sludge metagenome | biome: Activated sludge suspended growth; feature: Nitrification reactor; material: Wastewater; isolation source: activated sludge from nitrification reactor of wastewater...
CCAGCATTTCGATTTATCGATGAGCCACTGGCCACCTTGCCACCCTCTGCCGTTGTCTGGAGTTATCCCGAACACATCCCACTTCAAATTGCTTGCCATCCCTGCCAGGTCATACCAGACTACTGCCCCGGTGGGGTTGTTTGCAAATAGTTGACATGGGTGCTGTACGAGGTAGGCATCGGCATCGAGGTAGAGCACCTGCTCGAACGGGCAGTGCAAGGCGGCATAGCTCTTAAGTCCCCAACTCAGCCAGGCGTTATCGGGGTGCCCCCACTTGTCCATGCCCCATCGCCTGCAGGGGTGTTGTTGACGAAACCTGTAGGCATCGACGATATCAACGCCGTAGTTCTCGAAGACTTCGTAGTCGAGAGGTTCATCGTTGCCCCGGTGCCAGAGCTGGATCGGGCCTGTCCAGCCGAGATGCCTTGCCATGCGAACGGAGACGTAAGCACCGACACCGTACCGCTGGCCACCGCCGAGGATGAGGATGCCTTGCTTGTGGGTGGCACCGGGGAAACTTTCGGGGAGTGCCGAAAGTTTCTCTTTAAGCACCACCCTGAACGCTTCCTGGAGCTCGCTCAAGAGGTGCCAGTCAGCAGGCCAGCCGTCATCTTGTAGATTGAGGCGAATCACCTGTTCCCAGAAGTCGCTGATACCCGGCTTCCATGCGTCCCACTTCTTTCGCTTGCAGGACTCCGTGGCTCGCGCGAGCTTATCGCCGAGGATAGTCTTGCCGGTGGGGCAGCCGCAGTCGGTGCAGGTGTTGTTGACGTTGGCTTCACAGGTGTCGCAGTGGGCGCGACGGAGTTGCTGGACGTGAGCGGGGGCGGTTTGGAAACCGCTGAGAGCGTGGCGAAGGGTGGAGGCTAGGTAGTTGCCTACTTGGGCAATGATGGCGGGAGGATTTTTCTCTTCAACATACTTCTTCCAGCCTGCTCGGATTCTGCAAGAAACGTCATCGTTACCGAGAGCATAAAGTCGACTTTTTCCATTGTGGTACATCTGGTGCAGCTCGCACCAGGTATCCATATTGCCCCTGGTAGTCAATTTGCATGGTGGGTTATTCATTGACGTCGACCTGAATGGAACAGCCAACAGCTTCATCAACCGACGTGACAGGTTCATCCAAGGTTGGCCCGCTGGCTTCGTAGCAAGGAAAATCCTCGATATTGCCTGAAAATGAGCCGCAGATTACCACATCGGAGGCAGTCATGGTCAAAGGGCTGCATGATGTGATGGTTAACTTCATTTTTGCAGTTATGTCGAGCAGTGCACCACCAACAGCTTTTGACCATGTGAACGTTGCAAGCCACTCGGAAGCATCTGCTCCAGTGCCAGGCTCGCAAGCAGGTCCGGTCTTTGCACCATCACAGCAGGCAACGTAAATCGAAAGAGATTCCTCAACGTATGGCGAAAGGAAGGTGCCAATTCCACCTGGGCACGGGTTGATCGCTATGAAACCACCATTGGTAGCGCCTGTGTACGATCCTGAATAAATTGCTCGTCTACCACCAATAGTAGGGCCGCATCCACCGTTTCCGGACAGGTCCACTATGGCCCCTGTCAACGAAACGGTTCTTGTTCCCATGCATGGTGAGGTTACTGTCACTTCCAAGGTTGCAGGGAAGTTAGCTTCCTGATCCCCTTCACAAGCAAATCGATTGCAGCCGCAGCAGTGCCCAATGCCAGATTCATCACCGCCACCAGACGTTCCGCCGCCACAACAGGGGCATGGTGCTCGCCGCGTCCTCAACCCTTGCGCGTTGGTGCCACCGCCGCCACCCTCGCCACTTTCACTGGCGCCGAACCATGACCCTAGCCAGTCGCTGAACCAACTCATGACCTACTCCGATCATGGGTTGAGAGTGACGGCGGTGCGGTTGCCATTGGTGTCGACAGTGCCAGTGACGCGATTCGTGGAAGTATCCAAGCCCTTGAACACTGGGGAAGTGGGGAACCCTGAAGACGTGCCGAGGTGAACCGCTGCAAGCAGCTTCACCACCTCTTCCGCGGAGTAGCCTGCTTCGATGATCTTTGCCCATACTGCGGTAGCGTTCTCGTCGGCTGTGGGGAATGTCAGGCTTTCGCCCATCACATCGACATCACCCGATACGCTGATATATCCGGTGGCGTTCCCGGTAATCGTGCAGGACCCGGAAGCATCACCAGAGACCGCTGCAAATAGCTGGGCATCGCCAAACAGTGTGCAATCGCCCACCGCATCGCCAGAGAGCGTTGCAATGATCTTCACTTCGCCCGTTGCCGTGCCTTCGCCTTCGCAGAGGTTGCGTGAAGCCAGTCCGCCCGGCTTGATTGCCCAGAACCAGGCATAGGGGTGACCAACGCCGGAAGGCTGGCTACCGCTCCGGCGAGTGACAATATCCGCATGCTGGCCCGCGAAGAAGTTCTTGCGTGCCCCGTAGTTCGGCATCATCTTCGCAGAATAGACCGGTGCCGTTACGCCCAATGTGCGAAACGGCCCAGAGTTCAGACGTATTCCGTTGCCGACTAGCATGTTAGCCCCAGCAGAAATCGGTTGTAGCCGTGAACGGCGAAGCGGTCGTGGTCGCACCAGTTCCAAACAGCATCCACGCTAGGCAAGCCCCATCGTCGATCTTGGGCATGCTCGGCAGCTGGTTCCGCAGATCACGTTCAGACCACACACCCGTTGCAGGAATGATGATGTCAGCGAGAGGCTTAGCGATGCACAATGCCACCACACCGGAGCCAGTGTACGCTGTGCCAGTAGACCAAGTGAACGAGTTGATGCGAGCGATGCCCGTATCTGCACCTTGCCTTGGAAGGAATGGGCCGTATCGTCCGGTTGCATTACCAGAGTGCAGCACACGGGTAGCGTAGGCATCTGCCGTTGCTCCCATGTTGGGAGTGCCTTGAAAGGCTCGCGTTCCTGATCCATCGTAGGTGCCAGGTGCATCATAAGCGGATGCGGTTATATTCGGGCCACCGGCGGTCGGCTGAGTTACCGATACGAAGAAGGCTTCGCAGCCAATGCCCTGATTCGCTCGCGTTTGGATTCGCATGGTATGCGTACCAGTTCCGGCATCGGTATAGGCTATCACCGTGCCTGCAATGGCATTCGCCAGCGAGGTTGCCACTCTTGCAGTGGTCGATGACACGCGAACTAGCCAGTAGTCCGTATCAATCGCCAAGCCTGTCGGCAGCGTAGTTGTCGTGGTGAACCTGACTTTGGTCAGCGTGTTGAAATCGTTCGTGTAGGTTAACAGCAAGCCAGAAGAACTGGAAGCTGTGACAGTGTTCGAGTTAATCAGCGTTCGGCTACCAGTGCCAGTGACATTGGTTGTCGAAAGCCGATAGTACCCTTGCAGATCAACCAGCTTCGCCTGCCACGGAGCACCAGCAGCAGCAACAATACTTGCGCCGATATTCAGCAGATGCTTGGTATCGGATGCCACTACTCCGCCATGCTGCGGCCCGATCACTACCGTTCCATCACCGGTAGTCTCGTTACACGATTGCCAGAGGAGGTCAGTACCGGGGAACGTGCCAGCGTTCGGATAGCCAGCCAAACCGCAGAGCAGATGCCATCCGCCCGCGGTATGCACCGGAGCAGTGGTCTTGCTCCACGTTTGCTTGTTGAATTTGCCGTTTGTGGTGATCTCGTTCAGCAGATCGTCGTCAGAGCTAAAGCCCATGTCTCTCTCCTAGTTCCAGATAAATTTCGCTTGACCGAGCAGAAGCCCCGCCGCGATGGTCGCCGCAGGTAACACAATCAAATTCAGATACGCCCCGTCCACTACCTGCGGAGGGGCAAACCGAGTGACCGGGAACGATAGTTCGTTGGTGGTGTTGATCTCAAAAATGGTGTGGTTGCAGAGTTCTTTCACCAGCACCAGCGAGACTAGCCCGCCGTTTAAAGTGCCAGCCGTGACGCTGACAATTGATCTTACCCCGGTATCACCATCAGCCAGAAGCAAGAACGGCCCATGTTTCACGGACACTGCTGATTGACTTGTCACCAGTGAGGCAATCGATGCACCAGTGGTATTGCACGTCTGCACTGGTGAAGTCTTCAGCACTCCGTCTTGGTTGTAATAGTCGAAGGTAAACGTACCCGATCCAACTGAGGGAGTAACGGCCACCGCCATCACCTGCACGCCTGCACCATCGGTATACCGTGGCAGCGTGGTGGTATTGTCCAGCTCCTGCACGTCGCTCGAATCCATGTCAACGAATGGATAGTAGAGCAGGTAATCCAGCAGCTTGTACTGGCCAACGAATCCGGCTGTTGGCGAAGTCAGCCCCAGTTCAACCAGGTACTTCTTCGCAGGCGACTTATCGTAGCCGTGGAAGATGCCCCGGTGCCCTTCTAGCGTCGCAGCCACCAGCGGAGAAGCAGCGTAGTAGTTTGGCAACGGGAAACCTGCCGCCATCGACAGGTCAGCCCAGATGTTCGCTACGGTTGCCTGCGAGGGCACCTTGCGAAACGTGGTCGAATGCACCTGGCCGTTCGTTGCCAGTGCATCGACGAAATCAGTGAAGTTACGGAAGCCTGCCAAGCTAGTTCTCCGTGACAGTGAGGGCACCAGCCGCGAATTGCACCGTGAAGCCAGCCGTCACCGTTCGAGAGGCATTTAGCGCTTCGCTGTACAGAATCTGCCCAGCCCCGCTTGCAGTCGTCACAATCGAAAAGTGTGTAATAACATTGCTGCCCGACGTGCATTCGGGAAACGTGATCGTATTGGTATTACTCAGCGGGTTCGTTCCGCTCCAATCTGCATTGGGAACAGCTACGCGGGCATAGCCGCCAAATGTTGCCTCGCTGGTGATCGCTGTTCCCGCTTCGCCAGGGTCAGCGGTGTGCAGTGCGATGTACCGGTTGGCATTGGCTCGCCATGACGGGTCTGTGCCCTTCAAGGCCATTGCCAGCGTGTCTACTTCGGTTGTGTTGCTTTTGGACATGCGGTTGCTCCTTGCACCTAAGTATTACCAGAATCACACACCTACCCGAAACGGCCTGCCGCCCCATGTCATCAGCAGCGTCTCTTCCACATCTCCGCCAACGCACTGAACACTGGTGACTGTTTCGCCCACCCCATGCAGGTACTGGCTCCAGTCCACCGTCTCCAGCGGTGCCCGTTCGATAATGAACTGCGTCCCCTGTCCCACATCCTGCCACGTCGCTGACCAGCACTTCGAGCCGATCATCGCTGTACCAGCAGGCAAGCCGTGATAGCGACGGAAGAGGCGAGGGTTGAAGTTCTCGTTGATGCGGGCGTAGTCGTCAGCTCGCTCCTCAGCTCGCGTGGTGCAGGCGGAAGCATTGGAACCAGTGTAGAGCAGATCATCCCACACCGTGGCAATGGTGCCTGTCTTGTAGCTGCCTGCGAACTCAGCCGTGGGATACGTCACATCCTCGGTGTAGTACGGGTTGCCGGTGGCTTCTGCGAGCAGCCGACGAAAGACGACGCGAATCTTCTCTGGAAGCCAGAACGGGTCTGGCTCGTCCCAGTGGTCATCCCAGTTACGATCGCGTGTCTTGAGCTCTTCCACCGCTTCATCGAAGGTGCTGTCAGCAGCACCGAGTTGAACGATACTCAAGGCATCAGTAAGCGGATCCCACTTCACCGAACAGCCCAGCCGACGGGCAACGGCCTGTAGTGCCGTGAGGGCAGGCACGTTCCAGAAATGCCAGCTCTCCGGATCACCATCAGGGGTGAACGGCCAGCCGGGCCAGGCCTCATCGCGATCGAGCGAGTCCCATAAGTCCTCGCCCATGCGATGCCAGGACCAGGCTACGGGGTTGGCTGACGTGCCCCCCGAACCGCCATAATCCAGCGTCTCCGTGATCTGTTCCCCACCCGGTGCCTTTCGGACGTTGTAAGCCTTATTGTGGAACTTTTGCAGCAAGTCCCAGCGAGGATCGGCCAGCAGTATCGCCATCGTTTGTGACGGATCATCATCGGCACCTGGGGTGATGCAGTACGCCCGAAGCGGGCGAAGATTCTTGATCGTGTGAAAGCGGGTGCGGGAACTCACCACCAGGTCAAATTGGTAGTTATCCCTGCTGATCTGCAGTTCGTCGTAATGCTTCTTCAGCATCAGGATCAATCCGGTACCGGGCTGATCGCCGAGGGGGCAGGTGAACTTGTTGGCGTTGTTCACCCATCCGCGAAAGAGCACGGGGCTATCGGTGCTCTGTAGGCTGGTGATGATCAGGTTGGGGTCACGGCAGGGCTTGTCGCCGAATTTCATTCCCATGGCTGCCTCCGTCGCTGCTGCTCCAAGTAACGACGTAGCCTAGCGATTCGCAGACTGACAGCAGCCTCACACACACCATCTTGGGAAGCAATATCGCGTATCAGCATTCCTTCGCCGTAGTATCGCCTCATCAGGGAACCGCTGTCAGGCTTCATCTGGGTGCAAAAGTGTTCCACCTCATCAACATCATCCAGGGGCTGCTTGTGCTGGTAGGTGCTCACGTCGTAAGGCTTGCCGTTGGCGCTGAAGTGGGTGAAGTTGTTGACCTTCACCGCCTCATGGGTTCCTTCCTTGATCTCCTGCATCACCTTCCGTGGAAGCCAACTGTCGTTCCTCAGGAAGTCGATCAGGTGCCCATGAATGCGAAGACGGGCGAAGTTGGGGAAGCTCCCGTACTTAGGCTGGTAACGACGGGCAGCATCCATGAGACCGATGAAGGCCTCGCTGGCTAAGTCGTCCACGTCGTGATAGGTGGCGCAGCGAGAATGCACTTGGTAGGCGATCCTTTTGCAAAGCCGCTGGGCAGCATCCGTGCTGATTGGCAGTATGGCTTCCATGCCTCACTACGCTACCAAACGAGGCAAATCGCCCCGCATGTATCGCGGGTTAGGCAAGAGGGGCTTGCCTTGAAAGCTTGGCCAAGGGACGTGCTGCACTTCGACTGGCGGCGTTCCACGCTCCAGCCAGAGCTTGGCTTCGAGTACGCCACGGTTCGCAGCCTGACGAACGGTAAGCGGGCCCCAGCCGCAACGACAAGAGAAATCCCAGGGGGGGCGAAAGGTCTGGAACACCGGATCATCCACGCGATAGATGTTCGTTCCGTTGAGCCCCGACTTCCCAAGCAACAGATGCGACTTCCTCACCCGATCATCGCCGATGGGGTCAATCGTCGCGTAAGGGAAGGCATCCTGCACCATGGGGTGCTCCAGCACCGCCATCTTCCCATCGCTGTACAGGCTGTGCAGCCCCGTGCGAAACACTGTCTCGGCGTGGGCATCACTCAGGAACGTCTGGGGAGCACAGGCCACCTTGAAGTCATCCAGCGTCCAGCCTTCGTTCAGGGTGTTACTCAAAGCATTCTGCACCCGGGCCAGTGCTGCTTCGGTCTGCAGGCCTGCCACGGTGAAGGCCTCGGCCTTCTGCTCAGCCTCGAGCTGGTCCCATTCTTCGCGGGTGACCAGGCGGCGTTCAGCCAGGTCCTGCAAGGCCCACTCGTAGCTCGGCACCTTCACCTGGAACAACTCGTCATCTGGCAGCGCTAATGCTGTTGGCGGGTCAACTGGTGGTAAACCGAGAAAGGGGGCGATCAGTATCTGTTCCTGCGGATCCAGACCACTGACGGCACCAGCCATGTCATCAGGTGAGAACTCGGAGAGGATTATCGCCTCTTCCTGCAGTTCCCGTTGCTCTTCCTCGGTGAGCTCGAAAGGCAACTGATTCCAGCCATCCACCATGCCATCGGCAACAGCAGCAGTACGAACGTAGGCAAAGAGATCAGCCCACGGCTGGCGGTAGCTTTCGAGGATGCGGTTGGCGGTATCAACAGTGGGGTTCTCGCGGACAGCTCGAGCTAGTTTGTCGAGCATGCGATTACTGATGATGCTCAGTGCTCTGGTAGCGGCATCGATCATGCAGCCTCACGGGTGATCTGGCGTGTCTTGATAAGCCGAGTAGCTAACAGCTTCGGGGGCAGGCTGGTGACTCGCTGCACCGCTGGACTGTTACCTACCGCCTGGCGTGGATCACCTGGCTGCGGCTGTCCCGGCTGGCCTTGCTGCTGGGCCCGCGATTCTGCCAGAGGCTTAAGCTTGAGCCGGAAGTGAGCATCAGGCCCAAAGTGGAAGCGACACAGGGGCAAGCCGATCTGGTAGAACCAGCTCTTGAGGATCTGACGGCCTTGCCTCATCTGCGTGGCGAGGAAGGTTTCCATCGTGATGTTACGACCGGCATAGCCACCGGTTTCGATGGATTGGAGAAGTTCTTTTGGAGTGCCAATGGCGTAGCAGAGGCGGTCTTCGTATTTGTTCATGATGTCAAGCAGTGGGGTTGCATCAAGCGCGTGCTCTGGCCATTTTGCATCCCAAAGATAGTTGCCTTTGTCGTCGGTCTTAGAACTGAACAGGAGTGCCATACCAGCTTGCCAATTCTCTATCAGCTCCCGTGCTTCATTCCTGGCTGACTGCTTGTCTAGTTCGCCGTTAGGCAATCTCCTTATCAGCAACTCTTCAGGGAAACGCATCAATGGACCTGGCACACCACTCCGCACCGTAGCCGTGTAAAGAATCTCCTCAGCCCCTCGCTGCTCCGCCAGTCGCTGCCAGTCGCGGTGAGCTTCGTACAGCTGGCTAACGCCATAGAAGGTGTTGAAGAGTGCCTCATGGGTATGCCAGAACGCCTTGCCGGGCCACCTACCAGCACAGCGAAGATCACGCTCACCCTGCTCGCTCAGGTTGCTGACGCGAAGGCCTGCGTACTGATGCTTGTAGGTGAGTGGCTTGGTGTGTGTTGGGTGGAAGATGCGAAGACCTGCCTGGCACAAGGTGCCCGCTTCCTCGGCGTAGATGATCTCAGAACCGAGCCAGCCGTATCGCTTGGCGACTTGCACCTGGTGGAGGTCCTGCTCCCAGAACCGGCTGATTGCCTTCTCTGCCCATGCTCCTACTCCCGAGCTGCTGGCCTGCTCAATCTCAAACTCTGCGTTGGCTAGCCCGCTGTCATGCACCCGCATGCATTCCTTGATGACGGGGTGCCGACACATGCGGTCGATGTTCTGATAAAACCGCATGTCGTACTGGCCGTCAGCCTGGGTCTGCGACATGGGGGCCTTATAGTCGACGGTCAGCGACTTCATCAGGTCTTCGGCTATCTGTTCGGGCGACCGTTCCATGAGTTACTTTCCTTGTCGCATGAGCATCGTTTGAAGCTTGACCGCCTGCTCGTTGGCATAGTCTGCATCACCAGTGCTGAGCGTGAGCAGCTTCTCCAGCTCGTCCGGATCGCTGATTACTTCGGTTCGGAGTCGCTGCTCAGCGAGGACGGATTCGAGGTTAAGCAGTAAGGCTGCTCGTTGGCCCCGATTGAGGGCGAAGGGGTTAATGGCGGGGAAGTAGATGGCGAGTCTGGCTGCCCACCTAGTTTTTTTTTGATCGCGTCAACCGCCTTGTAGATGCACTGCTCGTAATGAAGCGCCACCGCATGGGATACCTTCTCCAGCCCCAGCTTGCCCTTCACGTGCTCGGCGAGAGCCGGAAGGAATGCCGCCGGCTCTTTGTGCTGCTGGGAGAGCAGGTAGATGGCGTTGTTCTCTTCGTACACATCCACGGTTACATCTTTACCGCCGGGCAGCTTCATCGTGGCGAAGCCGACGCTCTCTTCGATGATGAACTCTTGCACGTTAGACTTGCTCCAAATGTTTGCACATCATTCGTAGCAGAACTGCTTGATATGGCGAAATTGGCGGCTATGCTCAGTGGAGCACCGGAGTAATTAACCGGTCGAAATCTGCCTGCCAGTGCTGGTTCTTACTCCCCAGGCTGGCGGGCAGGTTCACCTACAGGAGTAAGATCATGGCACATGTTGTTGAGGGCAGAGCAGTACCACCCAAACATGCGAAGCTCACTAACTTAAAGCGGATCGCGTCGACGCCTGCAACATCACTGGAGGAATTAGCGAAGAACCAGTCTGAAATTGCCGATGTGCTTCTGGAAGTGAACCGCTACTGTGATGGGATTCGCGGAGCACTTGACCAAATCTTGGAGCTTATTAGACGCCCGCCCGGCGCTTGATTCGCTTGGGCTTTTGCTTTTTGACTTCCTGACGCAGTCGCTTAATCCCTTGCTCTATCAGGGCAAGGTTTGCATCGACAACTGCGAAGTCTACCGGGTCATTGAGTTCGATGCGGTAGACATATTCGCCACGCTTGTTCAGCTTCATTGCTCCACGGGGTTTCTTCTTCACGTTAGACTTGCTCCGCAAGGTT
>WBZX01003099.1_pt1 | contig 10217 bp, 10 predicted proteins | sample 5204211 | NCBI WGS metagenome assembly WBZX01 (sample SAMN12344362, study PRJNA552823) | activated sludge metagenome | biome: Activated sludge suspended growth; feature: Nitrification reactor; material: Wastewater; isolation source: activated sludge from nitrification reactor of wastewater...
GGTTTCACGGTCAACCATAATAAACTCGCGACCGCCCTGGTAATCGTGCTGCAACAAGAAATGCCGATTATCAGTTGACCACTCCACAACCTTAATGCTGTGTTGGGACGAAGCTGCGAAGAGATTATCGGGTACCTTAAGGGTAGTAGCCGCCTGCTGGCTGTCGTTGGCGTCAAACTGGTCAAAGCTGGCCAGTTGTCCGAGCTGTTGAATTAACATCCAACGACGGTCCGGACTTTGGGTAGATAAACCAGGTGCCGCCGTGTAGGTTTTTTGTTCAACCGATTTTAAATCAGTTGGGAAGAGAAATGGGTAGGTGAACCGTTCGATTGTACCGCCAGCCAGGCTGATAGTGCGATTCCAAGTTCGATAGCCAGTGTTTTTTAGTTCCATCTTATAAACATCAGACGGCAAAACTAAGCGGGCATCGGCCCGCGCCTTGTATTGCTTGCCATTCAGATAAACGTCGGTCGGTTCGGGTTGGGCAGCCACGAATAGCAAGCCATTCTGAATAATGGCGCCGGTTTTACGGTCAAGATCGTAGCCATAAGACTGGAATACCAAAATTAACGTCACCAAGGCAATCGCCACCCCGATAAGGATATATCCGAGGATCAATCTGTATTTGTGAGCACGTTTTTTGTTTGGGTCTAAAAAGTCCATAGCGCTTTTACCAGTTATACCACGTCTGGCGGCTCAGGTCACGACAGAATTACTAAAGTCGCTAAACCGCTTGCGGCAATCTCTTACAAGCGGTAAGATACTAGATATAAGGGTAACAACGTGGGACAGACCAAAACAACCATCGAATTAAATGGAAAACTGTACGACGCCACTACTGGCAAGGTAGTGTCATCGTTTGATGCCCCCGTTGCTAAACCAGCCACCAAACCCCAAGCCGTTGACGGATTTATTCGCCAAACTGGCCACCACAGCAAAACTAAGACTACCAAACCCACTCCATCGCCGCGCGCTGTGCGCCACCCTAATCCAGCTCACCACAAACCACAACGCTCACACACCCTAATGCGCCATGTCGTTCAAAAACCGGCCGACGCCACCCCAGCCAAGGCTCAACCACAAAAACCCGCTCCTGTTAGTCGACCCACTGAACGCTTGGAACGTGCCGCTTCTGTCAGTAAAAGTTCATCGATTAGTCGCTTTAGTAACAGCGTTGCGCCCCGGCTTACCACCAAAGTCGCACCTTTAGCCGTCAAACCTCACCCCGAGCAACATCAAGCCAAACAGACCGCCAAACCAGCCAACGCCGCCACAAAAACCTTTGACAGTGCCTTGCGCTCGGCCTCCAGCCACACCAAAGGCCAGCTCAAAAAGAAGCGCGTCCACCACCGAGCCGCCAAAAAGCTCGGGATCAGTAGTAACCTGGTTATCGCCGGCACCTTAACAATGTCTTTCGTGTTATTAGCGGGCTTTGTGGCTTATCAGAACGTACCCAACATATCGATGCGTATTGCGGCCAACCGGGCCGGCTTTTCAGCCTCTTTGCCACAATACACCCCCAGCGGCTTTGGCGTCGCCGGACCAATCAAAGCCGCCCCTGGAGCGGTCACCGTCAGCTTCCGTTCTCACTCCGATGATCGCAGCTTCGAAGTCACCCAAAAACCTTCTAACTGGACCAGCGACTCTTTGCTAAGTAGCTTTGTGGCCGCCAACAAGCAGTCCTACCAGACCTATCAAGAAAAAGGCAAGACTATCTATATCTACAACGGTTCGAACGCTACGTGGGTCAACGGCGGCGTCTGGTACCAAGTTAATGGCAGCAATGCCAACCTCAACAGCGAACAACTGGTTCGCATTGCTGATAGCCTCTAACAGCGACCATAATCTGTTACAATAGGGCAGATATGTCAAAAACCACCCCCCGCACTCGTTTTGCCCCTAGTCCGACGGGCTATTTGCATGTTGGTGGTATTAGGACCGCCTTGTTTGCCTGGCTGGTGGCCCGCCAAGGTGGGGGACAGTTCATATTAAGACTAGAAGATACCGACCAAGCCCGCGAAGTCGAGGGTGCCGGTCAACACATTGTCGATAGCCTACAGGCCCTGGGTATTGATTTTGACGAAGGACCAATTCGCCAGAGCGCCAACTTGGCCATCTATAAACAGTACGCCCAAAAGCTAATCGACAGTGGTCGCGCTTACGCCGACCCCTATACTGCCCAACAAGTTCAAGCCTTCCGCGAAGACGCCCAAAAAGCCAAGAAACCATTCTTATACCGCAATCATCGCCCCACCAATCCACTGGCCTGGGACGGCACAATGCCACTGCGCTTTAAAGCCGAACCCAAAGACCGCAGCTGGCACGATGCCGTTATGGGCGACCTGCAGGCCGGACCTGAAGCCCAAGACGATTTCATCTTAATTAAGTCCGATGGCTACCCAACCTACAATTTCGCCCACATTGTTGACGATGCCGAAATGAAGATCACACACGTTATCCGCGGCCAGGAATTCCTAGCCAGCACACCCAACTATATAGCTCTGTACGAGGCGCTCGGGCTATCCCAGCCCATTATTGCCACCATGCCGCATATCTTAGGGCCCGACGGCAATAAGAAGCTTAGCAAGCGCGATGGCGCCAAAGACGTGCTCGACTACATCCGCGATGGCTATCTGCCCGAAGCTCTGGTAAGCTTTATCGCCACCTTGGGCTGGAATGACGGCACCGAACAAGAAGTCTTTACAGTTAAGGAATTAATTCAGAAGTTTGACCTGGCGCGAGTCGGTCGCTCCGGTGCTCGCTTTGACGAACAACGCCTGCTCTGGGTGAACGGTAGCTTTATTCGTGACTTAAGTTTAGACGAACTCTCCAAACGAGTAACCGAATTCTGGCCAGCCGAGGCTAACGATTACGAAGACAGCTACAAAAAAGCCGTACTCGGTTTAACCCAAGAACGCCTTAAGTATTTTGCTGAGTTACCGGCCCTAACTAGCTTCTTCTTTACAGATTTGCCGGTCAGCCTAGAACTAATCGATAATAATAAGCAGCTCAAAAAGCTCGATCGAGCCCAACAAGTTGACCTACTTGAAAAGGCTCAAGCCAGCCTCGAAAGCATCGACTTTAGGGTTGACGACCTCCAAGCTAAACTCAACCAGTTACTAGAAGAAACTGGCCAGAAACCGGGCATCTTGTTTAGTCTAATTCGGATTGCCACCACTTGGGCACCAGCCAGTCCGGGTCTAGCCGACACGCTTCATGTGCTCGGAAAAGAAACTACCCTAAAACGCCTTAAAACCAGCTTGCAAGCTTTGCGCTAGCAGGTAGGTACGAAGCCCATGAAGATGGTGGCCGTATTGCTGTTGTCGTAGTTAATTTTGACCCAGCCCTTAGCAGCTACCGGAAGCTCCATGGCTGTAATTGCACCCCAGTACCAGGCGTTGCTGTAGGTGGTCGAATAGACGCCACCGGGCTTACCGTCTACGCCCTCAGAATAAACCGTCATCTTGGCGTAGTTATTGCCCGGGTTAGCACCCCTAGCCACAATGCCGCGCACGCGGGTACGACCGCTTTTATCAACATTCTTACAAACTGCAAAACTGACGTCCTCATTTGGACCCATGCGAGCCACTCTAAAAGCGGCGGCCTTGCTCTGCAGATCACGCTGCTTGATTTTGGCATAAGCCGTCGTCCCAGCCACAGTCAACAGCAATAGAAGGATGACGCCCAAAAAGATTTTTTGCCACAGCTTAATACCCGGTTTAGTAATGGTTCTAGATTTTACGGTTTTTTTGGCGTTTGTTTTGGGCATCAAGTTCGTCCTTTTTATTTTGAACTGTTTAATACTTATGTTAATAACAATCTGCTACCGTGTCAATAAGAGGCTAGCCCGCCACACCGCCAACTGTTACAATATTGCTTATGATTAATGATATGCATGGGTCTAAAAGCCCTTTTAACAAACAACCCAAAAACAAAGAACCAGAGATAGAAGACGATGATTTTATGGTCGTGCCAGAAGACGGCACACCAGATACACTACCCATCGATCCAGACGAAAAGTCACCCAAACCGTCTAAGCCTAAAAAGGGCCGCCGACACCTATGGCCAATCAACTGGTCAACTAAAAAGAAGCGCCTTTGTACAGCCGCTCTGGTGGCGGTCTTATTAGTAGCCGCCAGTGCCGGTTATTACTTCTACAAACAAGCCAACCAGCCCGCTAAGACTGTTGTGGTAGCCACCAAAACCGAACCAGCCAAGCCCACCACCGAAGCATCACGCCTCACTGGTCTGCAGGTTGACCCAGCCGCTAACCAACGCGTCGTAACCGGTGTCATGATAGAAAATAGTCCAGACGCCCGGCCGCAGTCTGGGTTGGGCGAGGCCGGCTTTGTATTTGAGGCCGTGGCCGAAGGTGGTATCACCAGGTTTTTGGCTTTGTACCAAGAAGCCCAGCCAGCTTCCATCGGACCAATCCGCAGTGCCCGACCATATTACCTCGACTGGGTCTTGCCGTTTAACGCTACCTACGCCCATGTTGGTGGCAGCCCCGACGCCTTGGCTCAAATTAAGTCACTCGGTGTGCGTGACCTTGATCAGTTTGCTAACAGTGGTGCTTACGAAAGAATCTCGACTCGTTACGCACCCCATAACGTCTATAGCAGTGCCGCTCGTTTATACGACCTAGCCCAAAAGAAGGGGTACACCAACAGCACCTTCACGAGTTTGCCGCGTAAGACCGAAGCCGCGGCCACACCAACAGCCCGCACCATCGACCTGTCGATATCAGGACCGCTATACAATCCGCACTACGACTACGATGTCACCACCAACACCTATAAACGAAGTGAGGGTGGCAAACCACATATGGAGCAAAACAATGGCGCCCAGCTATCACCTAAGGTCGTTATTGCCTTGGTCATGCCTAGTGCCATCGCCGCCGACGGCACCCACAACAGCTACACCACCACGGGCAGCAATACAGCCTTCGTTTTCCAAGATGGCGTCGTTACGCAAGGTACCTGGAAAAAAGATTCGCGTACTGCCCAGTTTGTCTTTAGCGATGCGGCCGGTCAACCAATTAAGCTCAACCCTGGTCAAACCTGGATTAGCATGGTCAACGCGGCTAGTTCAGTTGTTTACAAACCATAAGAAGCAACCATGGACCATTTCCACCGACTCAAGCGCCAAGTCCAGCACTATATATTTCTGCTAGGTATTTTGGCGGTTGCCTTTTTGGTGGGTGGAGCCTGGGTAATCCGTCGGCTGTTTCCCGACAATAATGACATTCTAGTAAGCGGTGGCCTGCTCCTGTTCGGCTGGCTAGTGGTCTGGTTGCTATCAGTCATCCTCACTAACTACGCTCTGCAGCCACTCGAAACCATTTGGCGGGCAATCTTACATGTAACCCCCGGACATACCAGTACAGCACCGCCCAACCTAGACAAGAGTACGATCGGCCAGGAGCTGGTCACCACCTTAGCTCTGCAGGTCTATCAACTAGCCAGCAGCAACGCCAGCCTCCAACCAACTAAACCGGTCACCGACAGCTCCAACCTAGAAAGTGACATATTCCATAACTTTCCCTTGCCAATCCTGGCCATTTCTAAAAATCAAACCATCAGTATCGTCAATGAAGCCACTCTAAAATTTTTGGGCCTCAGTAAAGAAGATGTTTTTCAGAAGAACCTGTACTCTGTGTTTGACCTAGCGTTCTCGGATGAGCGAACGCTCGACAACTGGCTGCAGCATTGCCGCCAGAACAAGGCCACCGATCAGCATTTTTGGCAGCGCGTTAGGCTTAAACTGGCCGACCAAACGACCGTAAAACAGTTCGACCTAGCGGCCGCCTATAGCAAAGAGAATCCCAATGACATCGAGGTCATCATTACGCTGTTTGACCAAACGGCTCGTTACCAAATTGACGACGAAGCCCTCGACTTCATCGCCTTAGCCGTTCACGAACTGCGCACTCCGCTGACCGCCTTACGTGGTTACATCGAAGTTTTCGACGATGAACTCGGCGATAAACTCGACCCCGAATTACTTGGTTTTATGCATAGTATGCAAACCTCGGCTCAACAACTAACGGCTTTTGTCAGCAACATCCTCAATGTCGCCCGCATCCAAGAAGGTCAGTTATCCCTCCAACTAACCGAAGAAAACTGGGAAGCCGTCATTAAAAATGCTGTCGACAACATGGCTCTGGCGGCCAAGCTTAAAGGCCTGTCGATTGACTACAAGGTTGCCCCCCAACTACCCAGCGTGGCAGTTGATAAAATTAGTATTACCGAAGTACTTAATAACTTACTCGACAACGCCATCAAATATAGCGGCAGCAGCAAGGTTATCCATATCAACGCCGGGCTAACCAACGACGGGTTGGTCGAAACTGTCGTCAGCGACGACGGCGTTGGGATCCCATCCAGTGTGATGCCCAATCTTTTCGAGAAATTCCATCGCAACCACCGCAACCAAGCCCGCATCGGTGGAACCGGTTTGGGTCTATATCTCTGTGCTTCGCTAATAAAAGCCCATAGCGGCAACATCTGGCTAAAATCCAAGGAAGGCGAGGGGACCAGCGTTGGCTTTACAGTTCAACCCTACAGCTTGCTTGCAGGAAAGCTTAAAGACAGCAATAATAAGGGAATCACGCGCAACGCGCATGGCTGGATCAAAAACCATTCATTATACAGAAGGTAGGTGACTAACATGGATCAACCAACTACAACCAGTGCAACCACCTCCAAGAAAGTGCTTTGTATTGAGGATGAGCATTTTATTGGCGAGCTTTACGCCCGAGCCCTAACCAAAGGCGGCTACCTGGTGAAAGTGATGGTTGATGGCAATGAAGGTCTTAAAGAGGCCCGCACCAACCAGTACGACATTATCTTACTCGACTTAATGGTGCCTAATATTACCGGCATGGAAATACTCAAGCAGCTGCGCGACCCCAGCCAACCGGCTCTTAAAGCCAAAATTATCATCACTACCAACCTAGAACAAAAAGAAGAAACCCGGGCCGCCATCGAACAACAAGCTGACGGCTACCTTATCAAGGCCGAAGTCACACCCAAACAGCTGGTCGGCATTCTCGATACACTTAACTAGTCTACAATAGAGTCATGAGTGACAAAGATGACGTAGGTGTTTCAGTTCATGCCGGCTTTCCCAACCCAGCGGCCGACCGTAACCTGGCCGAAGTTGATTTGCATCGGCTTTTGGTAAAGCAGCCAACCAGCACCTTCTTTATGGAAATCGACGGCAACGATTGGGAGGATCGATCGATTTTTAACGGTGACATTGTCGTTATCGACCGGTCTTTAACGGCGCGACCGGCTGATCTGGTAGTAGCCACCAAAGACGCCGATTTTTTGATAACGCCGTTTAGTAAGCTGCCGGCGGATAGCGTCTTTTGGGGAACCGTAACGGCGGTGGTGCACCGCTACCGTAAATAGTATGAAGCAGCCAATTTTCGCCCTGATTGACTGCAATAACTTCTTTGTCAGCTGCGAACGTTTATTTAGACCCGAGCTAGCTAATCGGCCGGTGGTGGTGCTGTCGAGCAACGATGGTTGTGCCGTGTCCCGCTCCAACGAAGCCAAGGCACTCGGCATTCCCATGGGAGCACCGGCCTTTAAGTACCGACAATTATTCGAGGCCAACGGGGTGGTGGCGTTTTCGGCCAACTTTGAACTGTATGGCGACCTGTCGAAACGATTGGTTCAAATTCTGACCGCCATTACGCCGCGTATCGAAGTGTACTCGGTCGACGAGTCATTTCTGGACCTTAGCCTACTGGCCATCGACGATCACGAGCAGTGGGCCCGGGAACTCCGCGCCTTAGTGCTGCGCGACATCGGCATTCCGGTCTCGATTGGTATTGGCGGCAGTAAAACCCTGGCTAAAATCGGAGCCGACATTGGCAAGAAAGATCCGAGCAGCGGTGGAGTTTGTGACCTATATCACATGTCTTTGGTCGAGCGCCAGACCGCTCTAAACGGTATTCCAGTTAGGGACATCTGGGGTGTCGGTCGACGGCTGGCTCCGCAACTTCAGGCCGAGGGCGTAGCCAACGCAACCGATCTTGCTAACTTACGCTCAGCCCGCGCCCGTCAGCTCATGGGTGTCCACGGTGCCCAAATGGTTCTGGAGCTCAACGGCACCAGTTGCATACCACTCGAGCGCCAGCATAAACCACAGAAGATGATTTCGCGGGGGCGAACTTTTGGCGAAGACACCAATCAAGCCCACGTGGTCGAAGCTGCCTTGGCCAGCTTTGCCGCCCAGAGCGCTTTCCGGCTACGTCAAAGCCAACAGTTGACTCGCCGGGTTAGTATTTTCTTGAACACTGACCGCCACAAGCCGAGCTATCGCCAGTGGGGAAGCGAAGTCATCTTTGGCGCCCCTACAGCCGACACCGGCCAACTAATTAGCTCTGTTATAACTGCCTTCGGCAAAATCTATGACAAGAGTGCTGCCTATCACCGGGCTAGCGTAACTCTGCACGATCTGGTGCCCGACAGCGTCTTTCAGGTCGACTTACTGGGCCAAGCCAGCCCGGCCCAACACGGCCTAAAGGTAGCCCGCAGCCGGGCTGTCGACGCTCTTAACAAACGTTTTGGCAAACGCACCGTCCGTTATGCTGCCGAGGACCTAGCCTCGGCCTGGGAACCCCGCCGCAAACTAAAAAGCCCACGCTATACCACTAGCTGGGATGAATTACCTAAAGTTAGGCCGCTTTAAGGACGCAGGGATCTGTCATCAAAGAACTTGCGCATGTGATTGCCAATCATCTCGAGGTTGGCGTAAACATATGCTTCCGGGGTAGCGAACTGAATGACTGGCTTCACCTTGGCCGGAGCTTTACTCACTAGATAGCCATCTTTGTCTTTATCAGTAGCCTCACTGGCGCCGTGCGTGTAATTATAGCCGTCAAACAAAGCAAATTTAGGGTGAACCGGGTAACGTCTTAGATTTAGCGCGCCGTCGTAGCGCATATCCGTTTCGGCAGCGTTACGCGGTGCGCACAAGACCAGTCGAGCATCGTTTAGCAAGGCGATGCGGCCGGTATTGCGACCATCAGCTTTTGACACCACCCAGCCCTCGCCAATGGTAGCGCCTTCGACTTCAATAACACCAATGCTTGGCGGCTTAGACAGACGACGCGCCCATTTACTGCGGTCATGTACGGCCGCACGCGCCCTCATCTCAACACCTACCTCAACAACTTCAACCTCTTCGGCGATGCCAAGTGTTAGAAGACGAGAGGTCAGATAGTCAGCGGCAGCACCAATCTCGGCCGCCTTATCAAGAATTTCAACCACGGCCGCCTGGTGGGCGTCAGCATGAAATTGGTTAATCTCTTCCAAGCGAGTTGGGGGAGCTGGTTGGTCAAAAAAATCACTCATAATAAACCCTTCCTAGTCAGGAAGGCCTCCTGCCGGGATTGTTACCGGTTCCTTGTCGCTAGGTTCGCTGGGCTGATTACCGTAAAAGTTAAACTCGGGTAGACAGTCTAGACGAAAGTAAGTGCTACCGTCGCTGGCTAGTCGAGCCGTAAAGACGGCGTCATAACCAGCTTCGTGGCTATCAATTAATTCAGAGTAGTCGTTGTTGTACAGATCAACGGTCACTGAGCTGTCAGGATTATTTGAGGTTGAAATTTGGTAAACAAACTCGCCCAAACCCTGGATGGTAGCGCCGCTCGACATAAATGGGTAGCCCTCGGCGTCGGATTGGTCGCTAAAACCAATCGTCGTCGTGTAGTCCTCTTGGTCGGTTGGGTCCATGTCGATACTGCTGGCCCAGCCCTCTGGGTTATCAAAGCAGCTGCCGGTCGAAAAGTTTTCGCTCGGCTTATCGGTATAACCAAAGTTGGGGTCAGCTGGGGCGTGACCAGACACCGGGTTTTTATCAAAAACTGCCGGGTCCTTATCGCCAGAAGAGCAGCCCAAGGTCATTAGACCAGCAAGACCGACCGCTTTAAATGAGGTGGTTAATCGATTCATAACGGCATTATTATAGTAGATTTTGGCGTGAAAGTCAATATGTCGGTTATGCTTGCTTTCAGGCAATCGGTGTTTAGAATAGTAACCATGCTAGATATTACTGCCTCACAAGAACTAACCGATCGCTTCGTTGATACACCACTTGATGCCGCCTTGGACCAAGCTAACCAAGATGCTCGATTAGCCGACGTTGTTTACGACGGCTGGGCACCAGGCAGTTCAAATAAACAAGCATTCGCCGAACATGTT
>WBZX01000541.1_pt2 | contig 10214 bp, 10 predicted proteins | sample 5204211 | NCBI WGS metagenome assembly WBZX01 (sample SAMN12344362, study PRJNA552823) | activated sludge metagenome | biome: Activated sludge suspended growth; feature: Nitrification reactor; material: Wastewater; isolation source: activated sludge from nitrification reactor of wastewater...
TTGATGATGACAAAATGGTGGGCGCCGGGGTTGAAGACACCTATATCGCCTTGCAGGAACTTGTCTCGGTAAGTGAGTTTCTGGAAGTGCGATGACAACTGGTTTTTTACCACGTGCCAGTTCACATTCAGCCCTGCCACCTTGTAGCAAGCAGTGGCAAAGATGCCACACCAGGCGCCAATATCATTGTTCAGGGTTTGACGGTCTGGATCTTTGGGATCAACTGGTACTACAACTCCTGATTCGATCAACTTAATTACCTTGGTAGGAATGATCAGACATTGTGGCTTGATAATGCCTGCAAGCTTGTAAATGTACATGAGCGCCAATCCGCCTTGGCGTTGGTGGTAAGTGTTACAGGCATTCACATTGGGACCTTCAAACACTGGCCCCACCCCGCGCATCGCTGCGATACTGGGCTTGGTTACACTGCAATCTCCCTGTTCGAGTGGGCTCTTCGACCAACTGTATTTGGCTAGAAAACCCTCGGCTGCCTTCACGATACGATCACGTGCTTCTGCATGCTCCGGGTTGACCGTGGATAAATTGGCTGCCTGCGTCACCATTTCCACGAAGGGTTCTAAACTCTCCCACGTTATAGGCCCCACCACGCCATCTGAGGCAATGTTCTGCTTGCTTTGAAACTCACGGGTGCGTGCATCAGTCTTGGGCCCAAAGCTGGAGTCTTCTGCCAGCTTGGCTTGACTACTCGGTGCATAGTTCAGTGCTTTCTGCAACAACAGTACGAACTGGCCGTACGAGCCTTTCTTCAGCATTGGTTTTGGAGCAGCCATGTCAGAACCTCATAGTGTTTATTTTTTGGATTGAATTGGAAGCTTGCTCGATTTCAGCTTCTCCTCCTGCCCGGGAAAATGCATCTTCTCCGCACTGGTATCGCCTTCGAACCTGGTAATAACCTTGTCACCTTTCTGTAACGATCTATTGGCCCCACAACCAAGCAGAAGGCAGGTGATCAGAGCAATCATGCTGAATTTCATCGATATCTCCCAAGGGGTAGCTTCAGCCTTCATCAGAAGTTGGTGCGTCGTTGTTTCTTCTCTAACAACGACTGCACCCTCCTTAGTCGATTAGGATTTCAGCCAGGTTGGCGCGCATGCCGTCTTTGTAACCAGCAAGCGATTGGAGGGCATAATAAGCGGGAAGATCAGTCTTCCAGTTATCGCCGAGTCCGACCATGCTTGAGTTCATTGTTGTGCCTTCGGGGCGAAGTGTACGGACAGAACCATCTCCAAAGGCGAATTGAATACCAGCGGAATGAACACTGGAGAAACGTGCAAAACTGGGGCCACCGTTGGCTTCTTCCTGCTGGCGTATTCCCAAGCCGTACATGGTGGACATTCCAGTACCACCGACCCAGGCCCGCGCGGCGATACGATCACCTACCCCCATGCCACCCAGGGTTTCGCCGAACATGAGCGTGTTGCGCGTGCCATCCTTGACTGTCACCTGACCCAGAGTGAGTGCGCCACGAGTGGTAAGCATCCCCATGTTATTCCGTAACGGATAGGTCCCGCCTACCCAGAGCAGGCCATGCTCTACCGTAGCGTAGTTGGTGCGACCCAACGAAAGGGCTTGCGTTCCCAATGCGACAGATATTCCCACATTGCTCATATACAACGGTGGCAAATAGGATGGCGAATAATTGTTCTGTACATTGGTGACGGTTACGTAACTGACCTCTTCATACACGTTGTCCGATGGACATTGAAACAGCCCCAGGCGTATTTGTCCGGTGTCAGGTTGGATATTGGCCAGATTGAGCCACCAGGGCGACATCGTGTTCGTCAAGGTAAGCATGAGTGGCTGAGTCAACGGTAGTGGGCTGGTTGCCCGGAACCCTTTTTGTACCGAATCCTGTTCGATGTACGGCAACAGGATATAGAGTGTGCCAACATACGATCCTGTTGTTCCCAGCGGAGTGTACTGAGGAACAAACTCTCCATGAGTACTCATGGGTAGTTTCTTATAGTCGGTGTGGTAGTTGTGCGTGGCTAAAGCCAACTGACGAAGGTTGCTGGCGCAGACCATCGCATTAGCTGCTTCTCGCACACGCTGCACGGCAGGAAGCAGAAGAGCCATCAGCAGGCCGATGATTGCAATGACCACCAAAAGCTCAATGAGTGTAAAGGCAGAACGCTGTCGCATGTACTGTCTCCTTGAAAGGATGATGAAGTGGTGGTTACACCCCTACCACTACCCGTTGTACCATCAACTTGATTTCAGACGGACACGATGGAATCTTGTCGATCCGGGGCCAGATATCGAGTGATCGCTGCTGCATCGAATCGTTGAGCGAAGCTATCGTCCAGGCTCCGGAGCCGTAGCTGTACCCTGCTTTTGCCGGGCTGATGCGACCATCGACAATGGTTCCCGGAACCTTCTTTTTCCTGCTCTCTTGAAGCCTGGTGATGGCACTGATCGTGAATGGATCGATTGTTCCGGTGACCTTGACCAGCTTGGCTGCTGCCAGTAACGCAGGGTCAGTACCAGTCATGGGGTTATCTGCAATCATCTTGAACCCAAACTGTACCAGAAGAACGTCTTCCCGTTTGTTGGTAGCGGGTGCGGAACCTACTACCCCATCGACGTTGTAAAACGTGGGTAACTGCTCTTCTGCAGGCTGGGGTGCCATGAAATGTGCCATGATAATCTCCTTACGAATGTGCTGGACTGTAACCTCCCCCCCTGCACTATCAAGCGACACCATTCCCCATTTCCCCCGGCAGAATACGCTCGATTTTCAAGATGTGCTGGTTTACACTCATCCTCATGGCTGAAATGACGCAAATCCTGGCTGCTCTGGATGCTGGAGACAACTCCGCAGCGTCGGCACTGTTTCCCCTCGTCTACGATCAACTACGCAAGCTTGCTGCCTATCACATGTCGAAGGAGTCGTCAGAGCATACGCTGCAACCCACAGCCCTCGTCAACGAAGCTTTCCTGCGCCTGGTCACAGCTGAATCGGGTGATACCCCCATTTCGTTCACCAACCGCAAGCACTTCTTCCTGACAGCATCGGAAGCGATGCGACGCATCCTCATCGATCATGCTCGTGGCAAGAACCGCATCAAGCGAGGTGGCGAATTACAACGCATGCCTCTGGAAGACGTTGGTGCCACGCTTACCGATCCGAGCGAGCTGCTGGTGGTGAATGAGTATCTGGAGAAGTTTGCCGAAAAGTGGCCGAGGCGAGCGGAACTGATGAAGCTTCGCATCTTCGCTGGCTGCACCATCCCTGAATGTGGCGAACTGCTGGGCATCTCTGCATCAACTGCTGAAGATGATTGGACATTCGGGAGGGCCTGGCTGGGGCGGGAATGGATGAAGGCGGAAAAAGTATCAGAGACTACCGGGGACTAGCAGCCTGTCTGTCGCATGTGATGTAGTGGTTATTTCGATTTATATGCCATTGAGGCACCTATGCAGGAAAGCGAAATCTTTCTGATCGCACGCAAGCTCCCCGAAGCAGAGCAAGAAGCCTACTTGAAGGAGGCCTGCGCGGGGAACGTCGACTTACTCTCCGATGTCAAAGAACTGCTGGCAGTCTATCAACGCCAGAAGAAGCCTGAATCAACCGCGATTTATCTCCGCAATGAGGAGACACAGCAGATACCCAAAGCGGTTCCGGTGATCGATCGCTTCATGATGCAAAAAGTGATCGGCCAGGGCGGGATGGGGACCGTCTATCTGGCTGAACAACAGGAACCAGTGAAGCGGCAGGTTGCAATCAAGTTGATCCGGGCAGAGTATGCCTTTCCCGATATCGTGGCCCGGTTCCAGCAGGAACAACAGACACTGGCCTTGATGGATCACCCGAACATCGCCCGGGTCTACGATGCAGGTATTGCGGAGCAGAAATACCCGTACCTGGTAATGGAATACATCCAGGGGGTACCTATCACGCAATATTGCCAGGAAAACCATCTCACTATCAGACAGAAGCTGGAACTCTTCATCCCCATCTGCCTGGCTGTGCAACATGCTCATCAGAAAGGGGTGATCCATCGCGATCTGAAGCCCAGTAATATTCTCGTTACTCAAGTTGATAAGCATCCAATTGCCAAGATCATTGACTTCGGCACCGCCAAGGTGTTGCAGCAATCATTACCCACTGGCAGCGTGGAAACCCAGGTCGGTGCACTGGTGGGTACACTCGAATACATGTCGCCTGAACAGGCCACGCTCCATCGTGACATCGACACTCGTTCTGACATCTATTCGTTGGGTGTAGTTCTATACGAACTACTGGCAGGCACGGTTCCGTTTCATCGAAATGACAGCAACATTCGCTCCATCGAAACGATGCTGAAGACCATCCGCGAAGTGGAGCCTGCACTCCCCAGCATCAAGATGATGAAGGGGGATTCGGAACAGCGATCCACCACCGTGCATCAACTGCGTGGCGACCTTGATTGCATCGTGATGAAAGCCTTGGAGAAAGACCGCAACCTACGCTACGACACTGCTGGGATGATGGCCCGTGATCTGGAATTCTTCCTCAGCGATGAGCCCATCCTGGCCCGACCAGCTACCAGCAGCTACCGTCTGCTGAAGTACATGAAGAAACACCGGGGGCAGGTGATAGCAGCGGGGCTGGTGCTGGGAACGCTGGTTGCTGGTGTCTGCGGAACCAGTTGGGGAATGTTCCAGGCAGAGCAAAAGGCCGAAGATGCCCGTCGTGCCACTGAGGATGAACGCATGGCCAAGGAACGGGCTATCAAGGCTGAAAAGCTTGCGGAGCAACGTGCCGAACAGTTAGCCAAGGAGAAACAGAACGTCGAAGCCCAGGTCGAAGTGGCCAAGGCGCTCAGTAACTTCTTCTTCTTCGAAGTGATGCGGCAGACCGATGTCGGTCAACAGATGTCGCTCAAACAGAAGTACGATTCAAAGCTCACACTCAAGGATGCACTCCTTTACGCAGCAGGCCGCATTGACGAGAACTTTACTGGTAAGCCGCTGAATGAAGCGGAAGTTCGCCGCCAGGTGGGCAAAGCACTCATCAGCATGAGTGAGCATCAGAAGGCCATCGAACATTTTGAGAAGTCGCTCAAGCTACTGGAAGCAGAGCCGACCGTTGAACCCGTCAAGGTGTTCCAGGCGCAAGCCGAACTAGGCAACATGTATGTGCACCTGGGGCGTAACGAAGATGCTGTCAAACTACTTGAACGAATACTACCGGTTCAGGAAAAACAGTTAGGCGAAGAGCATGAGACCACCATGTTCTCGATGCATTGTTTGGGAGTAGCAAATACCAATTTGGGTAAGTACCAGGAAGCTCGCCCGATTCTGGAGAGGCTGGTCAAACTGCTTGGCAAAGTGCATGGGCCTGACTCGCCGAAGTGTGTTGAATCGAAAACGGAACTGGCCAGCATTCTTTCTCACTTAGGAGACGAAATTGCCAGCATAGCCATGCTCAAGCAAGTGATTGAGTCCATGACTCGGACTCTGGGACCAGAACATCCCAGCACCCTTTCAGCACGTCGAGATCTGATTTATCACCGGATTGAAGAACGTGCGCGCGAAGGCAAACGCCAGCAAACCATTGATGAGTTCAAAGAGTTGGCACAGGTAGTAGAGAAAGTACAGGGAACCCAGGACATCAATTTAACATTGATCAATTACCATCTCGGATGCCAATGCCGTAAGGATGGTCAGTTGCAAGCAGCGGTGGAACTACTGAAGAAGGTGCTGCCCCAGTTCATGAAAGCCTATGGCGAGACACATGATTACACGATCAGCGCCACCTTTCAGCTGGGTTTGGCCTACATGCAGTTGAATCAGTTTGAACTATCACAGCCTATGCTTGCCAAGGTGAACACTGACTGGGAAAAGAAATATGGCAAGTCACATGCCATGCTGCAAGATGCGAAATCCATGCTTGCTGTTGTTTATCATCGACAAGGGAAATCTGAACTCGCCATTCCACTCGGTGAAGAAGTGGTGGCATTTCGTCAGAAGACATTGGGTGACAGACATCCCGATACGATGCTTGCCCTTAATAATCTCGGTTCGTATTGCCGCAATGCCCGTCGACTGCAGCAGGCACTCGTTCATTACGAAAAGCTGATGGAATTGCTTTCAGGCAGGCAACCGCAGCCAAACACGAACGAGTTTGCATATATATCCAATTACATTGACATACTCGAAATGTTGAAGCGTCATTCGGATGCTGAACTGCTTCTCAAGCAAAGGCTCGTGCAGTTGAAGGCACTGACAGGTGCACAGAATATTTATTCCATCCAGCTCTATTTGCTCTCCAACAATCTTCTGGATCAAAAGAAATATGCAGAGGCTGGTGAGGTCATACGTGAGTGTATCCAGCTTTCAGAAGAGAGTAAGACCAAACCTCAGGCTAACAAGAAATGGGACAAGCAGATGTACCATTCATCGCTCGGCAAAGTGCTGACAAATGAAGGCAAGTACGAAGAAGCAGAGAAGCTGCTTTTGGAAACGGAAGCCTACTTCCGGCAAAGTTATCCTACTTCAGTAGCTTCTGTTGTTGCACAACGCAGCCAGCGTACTGCTGCAAAATCCAGGCTGATTCAACTCTACCTGGCATGGAAAAAGCCGGAACTGATGATGAAGTGGGTAGCGATAACTTATCTGTAAACTACTTCTGCACTGTATCCTGTCCTTCGCTCAAACTGTTGTTGGAAGGGCTATCCAAGATGTGATCGTACGGCGCTTCCAGAATGGGGATGGGGAATTCGCACGACACCAGTGGTTCTCCCGCTTTCAAGCTGAGCGGTTGAATCGTGACTTTGAACCGGAATGCACCTATAGTCACCTCATCGTCGGCTTTGAGTCGGCCTTCGGTGACGATATTACCATTAATGCGCGTGCCATTGGTGCTGTCGAGGTCGCGAACGCAGAGAGCAATGTTGCCAGATTCATCATCTACTTCGGCGACACAGCAGTGTTTCCGTGAAACCTTCGATGAGCGTATCTGCACATCACATTCGGGATGCCTGCCGATCAGAATGATCGGACGATCCACGATAATGGTGGGCAGGGAATCGGTATCATCCAACGGTACAAGACGAATGAGCATGGGCGAAGATCATACTCGGTGGCTAGAGATCCCAGGGCTGACGAGGTCGCTTCTGATGTCCCATCGCACTGAAGGCATCTTTCATGAACTGAAAGACACCCACTCCGCCTACTGCTAACGCAATACAACCCATGACAATCAGGTTGCGCTCACGTCGGGCTGCCTGTTCTTCGGGTGAAACAACTGTTTCACAAGAGCCATCCCGTCAACTGGCAAACGCAGGCGTGACAGCCGGAATAGTCAGAAACAGCAGCGATAGACAACAGTAACGGCGAAGGTGCAAAAGCATCGAAGAACTCCTAGGTGAGTCTAGCTTATTCGCTGCAGAATGCCACTGGTTTAGGCAGCTTGTATCGATTTTGAGTTGGTAACGCTGCGAAGTTGGGGTAAACTTCGATGATGCAGCCTGCCCCGCCACCTGTTGAAGTTCCACCTCCATCGCCACCCGTTTCGGTGACGATGAAGCCAGCACCTTCACGCTGGCAGTGGCCCAGGATTTGGGAACAAGGACTGATCTTTGCCCTTGGCATCTGTGCCGTCATCATGACACAGAGCGTGTGGAAGCTCATTCAACCCCCTGCTCCGCTTTTGCAAACGGCAGGCAGCATCGACCTCAACCATGCTGATGCTGGTGTCCTCAAACAATTGCCCGGTGTTGGCCCACAGCTAGCTGACCGGATTGTTGATCATCGCAATCGCAACGGCCCATTCGCCAGGATTGAAGACCTGCAAGCTGTCCAGGGCATCGGCCAAGCTACGCTCGAACGGCTGAGGTATGTCGTTGTCGTTGGGAGCGTTTCGACACCTGCGCCAAAACGAGAGATGCAACCGCTCCGTTCCGGCCCGAAGGCTTCACCAGCAAACCCCATTGATTTGAACCGGGCTACCGCACAGGAACTCATGACCCTTCCGGGCATTGGGCCTGCACTTGCTGACCGCATCATTGAAGATCGGCAAACCAAAGGCCCCTTCTCTTCGGTGAACGATCTCAGCCGTATCCGGGGTATCAAGGCCAAGACGATTGAGAAACTTGCACCCTTTGTGCAGGTAATGAAGCCTGAATCAGGTGTGTGACAACTATCTTCTAATGAGCCAGTTGATCAGTGGAATCAAAATGATAACAGAAACGAACAACAGTTTCTGCCAGTCGTGAAGTAACCAGCGACGAAAGCTCATTGTCTGACGCAGTTCGTTGCTTTTGAAGAACAGATACAGGCCCATCAAGTGAAGTATGGAATCGAGCATCATCGCAAAAAGAACAACGGGAACAATCATGGCAAAAATACCAAACCCCAGTGCAGCAACTATGGTCAACCAGTTAAACGGATGCAATTTCAACAGGAAGTATAAGATCAGGCCGGATAGGTTGAGGTACAGCAGAAGGTAGAAAGGCCAACTACTCAGACGATCCATACTCAGACGGCACCGAGCGATGGCACCATAGATGGGATAGTTGCCCCGTAGAGATTCCTTCCAAGCTGTCTGCACAAACTGCCAATCGGGATGCTCTCGGAGCGCACTGTTCAAGAGTGGCAACGCCAGCTGGAAATTTCCTCGACTGTTCTCGATATGACCAAGAAAACCCTGGCTACCTGCATGTTCCGGATCAATCCGTAGCGATTCGCGAAAGACATCCTCAGCCTCCTTCACTCGCTTTTCTTCAAACAGACATGCGCCAAGACGATACAGACAGCCAATATGTTCTGGATCATAGGTCAGGCCATTCTCAGCACACTCTCGTGCAGTGCGAAACATTCCTTTTTCGTAATGAATGCTCGCCAGCAAATCGTGATAGTCAGGATCCTCAGGATTGATCCTCAGTGCTTCGGATATTGCTCGCAACGATGACTGATAGTCATCAAACCAGAACGATGTCAGTGACAGTACATAGTGCGCATAACTCCAGTCAGGCTTGAACCCAACCGCTTTTTGACCAGCTTCTTTTGATTCCGCACGACGCTTCTCTTTGCCATGACAGAGTGCAAGAATACAGTGAGCCTCCGCAGACTCTGGATACTTGGCAAGGTATTCCATCGTCGCTTCGATGGCAGCAGCATATCGCCGCAAGCGGTAAAGGTGCCAGGCGCGTTCGAGGGAGGGAGCAACACTCATTTCACGTACTTCAAAATATCATCATAAAGCCCAGCTTGATTGGCATAGAGGGCATAGTTTCGTGCGGTCGAGAACCACTCTTTGGTCGTGGGCTTCAGTGTTGCAGCAGCAGCAAGCAGGTCCTTGGTTACCATCGGCTTGGGGATTCCCGTTTTCATCGCTTCCCGCAGCTTGGCTTCAATGGTTTGATCTATCACTGCCTTCAAATCCGCTCCGCTGAACTGGTCGGTCTTCTTGGACACCGCATCAAAATCGATGTTCTCCTGTGGTTTGTTCTTGCACAGAATCCGCAGGATAGTCGCACGAGCGCCAGCATCGGGTGGTGGTACGAAGAGGATGCGATCAAACCGACCTGGCCGACGAAATGCCGAGTCGAGATGCCAGGGCATATTGGTAGCGGCAAGGATGAGCACACCTTCGTTGGAGGTATTGACACCATCCAGTTCTGCAAGGAATTGATTGATCACCTGTCGGGCGGAAGAGTTTTTGAAATCCGTACGGCTTGCACCAAGGGCATCCACTTCATCGAAGAACAGGACACAGGGTTTGTTGCGTCGGGCTTGTTCAAAGATCTCATGCAGATTCCGTTCGCTACTGCCAATCCACATCTCCAACACATCATTAATGCCAATCGAAAGGAAGCTTGCCTTCACTTCACCAGCAGTAGCACGAGCGAGATGAGTTTTGCCACACCCTGGCGGACCATACATGAGGATGCCACCGCCTATGGCTTTGCCGTATGCCTGGTACAGCTCGGGGTGAGCTAGCGGGTGGATAATCTTGAGTCGTATCTCTTCCTTGAGCGATTCCATCCCTCCGACATCACTGAAATTGATCTTAGGCCTTTCGATCTCGCCTGGTTCCTCGTTGCCTGACTCTTCCCAGTTACTACGAACTCGACCATCGACTACATCATTCGATTCATCTGCTCCAATACCTAACTTGGCAGCCAACTCCAGGTCCGCCACACTACCGTCGAGTTCGATGCCTTGCTTGTAGACTCGCACGGCCCGTTCCACTTCGCCCCGTT
>WBZX01003359.1_pt1 | contig 10213 bp, 9 predicted proteins | sample 5204211 | NCBI WGS metagenome assembly WBZX01 (sample SAMN12344362, study PRJNA552823) | activated sludge metagenome | biome: Activated sludge suspended growth; feature: Nitrification reactor; material: Wastewater; isolation source: activated sludge from nitrification reactor of wastewater treatment...
GAGGACCGCATCGTGCCGGGCGCCGGCTTCGGCAAGCACGGCCACCGCGACATGGAGATCGTCACCTATATCCTCGACGGCGTGCTGGAGCACAAGGACAGCCTCGGCAACGGCGGCATCATTCGCCGTGGCGAGGTGCAGCGCATGAGCGCCGGCAAGGGCATCCTGCATAGCGAATTCAATCCTTCCGTAAATGAGGGAACGCACCTGCTGCAGATCTGGATCGAACCGGCGCAACTCGGCCGGCCCGCCAGCTACGAGCAGCAAGCGCTGCCGGAAGCCGAATTGCGCGGTCGCTGGCGGCTCGTTGCCTCGCCCGATGGCGCGCAAGGCAGCACCACCATCGGCCAGGATGCGAAGCTGTGGGCCAGCCTGCTGGCGCCCGGCGAGGCCTTGTCCTACGAGCTTGCCGGCGGTCGCCTGGGCTACGCCCACGTCATCCGCGGTCGACTGGCAATCAATGGCCAAATCCTGGCGACCGGCGATGCCGCCAAGATCGCCGATGAAACCCATCTCGCTTTCCAGGCCGAGGAAGAAACGGAATTCCTGCTCTTCGATCTGCCGCCGCTCAATTAACTGCTACAAAACCAACCCCTTCAGGAGAACAGCATGAGTAAAGTTGTCGTTTATCACTCCGGCTACGGCCACACCCAACGCGTTGCCCAACAAGTCGCCGATGGCGCCGGGGCCGAACTACTGGCCATCGACGCCGAAGGCAACCTGCCGGAAGGCGGCTGGGACAAGCTGAACGCCGCCGACGCCATCATCTTCGGCACGCCGACCTATATGGGCGGTCCGAGCTGGCAGTTCAAGAAATTCGCCGATGCCTCGTCCAAGATCTGGTATTCGCGCGGTTGGCAGGACAAGGTATTCGGTGGCTTCACCAACAGCGCCAGTCCGGTCGGCGACAAGGGGGCGACGATCATGAGCCTGCAAACGCTCGCCTCGCAGCACGGCGGTATCTGGGTCAGCCTCGGCATGTTGCCGAGCAACACCAAGGCCGCCACGGCGAGCGACCCCAACCGCCTTGGCGGCTCGGTCGGCCTGATGGTTCAGTCGCCATCCGATGCCAGCGTCGACGAAATTCCAGCTGGCGATCTCGACACCGCCCAGCGTTACGGCCAGCGCGTCGCTGCAGTTGCGCAGCGTTTGAAGTAAGCGGCTTTCAGCCGGCAGTGCGTCGTCGGGCGAGTTGCCCGACGACGACTGCCAGCGCCGCCAGGACCAGCAAGGGATCGATCAGCGCGTCCCACAGATTGGCAAACTGGCCGCCGGCATAGCCGGCGAGCGCGGCGCTCAAGATCAGCAGCCAGTCTTCGCGGCGGCAACGCAGCAGCACCACCGCCAGTGCGCCGATCGCCAGCAGCAACGGCCACGGCTGGTAGCCGACGGCATAGGGGTCGAACGATCCAAGTCCGAGCGCCAGCGGATACAAAACAGCGGCGGTGCCGATCACCAGCCAGGCTGGGCGCTGGCCGAGCGGCGACGGGCCGCGTCCCGCGAGTTGCCAGATCGCCAGTACCAACAGCGTGACCGACGGTGTGCCGACGAAACCGTGCAATAGTGCGGCAAGGCCGCTGAACCACGCCAGCGGCATCGCAGCCATGCCCAGGAGACGGTGCTTGCCGCCCAGCGGCAGCAGCGACACCAGCGCGCCGATGACGACCCCGTGCGCCAGCCAGCCGTAAAGGGCGGTCGCATTCATCGCGCGTCTCCCGTCAGCCAGGCCTCGCTGAACGCCGCGTGCTTGATACCCTGGCGGCGCCAGGTGTAGGCAAGGTGGATGCGCCCATCGCGCGCCTGCAGCAGGGCCGGGTAGGAGAATTCGGCCTGCGGATCGGCGTCGCTCTCGACGGTCGCCGCCGTATGCCAGGTTTTTCCGGCATCGTCCGAAAGCCACAGCAGCAATTGATTGCGGCCGCTCGCCCCGTTGCCGGCGATCAGCAGGCGGCCGCTTTGCAGGCGCAGCAGGGCGACCGATGAGTTCGGGTTGGGTAGCGGCAGGGCATCGCCTGCCGGCCAATGCTGCCCGCCGTCATCGCTCGTCGCTGCCCGAATGCGACCGGGGCCGGGGCCAGCGTCGCGCAGGATGGCGATGGCGCGGTGTTCATCAAAGACGGCTACCGCCGGCTGCAGCGTGCGCCGATCCTGAGCCATGCGCACCTTGTCGAGGATTACGCCATCGGGTGCCAGACGCAGCCATTCGCCCTGTTTGGCGATGAACTCGTGATAAACCGGCAGCCCCAGCCCGCCATCGGCCAGCGCCACTGGCGGCGCCCGCCCCAAGGTGCTGATGTTGAGGAAAGGCGAGGTCTGCAGCCGGGTCGGCGGCGACCAGCTGGCGCCGCCATCGCTGGAAACCGCGTGATTCAGCATGCTGCCGGCCCAGCCGCCGAGCGCCACGCTGACGAACCACAGGTGCAGCCGTTTGCCCTCGGCGTAGAGCACAGGATTGCCGACCTTGCGCGCGTAAGCCAGCGTGGCGGCGGCCGTGCCTTCGCGCGTGGCGATGGCGCGCGGCGCAGTCCAGCCGGCGGCGTCCAGCGTTGCGTACCAGACGGCGACATCGGCGGCGCCTTCGCGGGTGCCGGCGAACCAGGCGGCGGCGATGCGCCCGTCGGCCAGTTCGGCCAGCGCTGCGGCGTGCGCCGAGGGCGCGGCAGTCGGTAGCAGGGCGCTGGAAAAGTAAGAAGGCGCCGGGTCGGTCACCGCCGGTGGTGGCGGCACGAATGCCGGGGCGGCCGGGAAGGGCGCGCGCCAGGCGGCAGCGGCCAGCACCAGAACGAAGAGAGTCGGGGCGAGCCAGCGCGGCAGGGTCATGGTGTGACGATCTCGAACCAGTCGATGGTCGTCATCAACGGTGACAGGCTGCGCGTCGCGAAGGCCTGTTTCCAGTCGTCGGCCGTGGCGCCGACGCGGGCGAAGCGCAGGCCCGAGCCGTGCGATGCCAGGTTCCGGAAGCTGCCCACCTGCTTCGCGCGCATGCCGGCGGCGGCCACCCCCTGTTCGAGTCGGGGAATGTCCTGGCTTTCAACGAAAACCAGCGCATTGAGCGCCTTGAGTTCCGCCAGGTCGTGGCGGTCGAGCTGGCTGTACTGGCGATGGGCGCGCTGGCTGAGGATGGGCAGCAGCGCCGGTTGCGGGCCGTCGAGCATGGCGATATCGCGCGTCCTGCCGAGTTCGCGCACGGCTTCGGGCACCGCATTGACGCCGATGGCCGGAAAAACGCCCCAGAGCAGCGCCACCCAGAACAGCATCGGCGCAGCCAGGGTATGGCCGAGCCCACGATCGCGCCACCAGGCCCAGCCGAAGTAGAACGCGGGCAGCAACAGCCAGTACCAGCCCCCCAGTCCGAACCAGAAGGTGAAAACGGCCAGCCCGCCGCCGAGCAGCAGGGCAAGGAGCAGCCCGAGGCGGAACGGCCAGCGCGCGCGCAATTCCGGCAGCGCTAGCGCGATCAGGATGGCCAGCGGAACCAGTGAACCGATCAGGTAACGGTCGAAACTGCGAATGAAGGCAAAGGGCAGGAATGTGGCTAAAAACCAGAACAGCGCCAGGCGGTCGGCCGCCGGCCGTCGCCAGGCAGCCCAGGCGGCGACAGCGAAGACGAAGACCCACGGCAGGGCGACATTGAGCAGGCCAAGCAGAATCCCGGGCGAGAAGCTGAGAAACTGGCGCGACTCCAGTTCGCCGGCCAGCACCAGTTCGGCGGCATCCGGGTAAAGCATGCGGACGACAAAGAACCAGGGCAGCGCCAACAGCGCGAAGAGCAGCGCATTGCCGGCCAGCGGCAGCCATTGCCGGGCGAGTTCGGCAAGGCGCAGGCGGCCCGTTGCCAGCAGTGCCAGCACGCCACCGCCGCAGACCAGCGCGACAATCGGCCCCTTGGTCAGGAACCCGGCAGCCAAAAGCAGGGCTGTTGCGGTCAACCACCTTATTTGGCCGGATTCCAGCCACGCCAGCAGGCTCCAGAAAGCGGCGGCAGACAACGCCGCGACCGGCACGTCAAGCATGAAGCGCCGCCCCTCGCTGGCCATGCCGAGGCAGCCGAGCAGCACGCATCCGGCGATCCAGCCGGTTTCATTGCGGCCGGAAAGTCGCCGCGCGATACCGGCGGCGGAAACGATCAGCAGGGCGGCGAAAAGCACAGCGACGATGCGGGCACTCGCCAGCGAAATGCCGAAAGTCTCGAAACTGGCGCGCCCCAGCCAGTAGAGCAGCGGCGGCTTGCGGATGCGCGGGGCGCCGTCGAGGAAAGGCACCAGCCAGTGATCCCCCTCGATCATTTCCATCGGCGTGCGCAATCCGAGGAAGAACTCGTCCTTGCCGGTCAGCCCGGTCGCTTCCCAGATGCCGGGCGCCAGCACCGCGAGGGCGAGCAGGAAAAGCAGGAGGGTCTGTCGGGCGGGAGTAGGGGAAAACATGGAGCGGGATTCTACCCTGCTACGCTTTGGCTGCACTGAGTGGATTGGGCAGACGTCTCAGTCCGACCCTCAACTGCCGTTCAAGTTATTCGCCCCAGTGACAGCAAAGAAATCTGTTTGCCGTCATTGATCACTGGTGAACCATCTGCATGACAGGCTCGATGCAGATGTTCACGTAGGTTGCGTGTAAGCTGAATATCTATTCATGATTTTTTGGCGACGAAGTATGCACTGGTTATCGCAGCAGTTCGAATTGTCACGAGGAGGTGGCGCGGATAACGTTCGGCCGATGGAAGGGCTACGTGGCTTTGCCGTTTTTCTTGTCTTCCTTGTTCATTACGTTACGTTGGTAAAACCATGGGTTATTGCGAACCCAATTCTTCTCGAGTTTTCTAGCAAGCTGCATTCCATTGGAAACGCAGGTGTCGACTTGTTTTTTGTCTTAAGCGGCTATCTCATTTATGGTTCTTTGATTGTCCGCTATCAACCTTTCATTAGTTTTATGAAGCGGCGTGTTCAACGAATCTACCCGGCATTTATTGCCGTATTCCTCACGTATGTTTTCCTGTCGTTTGTCTTCCCGGCAGAAAACAAAATTCCATCTGAAGCCATAGGCGGCGCAATTTATCTTATTCAGAACTTCTTCTTGTTGCCCGGATTGTTGCCGATTGAGCCAATGATTACTGTGGCTTGGTCACTGAGCTACGAGATGTTCTATTACCTTGTAACCCCCATCATCATTGGGCTATTTGGGTTGCGAAAGCGCAGATCAAATTGGCGAGTTCTTTTCTTCGTGGCTGTTGCTGTCTCATTCTTTGTTTTCTCCGCTACGTTCGGTGGCCCTATACGGCTAAACATGTTCATTTCAGGCATCTTGCTCTATGAGGCCGTAAGCAGTAAGCATCTATTAACTCCCTCGAGTTCGTTCGGCCTATTAGCGTTATGTGTCGGTTTGCTAGGGACGCTACTACCGGTGACGGGGAACAGTGGTTCTGCCATCAAAATCGGTCTTTTGTTTGTTTCGTTTTTCGTTCTCTGCTTATCCTGCTTCCGTAACCCTATGGCATGGCTACCACGTGTTTTTTCATGGACTCCATTGCGTTGGCTAGGAAACATGAGCTATTCCTACTACTTGCTTCATGGACTTGCACTAAAGGCTGGTTTCCTTTTACTTACAAAGTTGCTCCCGGCATCGGGAAGCGACAGCCCTTTTTGGTTCTGGATATTATTGCCAATCATGTTCAGCCTAACGCTTATCCCCACAACGGTTCTCTTCTTGGCAATTGAAAGACCCCTCTCTCTTATTCGCCATTCAGCTAAGCCAAATGGCAGGACAAGCCCGAAGGAATCATTCGCACAAGCTCCGGCGCAGTCTAAGTGAGTGGCTAAAGTTGAAGGGCCGCTGACAGCCAAGAATCGGGCATCCATAACGCCAACCTGACCGGCAGTTCATGGCCGATGCTGTTGAAAAACCCGATTGCTGAGCCGCCGCTGTTTGCCCTGGGGCGTTTTTTTCAAGGGAAACCCCTGATTTCTTGATGGCGAAGCGGGTTTTTTAGCTCATTTCACCCGATTTCCAGTGCGGCGGGGGCAATTTGCCCGCCAAAGGGTTGTAGGGGGCTGGTCAGCTTGGCCAGCCGGCGCAAATTCTGGACGGCGGCCGCCAGGGTGAATTCATCCCGGGCGCCGCTCAGTCCCCGCAACCGTAGGCGGTCCAGTCTCAGGATGCGCTTCATATGCGCAAAGAGCATCTCGACCTTCTTCCGCTCGCACCGGGACTGCTGATACTGATCGGTCTTTCGGATGCGCCGTGCCACATCCCGGGCATCCTCGTGAATGCTGCGGGCGATCTTACGAACGGGAGCATTCGGGCAGCAGCGAGGCTTCATCGGGCACACCGAGCAATCATGTTGGCTGGCCAGGTAAATGATGGTCCCGGCCTTGGTGATATGGGTCCGGGCCTTCTTGAATGGACGCCACTGGGAGCGCAAAGCCTTGCCCGCCGGACAGCGGTACTCGTTGGCCTTGGCATCCCAATCGAACTCCTCACGCTGAAATGTGCCGTCCTTGCGCTCTGTCTTGTCCCAGATCGGCACATGGGGCTCAATCCCTTTCTCCTCGACCATCCAGCCCAGCATCGGCGCCGTGCCATAAGCGGTATCACCGATGAGACGCTGCGGGGTGAGGGCGAAACGCTCTTCAACCCGATCCACCATCGTCTTGGTGGATTCCACTTCTGCCGTCCGGTGGGCCGGCGTGGGCTCCACATCGGGAATCACCCCATGGGCGACATCGATGAGGTAATTGGTGGAGTAGGCGAAGAAGGCGGGCCCGCCAGGAGCCGCCGTCCACCGGGATTGCGGGTCGCTTAAGGAAATACGCTTGGGAACAGTCTCGGCAAACATCTCATCGTCCAGACTCTCTAGGTACTCACGCACGGCCCGGCTGCCGCAGGCCGGGTCCTGCCAGACATAGGGCTCGTCCCCAGGCATGGCCAATTTGGTGCTCGCCTCGGCCGCCACGATGCTGGCGTCCACCGCAAAGCCTTCGCCCTTGACCAGGCCAGACGCCATGCAAGCGCCCACCACCTCGTCGAAGAGCCAGCGGAAGGTTCCGCTTTCCCGGAAGCGCCCATGCCGGTTCTTGGAGAAAGTGGAATGGTTCGGTATCGCGTCTTCCAAGCCCAGGCGGCAGAACCAGCGGTAGGCCAGGTTCAGATGGACTTCCTCGCACAGTCGGCGCTCGGAGCGGATGCCGTAGCAGTAGCCGACGATGAGCATCCTGATCATCAGCTCCGGATCGACCGAGGGACGCCCAGTGGCGCTGTAGTGGTCTTCCAAGTGTAGGCGCAGGCCCTTTAGGTCCAGGCACCCGTCAATGGCCCGCAGCAGGTGATTGGCGGGAATGTGCTCGTCCAGGTTAAAGCTGTAGAACAGTTGATCCTGATTGCCCTTCTGCTGCCCCATCATCTTGGCCACCCCGGCGCATCAATCCATATGGCATATTTTATCACCAGAGGTTTTTCAACAGCATCGGCCGGACTGAGCCATTCAGTCCAGTGCAAATAAGCCCTTCCGGAATTACCGCCCCTTGTAGTCAGGCTTCCGCTTCTGCATGAAAGCATCGATGCCTTCGCCGGCATCGTCGCTCATCATGTTGCAGGCCATCACCTCGCCGGCATACGCATAGGCGTCGACCAGGCCCATTTCGAGCTGTTTGTAGAACATGGCCTTGCCCATGCGGATGGCGATTGCGCTCTTGGCCAGGATATTGCCGGCAAGACGCTCGATCTCGGCGTCCAGCGCGTCGGCCGGAACCACGCGGTTAATCAGGCCTTTGGCCTTGGCTTCCATCGCATCGATGAAATCGCCGGTGAGCAACATTTCGAGGGCCGCCTTGCGACCCAGGTTGCGGGCGAGGCCGACGGCAGGGGTCGAGCAGAAGAGGCCGACGTTGATGCCGGAAACGGCGAATTTGGCGACATCGGCAGCGACGGCGAGGTCGCACATCGACACCAGCTGGCAGCCGGCAGCGGTGGCGATGCCGTGCACGCGGGCGATGACCGGCTGCGGCATACGGGTGATCGCCAGCATCAGCTCGCCGCACTGGCGGAACAGCGCCTGCATGAATTCCTTGCTGTGGTTGCCGCGCATTTCCTTCAAGTCGTGGCCGGCGCAGAAGGCCTTGCCGGCTCCGGCGATGACGACCACGCGGACAGCTTCGCTGGCGGCGATGGCGTCGAGTTCGGCCTGCAGCGCGGTCAACATGTCTTTCGACAGGGAATTGAACTGGCCGGGGCGGTTCAGCGTGAGTGTCGTCAATCCGTCGTTGCGATCTTCACGCAGAACCAGTGGCTCGTCGGTGGCTAAAATGGCGGTCATGTTGTCTCCTCTTCTGTTTATGTCGTGCCGCGCCGGGTTCAGACGACGCCGTGCGCCTTAAGGAAGGGTACGTAGGCGCGGTCGACTTTCAAAATGTGGTGTTGCAGCCAGGTTTTCAGCAGTTCCATGGTGTCGAGCCCGACGTTTTCACCTTTTTCGAATTGCAGAAGCAATTGCATGACCTTGGCGGTAAAGCCGTCGTGTTCCGCCTTGTGGGCAGCGTTTTCCTGGTAGCCGAAGCGCAGGAAAAGCTCTTCTTCGAGTACGAAGTGATTCATCGTGTAATCGACCAGACCTTCGAGGATGCCGCCAATCAGGGCACGGTCGGGGTTTTCCTTGCTCAGTTCGTCATGCAAGGCGTTGGTGGCGTCAACCAGCCAGCGGTGCTGGAAGTCGATGGTTGCGATGCCGAGTTCGAAGTCTTCGGACCAGGGCATGAAGGACATGGAAATTCTCCCTTGGGATATTCTTGATGGTGACTTTGCGGTCGTGAAGGTGCAGACTCTGGGCAGACCGCAGCAGTGGCGATAATAATCGATAGCCAGGCCATTGCGGGTTGGGCATTGGCGCCGATACCTACAAAATAGTGCGCTCGCCCTTGGCGTTTGAAAAACAAATTGCATCGGAGGGGGCAAATGGCAGAGGGCGAACTTTTTGGCACTATCCTGCGGCTCACGCTAGCACTGGCGGCCGGCGGGCTGGTCGGACTGGAACGCAGTTATCATGGCCGGCCAGCCGGCTTTCGCGAGCACACGCTGGTCTGCATCTCGTCGTGCATGCTGATGCTGCTGGCGGATTACCATGTGGTTCATGTGGCGGCTGTCACCCATCGCGAAGTGTTCATTGATCCGACGCGGATGGCGCAGGGCATCATGACCGGCATCGGCTTTCTCGGCGCCGGAGCCATCGTCAAGGAGGGCTTCGCGATTCGCGGCCTGACCACGGCGGCGTCGATCTGGATGATTTCCGCCATCGGCATCATGATCGGCATGGGCTATTACGTGGCTGCGGCGGCGGCGACCTTCGCCACCTTCAACATCAACTATGTGTTCCGGTTGATCGAGGGGCGGATGCGCTCGGAGTTCTATGCGCATTTTGATGTTCGCTTCGCCCGCAACGAGGCGCTGTGCGAAGCCGATCTGCTGGCGCTGCTGAACGAATGTGGTTGCAAGCCGTCTGGCATGAGCTATGGCCTCGCCGGTGACGGGCGCCGGTTCGAGTACCGTGCGCTAATCAAGACCTTCGACAGGGATAACCTGCATCGCCTGGCCGAAAAATTGACGGCGATGCCCAACGTCTGCGAGTTCGGCATCGCGCCGCGCGGCGACTGACGGCATCGCGCAGCCGGAATTCTGCTGGCGAGGTAGGGGCGAGGTAAAATTGCGCTCATGAATCTCCCGCGCTACGTCCATCTTCGCCTTCATTCGGAATACTCGATCACCGACGGCATCGTCCGCATCGGCGATGCGGTCAAGCGCGCTGCCGGCGACGGCATGCCGGCGCTGGCGATGACCGATCTCGGCAACCTTTTCGGCCTCGTCAAGTTCTATAGCGGGGCGCGCGGCAAGGGGGTCAAGCCGATTGCCGGGGCGGATGTCTGGATCGCCAACCCGGAGGCGCCGGACGATGCGTATCGTCTGCTGCTGCTGGCGCGCAACCGCGCCGGCTACCAGCAGTTGTGCGAATTGCTGACCAAGGCCTACCTGGTCGAAGGTCGTCGTGACCGGGCGGAAATCCGCCGCGAATGGTTCGGCGAAATTGGCAGCGACGGCCTGATCGCCCTGTCCGGTGCGCATCTTGGCGATGTCGCTGAAGCCCTGATCAACGGAAATTTTGAACTGGCTGGCGAGCGGGCCAAGGACTGGGAGGCGATTTTCCCCGGCGCTTTCTATCTCGAAGTGCAGCGTT
>WBZX01003360.1_pt1 | contig 10211 bp, 10 predicted proteins | sample 5204211 | NCBI WGS metagenome assembly WBZX01 (sample SAMN12344362, study PRJNA552823) | activated sludge metagenome | biome: Activated sludge suspended growth; feature: Nitrification reactor; material: Wastewater; isolation source: activated sludge from nitrification reactor of wastewater...
CGTACGCGATCGCGCCCGCACCGAGGGCCTTCTCCCGGTTGCCGTCGAGGGTGCCTTCCTGGCCGACGTCCGCGGACAGGCAGATGACCTCGACGCCGAGGTTCTCGATCATCCAGCGGACGGCGACCGAGGTGTCGAGACCGCCGGAGTAGGCCAGCACGACTCGTTGTGCCATGGGTGTTCGCTCCAGTTCTTGTGGGTGTCGCAGTTGGTCAGTGGCAGCGGGCGCTAGGCCAGCCCCGCCAGGTCGTGGACGCGCTCGGCCACCGACGGGCCCTCGCCCTGGGCCGAGATCAGCAGCAGTGTGTCATCTCCGGCGATGGTGCCGAGCACGCCGGGCAACCCGGCGCGGTCGATGGCCGAGCCGACGACGTGCGCGGAGCCCGGCGGGGTGCGCACGACCACCAGATCGCCCGAACGGGCCACCTCGACGACCCAGTCGCCGAGCACCCTGCGGAGGTGGTCCGCGGGCGCCACCTGCTCGCGGGGCAGCTCGGGCACGGCGTACGCCGTCTCGCCGCCGGGGATCCGGACCTTGATGGCACCGAGCTCCTCGAGGTCCCGCGAGACCGTCGAGACGTTGACCTCGACGCCGTCCGCGGCGAGCAGCTCGACGAGGTGCGCCTGGTTGGTCACCCGGTGCTCCTCGAGCAGCCGGGCGATGCGGTGCTGGCGCTGTGCCTTGTTCGGCCGGCTCATCGCAGGTCCTCGTCGAGCAGCCAGGCCAGCAGGCCCCGCTTGGTGTGCATGCGGTTGTACGCCTGGGGCCAGATCCGGCTGGAGGGACCGTCCAGAACGCCGTCGGTGGCCTCGTCGCCGCGGTGCGCCGGCAGGCAGTGCAGGAAGATGGCGCGGTCCGACGCCCGGGCCATCAGCGCCTCGTCGACCTGCCAACGTGCGAAGGCCTCGGTGCGCACGATGCGCTCCTCCTCCTGGCCCATCGAGTACCAGGCGTCGGTGTAGACGACGTCGGCTCCCTCGACCGCGAGCGACGGCTCCGGCTCCAGCACGACGTCGCATCCGGCGCTGCGCAGCCGGTCGAGCGACACGGCGTCGAAGTCGTAGCCGGGCGGGTTCGACACGCGGAACTCCAGGCCCATCAGGCCGCACGCCACGCCGAGCGAACGAGCGACGTTGTTCGCGTCGCCGACGTAGGCGATGCAGACGCCGTCGAGGCTGCCGAACTCCTGGCGCACGGTGAGCAGGTCGGCGAGGGCCTGCACGGGGTGGGCCTCGTCCGAGAGCAGGTTCACGACCGGAACCGAAGCGGCCGCGGCCAGCCGCTCGACCTTGTGGTGCTCGAACACCCGCGCCCCGATGACCGAGCCGTACCCCGACAGCAGTCGACCCAGATCCTCGGCGGTCTCGCGCGTGTCGATGCCGACCTCTTCGTTGCGCAGCGTGACGGGGTGGCCGCCGAGCTGCACCACGGCCATCTCCATGGAGGTCCGGGTGCGGGCGGAGGGCTTCTCGAACAGCAGCATCGCCCCCTGCCCCTCGAGCACGCGCGGCAGGTCGGTCCGCTCCGAGAGGTCGAGGATGGTGCGCAGCTCGTCGGCGGTGAGGTCGTCGATCTCGAGCAGGTGTCTCATGGCAAGGGCTCCCGGGGAACAGCGCGGAGGTCGGCGAGTGCGGCGCCGATCGCGTCGACGGCGAGGTCGATCTCCTCGTCGGAGATCAGCAGGCTGGGCGCGAGGCGCAGCGCAGTGGGCGTCACGGCGTTCACCACCACACCGCGCGACAACAGCAGGGCCGCGACCTGCCCGGCCGTCGCGCCGAGGCCGTCCACGTCGAGCTCGACGGCCAGCAGCAGCCCCAGCCCGCGCACGGTCCTCACGTGGTCGAGGGCACCGAGCCGTTCGCTCAGCAGCGCACCGGCGCGGGTCGCGCGGGCGGGCACGTCCTGGTCCTCCATGACCTGCAGCACCGCCCGAGCGGCGGCGGTGGCGAGCGGCTGGCCCCCGTAGGTGGTCGCGTGGTCGCCGGGTTCGAAGACCGCCGCGACCTGCGCACGTGCCCAGCACGCACCGATGGGCACGCCGTTGCCCAGTGCCTTGGCCATGGTCACGACGTCGGGCACCACGTCGAAGTGCTGGTGGGCGAACCACCGACCGCACCGTCCGAGCCCGGTCTGCACCTCGTCGACCATGAACAGCAGGCCGCGCTCGTCGCAGAGCCGCCGCACCCCCTGGAAGTACTCGGCGGTCGCGGGGTTCACCCCACCCTCGCCCTGCACGGGCTCGAGCAGCACCGCGGCGACCGTGTCGTCGATCGCGGCCTCGAGCTCGTCGAGGTCGGACCACGTGACGTGGCGGAAGCCCTCGGGCAGCGGCTGGAAGGCCTCGTGCTTGGCCGGTTGGCCGGTGGCGTGCAGGGTCGCGAGGGTCCGGCCGTGGAAGCTGCCGTAGGCGCTGATCACGACGTGGCGCCCGCGTCCGCCGAACTTGCGGGCCAGCTTGAGGGCGGCCTCGTTGGCCTCGGCGCCGGAGTTGGAGAAGAAGACCTGCCCGCCGCCACCGAGGAGGCGGTCGAGGGTCAGCGCCACGGGGCCGTTGTGCTCGGTGCCGAACAGGTTCGACACGTGCAGCAGCCGCTGGGACTGCTCGGCCAGCGCGGTGGCCACGGCCGGGTGGGTGTGGCCCAGCGAGGTGACCGCCAGTCCGGACAGGAGGTCCAGGTACCTGTTGTCGTCGCGGTCCCAGAGCCAGGAGCCCTCGCCGCGCAGGAACTGCACGGACGGTGGCCCGTAGGTGGGCATGATCGGGCACCGCACCATGTCGGTGGGCGCGCCCATGGCTGCGGCGTGTTGCGAGGCGGTCATGTCGGCTCGACCGATTCCGGCGCGACCACCATGGTGCCCACCCCCGCACGGGTCAGCAGCTCGAGCAGCAGCACGTGGGACAGCCGGCCGTCGATCAGGTGCACGGAGCCGACACCCCGCTCGATCGCCCGGATGCACCCCGCCATCTTCGGGATCATGCCGCCGGAGATGACCCCGGAGTTGATCAGCGCCTGCACCTCGCCGGTGGTGACCCGGGTGAGCAGCGAGGTGGGGTCGTCGACGTCCGCGAGAAGGCCCGGGACGTCGGTGAGGAAGATGAGCTTCTCTGCCTCGAGGCGCTGCGCGATCTCGGTCGCGGCGTCGTCCGCGTTGATGTTGTAGGTCTGCCCGGTCTCATCGGCCCCGATCGTGGCGATCACCGGGATCAGGTCCATCGCGAGCGTGCGGGTGATGAGCTCGGGGTTGACCTTGGTGACCGACCCGACGAAGCCCAGGTCGGCGTCGTGCGCCTCGGCCTCGAGCAGCATGGCGTCGGTGCCCGACAGCCCCAGGGCGACGGGACCGAAGGTGTTGAGCGCGGTCACGATGTCGGAGTTCACCTTGCCGATGAGCACCATCTGGGCGACCTCGAGCGTCTCCGCGTCGGTCACCCGTCGACCGTCGACGAACTCGGACTCCTTGCCCATGCGGCGCAGCCACTCGCCGATCTGCGGTCCGCCGCCGTGCACGACCACGGGACGCATGCCGACCCGGTGCATCATGACGATGTCCTTGGCGAAGTCGGCGAAGAGCTCGGGCCGCGACATCGCGTTGCCCCCGAACTTCACCACCACGACCGCACCGCGGAACTGCTCGATGTACGGCAGGGCCTGCAGGAGGACGTCGACCGCGACGTCCGGCTCGTGCAGGGTCTCCGGGGTGGGCGGATGCTGGCTCATGGGTAGGTCCCGACGGTCGCGAGCCCGGTGGTCTCGTCCAGGCCGAGCGCGAGGTTGGCACACTGCACTGCGGCACCCGAGGCACCCTTGCCCAGGTTGTCGATCGCTCCGATGCCGATGACGGTGCCGGTGCGCTCGTCCACGCGGGCGGTCAGGTGCGCCGCGTTGGAGCCGAGCGTCGCCTTGGTCGACGGCGACCGCTCGCTGACGACGACGAAGGGCTCGTCGCGGTAGAACTCGGCGAGGCAGTCCAGCACGTCGGAGGTGCGCAGCCCCTCGACCGCGGGGCGGGCGTAGCAGGTGGCCAGGATCCCGCGGTTCATCGGGACCAGGTGCGGCGTGAACAGCACGGGCACGCCGATGTTCATCTCCATCTCAGGCGTGTGGCGGTGGTCCAGCAGCCCGTAGGCGGTCACGTCCTCGTCCACGGTGCAGAACGTGGTGTTCGGCTTGGGCGGACGTCCCGCACCGGAGACCCCCGACACCGCGTCGACGATGATCCGCTCGGCGGTGACCAGGCCGGCGCGCACCAGCGGGGCCATCGGCAGCGATGCGGCGGTCGGGTAGCAGCCCGGTGTGGCGATGCAGTCGGTCCCGCGCAGCTGGTCCCGGTACAGCTCCGGTAGGCCGTAGACGAAGCGGTCCAGCAGCTCGGGCCGCGTGTGCGCCGCGCCGTACCACTGCTCGTAGTCGGCCGAGGCGCCCAACCGGAAGTCCGCGCCGAGGTCGACGACCACCCGGACGCGGTCCACCAGCTCGGGCACGATCTCCTGGCTGGTGCCGTGGGGCAGGCCGAGGAACACGACCTCGACGCCGTCGAGCAGCTCCGGCGACCAGGGCCGGAACACCAGGTCCGGGTAGCCGGCCGCGAGGCTGGGGTACAGCTCGGCCACCGGGGTGCCGGCCTGCGAGTCGCCCGCGGCGAACGCCACGTGCAGCTCCGGGTGCTGGAGGCACAGCCGGAGCAGCTCGACGCCGGTGTAGCCCGACGCACCGATGATGCCGACGTTGATCATCGCGGCAGCCTAGCGCATCTTCATGCACTCGGCTGCAATTGTTTGCGCCAGGTCTCGGGCCGGCGGCTCAGCCGCGGAGCACCGCCCCGTGACGAGATGCCGCCGCCGCGATGATGGCGTCGCGAGCGGTGGCGACCTCGGCGTCGGTGAGGGTGCGGTCGGGCTCCTGGAACCGGAGCCGGAAGGCGAGGCTCTTGCGCCCCTCGCCGAGCTGGTCGGACCGGAACACGTCGAACAGCTCGACCCGCAGGGGCTCGACCTGCTCGGACGCGGTCAGCAGCGTGCGACGCAGCTCCTCGGCCGGGAGGGATTCGTCGACGACGAACGCCAGGTCGATGTCGGAGGAGGGGAAGCGCGACACCGGGCGGGCCTGTGGCACCGACGACTCGAGCGCGAGCAAGGCCGACAGGTCGAGGCGCACCCAGGCGACCCGCTCGGTGATCGCGTGGGCGTCGAGCACTCCGGGGTCCACCTCGCCGACCTCGCCGACCTCGATGTCGCCGACGAGGACCCGTGCGCTGCGGCCGGGATGGAGCCCCGCGAGCGGGGCCGCCTCGATCGTCGCCGATCCGGCCTCGGCGCGCGCCGGCGACGCGGTGTCCGATGCCGGGGCGAACCACCGACCGACCGACCGCAGCAGCAGCTCGACGAGCTCGACCGCCGCCGTGGCGTCGCTGCCCGCGAGCACCGCGGCCAGGTGCTCGGACTCGCCCGACAGCACACGTCCCACCAGCTCCGACTCGACCACGTCGGTGAGCACGCCGCGCTCCCCCACCGCGAAGACCCGTCCGAGCTCGAAGAGCTGTGCACCCGGCAGCCGGTGGCTCTCGTTGTAGGCCACCGCCTTGACCAGGCCCGGCAGCAGCGACGTGCGCAGGATCGACTCCTCGGCGGCCAGCGGGTTGGCCAGCACCAGCCCGTCGGCGGGCAGCCCGCACCGCTCCAGGTCACCGGGGGCGAGGAAGGGCATCGGCATGGCCTCGGACAGGCCGGCACCGATCAACGCCCGCCGCAGCGCGCGGCGGTCCCGCTGGCGCGGGCTCAGCTCTCCGGTGTGGGGGGATGCCGGCACGGTCTTGGGCAGGCGCGAGAAGCCGAAGTGCCGGCCGATCTCCTCGACCACGTCGACCTCGATCGTGGAGTCGGGACGCCACGAGGGCACCGCCACCATCAGGTCCTCGCCGGCGGGCTCGCAGCGGTAGCCGATCGGCTCGATCAGCGCCGCCATCTGCTCGCTGGACAGCGACGTGCCGAGCGTGGCGTTGGTGCGGTCGGTGCGCAGGTGCACCGTGACCGGCGCGGGGAGCTCCCCGTCGACCTGCACCGCGCCGGGGTGCAGCGTCGACCCGGCGATCTCCGACAGCAGCTGGGCGAACCGGCGCGCGGCCACGGGAGCGATCTCGGGATCCACCCCGCGCTTGAAGCGCAGCGAGGCCTCGGAGTGCAGGTTCAGCCGGGCGGAGGTCACCGCGATGGCCTCGGGGTTCCACCAGGCCAGCTCCAGCACGACGTCGGTCGTGGTCGCCGAGATCTCGGTCGAGGCGCCACCCATGACCCCGGCGATGCCGATGGCCCGGTCCTGCGCGTCGACGATCACGCCGTCGGCCGGGGTCAGCGTGCGCTCGACCCCGTCGAGGGTCTCGATGACCTCGCCGTCGCGGGCCCAACGGGTGCCCAGGACGCCGCCGGGCACCTTCGCCAGGTCGTAGGTGTGGTTCGGCTGGCCGAGCTCGAGCATGACGTAGTTGGACACGTCCACCACGTTGTTGATCGGTCGCATGCCCGCCGCGAGCAACCGCTGCGCCATCCAGCGGGGTGAGGGTCCCAACTCGACACCCGACAGCACCCGCGACAGGAACCGGCCGCAGAGGTCGGGCGCACGGAGGTCGACCGCGCAGAGCTGGGACGCGTCGGTGCCCGACTCGACCGGGTCGAACGGCGGCACCTGGAACGGCACGCCCTGGTGGGCGGCCAGGTCGCGGGCCACACCCAGGATGCTCAACGTGTCCGGTCGGTTGGGCAGGGCGTCGAACTCGTAGACCACGTCGGTGCGCACACCGAGCGCCTCGGTGATCGGTGTGCCGGGAACCAGCTCGTCGGACAGGACCAGGATCCCGGCGTGGTCGTCACCGAGCTCCATCTCGGCAGCCGAGCACAGCATCCCGTTGCTCTCCTGGCCACGCATCTTGCGTCGGGCGATCTCCATGCCGCCGGGCATGACGGTGCCGATCGTCGCCAGCGGCACCAGGTCGCCGGCCACCATGTTGGTGGCACCACAGCAGATCTGCAGCGCGTTCCCGTCGCCGCGGTCGACGTCGACCAGGCGGATGCGGTCGGCATCGGGGTGCTCGCGCACCTCGAGCACACGAGCCACGACGATGCCGTCGAGCCCTTCGCCGAGGCGCGTGACCGACTCGAGCTCCATGCCCAGCTCGGTCAGCTGCGCGGCGATCTGGTCGGGCTCGCCCTCGATCGGGGCGAACTCGCGGAGCCAGGAGAGGAGGACCTTCATGGGAGGGCTACCACCGGGGGTCGTCGGGTCGTGTCGGGTCGGCGCTGCACGGTCGGAGCGCTCAGAACTGCTCGAGGAAGCGGAGGTCGTTGGTCACGAACTCACGCAGGTCGTCGATCGCGTGGCGGACCTTCGCCAGACGGTCGATGCCGAAGCCGAACGCGAAGCCGGACCACTCCTCGGGGTCCAGGCCACCGGCGCGCAGCACGTTGGGGTGCACCATCCCGCAGCCGCCCAGCTCGAGCCAGGAGCCGTCGGGCGTGGAGATGTCGAACTCGGCGGACGGCTCGGTGAACGGGAAGTACGAGGGACGCAGACGGCTGGTCATCTCGCCGCCGAAGTAGGCCTTGGTGAACTCCTCGATCGTGCCGGCGAGGTCGCCCATCGAGATGCCGCGGTCGATCACCAGGCCCTCGATCTGGTGGAACACGGGGAGGTGGGTCGCATCCGCGGTGTCACGCCGGTACACCCGACCCGGGCACACGACGTAGATCGGTGGGCCCTCACCGGTGCGCACGGCACGCAGCATCGAGCGCACCTGGACCGGCGAGGTGTGGGTGCGCAGCACCAGTTCGCCGTCGGACACGCCGTCCAGCCCGGCGGTGTCCAGGTAGAGGGTGTCCCACAGCGAGCGCGCGGGGTGCGCCGGCGGCAGGTTGAGCGCCTCGAAGTTGAACCAGTCGGTCTCCACCTCGGGGCCGTCCGCCACGGTGAAGCCCATACCGCAGAACACGTCCTCGAGCCGCTCCCAGGTCTGGGTGACGACGTGCGCGTGCCCCACGCGAGCGCGACCGACCGACTCGGTCAGGTCGAGCCGTTCGGCCTCGAGCTGCTCGGCGCGCTCGGCGGACTCGAGCTCGGCGCGGCGGGCGCCGACGGCGACCTCGAGCCGCTCCCGCGCCTGGTTCAGCGCCGCGCCGAACGACCGACGCTGCTCCGGGTCCATGTCGCGCATGGCGGCCTTGAGCCCGCTGAGCTCGGAGCGCTTGCCGAGCAGGTCGGCCTCGAGCTCGCGCAGCGACACCAGGTCGGCGGTACCTGCGATCCGCTCGACGCCGGCATCGGCCAGCTCCGCCGCAGTGCTGTGGTGAGCTCCGTCGCTCATCGGGTGGGACTCCCGTGCTCAGGCGCCGGACGCCCCGATGGGGGTCGCCCGGTCGCGACCGGATCGTCATTGTGGCCCACCGCGGTGGTCCGACGGCCACTTCGATCCTGGGCCGGCCCCGGACCGGAACCGGCACGTCGCTGCCGCGCAGCCTCGAAGGCGACCACCGAGCCGGCGACCGCGGCGTTGAGCGACTCGACGCCGCCGTCCATCGGGATGGTGACCAGTCGGTCGCACAGCGCCACCGCGTCGGCCGGGAGCCCGTGGGCCTCGCTGCCGATGACGATCGCCACCGAACCAGCCAACACCACCGACTCGGGGCTCGAGCCGCGGTCCCCGACGGTGCCGACCAGCGTCACGTCGTGCGCCCGGGCCGCGCGCTGCAGCGAGGCGAGGTCCGCCGCGGTCGCGACCGGGACGCGGAAGAGCGCGCCGGCGGTGGCGCGCACGGTCTTGGGGTTGAACAGGTCGGCGCAGCTCCCCACGAGCACGCAGCCCGCACCACCTGCGGCCTCCGCGGTGCGCACGAGGGTGCCGACGTTGCCGGGGTCGGCGACGTCCACGAGCACCATCAGCGGCCGTCCGGTCGCCGACGCGGCGGCGAGCACCCCGTCGAGCGGCTGGAGTTGCTGCGACGCCACCGCGACGAGGGACTGCGGCGAGCCCAGGTCCAGGACCTTCGCGAGGGCACCGGGCACGACCTCGCGCACCCGGACCCCCGCGCGGCGCGCCTCGTCGACGACGCGGTGCACGGCCGGTCGGGTGGCATCCACCTCGACGTACAGACTCCGCAGCTCGACTCCGGCGGCGAGTGCCTCGGCGACCAGCACCGGCCCGTCGACCAGGTACGCGCCCTCGTCGGAACGCACGCTGCGGCGCCTCGAGAGGCGCCGCAGCAGTTGCAGTTCCGGGTTCGAGCTGCCCAGTGGGCTCAGCTCTCGGCTCCTGCGGCGGCCGGCTGGGCGTCGAGCGCCGCCTGCGCGGCGGTCACCAGGGCGCCGAAGGCGGCGTCGTCGTGCACCGCCAGGTCGGCCAGCACCTTGCGGTCGACCTCGATGCCGGCGACCTTCAGGCCGTTGATGAACCGGCTGTAGGACACACCGTGGGTCCGGCACGCCGCGTTGATGCGCTGGATCCAGAGCTTGCGCATCTCGCCCTTGCGGGCGCGACGGTCACGGAACGCGTAGTTGCCCGCGTGCATGACGGCTTCGTTGGCGGCCCGGAAGCTGCGGCTCCGGTTGCCGTAGTAGCCCTTGGCCTTGCCGAGCACTGCACGGCGGTTCTTCTTCGCGTGAACTCCACCCTTGACACGTGCCATCAGGGGGCTCCTTTCGTCGGGTCGGGGCTCAGATGCCGAGCTGCTTGCGGGCGCGGCGGTCGTCGCCCTTGGAGAGTTCGAAGTCGCCCGACAGCGCGCGCTTGCGGCGCGAGGACTTCTTTCCGAGGATGTGGTTCAGGTTCGCCTTGCGGCGGGTGAGCTTGCCGGTGCCGGTCACCTTGTAGCGCTTCTTGGCTCCGGACCGGGTCTTCATCTTGGGCATGGTGGTTCCTCGTCGTGATGCCCGGCCGGACGGCGGGGCGGCGTGGTGGGCGCGTTCGGCGCGGTGGTGGGGGGTGTCAGGTGGCGTCGCCGACAGGGGCCGGCTCGGTGACCTCGGCGGGTTCCGGCGCGGATCCCTCGTCGGGTGCCGGTGCCGGCTCCGGCTCGGAGGCCGCGGCGGCGTCCTTGCGAGCCTTCTCCTGGGCCTTCTTGTCGGGACCCAGGACCATCGTCATGTTGCGGCCGTCCTGCTTGGGCATGACCTCGACCTTGCCGACCTCTGCGACCTCTTCGGCCACACGGTCGAGGATGCGTCGC
>WBZX01001681.1_pt2 | contig 10202 bp, 10 predicted proteins | sample 5204211 | NCBI WGS metagenome assembly WBZX01 (sample SAMN12344362, study PRJNA552823) | activated sludge metagenome | biome: Activated sludge suspended growth; feature: Nitrification reactor; material: Wastewater; isolation source: activated sludge from nitrification reactor of wastewater...
AAAGCTGGTTGATGAATGTTACCCGGTCGCCGAATTCCTTGCGAGCCAGTTTGATCGCCTCATCCGATGCTTCCACACAGGTGATGTCTTGGAAATGCGAAAGGAGGCGGCGGGTAAAGTCGCCCTTAAAACTACCCAACTCAAGACAACTCCCTTTCTTGTAGAAACCTTCAAAAGCACGGATCATAAAGCGGTGCATCACATCAAAGTCAAAGTTATAGGCGTACTTGTGGTCTGCGGTATCTTTAAGCTCTTTATTGTAATCTCTGGACGAATGCATAAGCGGGTTTTGATTGTTTTCGTTGATCATAAATGCAGTGTCATTTGTGTAAGTTGTTCTGTATCGCCGGTTGGCCGGAACTCATATTTCGCATATAGCTGTTTGGCCTGCGGGTTATCCCGGTGTACTTCCAGCCTGATCTCCCCGAATTTTTTTTTCCGGGCATACCCTATGCACTGCTCAAGCAACCGGGATGCGATTCCTCTTCGTGCATATCCGCCCAGGGTACTGACATTGGTAATATAGCCAGTTTGGTTTTGGGGATCATTGAAATACGCGGCTATAAGGCCTGCCAACACCTGTTTATCCCAGGCTTCAAAGGTAATCGAGTTTTTGACAATCTTGTTTGCATAGTGCTGAATATCCACGGAAGTATCCAATGCGGGTATAAAATTATCCTTGCACAGCAGCAAGTGTCTCTCAACATCGCTAACAGTTGCCGTCTGAATCCTGTATGTTAAGTCCGGAACATTCATTGTTCTCTTTTTAAACGCTTTCCAGCTCTGCAATACCGAAACCATATTTTCCAAACTCATTCCCATTATAGAGCAGGTATACTTTATTCCCGCATTCAAAAATATGGGGGTAGCACATCATTTCAGCATCCCAGCCAGATGATGAAAAACCGATGCCTGCTTCTTCGTCGGCCCTTGTCCAGTTCGTTAGGTCATCGGACCAGGCATAGCCCAAACGATAACCCCTGGCTGGATTTTTTCTAAAATCCGTCGCTTCCCGGTAGCAAAAATACATGTGATACCGGCTACCTATCTTCAGTACCGTAGGCAGGGCCTGGCATTCGTGTGCATTCAGCCTGTCGGCGATGATTTGGCGGCCCATGTCCTTATGCCAGTTGATTCCGTCATCAGAAACAGCGTGTGCGATTTTATACACCCGGGCCGGGGGTTCCTTTTCATTCCCGATGATCCATTTATTGCCGTAAATGTACCACATATGAAAGCGGTTATCGTATACCTGCACAAACGAATCGCCCACCAGCACCGGTTCATGGAGCGATGACGTCAATACGGGACCGGGGCCGATCTTCTTGAACGTAAGGCCATTATCTTCGCTAAAAGCCAGGCCCGTAGAAGTCTGCACGGATACCGACACACGTCGGCTCCACCCGCAGGTGTAGGCGTAGATTTTTCCTGCGTGGCGTAAGGGGTTAATCGGAAAAATACCGTGTTCGTCAAAGGTTCCCAATTCCCCGAGTTCAATGACTGTATTGTCTGCTACCCGGAGGATGGTGGTAAACTCCCTGTCGAAATCAACAAAGGAAATATGGCTCAGGAACCTGCCAGTTTGTTCGTTCCATTCACGGGTAGAAAAATACACCCGTACAAATTCGTCGAAAACCAATGCCTGGGGAGATTGCGCAAACGTGGTGCAATTGTTGGCCAGTTTATGTTGGGTAGGGTCGAAGATCCGCCCTTTTTTGATCCATTTCATTCCTGCATTTTTTACGGTTTATAACGTTGAAGTTTGGCCATTCCGAAACCGTTTTTGCCAACTGCATTTCCGAGGTAGAACATATATACCGAGCCGTCCAGTTCAAATACATGCGGATAACTCACCATTTCAGAATCCCAGCCTTCTGGGGAAACATCAATACCCGCCTGCTCATCATCCCGGTGCCAGTTCTCCAGATCGTCCGAACAGGCATAACCGATCCGGTAACCCCGTTCTTTGCTGCGATACCCGGTACTGTACCGGTAGCAGAAGAACATGTGGTATTTACCCTGGTAGTAAAAAACATCCGGGCTGGCCTGTGCTTCATTTTCCTCGATACGGGGAGGAATGATATCCTTATCCTTTTTTTCCCAATTCAGCCCATCCTTTGATTTGGCCATACGGATGGTATACACAGGCTCGGGTCGGCCATTATCAAGTATCCATTTTTTCCCGGCAATATAAAACAGATACCAGGTATCCTGGAACCGGCGGATCTTGGGGCCGCTCAAAATAAAGGGCTCGTGAACGCTGTAGGACAATACAGGGCCATTCCCGATCTTTTCAAAGGTCTTTCCTTCATCGTAACTTACGGCGCATCCGATGGCAACATTGAAGGGAACCGATTCGCATCGTGTCCAGCCTGCATAATAGGCCCGGTATTCCGTTCCCTGCCGGATCACCGAAACCGGATAGGTGCCAAACTCATCAAACATGCCCAGGTCGCCCAGTTTCAATATTGGTTCGTTGCTGACCGCAAGGATGTTCAGCAGGTTTTTACGGTCAAGATCGACGTAAGCAGAGTAGCTTACATACTGGCCTTTTTCGTCGGAGGGTGGCCGGCATGAAAAGTAAACCCGGACAAAATCATCAAACAGGAGTGTTGCCGGCGCCTGGGCAAACTCCTTGAGCCAACTCCGGTTGGAAACCGCTGTCGGGTTGAATACCCGTCCCATTTTTTCCCAAATGAACATATTGATTTCTTCGTTTGGTTCAAGCTAATGAATAATATGATTCCAGGTACTCCTGTATTCTATCCGTTGAATTGAACATCATCACATCGATGATAGAAAGCCAGGGGACAAAGGCGTGATTCAGTTGCGGGTATTCCACCGGGCGGGGGATCAAAAAATGCAGGCTGATGTCATTTTCCCGGAATCGTTCTTTTGAATACAATTCCACGCCGCCCGATGGATTGATGTAGTCTGTTGCTTGCATCGCCGTGCAGATTGCCAGCACCTTATCCTCCGAGCGGAGTGAGTGGTCGATGGGTATAGAAGAAGAAACAATCATCTCGGTTGGAATACGTAAATACGCATTTACCTTAAGCAAGGAACCGTAAATGAACCGGAACAGGTTCTCCTCCTGCTGGTTAAACACTTCTTCAACCAGAGGAAAAACCCGTGCAAACTCGGGTGCTCTTCTGTATGCTTCCGCTATCCTTCTCAACAGCTTGATACGCTCTCCTGCAAATGAATCAGCCAGTTTTCGCTGATCGACATTCAGGTAATCCGAATCCTTTTTTAGCGGAACGGTGAAATACTCATCCTGCCCGTTCACCAGTATCCGGTTACGGTTGATCCATCCCTTCTTGGTAAACTGGATATTATCGTATACTACGAATTTATCCACCGCTCGCATAAGTTGGAAATACCCTATGTAGGGAAAAAGATATGGTTGCATGATCGCAATTCGCATCAGAAACAGGATTTTACGAGATCACAAATCCGGGCTACTTCTGCTTCTTTTAGATCGTAAAAAAGAGGTAACGCAAGCGCCCGCAGGCTGATGGACTCCGAAACAGGGCAGGATTCGCCGGTATATTGAGGCAACTGGTTAAGCGAGGGATAAAAGTAGCGTCTGGCCAGTATACCCTGCTGTTCCAGCAGGGTTTTAATACGGATAAGCCTTTCTTCAGAATCCAGGATTACAGGGTAATAACTATAGTTATATGTTGTGCCCGGCAAAGCAATAGGTCGCTGTAAGGAAAGGTCATTCAGGAGCGAATCGTAATATTCAGTTAACTGCTTCCGGCGGGCAATGAATTGTTCCATCATCGGCAAGAGGCATAAACCCATAGCGGCATGGAACTCAGAGTTTTTGCCGTTGATACCGATTGTAAAGTAGTCGTCGCCTTTATGACCAAACTGGCGGTAATGCGTCATTATTTCAGCCAGCTGATCGTTGTTCGTTATGATAGCCCCTCCCTCCACGCAATGAAACACTTTGGTGGCGTGAAAACTACAAGTTGAGATATCGCCGTATGCAAGGATCTGTTTACCGTTATAGCTGGCACCGAAAGCATGGGCCCCGTCGTAGATCACTGTAAGCTGATGACGGTTTGCGATCTCCTCTATCGCCCCGATGTTGCAAGGATTACCGTATACATGCGTGGCCAGGATAGCTACCGTTTGGGGGGTAATAAGTTTTTCGATTAACTCGGGATCTATATTGAAATCAGAATGCTGTACATCCGCAAAAACCGGCCTGCATCCTTCCCACAAGATGGTATTTGTTGTTGCCACGTACGAGAATGGGGTTGTAATTATGTCACCTCTTCTGTTAAGGGCTTTAAGGGCTATCTGCAAAGCGATGGTTCCGTTATTGACAAAAATAAGGTGTTTCACACCGAGGTATTTCTTTAATTGCTGTTCCAGGTCTTGCACAAGAGGTCCGTTATTGGTAAGCCAATGACGCTTCCATATCCCCTCCAGGTAACTGTTATATAGCGCCGGTTCCGGTAAAAATGGTTTTGAAACGGGAATCATTCTGTTTTCAGCTTGTTTTTTGTAAAGATGGCGAATATTATCTCTTTTTGAAATTTTAAATCCATAATGCTGTTGGCCAATAACAAAAAGGGAATGATTACTATGAAAAAAAGAATCGGCAGTTTAATGAGCACGGGTACATTTAATTGTACAACAAAATAACGACCCAGAAAATAGACTCCTGCAGCACAAATCAGTTGCAATACGATGTCCCGCAGAATACGATTCATTTGTATGCCGGGTATTCGTAGGCGTACGATGAGCAGAAATGCTACGGGCACAATAAAATAATACCCAATCAGCATGGCCAGGAAATAACCCTGAAGCTGGAAATAACGGGTAAGCAGATACAACAGCCCGGTTATACAGGAATGAGCGATGACTGCCACCAGGGTGCTGATACCATAAAGCTGGAAGGAAGTGAATAACCTCGAAAAAAGGGTGTCGAAAATCTTGGAAGGTAACAGCAATGAGAAATAAAAGAAACAGAAGGCCGTGACCGTGATGGAGTTTTTCTGAAAACTCCCCCGCTCGAAGACAAGCTGGATGATCTCGTGGCTGGCAATGGCCATCACCAAGGCCATAGGTACCAGCAGGAGAAAAAGGGAATTGAGTATGTTGATGAGTAACTGGTTGGTTTTCTGAATATCCCCCTTGGCGGCCAGTTCCGAAAATTTGATCCCGGTAACGGATACCACCTGCGTTAAAATGAACACTTCGGGAATCAGCGCCAGTGTTTGCGCCAGGTTAAAGGAAGTCACAACCCCAGTCCCCATGCCGGTAAGGAAATAAATAGCGAAATAATTCCGCAACCACACGGGAAACATGTTTACTTGCATAAGCCCGATGTTCTTCCAGACCCTTTTATCCCGCAAGAACTGCACAGCCAGAAAATCCCACTTCTGGTAGCGTTTAAGCGTATAGACCAGGATACTAAAATTGAGGATATAACCCAGTACGACGCCAAGCAGTGTTCCCATGATACCCAGCTGTTCATGAAAAACGAAGGTGAACAGAATGGAAAATACGCTGTTAATCAGTGCCGATATGATTGATGCCGTGAAGAATTTATACGAGGTGAGAATGGCCGACAGCAGGTTGTTGATAAGCTGGAATACAATAATAAGAACACCCGGGTAAAGCAGATTAGAATGGCTGTTAAGCAGGTCCACATTGTATCGCGAAAACAGCGTGAAGAAGAATACCGGGGCTAGAAAGCCAGCCAATGCCAGCAGCAGTCCGAACAACGAATAGGTGTAAATAAAAAAGTTAAGAAACTTCTGTGCGCCTTGCTCACTCCGGTGTTGCCGGATCTTCATTGATTCAGGAACAAGTACCAGGTAGTCGATGCCGTTTATGGTGGTGGTGATGAGTAGTGCTACGGCCAGGATGTAAAAATAAATGTCGGTGCCCGCATTGGCGCCGAAGTAATAAGTAAGGATCAGTGTATTGAGAAAGCCGATGCCTTTAGCAATAATATTCAGTATAGTGGATTGAACCACCCCTCTTCTGTATGATTCGGTTTTAAGCAACGTATTTTCCGATTGTTTACAAAGCAGGCCGTTTCATATTTAGGTGCTGCCGATTCTTGTTATTTTTTTCGCATACCGCGTACCAACCCGATAACTTTTCTTGTATCCGCAACCCGTATCCCCCCTCCAGTTAAAATTTCTTCATAACTCTTGACATGCAGCCGGGTAAATCCTTCACTGAAATCAATCAGTTCTTCATTAATGCGAAGCTCCCGTTGGTTCCTCAAGCCCTTGTTTCTGACAGCTTCCGACAGGTTCTTTGCATCGATACTCAACAACCAATTAATGTCTGCTTTCTCTAATTCCAGTTCGCCGGTCAGGGCCAACCGCGTTTCCGTAATGATTCGACTTCCTTTTACATCCCCGAATAGCCACAACAGCAGATCGAAAAAATGTACTCCGATATTGGTAGCGATACCACCGCTTTTCTGTTCATCACCCTTCCAACTTGCGTGATACCAGTTACCACGGGCAGCGATGTACCGCAGATCCACCCGGAAGCGCTGTCCCGGGGGAGCAGCGTCAATTTTCTCTTTTAAGGCAATTGCAGCAGGGTGAAGTCTCAGTTGTAGGATGGTGTATATATTTTTACCCGTTTCTCTTTCGGCCGTCTCCAATGCATCCACGTCCCATGGATCAAGCACAATCGGTTTTTCACAGATTACATGCGCCCCCATCTTTAATCCAAACCGTACATGTGCATCGTGCAAGTAGTTCGGAGTGCATACCGTAAAATAATCCAGATTGGTCCCTAAATCTTTGATATTCCGCAGCCTTCTCTCGAATAAGTCAAGTGACGTATCGAATTCTGCTTCGGGAAAATAATTGTCCATCACACCCACAGAGTCGTGGACATCCATAGCGGCTACCAGCTTATTACCGGTGTCCTTAATCGCCTGCATATGCCGGGGGGCGATGTAACCACCCACTCCTATTAACGCAAAATTCTTCATTACTTAGTTGATTCTCCTGACCGAATTACTTTCCAGCACATAAACCTGTCCGCTTTCGGCACAAACTGCTTTTTTGTCGTTGCCGAAAACAAGACGGCAGCCATGCTCACTCATCCAACCGGTTTGCCTGCCGGGATTACCCATGATCAGGGCATAGGCTGGAACGTCTTTGGTAACAACGGCTCCGGCACCGATGAATGCATAGGCGCCGATCGTATGGCCGCAAACGATGGTGGCATTGGCGCCAATGCTGGCTCCTTGCTGGATCAATGTCTTTTTAAATTCGGCTTTGCGACTTACGGCGCTCCGGGGGTTGATCACATTGGTAAGCACCACGCCGGGTCCCAGGAATACATTGTCTTCGCAGATCACCCCTTCATACAAACTCACGTTGTTCTGGATCTTTACATTGTTGCCCACCACCACATTGGATGCGATCATCACGTTTTGCCCGAGTATGCAATCCTTGCCGATGACAGCGCCCGGCATCACGTGGCAGAAATGCCAGATGCGGGTGCCTGCGCCGATGCGGCATCCTTCGTCAATGACCGAACTGGGGTGTACATAGTAATTCATGCAAGGGTATTATCCGGCGATCATTTTCAGGTATTCGCCATAGCCGCTTTTGGCCAGTTCGCCGGCCAGTTGTAAAAGGTGTTCTTTACTGATGAAGCCCATCCGGTAGGCGATTTCTTCCGGGCTCCCGATCTTCAAGCCCTGTCTTTTCTCCACCACCCGCACGTATTCCCCCGCTTCATGGAGCGATTCGAAGGTTCCGGTATCAAGCCAGGCGAAGCCCCGGTCGAGTACTGCCACTTTCAGTTTTTTATTCCGGAGGTATTGATCATTCACCGTGGTGATCTCGTATTCGCCCCGGGCGCTGGGTTGAATGTGCTTGGCTATCGCCACCACGCTGTTATCATAAAAATATAAACCCGGTACCGCGTAGTTGCTTTTGGGCTGCTTCGGCTTTTCTTCAATGCTGATGGCGTTCTTATCGGCGTCGAATTCCACCACTCCGTAACGTTCGGGATCGCTCACCGGGTAGGCGAAGATCACAGCGCCATCCGGATCAACGCTGGCCTGTAATAATTTACTGAACCCGCTTCCATAAAAAATATTATCGCCCAGTACCAGGGCCACACTGTCGTTCCCGATAAAGGTTTCGCCGATCACAAAGGCCTGTGCCAGTCCGTTGGGCACTTCCTGCTTTGCGTATTGAATCGAACAGCCCCACTGGCTCCCATCGCCCAGCAAACGCCTGAACTGATCCTGGTCTTCGGGTGTGGTGATTACCAATATATCCCGGATCCCCGCCAGCATCAGCGTGCTGAGCGGATAATAGATCATGGGCTTGTCGTAAATGGGCATCAGTTGTTTGCTGATCCCTTTTGTGATCGGGTATAGCCGGGTGCCGGATCCGCCGGCGAGAATGATGCCTTTCATGGGGGTTGAACGTGGTTGAAGATCGTTTTAGTGGTTGAATATTGTTGAACGTTGTTGAATGTTGTTGAATATTGTTGAAAATTGTTGAACGTTGTTGAACACCGGAGTTTTCATGAACGCCTTTTAATACTTCAACGCATTCAACCTTTAACCAACATTCAACACTTAACAAATTTCATCTTTTACTCCCCTTCCTGATCTGCGTAGTTCTCAAGTTATTAATTTTTAAAGACAAGGGTTGAATCATATTCCTTACCAATAACAATTCCTGTTCGGTAATAAAGCCGAGGTCTGCCGAAGTTATCAGGTGACTCAGCGTCTCCATCAGGCTTCCATAGGCGACCGATGAAAAACGGGCCTGATCCTTTGGAGTGAGCCTGGCCGTTCCTTCAGCGATATTGGCTGCAACAGAAACGGAAGCTCTTCGTAGCTGATTTGTCAAACCGAATTTTTCCCTTTCGGGAAAAGCCGCTGTCAATTTATATATTTCAGCTGTCAGTTTCCGTGCTTCCTGCCAGACTTCAAGCTTTTCAAAGCCAAATTGATACATCCTGTAAGGGTTTAGCGAGTTGGGTCATCGAATCATCGTATCAGGTACTTCGCAACTTTCAACCATCTTCAACCCTTCAACAACACTCAACTCTCCCCAAATTTCAATCTTTAATTCACCTAACCCCTGTACATTTTCTCATAATATTCCCGGTAATCCCCGCTCGTTACATGTTTCAGCCATTCGCCGTTGGCCAGGTACCAGTCGATCGTTCTGCTGATCCCTTCTTCGAACTGAAGGGAAGGTGTCCAGCCCAGTTCATTCTTCAGCTTTGTGGCATCAATCGCGTAGCGCATATCATGACCGGCCCTGTCGGTAACATAGGTGATCAGTTTTTCGGATGTGCCTTTGTCCCTGCCCAGTTTCTGGTCCATCTGGCGGCAGAGTTCTTTTACCAGGTCGATGTTCTTCCATTCGTTGTGACCGCCGATGTTGTAGGTTTCGCCAATCTTACCGGTGTGAAAGATCACATCAATGGCACGCACATGATCCTCCACATACAACCAGTCGCGAACGTTCTCGCCCTTACCGTAAATGGGCAGGGGTTTATTGTTAAGTATATTATTGATGCAAAGCGGGATGAGTTTTTCCGGGAAATGAAACGGGCCGTAGTTATTGCTGCAGTTGCTCAGTTTCACCGGTAGCTTATACGTATGATAAAAAGCCCGCACCAGGTGATCGGAAGACGCTTTGGAAGCCGAATAGGGACTGCGGGGATCGTAGGCCGTTTCTTCGGTAAATAATCCCGTTTCGCCCAACGAGCCATAAACTTCATCGGTGGATATGTGGTAGAAAATCTTATCCTCCATACGATCTTTCCACGCTTCTTTGGCAACCTGCAGCAGGGCCGTGGTACCGATCACATTCGTCGTTACAAAGGCCAGCGGATCGGTGATCGACCGGTCAACATGGCTTTCGGCGGCACAATGCAATACGGCGGTGAACTGATGCGCTTCAAACAGGTTACGCAGGAAGGGCAGATCAACGATATCGCCTTTTACAAACTGATAATTGGGCGCATGCTCAATATCCCGCAGGTTCTCCAGGTTACCGGCATAGGTAAGTTTATCCAGGTTCACGATGCGGTAATCGGGGTACTTCGTCACAAACAGCCTTGCCAGGTGAGAGCCAATGAATCCGGCTCCGCCGGTAAGTAAGATCGTATGCTTCATTCCGTTGTTATTGCGGGCAAAAATAGGCATTAATTGATGGATACAGAAGTTG
>WBZX01003363.1_pt1 | contig 10199 bp, 6 predicted proteins | sample 5204211 | NCBI WGS metagenome assembly WBZX01 (sample SAMN12344362, study PRJNA552823) | activated sludge metagenome | biome: Activated sludge suspended growth; feature: Nitrification reactor; material: Wastewater; isolation source: activated sludge from nitrification reactor of wastewater treatment...
CCAGCGTCGGCAACGGAGTGGGTGCGACCGATTCCAAAAGCGTCAGCTCAATCAGGCAACGCCTGCCATCTGGGAAGGTCACGATCAGGGAGGACTTGTTCGCAGAGAGCACGGGCGGCACTTGAGCAGCCAGTTCTTTGCGCTTGAGGTGGGCATCTTTCCGACATTTGGGATCTATGCAGTAGACGGCATCTCTGCGCTTTCCGGCAACCGGGCGCTTCTTACAGCTTACGCACAGCTTGGGCTCTTCCATCAGAACAGGATAGCAAGAGTGGGCTGGAATTGATCCGGATCAATTTGCGAGAACAGCGACGTGATGTAAAAATCTCTGCGCTTTTGTGTAGATTGAGAAGATGGGTACGCGCTGTTTTTTATGATTGCGGAAAAAGATCAGAAATTTACGACATAGTCGATTACAAGTCAGTGACGATAAGTTGAGAGTTTGTGCTATGTTGGAGAAAATCTTTGATCGGATTGTGAGGATAAATGGAGACGACCTTGCGCGAGGTCCATTTTTGCAAGACGTGCGAGTTTGCGCTTCCGTACTGCGTGCGCAGTGATCGCGAGTTCTGCGGGAAGCGCTGTCGTAGCTGGTGGTATCTCCATCCTGGTCAGAAGCGGCTGGACTTCGCTCCGGGGGAAGACAGTCCACCACGAAGGAAGCGGGGACAGCCCAAGACGCTGGCAGACGCGCTGGCTGCGCTGGCAGAAGCACAAGCAGAGGTGGCAAGGCTGGACGCAGAGGCGCGCAAGAGGAACACCAAGGATCACAAGCAGCGCAACAACTGGTCCGATTTCCAGCGGAAGATGACGGAACAGAAGGTGCATTCTCGTCGAGAACTGGATGCGCTGCGTGATGAAGTGGCGACGCTTACGGAGAGGCTAACAGAGTCCGAACAGAACCGTGCAGAGAAGGGCGAGCAGGAGGAGGAACTGCGCGCGCAAGTGGAGACGCTGAAGACGGAGCTTGCGGAAGCGAAAGAAGCGCAGAAGGAGCTGCGGGAAGAGAGAGAGCAGCTCATCGCGGAGCACAAGGAGGCGATGGCGGCAGAGAAACAGAAACAGACAGCGGCAGAAGCGACGATTGCAGAACTGCATGAAGTAGCGGAGTCGCTGGAAAAGGATCTTGCTGCCGAACAGGAGCTGCGAGCGGCGGCAGAGCGGCGCGGAGATGAGCTGAGCGCGGACATCGAGCGGTTAGCGAAGGATGGAGTGACGACGCTCAGCCAAGAAGAGCAGACTTCTTTGTTTGAGTCGTGGGACCGGCACAAGTCCGCAGAGCTTCGGGATACTCGGCAGCATCGGGACGCGGCGCTTGTGCAGAGAGAGCGGTATGCGCGGCGGATCCTTCGGATGATGTCGCCCGGTCGGTATCTGGAGTATGCGATGGCGGCGGGATACGACGTGACCAAAGATCCGCTGATTGCAAACAAGGGAATCGAGCTGATGGTCGAATCGAAGGTTGCGGAAGTGCAGCGACAGGAAAAGCCGCTGGGACGCGCCCGTGAGCTGGACACCGAGCAGACGATTGACGAGCAGGCGTTCGCCGCAGCGATGGCGTTTCGCTGGCAGCACATCAATCGTCCGCACCGCGAGAGACGCGGAAAGATCAAGTGGATCGTGGTCGGATTTCAGCTCGATGCAGAGAGCGAGAAGTATCTGCGGAAGCTGACGCAGGCGCGGACGCGACGACTGGAGCGCAGCTTGGGAATGTGAACTTCATCCACAGTGCGCCGATCTCTCCGGCCAGCCAACATCCGACGGCACCGGCGACAAACCAGACTCCCATCACAGCACCGACAGCACGCGGGGGTGTGAGACGAAGCAGAAGGGACAGACTGAGCGGCGTGATGAGCAGCTCTCCGATGACGAGCAGGGTCATGCAGGAAAGGAGCCACAGCATGCTCACACGATGACCTTCTGCATAGAGCGCGGGAGGAATCAAGATAGCAAAGGCAAGAGCGACGGAGAAAAGTCCCAGGATCACCAGCTTGGGAGTGCTTACGGAATGTCGAATCCGGGGCAGCAGGACAAGCTGAAGGGGAGCCAGGATCAGCACCAGCAGAGACGGCAGGCCAACGAACCATGCAGAGGGAATCTCGAAACCGAAGAGAAGTCGGTCGGTTCGATCCTGCGCGAAGAGGAAGAGACCTCCTTCGACTTGGCCAAATCCAACGGTAAAGAGCATCATGGCGAGCGTGAGTGCAGAGATGAGCTTGATGCGCCGCGCTGTGGACATTGTGACGGGCACGGAAGCACGCTCTGCACTGGATGTAGGAATGCTCTGGCGTAGACAAAGTGCGTGCTTGCCCCAAAAGACGAACGAAAAACCGATCAGGAGGACCGCAGCAGCGAGGTAAAACGCCGCGCGGAAGTCGTAGTTTCTGACGAGCAGACCGGCACTTACGGAGCCAGCGCTGGCAGCCGCGTTGATGCCCAGGTAACAGACAATCTGCGCCGATTCAAAGCGTGGATCATATCTATCGTACAGGAGCACCATCACCGCTTGGGTGCTCGGCTTGAACAGGGCATGTCCGACGAGAAGCAGCGAGACAGAGAGCCAGAGCGCAGCCGGATGGGAAAGCGTCAGCGCTGCATACCCGAAAGTCAGCAGCAACAGGCCTGTACCGAGCGCGCGACGCGCCCCCAACCATCGATCCAGCGCAAGTCCGCCCGGTAGCGTCAGAAAGTAGCTCGCGGCGTTATACAGACCGACAAGCCGGAGTGCGTCACTGCGACCGTATCCGTAGCGCTGGCAGAGCATGAGCACGACGGAGGAGCTGAGAATCGACGCCGCAAAGCGCTCACACAGCACTGCCAGCGATAACAGGTAAAAACCGCGTGGATGATGCGCCAAAAGCCGACGAACCAGCGTCATCGTGAACAGACAGCGAAGGAACGAAAGCACCGACGGACTGTTTGCAGGCATGAGGACTCCCGAAGAGGTTCGGTAATGAGGGTGCGGAGCTGTCTGGAAACAGCACGCCGATTCCCCTTGTTTTTCCGTTGCAGTCTCGGGATGTCCGTGGTCAAACGCGAAGTCATACAAATGACACTTTCGGTGTCATTGATGAGTTCGTTTCGCGACCCCCTTCAAGGAGCATGCACCATGCACGCCGAGGCTGCATTTTCGTCGGAATTTCCCTCTGTGCTCGCGGATGACACACTCGAGCCTTCACCCTATCAGGCGGCGCTGTTTCACCTTCGCCAAGGGCTACAAGCGCTCTGTGACTTGTCGCCCGGTACGGATGCGGCGAAACGAGAGGAGCACGAGCAGCTCGTGGCGCTTCAGAAGCAAGTCCTTCAGCTCCTGCACATCCACTTTGCGCCAAGCGGTGAAGAGTCGGGGGCGCGGTTTGGCGAGGTTCTGCGCCACCACCGCGATGAGGCCGGACTCACGCAAGAGCAGCTCGCGAGCTATTCGGGTTTGTCGCTGAGCTACATTCGCAAGCTCGAGCAAGGATCGAAACCTCCGGCGCGAACCGCTGTGATCGCACTGTGTTCGGTTGCAGAACTCAAGCTGGTTCCGTCGGAAATTACGACACTGCCCGCAGTCCGGGAGTACAGCTATCGTCTCGCGCCCAACTGGTATGTCTCACCGAACTTTGACTCGGTTCAGATGCTTCATGACTTTGCAATGCAGCTCAACGGCGGAGGCGGTTCCGTCGAGCAGACCTATGTCTATCTAGACCACAAGAGTGCGCTTGACTGGATTCAGCTCTGCAACGCGCCCAGCTACGTCGCTGGGTTTCGCGAGTGCATGCCGCACAGTGGAATCGCCAGACGACTTCGCGAAGTGGTTGGCCAGGTCGGGCTTGATGTGATTGCGCTCGGTCCTGGTGACGGCAAGAGCGAAGTTCGTCTTGTCCAGCAGTTGCTCGAGGAGAGCGAGCGTCCGAATCTGCGCTTTTACCTGTTCGATGTTAGTCAGCCGCTCCTCAGTCGGGCGTTCAAGCATGCAGCTGACACTTTTGGTGACGATCCCAATGTCTTCGTCTGCGGAATCCAGGGCAACTTCCACCAACTGCCGCGCTACATGCAGCTTCACTATACGCCCGCTCGCTCGCATCGCCGACGGGTCTACGTGATGCTGGGGGCTACGCTTGGCAACATCGACAATGAGCCGCAGTTCTTTCAGAGTGCCTTCGCCGGAGCCGCCCCCGGAGACCTGCTGATCTTCGATGCGGGACTTGTATTCACCGACTCCATCGAGCCTGCTGCACTGCAAAAGCAAGACCCCGCGCTATCCAAGCCACTTGATAGCCATCTGCGCTGGCTCGGTGGTCCGATTCGACGCTACTGCCACGATGTTCAAGATGTGTCGCTTTCCCTTCGCATCGACACCAAGCGACCCCTCGCGGGAAGCTACGGACTTCAGTTTATCGCGGAAGCGACGCTACCCGGCATGCAGACCAAAGAGTTCTGTATGTGGCAAGTCCGACGGTACGATCCTGCTTGCCTCGTCCAGTGTCTTCGTGACTTCGGCTGGGAGCCCATTGGACAGATTCCATTTTCCGGCTCCCGAGCCCGTCCCCCACAAGCCGCATTCATGTTCCAGAAACGACATGCCCGTTCCCCCGTACGGTGAGATCGCGCTGTTTCGCGATGCTGCCGCCGCACATATCACCCGCTTGGCCTGCATAACACATGCAGTCTCGACGGAAGCTTGATCCGGCTCGTGCCTTTGCTTGACCTTTGGGTCGCTGCTCGCAGTACAGTCTGCGCCTGCGCGGCGAAGGCTCTGGGCAAGCAGGGTCCGTCACGGCTTCTGTCAGTCGAGGAAATCAGTCCGCTATGTTTGAACAGACCTTCAAGAACATCGACGATGTGTTGTGGAAAGACGCTGGCTGTACGAGCGAGCTGGATTACACCGAACAGAGCTCGTGGCTGCTGTTTCTGAAGTACCTCGATGCGCTGGAGCGCGACAAAGCGATGGTGGCCGAGCTGGACGGCAAAAAATACAGCTACATCCTCGATCCGGTGTATCGCTGGGAAAGCTGGGCTGCGCCGAAGGGTCTCGACGGAAAGATCGACCACAACCGGGCGCTGTCCGGCGATGATCTGTGCGACTTCGTCAACCGCAAGCTGTTTCCCTATCTGAACAGCTTCAAGCACAAGGCCAGCGGGCCGAACACCATCGAATACAAAATCGGAGAGATCTTCGGCGAGATCAAAAACCGCATCCAGAGCGGCTACAACCTGCGCGAGGTGATCGACCACATCGACGAGCTCCGCTTTGGATCACAGTCCGAAAAGCACGAGCTATCGCACCTGTACGAAGCCAAGATCAAGAACATGGGCAACGCGGGACGGAACGGCGGTGAATATTACACCCCGCGTCCGCTCATTCGCGCCATCGTCCGGGTGGTAAAGCCGCAGCTTGGCGAACGGATCTACGACGGAGCAGTCGGCTCGGCGGGCTTTTTGTGCGAGGCGTTTGACTACCTGCAAAAGACGCATCCCGAGCGGACCACATCCCAGGACAAGACGCTTCAGGAACGCACGTTTTACGGCAAGGAAAAGAAGTCTCTCGCCTACGTCATCGGCATCATGAACATGATCCTGCACGGGATCGAAGCGCCGAACATCATCCACACCAACACGCTGACCGAGAACATTGCCGACATTCAGGAACGCGACCGCTTCGACGTGGTGCTGGCCAATCCTCCCTTTGGTGGCAAGGAACGTCCCGAGGTCCAGCAGAACTTTCCGATCCGCACCGGCGAGACCGCGTTCCTGTTCCTTCAGCACTTCATCAAGATCTTAAAGGCCGGTGGTCGCGGCGGCGTGGTCATCAAAAACACGTTCCTATCGAACACCGACAATGCCTCGGTCAGCCTGCGCAAGCTGCTGCTGGAGACGTGCAACCTGCACACCGTCCTCGACTGCCCCGGTGGTACGTTCCAAGGTGCCGGAGTCAAGACCGTGGTTCTGTTTTTCGACAAGGGATTCCCAACCAGCAAAGTCTGGTTCTATCAGCTAGACCCCGGCAGAAATCTCGGCAAGACGAACCCCCTAAACGACGCCGACCTGGCCGAGTTCATCGAGCTACAAAAGACCTTCGCCGACTCCCCAAAGAGCTGGAGCCTCGACGCCAAGTCGATCGACAAGACCACCTACGACCTCTCTGTCAAGAACCCCAGCGGAGTCGAAGAAGTCACCCACAAAAGCCCCCAAGAAATCCTCGCCGAAATCGCCGCCCTCGACGCAGAGAGCGCGGAGGTGTTGGAGAACATCCGGGGGCTGCTCGCATGAAGAAGGGGTGGCCAAGGAAGACGCTGGGTGAAGTCTGCCAATTCCGAGGTGGCGGCACTCCGTCGAAGTCCGTCGAGCGATACTGGCTGGGAGATATTCCGTGGGTGTCGCCGAAAGATGTGAAGTCAGCCATCGTCTCCGACTCGATTGACCACATCTCGCAGGAGGCCATTGATGGCAGTGCCACGTCGCTGATTCCGAAAGACGCGGTGTTGATGGTCGTGAGGTCAGGCATTCTCGCGAGAACAGTTCCCATCGCCATCACCGACCGCGCACTGACCATCAACCAAGACTTGAAGGCGCTCTGCCCCAACGGGGAGGTTGATGCACGGTTTCTGTATCACCTGCTTGAGTCGAAGATGGACGTGCTGCTCTCGATGGTCAGCCGTGGCGCGACGGTTCATCGGCTGATGACCGAACAGATTCGCACACTCGATTTCCTCCTCCCCCCGCTGGCCGAACAACAACGGATCGTTGGCGTGCTCGACGAAGCGTTTGCCAGCCTCGCTGTAGCCCAAGCCAACGCCGAAAAGAACCTCCAAAACGCCCGTGCGCTGTTTGAAAGCCACCTCCAGTCCGTCTTCACCCAGCGCGGGGTGGGGTGGGTGGACCGTCAATTGGCGTCGTTGTGTCGCGAGATAACCGTGGGCCACGTTGGGTCGATGAAGACGGAATACAAGGAAAGCGGTGTTCCTTTTCTCCGGTCGCAAAATATCCGTCCGTTCGAGGTGTCGATGGACAACGCAATGTTCATTGATGAAAAGTTCCATTGCGCTCTCAAGAAGTCTCAACTCCGGCCCGGCGATCTTGCCATTGTGCGGACTGGCTATCCCGGAACGGCGGCTGTGATTCCGCCCGAACTGCCTGATTCATATTGCAGCGACTTGGTGATGGTACGTCCAAGCGAGGAAGTAAATCCACACTTCCTCGCCGCATTTTTTAACTCGGCATTCGGAAAACAGCTTGTTCTTGGGAAGATCGTTGGCGCAGCGCAGAAGCATTTCAACGTGACCACCGCGAAAGAAATCTTGCTGCATGTTCCGCCAATCGCGGAACAAGAGACGCTCATCCGCATGATCGAAACCTTCCGTATCGAAACCCAACGCCTCGAAAGCATTTATGAGCAGAAAATTTCGGCCCTTGCGGCGCTGAAGAAGTCGATTTTGCAGCGGGCGTTTTGTGGGGAGCTGTGAGGATGGATCCTGCCCGACGCGGGCAAGGTGACCCGCAATCAGGCAGACGAGCTTGCCAAACAGGAGTATGATCGCTTTGCCGCACGTCGCCGTGAGCAGCTCGAAATCGAAGGAGAGCGTGACACCCTCCAGCTACTCGAAGCGAACGTGAAGAAGCTGCCAGTACAGAGGAAATCCAAGAGCCGCACGCCATGAACGAAGCCGAGACCAGAGCCGAGCACATCGATCCCGCGCTGCGGGCAGCGGGCTGGGGCGTGGTCGATGGCAGTCGAATTCGGCGAGAGTTTGTGATTGCTCCGGGCCGACTACAAGGCGCAGGACGACGCGACAAGCTCTTAAAGGCCGACTATGTGCTGGTGTATCGCAACAAGAACCTCGCGGTCATCGAGGCCAAGCGCTGGGATGAGCCGGTCAGTGAGGGAGTCGGGCAAGCGAAAAACTACGCCGAGCGTCTCAAGCTACGGCATGCCTATTCCAGCAACGGCCAGGGCATCTACAGCATCGACATGGACAGCGGCCACGAGGCAGAGGTCGCAAGCTTTCCCTCCCCTGACGAGCTGTGGAATCGGACCTTCCCGCAAGCGAACGAGTGGCGCGATCACTTCGCCAGCATCGCCTTCGAGGACAAGGGCGGCTCTCACCCGAGCCGCTACTACCAAGAGATCGCGGTCGATAAAGTTCTCAGCGCGGTGGCCGAGAAGCGGTCCCGCATCCTGCTTACGCTCGCCACCGGAACCGGCAAGACCTTCATCGCGTTCCAGATTGCCTGGAAGCTGTTCCACAGTCGCTGGAACCTCAGCCGCGAGGCAACCCGCCGTCCGCGCATTCTGTTTCTGGCCGACCGCAACATCTTGGCCAACCAAGCCTATAACGCGTTTTCGGCCTTCCCCGAGGATGCGCTGGTGCGGATTGCACCCGATGAGATTCGCAAGCAGGGAAAGGTGCCGAAAAACGGCAGCCTGTTTTTCACCATCTTTCAGACCTTCCTAAGCGGGCCGCCGAAGGATGGGGTGCCGTCCCCGTATTTCGGCTCCTATCCGCGTGACTTCTTCGACTTCATCATCATCGACGAATGCCATCGCGGCGGAGCCAATGACGAGAGCACCTGGCGTGCGATCCTCGACTACTTCGCACCCGCCGTGCAGCTCGGCCTGACCGCGACTCCCAAGCGCAAAGAGAACGCCGACACCTACGCCTACTTTGGCGCGCCAGTCTACGTCTACTCGCTCAAGGACGGCATCAACGACGGCTTTTTGACCCCGTTTAAGGTCAAGCAGATCGCAACCACGCTCGATGAATACGTCTATACCTCCGACGACAGCGTGATCGAGGGTGAGGTCGAGGTCGGCAAGCGCTACGAAGAAAAAGACTTCAACAAGATCATCGAGCTCAAGGAACGTGAGGCCCACCGGGTCAAGCTGTTCATGGACCAGATCAACCAGCGCGAAAAAACGCTGGTGTTTTGTGCCTCGCAGCCTCACGCGCTGGCCGTGCGTGACTTGATCAACCAGTGCAAACAGAGCAGCGACCCGAACTACTGCCAGCGAGTCACCGCCAAGGATGGCGAACTCGGAGAGCAGCATCTGCGCGACTTTCAGGACAACGAAAAGACCATCCCCACCATCCTGACCACGTCGCAGAAGCTGTCAACGGGGGTGGATGCGCGGAACGTCCGCAACATCGTCCTTCTGCGCCCGGTCAACTCGATGATCGAGTTCAAGCAGATCATCGGGCGTGGCACTCGGCTATTCGATGGCAAGGACTACTTTACGATGTATGACTTCGTAAAGGCACATCAACACTTCAGCGATCCAGAATGGGATGGCGAGCCGCAGGAGCCAGAGCCGAAGCCCGAAGGACCACCCAAACCGGAGCGGGAGCAGAGGCCGATTGAAGACAGCGAAGAGGGATCAAAGTCGGCAGCCCGTCCCAAGGTCAAAGTACAGCTCGCCGATGGCAAAGCGCGCACCATCCAGCACATGATGTGTACGACTTTCTGGCACCCCGATGGCACGCCCATGTCGGCACAGCAGTTTATGGAACTCTTGTTCGGCAAGCTCCCTGATTTCTTCCAAGATGAAGCAGAGCTGCGCGCAGTCTGGAGTGCGCCCGACACCCGGAAGAAGCTGCTGCAAGGTCTAGCCGAAAAGGGATTCGGTCGCGAGCAGCTCGCAGAGATGCAGAAGATCATCGATGCTGAACAGAGTGATCTCTTCGATGTACTGGCCCACGTCGCCTACGCGGTCCCTCCGTTGACCAGAGAGCAGCGAGCCCAGAGTGCCAAGGTCGTGTTCAGCAGTCACTTCAACACCAAGCAACAGCTCTTCCTAGAGTTCGTCCTCGCGCACTACGTATCCGTGGGAGTCGATGAGCTAGATCCAGAGAAGTTGGCTCCACTCCTTCGCCTAAAATACCGAAACTCCATGCCCGATGCTGTCGCTGATCTCGGACAACCAGAGAGCATTCGGAAGGTCTTCGCTGGGTTCCAAAAGTTTCTCTACCAGCGCCAGTCCGTCGCGTAGTCCCAGCAGCCAAGAGCCGTCGATCCAAGGCAGGGAATCCACATCCGATAGCGTGAGAACCGTAGCTCATTCGCCACATAGAGCGATGGTTGATGCAGCAGAGTCCTCGCGATAGCAGCAGAGTCCGCGCGATATCCGCAGTCATCCATGAACCGCGACAGTGGTTCCGTCGAGGTTGCCTGGCGACCAACCAGGACAAAGATGCCACCCAATGATCCTTGGATGGATG
>WBZX01003364.1_pt1 | contig 10198 bp, 12 predicted proteins | sample 5204211 | NCBI WGS metagenome assembly WBZX01 (sample SAMN12344362, study PRJNA552823) | activated sludge metagenome | biome: Activated sludge suspended growth; feature: Nitrification reactor; material: Wastewater; isolation source: activated sludge from nitrification reactor of wastewater...
TAGCATTCTTCTACCCCATTTTCTGATTGAGTCACGCATGGACTTTCTCCACGAAGCCAAACTACTGCTCAAACAAACCACCTTTACCAACTATCCCCTCGCCCCCGCCCCACGTCAAGCGGGAAGCGATCATGATTGATGGTATGGTGACTGGAATGGTTCTGGGTAAAGGCCATTTTGTCGAGCCGTGTTCACAGCTTCGGGGCACGCTTTTGGTACTCCGATGTACATGTAGTAATCGTATCCAACATGGACGAATGCTTCCTTACTCTCAAGTCTGCACCAGAAGTCTTCTCGCAGAAGCCGACGGATGACCTGACCTGCTTCTGATAAGCTCAAAGCTGAGCCGTCATGGAGCGATAACGTGATACCTGCGTGATTCTCCAAACCAGCGACATTCAATGACCTTACCCCTGCTTCCTGCAAAAATGCAACCGCAGCAGTAACGTATGCGTCTTCGGCTCTTCGGTATTCAAGCTCGGTGAGAACTACATCGCCAAAGGCCCGACCGATGTCACAGATCGAAGTCCATTCATCTCGCGTATACGCGCCGGCAGCGTTACGCATGGCAGGGTTGTACTTCGTTACACGGAACTCGAACACACCGACCTCTCCTAGGCAAGAACTACTAATGGTCTCACCACTATCCCCTCGCCCCCGCCCCACGTCAAGCGGGAAGGCTTAGATGTGCGAGATCATAACTTCAGAAATTGGTCGATCCACTCTTCAAAGGAATTGGCTTGCTCGACGATCTCTCCGGCTTCATGGTCGAAAAGCCAGACTGCTGCATCCTCTTGACGTTTAGTTGTTGATAATTGACGGAACGCATAAAAGCTGCCCTCGCAATTACTGGCGAAGGCCACACACCCTCCTTGCGGCTCAAGGTGCCAGCGTCGAGTTTCGGTGATGGACTGCTTTGGCGTCAGGAATTGCTGTACGTCGCCGAAATCTGCCTTGTGTTCAACGATTAAGTCAAGAAGGCCAGGTGTGTATAAGGCACCACAGGTCATGGAAAACTGCCTATACGCTTCCGGCCACAATACTCCGAGTGCGACCTCGGCATCTGTAAGCTGCTCTTTGCTAGCCGGACGTAACCGCTTACCGGAGTGAAATCTTTCCGCGAATGTCCGGTACAGATCGACACCTTCAAGCATGTGACCTCCGACGGCTTCAAGTCCCAATTCTATCGCACATAATCTAATCGCACCCAACTCAAGTCAAGCACCAACCCAACCGCATCACTATCCCCGTCGCCCCCGCCCCACGTCAAGCGGGAAGGGGTGTGAATAGAAGATGCGAGACGTCTATGTTGAGGGAACTGGATGGTCACAAGGGTGGTTCGGTGTCTTGCGACCTGCCCGTCTCCAACTCATGGAAGTAGTAGGGCCACATGTTAGCCTCTTGCCAGACGGTATCGTAGTAGGCATGCATAATGGTACTCCAGTAGTTCATGTGGCCGGCATAGTACGCCGTTCCCTTGTGGGCGTCCATGTCTCTATGGATCAACTCCTTGATCTCCGGTAATTGAAGACGCCGCATGCAGAACGCCACCAATGACCACGGAGCCTGCCGCCTCCACATCACGATTTCTGAGAAACATCGGACAAACACGTCACGACGTTCAGGATGCTTCTCCACTAACTCAATGATTTCGACCATCGGTGGCTCATGGCCCCGGTTGTCTTCACCAATGGACTTATCTAGTTGGAGAGCTTTGTCGCACAACTCCCAGAAGACAAATTCTGCATCCACTCAGTTACGCCTCCGTAAAGAACAATTAAATAATCCAACGCGTATAACTCCAACCGCCACCCTACCAAGTCAAGCACCATCCACTTATCTTCTAACCACTATCCCTTGCCCCCGCCCCACGCCAAGCGGGAAGGAGTATTTGAATTACCCTGGTTCCGGCGTGCGATAGAGACTAATGCCAAGACTACCTGCTCGGAACAGTGACGAAGGCGAATCCAGGTTGGCAAAAGCGTGATGTTGGCAATTGGCGAACTCGATTATCATCTTGCCAAGCTGCTCCAACTGAGCACTCGTGTCACGAATGGCTATCCAGTCTTCGTTCTCAATTGAGAGGTGAAGCCCGCCTTCCTCTGTTGAAGACTGCCTTACTCTGGTTGGCATATTGCACCTCTACTTTCGCCTCCCCACTATCCCTCGCCCCGCCCCACGTCAAGCGGGAAGGCGTGATGACATACTTTAAACGCCTGTTGAATTGACGCCGTGCATGTCACGTTCCAGCAGAGCCCTTGTTTGATGGGGATCATAAACGCCGATGGGATCAAATCGAGGAAGCCTACTTAAGGGTCGCAACGCCAAATCAAAGTTACCATTGGCCACTGATAAAGCAATTTCGCAATATTCCAACGGTTGGCCAGCCTGCATGTGCAGTTGAATCGAATCGGGGAGGTCATTTCGCAAGTGTGACATCAGTCGGAATCCGAACAATAGGTGCTTATCCCAATTCTCACACTTCACTATCCCCTCGCCCCCGCCCCACGTCAAGCGGGAAGGGGAGATATAAGACTCTTACTTATTCTCCGCCCGCAGCCGTTCCATACACTTTTCAACTACCCGCCCCTCATTGGGGTTCATCGTTTCGATTCGCGCATGGTAAACCCATTGCAAGCTATCAATGAAGCTTCTTATCGTAAGCTATAGCTTAGTTAGGTACCCATACGCTTGATGAGTCAGCTGAGTAACCAACCTGACGCCTCCAATCAATCATTATGCTGGTTAACCCTTTCTTCAGCCAAGTAGTATTGGCAAGACTGTTTCCCGCGCAGTGCCACTTGATTTCGTCCTTGTTTGAATCAACTGGGACTTCCAAGTATTGTCCTCGCGCGATGGTGACATCCCGAATCCCGTGCCATGTCATAGTAGCACCTGTACATGATTCTCCGGTAAAAATGTGCCACGCATCGTAACCTGGAGGTGGGAAAATCGTCGATACACGTGAACCAGGGCAGCAACAGTTCGCCTTTTGTGCGAGGTCTTCAATTAGGCTGTGGCCGTATGACAGCGAGACATACGAAACTTCAGCTAATTGCCTTTTGCCAACTCGAAAGACCTTCTCACCATCGCATACTTGCTCGGTTTCAGATAAGATGTCTTCCCGCAAGGAAACAAGAATTGTGCTATCACAATTAAGCGTGTTAAGATCAAATCCCAAAAACCGGCAAGTGACTAATTTAGTTCCCTTAGCTAGTTCAGCCGCCTCTGATAACGCTAATCCCTGAGCAAGACTTATCCCACCAGCAGATTTGATCTTGGCTAAGTCATTGGATGACTCGATGATTACGAAGTAACCCGCTAGGGCTGTCTTTTCCTTAATATCTGCCAGTGACTTTGACATGGAAGCTCCTCGATTGAAGAATGGATGTAAGCGTCAAAAGAACAAAATGTCACGACAAAGTAAAGTGTTTTCTGTCAGGCTCACTAGAAGATTGCAGCTGGCCTCTAAGCAGCTTGCAACAGTAATAAGCTGTTCCGCTGACGTAAAGTCGGCACAACTTTTAGCGCAGGAAAGAGTGTACTTCTGTGTCTGGATTCGTTTAAGGATGCCCTTGAGTATAGAGGCAGGCAATGCCATGCCGCGATAAGCTACAGTAATTAAGGGTCTGTTATCAATGAAAAGTTAGGGTTGCACTGGATTCTGCACCATGACGCTGGAAGACTGCAACTTTCAGCCTGATTCTAAACTCGTTCCATTCCAGATGGGATACGGCGACCCGTTGTTCAACACCATGTCTGTAGACAACGTGCTGGCTGATGTGCAAGCGATGCAAACGCTGTCACGGCTTAATAGGGCACATGTTTGCCTCCCAGTGCTTTGCCAAGCGATCGTGAATGGTCTTCAAGCCAATGAATGAACTGCTTTAGATGATCTAGCCTCTCAGCGTCGGCCATCACATTGACCACAACCCGCAGGTCTGGCCAGTCGTATACGCAGGCAGAGAGTATACCCCCGATCTGCCTTACGGAAAACTTGGCCGTGGCATCCAGACTGGCCATTTGCTCGCTCGGCAGTTCTTGCAGTTTGGGAACGTAGATAGTCATAAGTGTAGAGGACGCATACAGCTATTTATCCCAATCCACAGCCGTATAGTCCAACCCCACCCATCTCAAGTCAAGCACCAACCGCCACCCCTTGTTAACCGTCCTGTCCCCTCTCTCCCGCTCACCAGAGATATTTCTGCCAATAATGGTCCTAACCTGCCACTGTTCTAGAGTTGCAAATGTATCTCTACCGCTCATCATCTACCCGACCATCACACCCACAATTAGCCCATTTCCAACGAAAAAACGCCACTCTCTGCCTGGCGTGGTGCGTGAACATCATTCTCTGGTTCGCTTGTACTCGGCATCAACGCGTGCTATCTCGTCGAAGCATTCAACTCGATGGTTCTCAACGAATGCTTCCAGCAACTGCCAAACTGCCTCAGCTGTGTCTGGCTGTCCATGTAAGTATAGCCGTCGAGCATTGTCTTCAATTTCATCTGGCAATGTCCCAAGGTCCCCGTGCAACTTACTGAATGATGTGATTTGATATTGCTCCGTTCCAAAGAAATCTGCACGCAGCTGATCGGTTGTTACTCCGTGCTTCTTTAGAGTATCGCCGATCGCGCGAAGAACCGAGACCGTTTTCAGTGCACCAATCTTTTCAAACGCCTCGATAGTCTCAGCAAAGAATAATCCCGTCGAGTTTTCAAGAAATCCGAGGATTCCCTGCATGGTAACTTCCGTGTCGAAATCCAGTATGAGTATTGGAACCCTTAACGGTTCAGCAATTTCACGAAGCCGTTCCCGTGCAGAGCAAAGCGGTGGTTGATATATCTGAATCGAAAGAGCTTCAATTAACTTGGCGGATGAAAGAGAATCGAAGTCGGCTCGCAAGCTCATTGGTTTGTCCAGCGCAACTATTAATCATTCTCCCCACTATCCCCTCGCCCCCGCCCCACGTCAAGCGGGAAGGGGGTATCCTACATGTACTATGATTCAGTCTTCCACAATACTTCGCCTTTCGGACTAACAATTAAGCGATCCTGCACTGGATTAGGCGAGTTCGCCAAGGCTTCATTGAACAATTCAATAAAGTGGTTTCTCTTACGCCACGTATTCAGGCAAGTTCGATGTACAGCCGCATCGTCTAAGTCCTCATAACGTGGATTCGTGATGCCCACGCAAGGGAATGCAATGAAGTCATCAGCTTCAATGTCAATCGGCTGATCACACAGCGGACAGCTCATGCCTTCCCACAGTATTGCCATCAATTAGTCTCTCCACTCTCCGACACAAGACTTCAAATGCCACCACTATCCCCTCGCCCCCGCCCCACGTCAAGCGGGAAGGGGGCTGCAAGACCACATATCGCACGAGAACCAGTATGGCGGCCCCGTCAGCTTCATCCGCTGGTTCGCCGGCGCATTGTGTGGGTTGCGTATCACACGGTCCATTGGGCCGGGCCGGCGACCCAGTCCGAAAACACAACCATCGGCCACATCCACACTTCATCTTCGCGAGGGAAACCGAAGAAGAAAACGAACGAGCCGTCTGCTTCCATGCGAATCTCGTGTAACACCAATTCGTTTGGCCGGAACAAATCCTCATGTTGGCCGACAAGCAAAGCAACCGCGGAATTCACTGCCGTTGCCGTCAGAACCTCAAGACGCTCGTCGATTTCGGACCAGAGGGCTAGCTGTTCATTCGTCGGACTTCGTGCCCGACCAGCGAGAAGTATCACGCGTCCGTCGATGGTGCTTCGCTGTTGCGTCCACATGTTAATCAATGGGGAATAGATATAGTCCCCAAGCTGCGGGTGGCACTCGTACACTAGTGAAGGATGCCGATCAATCGGAGACGGAAGCGGTTTCGTGTTTCCTATGTTGGCTCCCTCCATTCAGTAACCAAAGCCGCCGAACAGTTGTTTATCCTAGTCCACACTTCGCATAATCCTTCTTAACTCATCACAAGTCAAGCACCAACCCGCCACCCTTGTTAACCACCTTGTCCCCTCTCTCTCTCCCACCAGAGAGATTTCTGCCTATCAACCCTCGAATCTACCCATGTTTGAGAGTTGCAAATGTATCTCTACCGCTCCGTGACAACACACCATCGCAACCACACACAAACCATATCCAACGAAAAAACGCCAGACTCTCTGCCTGGCGTTCTTGTGAACCCGCTTGTCACGTGCCACTCGATGCGGATTTATTAGCTCCCCGAATGAGGCGCGCTTCAAAACATTCTCTCCTCTGAGTAGAGAGAGTTGGTGGTCGGTGGAACAAGTTTGATGGTAATGACTTACAGCGAGCGTTCTAATGTCCGCTGTTAACCCGGCGTCAGTATCTCTCTAAGCAGATAGAGATGTTTGTCGCTAAATCATGTCTATTGAAGCGTGGGCTGTTAACTGCCATGTCCTAGAGATACCTCCGCAATGATTAGCCCATGCCCGTCACCATTGCCGCTCTCGGCACCGATGGCCCGCCTGCCAAACGCAGCGAAGGACGCTATTGCTTCCTCTGCCCTCATTGCCAGGAAATGCTCGCCACCGTCAACCCCAGAAACAACCTCGCCCACTGCTTCGGCTGCACCAAGAACCTCAACAACATCGACCTGCTCATGACCCTCGGCTACGACTTCAAAACCGCCGTCAGCATCTTAACACGGATGTACGACCAGCACCGTTCGCGGTTGCCATGTGCTGAAGTGTCATCGGCATCGAACTAGCAAGATGACACCTTCCACCCATCAACCATGGGGATCGTACACCGCCATGCTGACTCTTACTCACCTGACCAGCACCGTCGTATACCCCTTCTCCAGTTTGCGCACCACTTCGGAAATCCGGCCTCTTGGAGGCCGGAATCCGTACTGCCTTAATTTGGGAAGATGTGCGATCAGAAAAACGACGGAGACACATGATCATTCGTGAGTGGGTCTTCGTAGCTCCGTGTTCAGGACTGTCGTTATGGTCACTATTGCACCATACGCACTATTCCACCACGCGATAATCGTTTAACCTGGAATCACAAAGTGGGCACCATAATAATAACACAGAAACAATCCTCCAAGTATTGCAATGACTGAATGGATTATTGCTGCAATACACAACACATAATATTTATGACGTAAAGATCTGTCTACGAATTCGCTTGTAACTAACATGCAGACAAGGATAACTATATAAACTAATGGCAGAAAAGACTTAACGGAATATACAAGTGGCCAAACTGGAAGCAGTAATATTAAACTCGCACTATAGCCACTGGTGAAAGTGTAGCCAAGAAGTGAAGAGGCGTAGACCATCAACAGCGCAACACAAATTCGCACAATGCTCTTGCCAGGTTTTAGAAGCATGGTTCCCTCGAAATGTTCTGCAGAATAGTGTGTGTGTCAAGCATTGAGTTTTATGGGCACCAAGGTCTACCAGTAGGTGGAGTTGATGACTAAGGCACTTTCCTTTCTCCCTCTGAGTCATCCACCTTGAGTCCATTTATAAACCGATTAGGATTATTCTGTTCATTCCATCTTCCTACTGTAAAATCCGTAAAAGAGAATTTCGGCTTTTTTCCATTTATAAAACCATAGTAAAGTGATCTGTAAAATGCATAGCCAGACATGTTCGCAGCCTTATCTGCCTCCGAAATCACTCCTGTAGATTGATAGCCAAACAAACCTGCCTCGAACTTCTCACCATAATAACAACTAGCTGCGTGATAAAATTCCCGTTCCTCGAATCCATCTTTGCCATAATATTTATTCTCTAAGTATTCCCCAAATCTAGATAATTTATCTAAATTCCATTTATTGGAATTGCGTAGATTAAGATCAAAATACCAATAACCCTGCTGGAAAAAGTGCTCAATCTTATCTGTCCCAATCAACGTATCGTTTACGTTAATCGTAGGTGCGATCATGTGCTCTGCAGACTCCATGTCATAATATGCGTATCCACTCCCCCAAAGAATATTTCCAAAGCCAAGTGTATTGTTTCGGTACCTACTTTGCAGAAATGGGATTTTAACTATCTCATTTTTATCTTTGCTAAGCCAATTCGTTAGATCGGCACCTATTCCAGTCAATTGGGATCGCTCTTTACCAGCTTTCACTATTCCCGTTCCCGCTCTATTTTTGCCGAAACTTTCATATACTGATTCGACAAATGCTTTTGCAAAGTGCTCTTTCCCTAGCATACAAGGCCTAACACTTGGATCATATCGCCCCCATTCTTTGTTGTACTTTTCTACATATTCTCTGTACTCCTCAAGCTTATTCTCCCAGGCTGCTTCAATATAGGCATTTATCTCTTTTTCAATCCTACTAGCAACATTTACTAAATTTCTGGTTGCTTTAATTCTTCTATCGTCTGCCTCTAGCAATCCACTAGGGTCTTTGCCATTCGTCGGCCCATTCCCAGTATATCTCGACAGATTCGCATCCCCACCACCAAACCCAATCGGATCCTCACTCACAAAACGCTTGGCCTTAGGGTCGTAATAGCGGGCACGCTGATACTGCAACCCCGCATTCGCATCATACTCCCGGCTCGTATACCCAAAGATCGTATCAACCGCGGGAACCGAATCACTCACCTTGTCGCCGAACGAGTTGTACTGGCGACGACTAAGCAGCGTGCCGCTGTTGTTAGCGATGTCGCGCACGCTGCCACGGATGTCGGTCAGCGTCCATCTCGTCACCGTCGTGGCGATGTTCTCATCGGCAAAGACCATGTCCACCATCGAGCCATGCAAATACCGATTGTTGATGGCGAGGGCCGCGGTGTTGGTAGAGGTATACTGGGCGATGTTGTTCTGGCCATCGTACACCCAGCGAGTTTGCTGGATGGCCGCGGAACCAGCAGCGCCATCGGGATCGACGGTGCTGCCGAGCCGACGACCGAACGAATCGTAAGCGTACGTCGCTACCTTAATGACATTGTTAGACGAATTCTTCTGCGTAACGCCCGTAAGCCTTCCACCCTGGTCGTAGCTGTAAGTGGTGGTGGCGCCGGTGGCCGTATCTCTTCGCGAGATGCGGCGGCCTTCTTGATCATAGGTGTAGGTGGCGTTCGCGTCCTGGTTGAGGCGGTTGTTGGTGCCGACGGAGTTGCTGCCGCCGGTGGGGTTGCCGTTGGCGTCCCAGGCGAAGCTCTCGTTGGCCTGGAAGTTCGAGGTCGCACCGCTGAGCTGATTGTCGTTGAAGTAGGTGTACGTCACCCAACCCGCGATGCTGTTCTCGCTGACGAGGCGATCGGCGGCATCGTAAGTGTACGTGAACGTATCGATATTGGTGACGCCCTGCTTGTGGCTGATCGACGTCGCCCGGCCCAGATTGTCGTAGGCATACTGACTGTTGGCCGCTGTCACCAGCGCATTGCCTGAGGTGAATCCGAAGCGCTGCACCGTACTGAGGCGGTTGGCCTGGTCGTAGGTAAAGTCAACCCGCTTCTTGAGGCCGTTGTTGGCGGCACCGGCAGCGGTAAAGGTCAACTGGGTTTCACTCTTCAGGCGGCCCAGATTATCGTAGGTGTAAGTTACCTGCTGCTGCGTGGTGGTGCCTGCCCCAAGGTACTGCGTCATGCCGGTACGCTGGTCAGCGGCATCGTAGGTATAGGTGATGCGGTACGTCATCGTTGCCGACTGGGTAGCTGCATACTGGATGGGCTTGGTGACGGTATCTTCACGAGACACGCGACCTAAGTCGTCGTACGTGAACGTGACATTGCTGCGGGTATCGTTGGCGTTCACCGAGCGGTCGTGCAAATCGTACGTATAAGTAGCAAGACGAGTCAAAGGCGAGCCACCCAAAGGGCCTGAACGCCAGGTTTCTCCGGTCTTGCGGTCGCGACCATCGTAGCTAAAGGTCATCAAGTGATTGTTGCGATCCAGTAGCGTGCTGACGTTGTCGTGGTTATCGTAAGTGTAGGTGCGAGTCAGGAGCAGCGCATTGGTTTCTGTTGTCATCCGGCTGAGTGCATCGTAGCCGTAGGTGGTACTATTGCTCTCAGGATCGGTGATGGACAGTAATGACCCCGCCTGCTCGTACCGATAGGTGACAGTTTGATTGAGCGGATCGCTGGCGGTAGCCACACGATTGAGGGTATCGTAAGTGCGTGTCCAGATGTGGTTGAGCGGATCGGTGACGCTAATCTGATTGCCGTTAGAATCGTAGGCATAGGTGAAGGTAG
>WBZX01003365.1_pt1 | contig 10198 bp, 7 predicted proteins | sample 5204211 | NCBI WGS metagenome assembly WBZX01 (sample SAMN12344362, study PRJNA552823) | activated sludge metagenome | biome: Activated sludge suspended growth; feature: Nitrification reactor; material: Wastewater; isolation source: activated sludge from nitrification reactor of wastewater treatment...
CCCGACCAGCGCGCCGCCGCGATCGACCACCAACAGCTTCTCGATGCGGTGCTTGTGCAGCACGCGCTTGGCCTCGTCGGCGCTGATGGTCTCCTCGGCGGTGATGGGCTGCTTGGTCATCACCTCGCGCACCGGCCGATCGAGAGCGGTCTCGAAGCGGACGTCACGGCTGGTGAGGATGCCGACCAGACGCCCGCCGTCGACCACCGGCAAGCCCGAGAAGCCATGGGTGTGCATCAGCCCGAGCGCGGCCGACAGCGTCTGGTCGGGCGCGACCGTGAGCGGGTCGCGGACCATGAAGCTCTGGGCCTTCTTCACGCGCCGCACCTCGCGGGCCTGATCCGCCGGCGAGAGGTTCTTGTGCAGGATGCCGATGCCGCCGCCACGGGCCATCGTGATGGCGGTCGCGGCCTCGGTGACGGTGTCCATCGCCGCCGACAGCAACGGCACGCGCAGGCTGATCTCGCGGGTGAGCCGACACGAGACGTCGACCTCGGACGGCAGCACCTCGCTGTAGCCCGGCTCGAGCAGCACGTCGTCGAAGGTCAGCGCGTCGCGGATCTCGGGAACGGCTCGCTCGGCCATGGCGAAGTATAGAGAAGCCGAACCCGCGGCGGCGGCGCGACACGACCTCGCACGACGTGCGCCGACGCACCTACTTCTTGCATTTGCCCATCGCGGCCTGGCCGGCCTCCATCGAGGCATCGGCGGGCTCGAGATCTCGCAGTGCCGCGAGCGCCGCGCGGGCGTCCTTGCAGCGCTTGCCCTCGACCAGCGCGCCGATCCGCCGCACGTACGCGGCCTCGAACTTCGGATCGATCGCGATGGCCTTGTCGAACTTGCCGAGCGCGGCGTCGAGCTGGCCCTGCTTCGCGAGCACGCTGCCCCACTCGGCCCACACCACCGCCGAATCGGGCACCACGCCGGTGAGCAGCTCGAGCTGCTTGGCGGCGTCGGCGAGCTTGCCGGCGCGCTGCTGCGCCCGCGCGAGCCCGAGCCGCGCGTCGAGGTTGTTGGGATCGGCCTGCAGCGCCTGGGCGTACTGGCCGATCGCGCCCTCGAAGTCGCCGCGCTTGACCAGCGCGTTGCCCCACACCACGCGCACGTTGGCGTCCTTGGGCGCAACCTCGGCGGCGTGCTGCAGCAGTGGCAGCGCGGCGTCGGTCTTCTCGTCCTGCACGTAGATGTCGGCCAGCTGCACGAGCACGGTGGGGTCCTCGGGTGCGAGCTTGGCCGCGCGCTCGAACGCCAGCACGGCCTTGTCGCGCTGCTTGGCGCCGAGCAGCGCGAGCCCGAGGTTGTAGTGCCCGTCGGCCCAGTCGGGCTGCAGCCGCAGCGCCTCGCTGAAGCGATCGATCGCCGCATCGAAGTCGCCCTTGGCCAGCAACACCGAGCCGATGCCGCCGATCGCGGGCACGAACTGCGGCTGCAGCTCGAGCGCGCGCGACCACGCCTGGGTGGCGCCGTCGTCGTCCTTGCGGGCCTGGCGGATGACGCCCTTGGCGAACCACAGCTCGTGGTCGTCGGCGTGCTTCTGCAGCGCCGCGTCGATCTCGGCCTCGGCGCCGTCGAGGTCGCCCTGCGCCATGCGCTTGCCCGCGATCTCGATCGGATCGCCGACGGTCGCGGTCTCCTGGGTGCCGCCGTCGTCCGGCGGCGGGGTCGTGTCGACCGGCGGTCGACAGCCGAGCGCGACGAGGGCCAGGAGCGATGCAGCGCAGAGTCGGGCGACCTTCACGTCGCGCAGTGTAGCGCAGCCGGGCCCCAGGCCGCGTGGGCGACGACAGGCCGCGCCGCTCACAGCAGGCCGTGCAGCGGGCCGCCGCGACACGCCAGCGCCTCGAGCTTGGCGACCACCACGGGGTCGTAGTCGAGCAGCGGCGCGTGGTGGGGCTTGCGACGCGCGTCGATGATCACCGCGCCGGTGCAGCCCCAGTGCTTGTGCGAGATGGTCGCGCCCACGCCGTGCACGTCGTGCGAGGGATTGCTGCGCGTGAACGTGACCCACAGAAAATTCGCCAGTGTGCGGGCACAGAATTCCGCGTCGTCGGCCAACACCACCAGCGGCCACGGGGTCGACGGCTCGTGCAGCACGCCGGCCTGCTCGAGCGCGGTCGCGAGGCTCTGGGCGGCCCCGGGCGCATCGGCATACGCCGGCCCCTGCACCGCGAGCACGCCCGGCAACGCCAGCGCGACCGGCCCGCAGCCGGTCGGCAGCGGCAGCGTCGGCGGCAGCGTGCTCGCGAGCGTCCGCAGCGGTGCGCCGGCGGCCGCGATCACCAGCTTGCTGCCCTCGTTCAGGCCGGTGCCCGAGTAGTCGAGCGTGTCGATCGTGGTCCGGGTCTGGAAGTGCAGATCGCGGCGCGGATCGAAGCGCGCGAGCACGTGGCCAAGGAACTCCGCCTCGTGCTCCGGCGAGGGCGCGGCGTCCTGCACCGCGGCGATGACGAGGTACTTCGCGAGCGAGGCCTGGCCGAAGCCGAGCACCGCGTTGGCGATCGTCAGCAGCTCGGCGGGGCGCCGCTCACCCCACGGCACGTAGCGCTCGCTGCCCAGCGCCAGCATCAGCGGGTGCACGCCAGCGGCGTCGACCGCATGCATCGCGCGCAGCCCCGCGATCGAGCGCGGCACCATCGGCGCGGTGAGCTCGTGGATGATCTTGCCGAACGCGGTGTCCTCCTGCGGTGGTCGACCGACCACCGTGAAGGGCCAGATCGCGCCCTCGCGGTGCCACACGTGATCGACCCGCAGCACCGGGAACGGGTGCGTGAGGCTGTAGTAGCCCAGGTGATCGCCGAACGGCCCCTCGGGCTTGGTCTCGCCCGGGACCACGGTGCCGGTCAGCACGAAGTCGGCCTCGGTCGAGACCACGTGGCCGTCGACGCGGGCCCAGCGAAAGCGCCGCGCGGCGAGCATGCCGGCGAAGGTCAGCTCGGAGAGCCCCTCGGGCAGCGGCATCACGGCCGCGACCGTGTGGGCCGGTGGCCCGCCCACGAACACGCTCACCCGCAGCGGCTCGCCGCGCGCGACCGCGGCGGTGTGGTGCACGCCGATGCCGCGATGCAGCTGGTAGTGCAGACCGACCTCGCGATCGGGCACGTACTCGTTGCCGCCGAGCTGGATGCGGTACATGCCGACGTTGCCGCGCATGACCCCGGGCGCGTCGGGGTGCTCGCTCCACACCTGCGGCAGCGTGATGAACGGGCCGCCGTCGTCGGGCCAGCAGTGCACCTTTGGCAGCGCGCCGACGGTGGTCGCGTGGGCGAGCACCGGACCGCCGCGACGCCGCCACGGCAGCGCGCGCAGGCCCGCCAGCGGCGTGCCGCGATGACGCCAGGGATGCTTGAGCGCCGCAATCGGATCGGCGCGCGCCTCGATCACGCGCGCCGCGGTCTCGTAGCCGTGACGCAGCAGGAAGCGCGCGCGCTCGAGCGTACCGAACAGGTTCGACACCGCAGGGAACGCGCAGCCCTCGAGCTGCTCGAACAGCAGCGCCGGCCCGCCCTGCTCGCACACCCGCAGGTGCACGTAGGACAGCTCGAGGTGGGGATCGAGCGGCACGGCGATGCGTCGGAGCTGCCCCGTACGCTCGAGATCGACGACCGCCTCGCGCAGGCTCGCGTACGACATGGTTCGCGCGATGCTTAGCACGGACCGCCGGGTTGTCCGGCGTCGGCCCCGCGATCCCGGTCGCTACGGCGCGCGCAGGTCGACCCGCGCGCCGCCCTTGGTGCGGTGGACCCCGCCGAGCGACCAACCCGGCTCGAGCGCGATGGTCACGCGCACGCCCTTGCTGCTGCGGGCGATGTCGGTCACCGCGGCCCCGGCGACGCGCGGCCGCGACGACAACACCTTGGCCGAGGCGCTGACGTCGTCGAGCATGAGTCGCACGAGCCCGCCCTCGGGCTGGCTCACGACGCCGACCAAGATGCCGCGCGAGGCGACGATCGCGAGCGACGCGCCGGCCTTGCTCTTCGCGAGTCCGAGCCGCTCGAGCTGCACCGGACCGTCGCCCGAGGGGCCAGCACTCGCGGGCCGCTCGCGCCCCGCGTCAGCCCGGGGTGCGCCCGGCGTCGACGGCGGCGGGGTCGGTGCGACCGCGGGCGTCGTGCTGGCGCCGGTGCCGGGCGCGGTCGCGGGCGGCACCACCGGCGGCACGTCGTCGTCGCCGGTGGCGCTCGGGGCCAGCGGCGGCACGCTCGGCATCGCGGCGCTGGCACTCGCGGCCGTGGCCTCGCCAGCGCCGCGCGGCTGCGCGAGCGCCTCGAGCAGGCGCTTGGCGTGGGCGTGCTGCGGCGCGCTCGAGGCCAGCACCCGCGCGCGCACGTCGGCGTCGAGCACCGCGCCGTCGGCAGCGACCGCGATCGCGCCGCGGGCCTCGGCGAGCAACGCATCGCCGCGGGCGTCCGCGACCGGTGCGGCCGCGGCGGGCTCGCTCGCCGCGGCGCGAGCGGGCGCCGCGGCCTGCGGCGCGGCCACGTCACCGCAGCCGAGCAGGCTCGACAGACCGAAGATCCACGCTCGGGCTCGGCGCGCCGTCATCGGCGACGACCGTAGTCTCGCCGCACACGACCTGGCAAGTTTGCGCGCGGGCGTCAGCCGTTCTCGGCGCCCAGGTTCCACGGCATGGTGCCGCAGCTCTTGCCCGCGCTGGTCTTCTTGTTGGGCGAGCACTGGATCGCGTCCTTGGGCAGCGGCACGTGCACGACCACGTTGGGCCCGAAGGTGCGGCGACAGGTCTCCTTGGGATCGTTGAGGTTCTGCACCACGTCGCTGGCGGTGAGATCGCAGGCCACGAGCGTGTGGCTGGTGTCACCGGTGTCGAGGTAGCGGCAGCCCGGCGGCAGGCCCTCGGGGTTGTCCCAGGTGCCGAGCCGGAAGCCACGCAGGGTGATGTCGCCGTTCGGGGTCGGCTGCGGCGGGATGATCGCGGTCGGCAGATCTTCGCGGCTGACACCGGGCACGCCGCAGCCGCACTCGTCGAGGCGATTGACCACCGCACACACCGACGGGTCCGAGCGGCGCCAGCCGGTGCCGTAGATGCCCTGCACCTCCATGCAGCCGCGGAAGAACGGCTCGGTCAGCGGGTCGGCGGTGTTCGACCACTTCTTGGGCGCGGGGGCCTTGCCCTCGAGGCACTTCTGCACGAGGTCGGCGGCGGCGCCGTTCGAGTTGAAGGAGATCTTCATGCGGAAGAACTCCTCGGTGAACTCGAACCCGAACAGCGACTGATCGGTGCCGCACTCGCCGGCGGCGCACGACGGCAGCGGGCCGGGCACGTCGGCGTGCCACGAGGTGAACACGCACGCGCCGACGATCGCGGTCGGGTCGTCCTCCATCGCGGCGAGCTGATCGGCGGAGATCTTGGTGCGGCAGTTGTCGGCGTTCTCGCCCTCGACGCAGATCGCGTTGGCCGTGACGTCGCCGGACTGCTCGGACTGCGGGCGACCGAGGTCGAACGCCTCGGTCGACATCGGCGGCTGCACGATCGCGTAGTACTCGCAGTACTCCTGTCCGCGATCGTCCTGGGTGTTGGTGTTGACGCCGGTGACGTCGGCGCACGACCAGCGGATCGCGGTGGGCGTGAAGCCGCGCTGCGAGCTGTTCAGCACCTCGGACTGCCGCGCGAGGCACTGCTCCTGCTGGGTGCCACCGGGGGTGTCGCACTTCTCGCCCTCGGCACAGGCCTGGCTCTCCTCGGTGTCGTCCTGCTTGTCGCAGGCACCGAACGAGCACGCGGCGGCAAAGGCCAGGGCACGGGAGAGCAATCGGGCGTCGAGGTTCATGGTCACTCCAAGCAAGCGGGGCGAAGCAGTACGGGCCGCGGTGTTCGAAGAAGAAGTGCGACGGGGCCGCCCGCGGTTCGCGGCCCCTTGCACGAAGCTGCTACTCGACCAGCGTGCAGGTGGCGGCGTCGAGGTGGGCGTCGTCGCCGACCTGCAGGCTGTCCATCGGCATGGTCGGCGCGAACTCCATGACGGGCAGCTCGCGGGCCTGGTTGCGGTGCAGCGACACGACCTTCAGCGCGTCGGTCATGAACTCGGCCTTGGGCCGCGCCTCGCAGGCGGCGAAGAAGTCGTCGGCCGCCTTCACGTGGGCGTCGGTGTCGCTGGTGTTGGCGAGGAAGCCGGCGAGCTGCGCCTCGGCCGAGCCCTCGGTGGCGCCGGCGAGCGCGGCCACGAAGCCGTCGCGGATCTTCTTGGGCAGGCTCTTCACGGCCTTGCCGGTGCTGGTGGTGAGCTTGCTGATCGTCGGCGCCGACTCGAGCAGGCGGCAGCGATCGGCCGAGAACACCGGGCGGGTGAGGTCGACCGCGAGCACGTCCTTCACGAAGTCGTCGTCGATGACCTTCAGCTCGACGAGCTTGTCGACGTAGTTCTGATCCTCGCGGCTGACGACCGGGAACACGAACGCGAAGTGGGTGTCGACCACGCCCTTGCCGCTCTTGTCCTTCAGCTGCGCGCCGCTGCCGTCGACGACCTTCTGCTTGGCGGCCTTGATGGCGGCGGTGTAGACGTCGGCGCCCACGCTGACGCTGCCGAAGGTGATGCGGCTGTCGACCAGCGCGCCGCCGGGGATCGACGACGGCGCCCCGCCGCCGGGCGACGAGCTGCCCTCCTCGAGGTTCAGCTGCTCGGGGCAGAACAGCGGCCGCAGCACCTGCTTCAGGTCGTTGGTGGCCAGCAGGGTCTTGGTGCGGGTGGCGAGGATCGCATCGTTGCCGCTGTCGACGATGCCCTCGAGCTCGATGCCGTCGGTCTTGCTGCCGAGGTCGTCGTGGCCATCGACCAGCGTGTCGGCGCCCGGCGTGGTGGTGTCGCCCTCCCAGTGCACCCACGGGGCCGCGAGCTCCTTCATGTTGAGCGCGCCGTTGGGATGGCACTCGTTGCACCGCGCGCCCTCGCCCTGCGCGGTCTTCATGTAGTCCGCCGAGTTGCCGAAGAAGTGCATCTCGCCGTCTTCGATCGCGTAGTAGTTGAAGACCGCGTTGGTGCGATCGAACGCGATCACCTCGACGTTGCCGGGCAGGCCCTTGGTGGTGCTGCGCAGGCCGAACAGCGAGAACAGCAGCTCGTGGGGCTGACGATCGCCGCACTGCCGCGTGGTGACGGTGCGGTAGGTGTCGGCCTTGCCCATCACCTGCGCGGTCTCGCTGACCACCGCGGTGCGCAGGCCGTCGCGCACGCCCTCGCAGTTCTCCTTGTCGGTCTCGCGCAGCTTCGCCATGATCTCGCCGTAGGTCGTCGGGCAGGTGCCCTCGTCGCCCTCGGCCTGCAGGACCTTCTGCGCGAACACGTCGGCGAGCTCCGACAGATCCGCCAGCTCGGTGCCGTCGTCGCCGGTGCGCTTGTCGATCACCGCGCCGGCGCAGATGCCCTTGTCGGTGAGGTTGTCGCCCTTGCCCCCGGCACCCCCGCCACCGTCGTCGTCGCTCGACTCGCCGCAGGCAATGGGGGACAGGGACAGGGCAAGGCAGATCGCGGCGGTGACGGTCGAGCGCATGGCAGGGTCGCCCCTAAGGTGGGGCGACGGCGCGTTCGGTTCACGGCGGGGCGGCAACAATCGCGTGAATGGGGGGTCGCGGGTGCGTGCGTTGGGCTGGGGCCCGCGGTACTGCGCAGCGCGGCGCGCAGGGGGATCACACCGATCCGGGTCTCGCAGGGGGTCTCGCAGGGGGTGTCGCGGGCGCCCTACTCGAGCTCGATGGGCCAGTAGGCCTCGCTGCCGTCGGCGCTGCGGATCCGCACCCACGCAGTGCTGTCGCGGCCGCCCGCGCGCAGCAGCACGCGCAGCTCGCCGAGCAGCTTGCCGAGCGCGGCGAGGTCGGTGGTCTCGCGGCCGAGCAGGCCGAGGATCTCGCCGCCGCGCAGGCGCGCGCCGTAGCGGCCGAGCCCGCGATCGGCGACGGCATCGACGATCGCCGGTGGCTCGCGCTTGCGATCGAGCCGCACCCCGAGCACGCGCTCGGCGTCGATGAAGGTCTGCTCGCGATCGTCGGCGGCACCGGTCTCGACCTCGAGTCGCTGCGCCACGCCGTCGCGGACCACGGTCAGCGTGATGCGCTCGCCGGGGTACATCGCGCGCACGGTCTCGACGAAGGTGCGCCCGAGCGTGGCGGGATCGTTGGCACCCATGCTGGCGTCGAGCCGCGCGCCGCGGGCCTCGACGATCACGTCGTCGGCGCGCACGCCCGCGCTGGCGGCCGCGCCACCGTCGACGACGTCGGCGACCACCAGGCCGCTGGCGTAGCCGAGCTCGCGCACGCTCGAAGGCAGCGGACGATCGAGCGCGAGCGTGACCCCGAGCGCACCGGCCTTGGGCGCGTCGCCACCGGTGACCGCCTGCAGGAAGCCGCGCACGTGATCGATCGGCAGCGCGAACGCGATGCCCTCGGCCTGGCGATCGCGCGCCGTCACCAGGCCCACCACCTCGCCCGCGAGCGTGAACAACGGCCCCCCGGAGTTGCCGACGTTGATCGATGCGTCCAGCTGCACGAGCGGCACCCCGACGCCACCGACCCCGGCGCGATCGACCGCCGACACGATGCCGGCCGACACCGAGTGCGACAGCCCCAGCGGGTTGCCGACCGCGAACACCTGCGTGCCCGGCTGCAGCGTCGCCGAGCGGCCCATGGTCGCGGCCTCGAAGCGCTCGCCGGGCTGGCCGTCGAGCAGCAGCACCGCGAGGTCCTCCTGGCGATCGGCGACCACCACCCGCGCCGCGAGCTCGCGACCGTCGGCAAAGCGCGCGCGGATCTGCGGCGGCGTCGCGAGCTCACCCGGGCCCGAGAGCGCGCCAGGGCTGGTCACCTCGCCGACCACGTGCATGTTCGTGATGATGACGCCGCTCGCATCGATGATGACGCCGGCGCCGGCGCGGGTCGGCGTGCGCAGCGAGACCACGGTGTTGCGCGTGCGCGCGATCGCATCGACCAGCTGCGGTGCCGCCGGCTCGGGCACGACCGCGGGCACCGTGACGACCGGCGCGATGGCCGGCGTCGCGGGCGACTCGATGCGCCCCAGCATCACCGCGGCGGCGCCCAGCACCACGCCCGCGAGCCCGGCACCGGAGGCCAACCAGCCGGGTCGTGCGCGCGTGCTCGCGGGGCGCTCGGGCTCGGAGATGCTCACGGGGCGATGGCTGCGGGAACCGTAGCAGCAAGGGCCGCGATTCCCCACCGCCCCGCGAGCGCACCGACGAGGGCGGCCGCCCGCGCGAACCGGTTTGACAGCGTGCCCCGCCGGGAGTAAGCCCCTCATCGTTCAGTTCAATTTGAACCGAACCCCCGTCGATGACCGAGCCCACCCCCACCGCCGCGCAGGCCGCCCTCACCGCGGCGCAGGACGAGCTGGCCGAGGTGTTCGGCAACATCGCCGCGTTCTGGGGCTTCACGCGCACGCAGGGCCGCGCGTTCGGGCTGTTGTTCCTGTCGCCCGCGCCGCTGGGCCACGCGGAGATCCGCGCGCGGCTGGGCGCCAGCGCCGGCAGCGTGAGCATGACCTTGGCGTCGCTGCAGCACTGGGGTGTGGTGCGCCGGCACGGCCGCGAGTTCGTCGCGCAGACCGACCTCTGGGAGATCATCACGGGCGTCTTCCGCCGGCGCGAGCGCGCGCAGGTCGACGACGCCATCGCGCGGCTGGAGTCGATCCTCGCCGCGCTGCAGCGCGTGCGCAGCCACGACCCCGCGATCGCATTCGCACGCGGGCGGATCGAGCGGCTGCTGGAGTTCTTCGAGTTGGGGCGTCGGTTCCTCGACGCCTTCGTCGCGCGACACCGCTTGTCGGGGTTGCTTTCGTCCATCGCCCAGCGCGCCGCACGTTTCCCGGCGCTCCTGCGGCACTGGGGGCAAGATGTCCGAGTCGGCCCATGAGCCCGCGGCAGTCGCCGCGTCATCGTTCACCGCCGCTGCGCCGCCGCGCACCGGCACGGCCGCGCTGCTGGCCGAGGCGCTGTCGTTGGTCGAGGGTGACCTCGTGCTCGCCGAGCACGCGCTCGCCGAGCTGCTGCGCTCCGAGGTCGCGGTCGTGCCCGAGGTCGGCGGCCACCTGGCGTTTGCCGGCGGCAAGCGCTTCCGCCCGCTGCTGACGCTGCTGTGCGCCAAGGCGGCCGGCTGCACCGACGCGCACCGCATCACGGTGGCCGCGGTCGGCGAGCTGCTGCACACCGCCACGCTGCTGCACGACGACGTCGTCGACGG
>WBZX01003366.1_pt1 | contig 10194 bp, 7 predicted proteins | sample 5204211 | NCBI WGS metagenome assembly WBZX01 (sample SAMN12344362, study PRJNA552823) | activated sludge metagenome | biome: Activated sludge suspended growth; feature: Nitrification reactor; material: Wastewater; isolation source: activated sludge from nitrification reactor of wastewater treatment...
CTGCCGCATGAAGAACACCCACACGCCGATCAGCAGGATCATCGGGAACCAGGACACGAAGATGTTCATCAGGAAGGACTGTTCTTCCTCAGGCTTGGCCGCCGTCACCTTCACGCCGTAACGCATTAGGTCGCCAACCATCCAGATATCCTGCACGCCGGGGGTGTAAACCGTGATCTGACGACCATCCTGGGTGGTGGCGCGGACGGTACGGCCGTCCACCACCGCCTTGGCGATCTTGCCCTGCTTCGCGTCCTCCATGAACTGCGAGTACTCGACCGAATTCTGGGCCGCCTGGCGATTGTTGAACTGGTTGAAGACCGTCATCAGCACGACGCCGATCACCAGCCAGATCGCAAGATTCTTGAATAAATTGTTCAACGCAATTCCTTGAAGACCCGACATGGGCCATAGCTCAGTAGACTGATTCTATGTCCGATCGTTCAGCGGATCAAATCATCGTCAAAATAGCAAGGGATAATGATGCGCCCCGCGCCGCCGCCGGCCCCGTTTCAGCCCCGCTTGCCGGAACCAAGCAGATACACCTCGGCACTCCTGCCCCGCGAAGCCTGCGGCTTGCGGACGATCACCGACTTGAATGCGCCTTCCATCTGCTTGCGGAATTCGTCGAATCCCTGGCCCTGGAAAACCTTGACGAGAAAGCGGCCGCCCGACGCCAGATGCTGCATCGCAAAATCCAGTGCCAGTTCGGCAAGATGGATCGAACGGGCCTGATCGCTGCTCGGAATGCCCGAGATATTGGGGGCGATATCCGAAACCACAAGGTCCACCTGACGCTCGCCCAGCAGCGCTTCGAAGCGTTCGACGAATGCGTCGTCATGGAAATCCCCCTGCATGAACTGAACCCCGTTGATCGGCTCCATCGGCAGCAGATCGAGGGCGAAGACCCGTCCGCCGGCGCCGGCTCGGGTGGCCGCGACCTGACTCCACGAACCCGGCGCCGCGCCGAGATCGACGACGACCATTCCGGGCCGGATCAGTTTGTCCTTGTCGTCGATCTCCATCAGCTTGTAGGCCGCCCTGGCCCGCAGCCCATCGGTCTTGGCACGCTGGACAAAGGGATCGTTCACATGTTCCGTCATCCATGATTTGCTGGTCTTGCTACGCTTCATCGCGGTACAATTACGCCCTTTTTTCAATGAGTTGAAGAGATCGAGGATCGCACGACGATCGTCGCGAAGGTCGATTCTCTTCCAACATCGGTTTTCAACATTGCGCCTGACATCATGACCGAACTTACCCCGGCCCAGCGGCGAGCCTTTCGCGCCGACGCTCATCACCTCAACCCCGTCGTCAGCGTGGCCGGCAACGGCCTGACGCCTGCGGTGCTGAAGGAAATCGACCATGCGCTTCAGGCCCATGAACTCATCAAGATCCGCGTCTATGGCGAGGACCGCAACCAGCGCGACCTGATCATGGCCACGGTGTGCGCCGAACTCGGCGCCGCTGCAGTCCAGCATATCGGCAAGACGCTGGTGATCTGGCGCGAGAAGCGCGAGGAAGAATCAACCGCCTCCGCGCCGGCCGACAAGCCCAAAAAAGCGGCCGCCAAAGCCAAGTCCGCCAAGGCCCTGTCGGCCCGCCGCGGCATCGCCTCGCTGACCAACAAGGCGCCGAAGAAAACCCACTGGTTCGCCGCCCCGCCCAAATCGTCCCGCGGTGGTTCCGGGCACTGAGGCCGACTCGCGTCGCCGCGGTCAGCGCAGGCCGCGGCCCTGCAGTACGACAAGCAGCAGACCGAGCAGGCTTTCGATCAGATAGACCACGCTGGAAACGCCGTGCCAGGCCGCGAAGCGGCTGCGCACGGCGCTTTCCATGACCTCCCTCGGCAAGGAATCGGCTTTCAGTTGGGCCAGAATCGGCTGGATGCCGAAGTGGCCCGCCACGGTCAGCAGCAGCATCAGCAGCACGAGCCAGAACACGCTGCTCCTGAACGCCGCCGAATCCTTGCGCAGCGCCAGGAAGACCAGCAGATAGGCCGCCGCCGCCATGCCGAGCCAGGCGACATACGTGAACATCTGGCCGGCGACCTTGCCGGCCAGCGCGCGGTCGTCGAGCACCCCGAAAAGCGTCGGCGCCGCGAGGTAGCCGATGGCCCACAGCGCACCGACCCACAGGGTGATGCAGACGCTGTACAGGTGCTCCGCAAACCGATGCATGGGCAGCATCAAACGTAGCGGACGTCGATCAATTCCAGTTCGCGCACGCCCTTCGGCGCCTGAACCTCGGCCACATCGCCGGCAAACTTGCCGATGAGGGCGCGAGCGATCGGCGAACTGATGGCGATCTTGCCTTCCTTGATGTCGGCCTCGTCATCGCCGACGATCTGGTAGGTCACCGTATCGCCGGTGTCCAGATCCTCGAGTTCGACAGTGGCGCCGAACACGCAGCGGCCGTCGGCGTCGAGGAGCTTCGGGTCGATGATCTGCGCGTTGGAGAGCTTGCCCTCGACCTCGCGGATGCGCCCTTCGATGAAGCCCTGACGTTCCTTCGCCGCGTCGTACTCGGCATTTTCCGACAGGTCGCCATGCGAACGCGCCTCGGCGATGGCGGCGATCACGTTGGGGCGATCGATGGTCTTCAGACGGTGCAGCTCCTGCCTCAGCTTCTCGGCACCGGCCACGGTAACGGGAACCTTGTTCATGCCTTGACCAGCTCCGCGTGGAGAGCCTGCAGCGAGTACGCCTCGAGGCCTGACAGGTGACGCATGCCCAGACAGGCGGCGCGGGCACCTTCGATGGTGGTGTAGACCGTGACCTTGGCAGCCAGCGCGCTGGTGCGGATCGAACGCGAATCCGCCACCGCCTGACGCTTTTCCTCGACGGTGTTGATGACGAGGCTGATCTCGTTGTTCTTGATCATGTCGACGATGTGCGGCCGACCTTCGTTCACCTTGTTGACCTCCGAAACCTTCAAGCCGGCGCCGGCGATCGCCGAGGCCGTGCCGCGGGTCGCGACGACGGTGAAGCCCAGGTCGATCAGTTCACGGGCCACCTCGATGGCCTTCGGGCGATCGGTATGCTTGACGCTGATGAACGCCTTGCCGGAAGTCGGCAAGCGCACGCCGGCGCCGAGCTGGCTCTTCACGAAGGCTTCGGCGAAGCTGCGGCCGACGCCCATCACTTCACCGGTGGACTTCATCTCGGGCCCGAGGATGGTATCGACACCCGGGAACTTGACGAAGGGGAAGACGGCTTCCTTCACCGAGTAATACGGCGGCACCACCTCGCCGACGACGCCCTGCTCGTCCAGACTGCGACCGGCCATGCAACGGGCGGCGATCTTGGCCAGCGGCAGGCTGCAGGCCTTCGAGACGAAGGGAACGGTACGCGACGCGCGGGGATTGACCTCGAGCACATAGACGACGGCGTCGTCGCCCTGGCCCTGGATCGCGAACTGGACGTTCATCAGGCCGCAGACGTTGAGGGCGCGGGCCATCGCTTCGGTCTGGCGGCGCAGTTCGTCCTGCAGTTTGGCCGACAGGGTGTAGGGCGGCAGCGAACAGGCGGAGTCGCCAGAGTGCACGCCGGCCTGCTCGATGTGTTCCATGATGCCGCCGATCATCACGCGCTCGCCGTCGGACAGCGCGTCGACGTCCACTTCGGTGGCGTCGTTCAGGAAGCGGTCGAGGAGCACCGGCGAATCGTTGGAAACCTTGACCGCCTCGCGCATGTAGCGCTCGAGATCCTTCTGTTCATGGACGATTTCCATCGCCCGCCCGCCCAGCACGTAGGACGGGCGCACGACCAGCGGGTAGCCGATCTCGGCGGCCAGACGCACGGCGTCTTCGGGGGTGCGGGCGGTGCGGTTGGGCGGCTGCTTGAGGCCCAGTTCGTGGAGCAGCTTCTGGAAACGCTCGCGGTCTTCGGCCGCATCGATCATGTCCGGGCTGGTGCCGATGATGGGCACGCCGTTGGCTTCGAGGTCACGGGCACGCTTGAGCGGGGTCTGGCCGCCGAACTGGACGATGACGCCGACGGGTTTCTCGACGGCGACGATCTCGAGGATGTCCTCGAGGGTCAGCGGCTCGAAATACAGGCGATCGGAGGTGTCGTAGTCGGTGGAGACGGTTTCCGGGTTGCAGTTGACCATGATGGTTTCGTAACCGTCTTCGCGCATGGCCATCGCGGCATGCACGCAGCAGTAGTCGAACTCGATGCCCTGGCCGATGCGGTTCGGACCGCCGCCGAGGACCATGATCTTCTTCTTGTCGTTCGGATTGGCCTCACATTCGTCCTCGTAGGACGAGTACAGATAGGCGGTGGACGTGGCGAACTCGGCGGCACAGGTGTCGACGCGCTTGAAGACCGGACGCACACCGACGCTGTGGCGGTGCAGGCGCACCGCGGTCTCGTCGGCGCCCAGCAGACGGGCGAGGCGACGGTCGGCGAAACCCTTGCGTTTCAGCTCGCGCAGCTCGGCGGCGGTGATGCCCTTCAAGGAGCGGCCGGCGAGGGATTTCTCGGTGAGGACGATGTCCTCGATCTGGACCAGGAACCAGGGGTCGATGCGGGTCAGCGCATGCACCTGCTCGAGGCTCATGCCTTCGCGGAAAGCCTGACCGACGTACCAGATGCGCTGGGCGCCCGGGTCGCCGAGCTCGCGCTCGAGGTCGTCGCGATCGGCTTCGATCTCGTCGAGGCCGTAGGCGCCGGTTTCGAGGCCGCGCAGGGCTTTCTGGAAGGATTCCTGGAAGGTGCGGCCCATCGCCATGACTTCGCCGACGGACTTCATCTGGGTGGTCAGACGGTCGTTGGCGAGCGGGAACTTTTCGAAGGCGAAACGGGGAATCTTGGTGACGACGTAGTCGATCGACGGCTCGAAGGACGCCGGCGTCGCGCCGCCGGTGATGTCGTTCTTCAGTTCGTCGAGGGTGAAACCCACCGCCAGCTTGGCCGCGACCTTGGCGATCGGGAAGCCGGTGGCCTTGGAGGCCAGCGCCGACGAGCGCGACACGCGCGGGTTCATCTCAATGACGATCATGCGGCCGTCCTTCGGATTGATCGCGAACTGGACGTTGGAGCCGCCGGTGTCGACGCCGATCTCGCGCAGCACCGCGATGGAGGCGTTGCGCAGGATCTGGTATTCCTTGTCGGTGAGCGTCTGGGCCGGCGCGACGGTGATCGAATCGCCGGTGTGGACGCCCATCGGATCGAGGTTCTCGATGGAGCACACGATGATGCAGTTGTCCGCCTTGTCGCGGACGACTTCCATCTCGTATTCCTTCCAGCCGATCAGGGATTCTTCGATCAGGAGTTCGTTGGTCGGGCTGGCCTCGAGGCCGCGCTTGCAGATCTCGACGAATTCCTCGGGGTTGTAAGCGATGCCGCCGCCGGTGCCGCCGAGCGTGAAGGACGGGCGGATGATCACCGGGAAACCGATCTCGGTCTGGACCTGATGGGCTTCGTCCATGCTGTGGGCGATGCCGGAGCGGGCCGAGCCGAGGCCGATCTTGGTCATCGCGTCCTTGAACTTCAGGCGGTCCTCGGCCTTGTCGATGGCCTCTTCCTTGGCACCGATCAGTTCGACGCCGTATTTGGCGAGCACGCCATGCTTGGCGAGATCGAGCGCGCAGTTGAGGGCGGTCTGGCCGCCCATCGTGGGCAGCACGGCGTCGGGGCGCTCCTTTTCGATGATGCGCTCGACGACCTGCCAGGTGATCGGCTCGATGTAGGTGACGTCGGCCGTTTCCGGGTCGGTCATGATCGTTGCCGGGTTGGAGTTCACCAGCACGACCTTGTAGCCTTCTTCGCGCAGGGCCTTGCAGGCCTGGGCGCCGGAGTAGTCGAATTCACAGGCCTGGCCGATGATGATCGGGCCGGCGCCGATGATGAGGATGGTCTTGATGTCTGTACGTTTGGGCATGGTTCTTCAGCGACTGGATTGCGGATGGCCGGAAAGGTCCGGCGCGGACTGGCGCGCCGGCATGGCGATCGGCTTCAGCCCCTCGCCTCCATCAGCGAAATGAATCGGTCGAACAGGTAAGCCACGTCGTGAGGACCGGGGCTGGCTTCCGGGTGACCCTGGAAGGAGAAGGCCGGCACGTCGGTACGCGCCATGCCTTGCAGGCTGCCATCGAACAGCGACACGTGGGTCACGCGGACGTTGGCCGGCAGCGTGGCCGCGTCAGCCGCAAAGCCGTGGTTCTGGCTGGTGATCAGCACCTGGCCGGAATCGAGATCCTTGACCGGGTGGTTGGCGCCGTGGTGGCCGAACTTCATCTTCATGGTCCGGGCGCCCGAGGCGAGCGCCAGCAGCTGGTGGCCGAGGCAGATGCCGAAGGTCGGGATGCCCTTCGCCAGCACCTCGCGGATCGCCGCGACGGCGTAGTCGCAAGGCTCCGGATCGCCCGGGCCGTTGGACAGGAAGACACCGTCCGGATTCAGCGCGAGCACCTCGGCGGCAGGCGTCTGCGCCGGCACGACGGTCAGCCGGCAGCCGCGGTCGGCCAGCATGCGCAGGATGTTGCGCTTGACGCCGTAGTCGTAGGCGACCACGTGGAAACGCGGATTCGCCGCGGCGGCGTAGCCCTGCTCGAGGCTCCATTCGCCTTCGGACCAGGGGTAGGACTCGGTGGCCGACACGACCTTGGCGAGATCCAGGCCCGCCAGGCCGGGGAAGGCGCGGGCCCGGGCCAGCGCGGCCTCGACATTGAGCTCGTCGGCCGTTGCCGCGGTGACGATGCAGCCGCTCTGCGCACCCTTCTCGCGCAGGATGCGGGTCAGCTTGCGGGTGTCGATGCCGGCGATGGCGACGATGTTTTCGGCTTTGAGATAGGCGTCGAGCGACTGCTCGCTGCGCCAGTTGGAGGCCAGCAGCGGCTGGTCGCGGATCACCAGGCCGGCGGCGAAGACCTTGACGGCCTCGCAGTCCTCCCGGTTGATGCCGGTGTTGCCGATGTGCGGATAGGTGAGCGTGACGATCTGGCTGCAGTAGCTCGGATCGGTGAGGATTTCCTGGTAGCCGGACATGGCGGTGTTGAACACCACCTCGCCGACGGTCGACCCCATCGCCCCTATGCCTTTACCGTAAAACACCGTCCCGTCGGCAAGAGCAAGAATGGCGGGCGGGAAAGCTGACACGGTGAACTCCTCGAAATCTTGTGATTGGGCGACAGACATGTATAGCCTCGCTACACATGAAAAACGGGATCAGCCGCTGTGGCTATCCCGCTGAGAAACTTTCTAATTATAGCCCGATACGGCCATGCCGGGCAAACGTCACCACACGGAATCTGACAGCACGCTGACACCTACGATGCTTTCCGCGCCCGCCGCAGCACGCCGGCCAGATTGCCGACTTCGCTCATCACGACGGGCAGTTCGCGCTTGACCGTCGGCGCATCGCCGGCCTTGGCGGCCGATTCGAGACGCTGGGTGGCGGCCACCAGCACGGCCGCGTTGAACACCCCCGCCGAACCCTTCAGCGAATGCGCAAGGTTGCGGATCGTCTCGAAATCGCCATCCCGGTGGGCCTGCTCGAGCATCTTGCGATTGCGATCGAGATCGTTGAAGAACAGGCCGATCAGCTGCTGCAGCGCGGCTTCGTCACCGTCGAGCAGCTCGCGGGTCGCCTCGAGATCGGCGATCGCGCCGTCGCCGGCCACGTCCAGGCATTCGGTCTGCGACAGGTCCGTGTCGTCGCCGTCGAGGCCGGCTTCGCCCATCGCCCGGTCGATGACCGCATGCAGCTCGGCCGGCTTGATCGGCTTGGCGATGTAGTCGTCCATACCCGCCGCGAGGCAGCGGTCGCGATCACCCTGCATCGCGTGGGCCGTCATCGCCACAATCGGGATCGAGTGCCACTGCCCACCCGCTGCCCAGCTGCGCCGGGCTTCGCGGCTGCGGATCGCCTGGGTCGCCTCCAGCCCGCCCATCACCGGCATCTGCACGTCCATCAGGATCAGGTCGAAGCGTTCCCGGTCGAACAGCTCCAGCGCCTCCTGGCCGTTGCCGGCCACGGTAATCCGATGCCCGACCTTCTCGAGCATCTTGACCGCCACCGTCTGATTGACGGGGTTGTCTTCGACCAGCAGGATTTTCAGATTGCGCCGCTCGCGGCCACCGACCGGCTCATAGGTCTGGGTCTGCGTCGCATCGAAGGTCAGCATGCGTTCCTCGTCCGCCGCCTCGTCGTGCAGGGTGACCGACAGCGCATCGAGCAGATCGGCCTGCGAGAAGGGTTTGATCAGGCTGGCGCCGATCTTCAGGTTTTCGCAGCGCACCGCGTCGCCACGCTGGGTGTTCGCATCGAGCATCATGATCACCCGATCCAGGCACGGCCAGCCCTTGAGCAGCTTTTCGGCCAACGCATAGCCGCCCGGCGCGGGCATCGCCGCATCCATCACCAGCCAGTCGAAGGGCGTGTTGGCCGCAAGCGCTGCGCCGAGCAGCTCCTCGATCGCCTCGCCGCTTGCCGCCTCCACCACTTCGAGCCCCACCGAGCGCAGCTGGCGGCCGACGCAGCTGCGCAATGCCGCATTGCGACCGGCGACCAGCACCCGGCGGCGACCGAAGCCGGTCGCCTCGACCGGCCCGGTCTGGCCGGCGTCGAGGCGCACCGTGAAACGGAAGGTGCTGCCGACGCCCGGCGCGCTGTCCAGCGTGATGGCGCCGCCCATCAGTTCGACGATGCGCCGGCTGATCGCCAGCCCGAGCCCCGTCCCGCCATACCGGCGGGTTGTCGATTCGTCAGCCTGCGAGAAGGCCCCGAAGACCAGATCCTGCTTGTCGGCAGGAATCCCGATACCCGAATCGCGGACCGCGAATTCGAGCGTCAGCACACCAGCCTCCTGCCCGCGGCACAGCACCGACAGCTCGACCTCGCCGTGCTCGGTGAACTTGATCGCGTTGCCAACCAGATTGGTCAGCACCTGGCGCAGCCGGGTCGGATCGCCGACCAGCACCGCCGGGACATCCGGGCTGACGTAGTAAAAGCACTCGAGACCTTTCTGGTAGGCCCGCAGCGCAAGGGATTTCATCATGTCGCCAAGCAGGCCGGCCAGCGAGAAGCCGACCCGTTCGAGGGTCAGATGACCCGCTTCGATCTTCGAGAAATCGAGGACGTCGTTGATGATGCGCAGCAGCGAGTCGGCGGAGCTCTTGACGGTTTGCAGGTATTCGCGCTGCTCGATGTCGAGCTGAGTGTCGAGCAGCAGTTCGGTCATGCCGATGATGCCGTTCATCGGGGTGCGGATTTCGTGGCTCATGTTGGCCAGGAAATCGCTCTTCGCCCGGTTGGCCGCCTCGGCCTGTTCCTTGGCGTGGAGCAGTTCCAGCTCGCTGGCCTTGGCCAGCGTGACGTCGCGGTAGGTGCCGACCATGCGCGTCCACCGGCCGTCGGGCCCGCGGTTCGAGGCCCGGCCGCGGATCAGCATCCAGCGCCAGTAGCCGGACTTGTGGGCGACACGGAACTGGGTTTCGAAATGATCGAACTCGCCGCGCAGATGGACGATCAGCTGGTGACGGGTGATCTCGATATCGTCGGAATGGATCAGCGGCAGCCAGTCCTGCAGACTGCCCGACTCGCCAGGCTCGGTGTAGCCGAGCAGAACCCGCCAGTTGTCGTCGAGTTCGATCTTGCCCCTGAGCAGATCCCAGTCCCACAGCCCGCCGTCGGTGTTCTGCATGGCCAGGTCGAGGCGCTCGCGGGATTCACAGACCTTTCGCTCGGCGCGGTCGCGCGCCGCAACCATGTCGTCCATCACCGCGACAAGCTGGCTGACCGACGCCCCCGAGGGATCGAAGGGCAAGTCCAGCGCACCGCCCGCCGCTTTCGCGGACAGGAAGGTGCGCAGGGCACGGCCGAGTTCGGCGTCGGACGCAGCGGGGTCGGACTCAGGACGGATCACGGAGGCAGTGGAACGGGAGTGCAGTCAGAAACCCGGCGTGCCGCAACGGCCGGCACGCCAACCGGAAACCCGTTTCATAACGGCACTCCGCCCCCCGTCTTGAGCCGGAGACGGCCGACTTACTTCAGCCCGAGCACGTCCTGCATGTCGAACAGGCCCGCCTTGCGGCCGGCGATGAAGCGCGCCGCGCGCAGGCTGCCCGACGCGTAGGGCATGCGGCTGCTGCTCTTGTGGGTGATCTCGATGCGCTCGCCGATGCCGGCGAAGAGCACCGTGTGATCGCCGACGATATCGCCGCCGCGGATCGTCGAAAAACCGATGGT
>WBZX01003367.1_pt1 | contig 10193 bp, 8 predicted proteins | sample 5204211 | NCBI WGS metagenome assembly WBZX01 (sample SAMN12344362, study PRJNA552823) | activated sludge metagenome | biome: Activated sludge suspended growth; feature: Nitrification reactor; material: Wastewater; isolation source: activated sludge from nitrification reactor of wastewater treatment...
CGATGGATGGCAGTGGGGGGCGGCGCGGAGACGCGGTGAGGGGGCGCGCGGGTGGATGGCGACGTCTTTCGCGCCCCCTGAAATTCTGCTGAGGTCTGCCCCGGAGTCGCTACATGTTGCGGGAGATGTCCTGGGCGGCGACGCGCCAGCGGGGGAGCTCGGAGACGTAGCCTGTGCGCTCCAGAAAGGCCATGTCGAGCGGGGCGCGCGAAGGGGGGCCGAAGGCCTCGTTGGAGACGTCGAGGAGGGCCTCGGAGGCGTGGACGGCCGCGAGGACGTCGTACGGGCCCTCGGTGACGGCGCTCGGCTCGTGGTGGTACGCGACGGCCTCGACGACGGTGAAGGGGAGGCCCCAGGCGCTGAGGAGGTAGCCGCCGACCTCCGCGTGGGTGATGCCGATCATGTCGCGCTCGACCTTGTGGGCAGGGATGCCCGCCTGTCTGGCGCGGCGCGCGGCGGCCGAGAACTGGGCCGGGACGCTGAGCGCCATCACCACCTTTCCGATGTCGTGGACGAGCGCGGCGGTGAGCGCTTCTTCGGCGCGCTTGGGATCGTGGAGGAGGCGGCGCGCGAGCTGGCCTGTTCCGACGGAGTGGGCCTGGAACTCTTCGAGCGAGAAGCCCGGCGTGCGGCGGCCCTCCATCGTCGCGAAGACGTGGGTCGTGAGCGCGAGGCCCTTGAGGAGCGCCGTGCCGAGGTAGCTGACGGCGTGCGGGATCGAGGAGATTCGCTGGGAAATGCCGAAGTAGGCGGAGTTGACGAGCTGGAGGACCTTGGCGCTCATCGCGGGGTCGTTCTGGACGATGCGCGCGATGTCGGAGAGGTTGGAGTCGGGGCGAGCCGCTGTGTTGGCGAGGGCCCAGTAGGTGCGCGGGGCGGAGGGGAGGCGATCGAGCTTGTTCACGACCCTGCGCACGGCGTCGCTGTGGAGCACGCGGCGCACGCTGAGCGGCGGGGGGCGCTCGGACTCGGAGGTCTCGTCGACGTGGTCGATCGGGACGTAAAGCACCTCGGCGGTGGTCATGGGGTCGCCCTCGGTCCTGGGGTCTCAAGTCGCGGGCGTGGTGGTGGCCACGCGCCTGTCGGCTTCGTGAAAGGTCTGGATCGCTCGCTGGAAGGCCTCGAACATGCGCGTCGCAGAGAGCATCTCGGTCATCGCGGTGACGGGGGACGCGTTCGACTCCTCGAGGGCACCGACGGTGAGGCGCGCGGCGATGGGGGTCGCGGCGCCGGAGTCGGTCGTCGCGGCGAGGAGCGTGGACCCTTCGTGGACCATCCACGCGGGCTCGGCGAACGTGACGAGCTTGAGGCGGCCGGCCGGGCCCGCGGCGGTGCGGACCTCGCCGTCTTCGGTGATCGCGGGGGCGCTGCCGGGAGGCACCTTGAGGGGGTCGCCGCTCTCGGAGAGGACCACGCGGCCGTCCTTGGTGGTGAGCGTGCCGTCGGGGCGGACCTGGAGCGAGCCGGCGCGGGTGTAGCGCTCTCCGGCGTCGGTCTGGATCGCGAGAAAGGCCTTGTCGGGGAGCGCGAAGTCGAGATCACGGCCCGTGCTCTGGATGGCGCCGGCCTCGGAGGAGGTGGCCGTCGCCTGCACCGCGGCGTAGCGCAGAGTGCCCATCTTGCCCGCCTGCTGGAGCACCTCGCGGAAGATGGGAGTCTCGGTGCGGTAGCCGTTGGTGGAGGCGTTCGCGAGGTTCGTGGCCGTCGCGTCGAGGGCCGTCTGCTGGGCGAGGGCCCCGCTGAGCGCGCAGTAGATCCCGTCACTCATGGGGGCTATTCCTTCCCGATCGCGGCGCGGATGTGGTGCATCGCCTCGGCGGTGAGCTGCGAGACGCGGGACTCGCTGACGCCGAGGACGGCGCCGATCTCGCGGAGGGTGCAGCCCTCCTGGTAGTAGAGCGCCAGCACCTGCTGGAGGCGCTCGGGCATCGCGCGGATGGCGTCTGCGACCGCGTCCGTGAGCATCTTGCGACCTGCCTGTTCGTCGGGCCACGTCTCGGGGCCGTCCTGCGATCCGAGCTCCTCGACGTCGACGACCTCGAGGCGCGTCATCCCGTTCATGGCGAGCTGGGCGAGCACGTCGCGGTACTCTTGCAACGACAGCTCCATCGCCTCGGCGACCTCGTGCTCCTCGGGCGCGCGGCCGAGGGCCTTGGTGGCGCGGGCGATCGCGCGGGTCACGCGGCGCGAGGTGTTGCGGATGAGGCGCGCGTTGGGGTCGGAGCCGCGCAGGTAGTCGAGCATGGCGCCCTTGATGCGGTAGGTCGCGTAGGCCTCGAACTCCTCGGGGGGCATGCCTTCGGACGTGCGCGCGAAGGCCTCGACGAGGCCGACCCAGCCCCATCCGACGAGGTCGTTGACGCTGATGTGCCTCGGTACCTTGCGGGCGATGCGCATGGCGATGCGCCGCACGAGCGGCAGGAAGCGGTCGTAGTCCGCGCGCGTGAGGACGCGCTGGGCGGGGGCTTGCTGGGCCAGAGACATCATGCGGCGCTCCCTCGGCGGCCGAAGGCCGTGCGCTGCGCGGGGGCCAGGTGGTCGAGGATCGCGCCGCTCGTCGCGGGGGCGATGTCCTCGGGGACACGCTGGCCGAAGCACAGAGTGGTGACAGGCAGGTTGGTGGCGACCGTGCCGTGGACGAGGGACGCCGGAGAGCGAGTCTCGTCGAGCTTGGTGATCGCGAGGGCGGTGGGGCCGCACGGCGCGAAGGCGCGGCAGAAGGCCTCGGCGTCGCGGGCGCGGAGGTTCGCGGGCAGGCACAGCAGGACGTGGCGCGCGCGGCCGGCGAACATCTCGGCGCGGCCCGCGCGCGGCCGGCCGGTGCCGAGCGCCGCGACGATGGAGCCGCCGCGTCCGGGGGGGCGGCCGGCGGTGTCGACGAGGACGAGATCGGTCTTCGCGTTCGCGATGACGCGCGCGAGATCGCGGGGGGTCGCGGCGATCTCGAACTTCGCGTCGAGGAGCGTGGCGTAGCGCTTGAGCTGCTCGACGGCGCCGACGCGCATCGCGTCGGAGGCGACGAGCGTCACGGTGCGCTGGCCGTCGATGATCGCGCGGGCCGCGATCTTCGCGAGGGTGGTCGTCTTGCCGACGCCGGTGGGGCCGATGCAGGCGATGACCGCGGGGCCCTCGTCCGCGAGCGGCCAGGGGGCGACGCGCACGAACGTGGAGAGCGCCTCGCGGAAGCGCTCGGCGAGGGTGGAGCCGTCCGGCGGCATCGCGCGGAGGGCGGCGGCGATCGCGCTGGCCGCTCGGCCTTCGATCCCCGCGGCGCGGAGCATGCGGCCGGAGGCGCCGCCGAGGTCGCTGTCGTTCATCGCCTCGAGGGCGGCGCGGAGCGCCGCGATCTCGGACTCCATCGCGGTGGAGGCGCCCTCCTGCGCGAACGCGTGCTCGGCGCGGAGCTCGGCGCGGAGGGCGGAGCGGAGCGCGGCGAGGTCGCTGTTCGAGGGCGCGGGCGCGGGCTCCTGGTAGGCCGCGAGCGTGAAGGAGCGGCGCGACGGAGAGGCCGGCGCGGGCGCGGGCGCGGGCGGGAGCGCGGGGAGCTCGGGCTCCGGCGGCGTCGCGGAGACCTCGAAGTCGCGGGCGCCGAGCCAGCCCATCAGGCCTGTCCGGGGGACCGCGCGCGTGGTGTGCAGCACGGCTCCTTGACCCAGCGCCGCCTCGGCTGCGCGGCGCGCCTCGGTGAGAGTGGATCCTCGGAAGATCTGGGGGGTCATGACGTAGCTCCTTGCTTGGAGAGGGCCGGGACGGCGCCCATTCCGAGGGTCTCGACCACGCGGAGGGGCGTCGAAGGATCGATCTCGCGGAACGAGAAGACGGAGAGGCTCGGGAGGCGGCGCTCGAAGATCGCGCGGGCGTAGCGGCGGAGATCCGGCGCCGTGAGCACGGCGGGCGGGGCGCCGAGCGCGCCGAACTTCCCGATGGCGCGCTCCGCGGCGGTGGTGACGCTCCGGAGGAGCTCGGGATCGAGGGCGCCGCCGGTGCCGGCAGCGATCTCGCGGAGCGAGCGGCGGAGCGTCTCTTCGAGGCGCGGATCCAGCGTCAACGCGGCGACGGTCCCGTCGGGTCCCTTGACGCGTGCGGTGATGTGCGCGGAGAGCCGCTCGCGCACGAGCTCGGTGAGCTGCTCGGGGTCCTTGGTCTGCGTGGTCAGCTCGCCGAGGGCTTCCATGATCGTCCGCAGATCGCGGATCGAGACGCGCTCTCGGAGAAGGTTCTTGAAGACTCGCAGCACGTCTCCCAGACCAAGCAAGCTCGGGACCACGTCATCGACGACCTTGGGGGCCGAGCGCGCGAGCACGTCGAGGAGGTGCTGCGCCTCCTGGCGACCGAGGAGCTTGTAGGCGTGCGCGCGGACGAGCTCGCCGAGGTGGGTCGCGATCACGACGGCGTGGTCGACGACGGTGTAGCCCAGGGCCTCGGCCATCTCGCGGTCGCGCGGGTAGATCCAGATCGCGGGCATCCCGAAGCTCGGATCCGTCGTCGGCTCGCCTTCGAGGGCCGGCGCGCTGCCGTTGGGATCGATCGCGAGGAGCCGGCCGGGGCTGCACTGGCCGCGGCCGATCTCGTTGCCGAGGAGCAGCACGCGGTACGCCCCCGGCGCGAGCGAGAGGTTGTCCGTCACGTTGACGGGCGGCACGACGAAGCCCGACTCCTGCGCGATCTCGCGGCGGAGCAGGCTCACGCGGTGGATGAGCGTGCCGCCCGCGGAGGCGTCCACGAGGCCCACGAGCTCGAAGCCGAGCTCCAGGGTGAGCACGTCGAGGGCGAGGGCGGCGTCGATGTCGACGGAGGATCCCGGGGTGATCGCCTCGCTCTTGACCTTCTCCGTGGCGGCGTTGCGCTCGGCGTCGCCGTCCTTGGGGAGCTTCCGCGCGAGCGCCGCGAGGCCGCCTGCGAGGAGCAGGCACGTGATGGTGGGCATGCCCGGGATGAGGCCGAGGACGCCGATGATCGCGGCGGTGATGAAGACGCTGCGGCGCTTCGCGAAGAGCTGGGAGGCGAAGGCGCGGCCGAGCTGCTCGCCCGTGGCGCTCCGCGTGACGACGATGCCGGACGCCGAGGAGACGAGGAGGGCCGGGATCTGCGAGACGAGCGCGTCGCCGACGGAGAGCACCGAGAAGGTCTCCGCGGCCTTGGCGATGTCGAGCCCCGCGGCGATGCCGAGGACGAGGCCGCCGATGAGGTTGATCGCCGTGATCAGGAGGCCGGCGATGGCGTCGCCGTGGACGAACTTGCTGGCGCCGTCCATCGCGCCGTAGAAGTCGGCCTCGCGCTCGAGGTTGCGGCGGCGGGCGCGCGCCTGGTCGGCGGTGATGGAGCCGGACGCGAGGTCCGCGTCGATCGCCATCTGTTTGCCGGGCATCGCGTCGAGGGTGAACCGGGCGGCGACCTCGGCGACGCGGCCCGCGCCCTTGGTGATGACGACGAAGTTGATGACGACGAGGATCAGGAAGACGACGAGGCCGACGACGACGTTGCCGCCGACGACGAACCGCCCGAACGCCTCGACCATCTCGCCGGCCGCGCCGTGCCCCTCCGCGCCGTGGAGGAGGATCAGGCGGGTGGTGGCGACGTTGAGCGAGAGGCGGAGCAGCGTCGCGATGAGGACGAACGCGGGGAAGGAGCTGAACTCCAGCGCTTCTTCGATGAAGAGGGCCGTCAGGAAGACGCCGATCGCGAGCGCGATGGAGAGGCCGAGCAGCGCGTCCAGCACGGGCGCGGGCAGCGGCATGATCATCATCAGGATGATCCCGATGATGCCGAGCGGCGCGATGAGGTCGCTCGATCGCTCCGGCTTGTGTGCGGAAGGCTCGGCGGTGGCGGCGCTCACGTGCGGCTCCCACGCACGCCTCGTGCCGCAGGGATCGGCGCCGAAACGAGCCTCGTACGAGCGTCAACGCGTTGACGCTGCGCCGGCCCGGTGTCGCTCCCGGGGGGCCGGCCGCGAGGCCGGGGGCGAACGTGCGGCGTCGCTTCCGGGGAGCCGGCCGCGAGGCCGGGGGCGACGTCCCGCTTCGCCGCGGGGAGCCGGCGGGGGAGAGCCGGGGCGCCTCCCGCGCCGCTCGCCGCGGCCCATCGCCGGGTCACGGCGACGGGGGCGTGGCGATCGCGCGCCGCGAGGGAGTTACTCTAAGTGTATTCTATGCAGCCGTGCCCGGTGGGTGCCTCTCTTGGCGAGGGCGTGGGACAGGCTTGGTGGGAGATCGGGTGTCGCGGAGAACCGCTCAGCCGTCTTCGGGCTGTGGCTGGGGCCCCGGAATGATGTCGGCGATATCGGGATCGATCACCGCGCCGGACGCATCGGTCTTGGGCCGCTGGTCCGTCTGGGGGCCGCGCTGCTGGCGTTTTGCCGCTTTCTCGCGCTGCCGGTCCTGGCGAGTTCGTTCCTTCTGGCGTTTGCTGAAGCTCGAGCTGGACATAACACCTCACGGGAAGAGGTGCGGGACGGAAGTGGTCTCGCGAGCCGGCAGCGTACCTTGCTGGCTTCGTGGCCGCTTTCTCGCGCTCACGTACGTGGAGTACGCTCTGTGCGCTTCTGCGATCGACCTCGCCATCGCGGCTGTTCGCGACGGGTCATGAGGCCACTTCGACCGTCCACCGCACGATGACCATCCGCGGCGGAAAGCGCCCTGCCGTTAGGGCCGGGCGCCCGCCGCGGAGATTCTCACCAGCGCTTGCCGCCGCCTTCGCGACGACGCCCGCCGGCGCCGCCACCACCACCGCCGCCGCCGAAGCCGCCGCCACCACCGCCGCCGCCGAAGCCGCCGCCACCGCCGCGGTTCTGACGCTCTTCCGCCTCGTTGACGCGGAGGTTACGGCCGTCGATCATCGCGCCGTTCATCTCGGCGATGGCCTTCGCGGCCTCGGCCGCCGAGCCCATCGTCACGAACGCGAAGCCGCGCGATTGCCCGGTCTCGCGATCGGTCACCGCGTGGACATCGGTCACTTCGCCCATCGCCTCGAAGGCGCTGCGGATCGTGTCTGCGCTTGTCTGGAAGGACAAGTTGCCAACGTAAAGTCTGTTACCCATGTGCTTCTCTCGTCTCGTTTCGGCGCCGTACCTGTAGACCAACCATCCAATACGCCGCCGGGATCAGAGGGAAGTCCGCGAAAAATCCGCAAGCCCCACCCGGCATGTGTCGCCTGGGAACGCCCGTTTTGGGGACGCGCCCTGTTTTTGCGATACCTTCCAGGCGAAGCGAGGCGAGCCTAGCCCATGACCCGGACCAAAGATAGGGCTCGGGTGCTTTTTTCTTTTTTTGATCCGCGCGGGGGTCTCTCCGAGGCGCGATTTCTCGCAGAGATCTCGGTCGAACAGACGATGTCCGGATCCTGTCACGGGGCGTGGAGCGGGCGGACGGGGGCGCGCCTCCGGACCGCCTTGAGGATCTCGAACCAGGCGATGCCGAGCACGCCGGCGCCCGCGCTGAGGCCGATGTCGTCGGCGTGGAGCGGCGCGAACCGGAACAGCTCGCGGAGGAGAGGCACGTAGAGAATGAGGGCCAGGAAGACGACGCCGGAGCCGACCACCCACCACAGGGCCTTGTTCGGGATCCGGAGCGTCTCCACGATGGACAGCCGCCAGGACCGATTGACGAAGATCAACGCGAGACTGGCCACCACGAGCGTGACGAAGGTGACGGAGCGCGCCTCGAGCTCGCCTTTTCCACGGGCGAGCGTGATCAGGAGCACGGCGAGGAGGATGACGAGCACGCTCGCGCCCTGGAGGAGACTGAGCCCCACGAGGCGACCGCCGAAGAGAGGCGCCTTCGGGTCCCGCGGCGGTCGGCCCATCGCGTTCGCGTCCTCCGGCTCGGCCTCGAAGACCACCGAACAGGCCGGCTCGATGAGCAGGTGCAGGAACGCCACGTGGACCGGCATGAGCACCAGCGGCAGGTCCACGAGGACGGGCACGACGGTCATCCCCGCGATCGGCACGTGGATGGCCAGCACGAAGGCCATGGCGTTCTTGAGGTTGTCGAAGACGCGCCGCCCCAGCCGGATGGCCTGCACGATGGTGGAGAAGTCGTCGTCGAGGATCACGAGGCCGGACGACTCCCGCGCGACGTCGGTGCCCCGCCCGCCCATCGCGATGCCGATGTCGGCCGCCTTCAAGGCCGGCGCGTCGTTCACGCCGTCGCCCGTCATCGCGACGACCTCGCCGAGCGCCTGGAGGGCCTGCACGAGGCGGAGCTTCTGCTCCGGGACGACGCGGGCGAAGACGTTGACCGCCCGGAGCCGCGCGGGCAGATCGGCGTCGGAGAGCGCGTCGAGCTCCGCGCCCGTGACGACGTCGTCCGGCGCGCGCAGGCCGATCTCCCGGGCGATGCTGGAGGCCGTCCGGGGGTGATCTCCCGTGATCATCACAACTCGTATTCCGGCGGCGTAGCACTCCGCGATGGCCCGCGGGACGGTCGGGCGGATCGGATCGGCGAGGCCCACGAGGCCGACGAGCTGGAAGGGGAAGTCGTGCTGCTCTTCCGGGAGCGCGCCGACGGGGATCGCGCACCTCGCGACGCCCAGGACGCGCAGGCCCTCGCTCGCCATGGTCTCGGCGCGGGCGCGGATCGCCTGCTCCTCGGCGGGCGGGAGGTGGCAGAGGTCGGCGATGGCCTCGTACGCGCCCTTGGCCGCGATGACGTGCTCGGCGCCGTCCGGGGACGCCCACACGTGGGAGAGGGCCAGGAGCTTGTCGGACAGCGGATATTGCTTCACCAGCGCCCAGCTCGGGTGGAGGTGCTCGGTCCCGGAGAGGCGGCGCTCGCCGAGGGCGTTGAAGGCCTTTTCCATGGGGTCGAAGGGATCGCGCTGGCTCGCGAGGACCGAGTACTCGACGATCTCGTGGAACCGCTCCGGGAGCGGCCCGGCCTGCTCGGGCGTGATCTCCAGGAACTGGCCGTCTGCGAACAGCTTGCGCACGGACATTCGGTTCTGGGTGAGCGTGCCTGTCTTGTCGACGCAGAGGACGGTGGCGGAGCCGAGCGTCTCGAGGATGGGCATGCGCCTGGCGAGGGCGCCTTTTCGAGAGATGCGCCACGCCCCGAGGGCGAGGAAGACGGTGAGCACCGCGGGCAGCTCGTTGGGCAGGATCGCCATCGCCAGCGTGAGGCCGGCGAGGAGGCCGTTGAGCCAGTCCTGACGCAGGAGGCCGTGGGCGACGACGACGAGCACGCAGAGGGCGATCGCGACGACGGCGAGGCGGCGCACGAGGCGCGACGTCTCGCGCTGGAGGGCGCTCGGCTCGGGCTTCACCGTGAGGAGCGCCTTTCCGATTCGGCCCATCTCCGTGCGCGGCCCGGTGCAGAGCACCTCCGCGATGGCCTGACCGTGCGTGACGAGCGTGCCGGCGAAGACGAAGGGGAGATCCTCGCCGCCGGGCCGGACGATGGGCGCGTGGCCGTCCCAGGCTGTCTTGCGCACGGGGAGCGACTCCCCTGTCAACAAGGACTCGTCCGTCGAGAGGTGGGTGCACGAGAGCAGCGCCGCGTCGGCGGGGACCCTGTCGCCCTCCGAGATCACAAGGAGATCGCCGCGGACGACGTCGCGGCCGGCGATGCGCGTCCGCTTGCCGTCGCGGACGACGAGCGCGCGGGGGCTGGACAGGTCACGCAGGGCTTCGAGCGCGCGCTCGGTCTTCTGCTCCTGGTAGAGGGTGATGGCCGTGACGAGGACCACGAAGCCGAGCAGGATGACTGCCTCCTGGCGATCGCCCAGCACGAAGTAGATGGCCCCGCACGCGAGGAGGAGCAGGAACATCGGCTCCTTCAGCACGTCGAGCAGGATGTGGCCGGCGGTCCGGCCGCGGCTCGACGGGAGCTCGTTGGTCCCTTCGGAGCGCAGCCGCTCCGCTGCCTGTGCTTCGCTGAGGCCTTGTAGCGATTCCGCGGGGGCGCTCGTCGTCATCCGTCTCTCCGGCTGTCCGCGCGCGATCCCCTGTCGGTGGATCGAGAGGCGCGGAGGGCGCGGGACGAGGGCCGACGGAACCGGGGAAAGGGGCTTCGCCAGGATGGAGCCTGCGACTCTCCATGTCCACCGGCCCGTGATTGTTTCGCAATTGGCCGGCCGCAGGCGGGGGCGTCGCGCCTTCGAGGGGTGGGCTCAGCCCGGGCCGGGGAGCGGGCGGGGGTGGGCGCCGAGGACGCGGGCGCGCAGGCGGGCGGAGAGGAGGCGGCCGAGGACGCGCGCGT
>WBZX01003368.1_pt1 | contig 10192 bp, 10 predicted proteins | sample 5204211 | NCBI WGS metagenome assembly WBZX01 (sample SAMN12344362, study PRJNA552823) | activated sludge metagenome | biome: Activated sludge suspended growth; feature: Nitrification reactor; material: Wastewater; isolation source: activated sludge from nitrification reactor of wastewater...
ATACTTGCCATTGGAAAGGTAACAACTCCTGCTCACCTCTGTAAAAAGCTGGTTGAGTCCCGGCCAGATGTAATCAGCAAACTGAACCTCTACAATGGGTTTCAGACCAACGGCCGACATACCCACGGTACTGCCCACAATAAAGGCTTCCTGTATCGGTGTATTGAAGACCCTGTGATCGCCAAATTTATCGCCCAGGGTGGAGGCTTCTCTGAAAACCCCTCCCAGTCTTTTACCTACATCCTGACCATATAACAATACTCTTTCATCAGCTGCCATCATTTGCTGGATGGCAAATAAAGCTGCATCGACCATAACTTTTTCTTCTCCATTTTCAGGGTGTCTGGTACCCTGCTCAGCTGTGACAGGGGTGGGAGCAAAATCATGCAAAAACAAATCTTCCGGTCTGGGGTCTTCTGCCTTTATGGCTTTTTCATAAGCCACTGATACCTCACCGGCACAGCTGTCATCCCACTGCTGAATTTCACGATCTGAGAAACCCGATTTTTGTAATAACTGGATGAGTTTCGGGTAGGGATCCCTGCTTTCGTGATCCGCCAAATCATCCCTGTACCAGTCTTTTCGCACACCGGAAGTATGGTGGTTGAGCAAAGGCACACTGGCATGGACAAGGAAAGGTCTTCTTTCTGTTCTGCATTTTGTCACTACCTCAGCCATGGCAGCATAGCAGGTCTCAAAATTGGTACCGTCAATGGATATCGCCTCAATGCCCGGGAAGCCTTGCGCATATTGCCATGCATTCATGGCGCGGGTTTCGGCAGCTGTGGCAGAGATGTCCCAGCCGTTGTCCTGTACCAGATATATGATAGGCAATTGTTTCAATGTAGCCATCTGAAATGCCTCTGCTACTTCTCCTTCTGTTACAGATGCGTCACCCAGTGAGCACACCACTACACTTTGTTTTTCATCATCGCTTGCCAAACCGATGGCTGCTTTGGTCATCAAACCAAGAGCAATACCGGTAGTCGGAATGGCTTGCATACCGGTAGCAGAAGATTGGTGAATGATTTTGGGTTTATCAACGTCTTTTAGGCTAGGGTGACAATAGTATGACCTTCCTCCGGAAAAAATATCATCTCTTTTGGCCATGAGTTGCAGCATGAGCTGGTATGGACTCACACCCATACTCAGCAACAATGCATCGTCTCTGTAGTAAGGAGATATAAAGTCGTGAGGTGTAAGCTGCAAGCCGGTGGCAATCTGAATGGCTTCGTGTCCTCTCGAAGTGGCGTGAACGTATTTGGATACAGTTTTGAAATTTGCTTCATACTGCAAGGTAAGTTGGCGGGCGGTTGCCATCAAATGGAATGCACGCATGAGAACTTCCTTATTAAGCTGTGACATGGGGCTTAAGTCTTGATTTGCTGGTGCAAAGGTAGGCAATATTTGATCCAATAGACAAGGCTTTGTATGTACTTTCATCCGCATTGGATTCGGACTTACATTAAAAAATAGTTTATGTTTGCGGAATAATAAAATTGACAATGAAATCGACTTATTTTAACAGAGAAGACCTCCAAAAATTTGGAAACATTACTGAATTTCAGGAGGAAATGGGAAAAAAATTCTTTGCCTGGTATGGAGAAGTTTTCGCCGAAGGTGCCTTGACGGTCAGGGAAAAAAGCCTCATTGCGCTGGCTGTGGCACATACCGTACAATGTCCTTATTGTATTGATGCCTATACTTCATCCTGTATGTCAAACGGAGCCGATGAGGAACAAATGATGGAAGCAGTCCATGTGGCAGCCGCCATCAAAGGAGGAGCTACCCTGGCCAACAGCGTAATGATGATGAACTACGTGAAAGAAAAAATGATGTAATGTCTATTCACCAGAAAAGCAAGTCACTACAGTCATCACACAACCAATTAGCCGATCCGGCTATTCAACTCGAAGTGTTGGGCCAGCCCGTGGTATCGGGCATCCAGTCCTTTGCCCAAAGGCTGGATAAGCCCCTTTTACCGGTGAGTCCCACTATTTTGCAAATGAATATCGGCAAACTCTGTAACCAATCCTGTGCGCATTGTCATGTGGATGCCGGACCCGACCGGAAAACAGAACAAATGGATCGGGAAACGATGCAAGCTTGTCTGGATTTTGCCATAAAGCACCAAATCAAAACCATCGATATTACGGGTGGGGCACCGGAAATGAATGAACATTTTCGATGGCTGGTAACCACTGCCGTACAGCATCGCATCAAAGTAATGCACCGGTGCAATCTCACTATTTTGGTTTCACACGAACGATTCAGGGATTTGCCTGCCTTTTTTGGTGAAAATCAGGTACAGGTTATTTCCTCACTGCCTTATTTTTCTAAAACAAGGACCGACCATCAAAGAGGAGATGGCGTCTTTGAAGATTCCATCGCTGCACTTAAACTGCTCAATGCAGAAGGTTATGGCAAAGGAGACCCGAACAAAACCCTGGATCTCGTTTACAATCCCTCCGGTGCATTTCTGCCGGGTAGTCAGGAGTCGCTTGAAACAGAGTTCAAAAGGCAACTCAAAAGGCGTTACGACATTGATTTTGATCATTTGTTTGTGATTACCAATTTGCCGATTTCCCGATTTTTGGACTACCTTATCACAAGCGGTAATTATCTTTCTTATATGGAAGAATTGGGACGGGCCTTTAATCCTGCAACCCTGGATGGGCTAATGTGTCGCTACACCCTTAGTGTAGGTTGGACAGGCAGGGTATACGATTGTGATTTTAACCAAATGCTGGAATTGCCGGTAGACATTCCTCGGCCCTATATCAAAAATTTGGATTTTGAGGCCTTGATGCAAAGACATATAGTGGTAAATCAACATTGTTATGGGTGCACTGCCGGAGCAGGAAGTAGCTGTGGTGGAGAAATAACGTAAAATATTAAGTATTAATATTAAAAAAGTGTAAAATATTATTTGGATATTAGAAATATTCCCTAATTTCAGAAATTATTTATACGAAAGTTTTATATTCGCTTGTCAATCATCATAATAACCCCAAAATGAAGCGAAATCACATCATTCATCTGGATGATACCGACAAAAAAATTTTGTCGATATTGTTGCAGGATGGAAAAAGGCCTTATGCTGAAATTGGGAAGGAGCTTTTCCTATCCGCAGGTACCGTTCATGTAAGGATAAAAAAGATGATTGATGCCGGCGTAATCACCGGAAGTCACATCGAAGTGGATTATAAATCATTGGGTTACGACATCACCGCTTTTTTGGGTATCTATCTTGAAAAATCTAGCTTGTATAGCCAGGTTATTGAAGAATTGAGGGCCATTACAGAGGTTGTCAGTGCGCACTATACAACCGGCAACTACGGTATTTTTGCCAAGATCATTGTGCGTGATACCGACCACTTACGCGATGTGCTTTCTAATAAGATACAGAAAATCAAGGGAATACAAAGAACTGAGACCTTTATATCGCTCGAAGAAAGCATTGAAAGACCTTTAAATGTGGATCATTAAACGCTTTTTCTTCCGTTTTGGGATAAAAAGTCGGCCACAATGAAAACAATCACTTATTTTTGTTACTTCCCTTTGCAAATAGACGTTCAGTCTTAAATTTGCTTTACCATTAAACAGAATTTACCATGAAATTTTTAAAAGCCTTTAGCCTGGTTGCATGTTTGTTCTTTGTCTCACAGGGATTTGCCCAGACAAGTACATCTCAGTATACCAGTGCCTATGTTACCAACAGCATTAGCAACATCAAAAGCCTGTTGGTAAAAGCAGGATGCAAAGATGCCTTGAGCGATAGTCAGATTCTGAAACTCCAAAAAGTTTTCGCAGCGAAGGAGCCCAAATGGAATAAGGTTACCGCTTCCGGCATGGACAAAGGTGATATGGCAGTTGAGATGGCCAAACTCGATGCAGAATACCAGGATCAGATAGAAAAGATTCTTTCTTCTGAGCAAAAGCAGGCTTTCCGCAAAATGACCAGTTCCAAAATTAAAATGTGATGATTTTCCCTTGATTAAAGGGAAGCCACTGTCGAAAAAATGATTCGATCCAAGATTACAAGGATTGAGGTTTATCCCACCCAAATCCAGCTTCATGAGCCCTTTGTGATATCCAAGGGAGCACTGACGCACGCGCGAAACACGGTAGTACGTATTTACAATGACCAGGGCTTGTATGGCACAGGCGAATGTTGTCCGTACAGATCCATCCACGGGGAGACCCAGGCAGGTACAGTGGCCTTTGCCAAAGATCTGGCTGCGGTCCTCATTGGCCAGGACCCGGCAGATATCAGTCGGCATGTGCAAACCATGAACCGCATGATTGTGGGCAATGCCTCTGTAAAGGGCGCCTTCGATATGGCTTTGTACGACCTCAATGCCAAGATGCTTGAGATGCCCCTCTACCGTTTCCTTCACGGCAACAGAGAAAAGACCATTGTCACAGACAATACTGTGAGTTTGCTGGACAAAGACAAAATGGTTGAAAAAGCCTTAAAATTTAAGGAGCAGGGTTTTCAAATCCTGAAAATAAAATTGGGACAACGGCCCTCTACCCTCGATGTAGAAAGGATGGAAGCCATTCGCGCTGCAGTGGGTGATGAGATTACCTTACGCATCGACGCCAACCAGGGTTGGAATTACCTGGAAGCCAGGAAGGCCCTTCAGGCTATGGATGGACTCAATATCGAACATTGTGAAGAACCCATCCATGCCGACAACCTAACGGATCAGGTGCGGATCAATGCAGAGAGTCCTATACCAATCATGGCAGACGAATCTGTCTTTAACCACAATGATGCATTCAGAATTGTGTCTTCCCATGCCGCGGATTTGATCAATATCAAGTTGGGAAAATCGGGCGGAATTCACAATGCCATGAAAATTGCAGCCATCGCCGAAGCTGCCGATATGTATTGTCAGGTAGGATCATTTTCAGAATCCCGTTTGGGCATAACAGCCCTGGTGCATTTTGACATGGCCTGGTCCAATATCTTATACCACGATCTCGATTCCCCGATCATGCTTTCGGAAGATCCTGTTATCGGGGGCATGCAGTACAGCAAAAACTGGGAAGTGACGGTTGATGACACACCCGGGCATGGTGCTGATTTTGACCCCGCCTTTCTTAAAAAATTCGAATGCATCAGCATTGGTGTCTGATGCTATCACCTTAATATATTAATTTATGAGATCCTTACTATTGTTACTTCTATTGGTAATTGGTTGTGCGCTTTCGGCTCAAAAACCATCGCGGACACGATCCAACATGGACAAAGCAGCCATTGAAAAACAGCAAAAAGAAGAGCTGTTTAAAACCCTGATCAAGGACATGATGGCAGCTTACAACGAAGGAAGGTATTTGCAAGTGGCTCAATACTATCATGACGATGCCATTGTTTCAGGGGGCACTACTTTTGTGGAAGGAAGAGATGCACTTGACAATTATTGGGAAGATTTTTTCAGCATAGGCGGCAAATGGGAATTGAAAATTGATTGGGAACGACACTATGAAAACTATGTCGTGCAACGCGGTACCTCTGTGATCCAGCAACGCAATGGAGAAAAAAGTGAGGTTCAGTTTTTCTTACACTGGACCCGGAAAGAAGGTGAGTGGAAAATCGCTCAGGACATTTACTGGTAAATAATCAGGGTTTGCCCAGGCTTGGTTTTTGGGTAAATTCGATATCCGTGAGACTTTGAAGGAAGGCGAGTAAATCTTCTTTTTCACCTTCTGACAATGTAAAGGGTTTCAAGGATGGGTGTTTATTGACGTGGTCAAATCCGCCCGAAGAATAATGATCAATCACAGCTTCCAGATCAGGAAGGCTGCCATCGAACATATAAGGAGCAGTCAAAGCAACATTCAACAGAGAAGGAATTTTAAAAACGGCCTCATCTTCGGTCTTGCCCGTCAATCTCATTTTACCGGGGTCTGAATAGGTCAGGTACAGGCCATTGTTGGCATAACCCTGATTGGTGAGCAACCAGCCTTCATGGCAGGAGCCGCATTTGGCTTTTTCTCCAAAAAACAAAGCCATTCCCCTTTTGGCAGAGTTCGACATAGCCTCATTTTTATTTTGAAATAAATATTGATGGTAGGGAGAATTTCCCGATAACAAAGTACGCTCAAACGAAGCGATGGCGCGGGTAATGACATATTCATCCGGCTCTCTGTTGTAGGCTTTTCGGGCCATCTCCACATAAGCAGGATTGGCCTTCAGTTTTTTGGCTACGAGCAATAAGTTGTTATCAAATTCATTGTGTTCCTGCACGGGCACCAACACCTGCATTTCCAGGGTAGCCAATCCGCCTTCGCGGAGCAATTTTTTTTGATAGGCCACATTGGCAAGAGATGGTGCATTTCGACTGGCCAACCTTCCTTTAATCCCTTCGCTTAAGGCCACATCATCGGCAAAGGACAGGGATTGGCGGTGACAGGAAGCACAGGACTTGGTGCTGTCTGCCGACAATACAGGATCGTAAAACAGTGCTTTGCCCAAGGCTATCCGCTCTGCGGTTGGTACATTGTCTGCAGGGATGACAGGCTCAGGAAAGCCAGTGGGAATTAAGGATCGATAATCAAAACTTTGCGTTGCAGGGCTCTCTTCCTTTTCACAGGAAAGCAGGCCGCACAAGGCAACCAACATTCCAAAGACCAGGAAGTTGACTTTATTCATATCAACGTACGATGAGTACTTTTTGGGTATCTCTGAAATAGGGATTGCTCAATGTCACCAACCAAATACCCGCAGGCAAATCGTGGGCAGGAATGATGGTAATACCAGAATCGTTTGTATTTACCCTGGCCATGGTTTGACCTGCCATATCGGCCACCGAGATAACCGCATTATGGATTCCCGGTGTTTGAATGAGCCATTGGTCATTGATCGATTCAACGGACCAGTGCGGTTTGGGGCTTTCATGGGTTGAAGTCAGCGTGGACAGCGAGAAAAACCGGTTGTTGACGGCATTGTTGATCATAGCCAGATTTTTTGCACTGCTGCCGTGTACGATCTGGTTGCCCAACATGGTGTTTTGGTCAAACAAACGGGCATAATCGACTTCAATGTTCAAACTGATGTCTCCGCCTTTATCAATCGCTGGTGTGATGTTGATTTCTGTTTGCTTATACAGATCGTCGCCCAGGTTGTGGTATTCAAAGTCAGTTTCAGGTATGCCATCACCGCTGTTGTCTACTTTGCCTTCAATTACCAAAAAACGGTAACCACCGGCCCAGCCCCAGTGCATAGAAGGTTCTTTGAGTCCCAGTGGATGGGTTTCGGGGTAGAGAGTAGGGTCGTCGTGGTTTTTGGTAGTATCAACGCCTACTGACATATACATTTTGGAAACCGGCGTAGCTCCCACTTTGCCGATAACGATGCGTCTCGAAGCATCCTGGGCTCTCACCAGCAGATAGGTATCCGGAAAGTTAGTCACTTGTCCTGCCTCATCTTTGACACTAAAGCCGGAAAGGTAAAATTCAGCTCTTTTGATCCAAACCATTTTCCCATTCCAAATGGGAAAGGTTGAGCTACCTACTACGAATTCATTGCCATTGAATTTGTGGGAAAAACTCACACCTAATTCGCGTTCTTGTGCATGGATATTCTGGCAAAGCGTAAAAAACAATAAAAGGAATGGAAATACGGGTTTCATGTTTTTTTTTGCAAAGATATGCGCATCTTGATCAAATCACTTGGTGAAAGACTAAAAAAACCACAGATCTTGGGTTAAACAAAGCTTAAGTACGGGCAAAAGAAAGGGGGATTCCCTACATTTGCACACGCATGAACAGCAAGCTCACATATTTTATCTTATTGATTATGGCTATGACCCTGGTGTCTTGCGCATCGAGTGGCACGCTGGGGGGAGGTCCTGTGGATAAGAAACCTCCGCAACTGATCAAAGAAAAGTCAAGTCCCCTTTTTCCACTCTATAACACTGAAAGGCGGTTTGTCTTCACTTTTGATGAATTTGTGGAAGTCAAAGATCCTATAAAACAGGTTTTGGTCAGCCCGCCTTTATTGTACATTCCCAAAATCAAAGCGCGGGGCAAGGTGGTTGAATTTGCTTTCAATGAAAAGGAAGTGCTTAGGGAGAATACTACCTACATCATTCAGTTTGGCGAATCGATTCGGGATTTCAGGGCTTCCAATCCCCTCAAAAACTTTAAGTATGTGTTTTCAACCGGTGGTGTTATTGACTCATTGGTAGTGAAAGGAAAAGTAATAGACGAAGTAAAAGGAGAAGGTGTTGATGGCATTTCGGTGTTGTTGTTTGACGACTTGCGGGACTCTGCTATTGTGCAGAAAAAGCCGTTTTATTTCACAAAAACCAGCAACAAAGGAGAATTTCTTTTGGAAAACCTAAAGAAGGACACCTTCCGATTGATTGCCATCAAAGATGAAAATGGCAACCTTCAATACGACGAACTCACGGAAAGCATCGCATTTGATAGTCAATGGATAGAATGGAAAGATTCGATTACAGAGAATCGCCGGTTGATTCTTTCAAAGCCGGATGTAAAACCCAAATTTGCGGGATACAAACAAAAAGGTTACGGTTTGCTGGGTATAAAATGGCACACAGACCCCAAAGAAAAGCCTGAGGTCAGTCTGGATCCTCCGCCCCAGGCACTGTCCAGCTGGTTGAAAGGGGATAGCCTTATTGTACATTATTACTACACCTACCCACCTGACAGCATGACATTGATTGCCGGAGAAAAGTCCATCAGACTGGCTGTGCCCGACACTTCCCTTCATGCCCGAAATCTAAACTACCAGCTTGAATTTGGCAGTCAGGGCATAGTACCGGGAGATACACTTTGGATCGAGTGGGAGCGACCCATACAAAAGATAGACGAGAGTCTGATTACCCTGGCCGACTCCAGTAGCGCACTTAAGTTTACGGTAGTAAAAGCCGAACCCAAAAAAACAGGTATTTTTGCCCTTATGAAGCCCAATCATTTTTATGATCTTACCCTGCTGCCTTCAGCGGTCAAAGACTATGCAGGTATCGGCAACGACACCCTTACCCAGCGCTTCAAAACCTATGCAACGGAAAAATTGTCAAAATTGAGTGTGGATATTAAGGGCCTTGACTCAACCAAACAATATTTGGTAAAGCTGTTGAAAGGAAATAAAATTTTGAAAAGCGATAAAATTCAGCAAAGGTCACACCAAATAATATTTTTCGATCGTTTAAAGGCCGATAGCTACAGTGTGCAAATAGCTTTGGATGAAAACAACAACGGTCAAATAGATGGAGCCAGTTACTGGCTTCAAAGGCCCGCTGAAATAGTACAGATCTATGAACTTGAAAAATTGAGAGAAAGCTGGACACTGGAAACAACCGTTGACTTTCAGCAAAAACCCGCACCCGTTCAAAATACACCAGGATTAAGATGATACTAAGCGCCAGAAATTTACACAAACGATATGGTGTCCGCAAGGTAGTGGATGATGTAAGTATTCAGGTAGAGCAAGGAGAAATTGTTGGCCTTTTGGGTCCCAACGGTGCCGGTAAAACAACTACCTTTTATATGGTGGTCGGCTTTGTGTCGCCCAACGCCGGTCATGTTTTTCTCAATGAAGAAGACATTACCGGTCTGCCTATGTACCGCCGGGCTCAAAAGGGCATAGGTTATCTGCCGCAAGAGGCTTCCGTATTCAGAAAACTGAGTGTTGAAGACAACATCAAAGCCATTCTGGAAATGATGCCGCTCTCCAAAGAAGAACAAAAGCACCGACTGGAAGAATTGATTTCAGAGTTTCACCTGGAAAAAGTACGCAAGAATGTTGGAGACTCTTTGTCGGGTGGTGAGCGCAGAAGAACAGAAATCGCCCGTGCGCTGGCTTCTTCCCCAAGCTTTATATTGCTGGATGAACCGTTCGCCGGCATAGACCCAATTGCGGTAGAAGATATTCAAGGTATAGTAGCAAGGCTTAAGGACAAGAACATTGGCATCCTGATTACGGATCACAATGTGCAAGAGACCTTGTCCATCACGGATAGGGCTTACCTCATGTTTGAAGGTAAAATTTTGCGTGCCGGTACGGCGGAGCAGTTGGCAGAAGATGAAATCGTGAGAAAAGTTTACCTGGGTCAGAATTTTGTATTGAGAAAAAAAACGCCGGTCATTGAATAAGCTACTTAAATACGGCTTGTTTTTTTTGATGGTTATCCTGTTTTTTGCATGCGAAAAAAAG
>WBZX01003369.1_pt1 | contig 10182 bp, 7 predicted proteins | sample 5204211 | NCBI WGS metagenome assembly WBZX01 (sample SAMN12344362, study PRJNA552823) | activated sludge metagenome | biome: Activated sludge suspended growth; feature: Nitrification reactor; material: Wastewater; isolation source: activated sludge from nitrification reactor of wastewater treatment...
CGGACACCTGCAGACCAACAAAGTCCGCTCTGTTGTTCCGTATATCTCTTGTATCCAGTCCCTCGATCGAATCAGCCTATGGGAAAAAATACAAGAGGAAGCCATGAGGATTGATAAGCGGATAACATGTCTGCTGCAAATCAAGGTTGCAATGGAAGAAACAAAGTATGGCTGGGACCTCGAAGAGTTGTATTCATTTCTGGCCGCAGGGCACCACAATCAATATCCGAATGTCATCCTTGGTGGAGTCATGGGCATGGCCAGTTTTACCGATGACACCGACCAGGTACGCGCTGAAATGAAGCAGATCAAGGCATCCTTCGATCTTATACGGCAAGATTACTTCGCTGGTAGCACGGCCTTCCAGACCATCAGTATGGGGATGTCCGGTGATTACCTCATAGCCCTTGAAGAAGGCAGCAATATGATCAGGGTGGGAAGCTTATTGTTTCCGGCTTCAGGTCATTAATCCCAGCAAGCCAATCAGGTTAAGATTAGCCGGATTATTTTTCCGGTTGATTAGGTGCCAGTTTCTCAGCATGGTACCTGATCAATACATCCCTGATATTATTGTACATAGGCATTTGCAATGTTGGGATCTCACGGGGATCAAACCATGCAGCATCCTGGATACCTTCCTCTTTTTGCAGCACCAATTGATCCGGCGTCTTTGTTTCCATCAGATACCATCGTGTCCGCTTGAGTGTCCTTTGCTTACTCATCAGATAACAATGATACCCATTGTCAAGACGTTCCGTTATGGTCAGGTCAGAGAGCCCTGTTTCTTCATGGACCTCCCGAACAGCAGTTTGTGCGAGGGTTTCTCCGGGATCTTGCTTCCCCTTGGGTAAATCCCAAACACCCCTTCTGAATATGAGGAGGACCTTTCCGAAAGGATTCAGGACCAGTCCTCCACCTGCTTTGATATAGAAGTACAGTGACTTAAAATCCCTCCAGAGCTGGCTGACATCATCAGCCTGGATGATGATACCTTCATGATGTTTATTTTTTTCGAGTAGCTCGATATAGTTGAAGAGCATTTTGGGCTTTCCTCTGTACTTGGCATGAATCAGCGAGCGCTCAAAGGCCGATTCGTCTCCTAGGTCAGAGGTCTGTGTAAGAATCAAAGGGCTCTCGTTAATGTATATTTTATACCTTTGCATTCACGCTATTTAGTCACAAATGTTTAACAATCAAATACTTGCATCAAAACTCCTCGAAACCGGTGCAGTTCGGATCCAACCGGACAAGCCTTTTACCTGGGCTTCTGGTTTACGATCTCCTATTTATTGCGACAACCGGGTCCTATTGTCTTACCCGAAAATCAGAACCGGCCTGATCGATTTAATGGTGAAGGTGATAAAAGATTTTGAATTCTTTGATACCATCGCCGGAGTTGCTACTGCAGGTATACCCGCCGGGGCTATCCTGGCCGACCGTTTAAAGCTTCCTTTCGCCTATGTACGTTCAAAACCAAAAGATCATGGCAGGCAAAACCTCATCGAAGGGAGTATAAAGGAAAATGCGAAAGTACTCGTGGTCGAAGACCTTATTTCAACCGGAATGAGCAGTCTCCAGGCTGTAGAAGCTATTCGTCAGATTCCTGCTGAAGTCACAGGTGTGATCGCCATTTTTCAGTACGGCTTGCCAAAAGCAAAGAAAGCATTTGAAGAAGCTCAATGCCCATACCTGACCCTTACTGATTATCAGACCATCATCCAGGTGGCGGCTGATCAACACCTGATCGAACCTCATCACCTGGCTTTGCTGAGTGTATGGGCGGATGATCCCCAGGCTTGGTCAGAACATTATACACTAACACATTAATAAATACCAAGCATCCGTGATGGATAAGAGATCAAAGAAATTTCTGAAGGAATATTTGGGCAATGCCAGTCCAACAGGCCATGAAACAAAAGGCCAGGAGTTATGGCTCGATTATATTATGCCTTATGTGGATGAATGGCATACGGATGTGTATGGCACAGCATACGCAATCATCAATCCTGGAAAAAAATATCGGGTAGCGATCGAAAGCCATGCGGATGAAATCTCATGGTACGTCAATTATATCTCTGACAAAGGCAATATCCATGTGATCCGTAACGGGGGATCTGATCAGACCATTGCCGCCAGCAGAAGGGTCAATATCCATACGCCTAAAGGAATCGTCCGGGGCGTGTTTGGATGGCCTGCAATCCATGTCCGTAAAGGAAAAGATGCCAACCTCGCTCCTACCCTCGAAAATATCTTTATCGATGTGGGCGCAAACAACAAGAAAGAAGTCGAAGAACTCGGCATTCATGTTGGATGTGTCATCACCTATGATGATGGCTACGAAGAAATCAATAAGAAGTGTTTTATCGGCAGGGCACTGGACAACAGGCTTGGTGGATATTGTATCGCTGAGGTAGCCCGCAAGCTACATGAAGAGAAGATCAAACTTCCTTATTCACTCTATATCGTCAATTCCGTACAGGAAGAAGTAGGCCTGCATGGTGCGCAAATGATCGCACAGACGATCAGGCCGGATGTAGCAATCGTGACAGACGTTACCCATGATACCAGCACACCCCTGATTGATGCCAAACTCGAAGGGGATGTTAGACTTGGCCTCGGCCCGGCGCTAGCCTATGCACCCTCCGTACACAGAAAGCTTCTTCAACTCATCGAAGAGACTGCGCAGGCAAACAACATTCCATTCCAACGCGTTGCTTCCTCCCGGAGCACAGGAACGGATACAGATGCTTTCGCTTACTCAAATGGGGGGATTCCATCCGCACTGATTTCGATTCCACTGCGCTATATGCACACGACGGTGGAAATGGCTAATTTTGAAGACATCAGCCATCTGATCTCTTTGATTACGGCCTCGCTCAGGCAGATCAAATCAGGCCATAACTTTAAATACTTTGACAGGTAAGTTCATCAGAGATATTGTCAACCTGCTTATTTATGGAGGCGCTTTCATTGGCCTCTGTGCGTCATGTATTACCGCCCTTTCGTTTGAACTCACCGGTCAAGCTGAGCAAAACCTTCCCTATATATTCCTGATAGGAACGGCGACTGCATCATTGTATGCGTTGCACCGGATTGTTGGGTTAAATAAAACCGCCCACCTGAAGACTTCAGAGCGGTTTAGCGTCATCCGTAAATATCAGTTTCATATCAGGGTATATACCGTGATATGGGCAATTATTACGCTTTCCTTACTTGCATCCTTCAACCTGTCCCTTATACTATTATTGATTCCGGGGGGGATTATTGCGCTAACCTATGTGATCCCGTTCCTTTCAGGCGGTCGCAGATTGCGTGACCTGGGATGGGCTAAGATAGTGATGATTGGATTTTCCTGGTCTTGGCTTACTGCAGTTATACCACTGGGTTACTTTACCGGTGCCTCTATACAGATGATAGTGATACATGGCCTGGAAAGAATGTTGTTTATCATGCTCCTGACCATTCCATTTGAGATTCGTGACCTGCATCTGGATCGTTCGGTTGGTTTGATCACGATACCTGAGAAGCTCGGCAGGAGAAAGACCAACAGGATTGCTATCCTAATGTGTGTTGCTGTTATTTTTCTAAGCGTTGTTGCAGCTTTTCATTATTTCAATCTTGCGTATATGATTGCTATGAGCCTGACCAGCCTCATAGTGATCCCTTTGATCCATTATAGCTACTCCATAGAAGATGACTATTTCTTTGGTGGCATGATGGATGGCTTGATGATAGCAGTATTGTGGGTGTTTATGATCGCAAACCATTTTGTATGAGCATATCACATATCAGGTACATTCCAATTAATGGAATACAATGCGCCAGTGACCAATTCGTTACCAAAGAAGTACTTTTGTATCAACACCAGATCAAATGACAACGCGAAGGAATTTCAGTACGGGAGCAAAATGGGAACCAATCGTTGGATACTCCAGAGCAGTCCGCATCGGAGATACCATTGAGGTGTCAGGTACATGTGCTGTAGATCCTGAAGGAAATCCGTTTGCCATAGGTGATCCTTACCTACAGACTACACGATGCCTGGAAATCATCAGGACTGCCATCGAGCACCTGGGAGGCCACATGGAAGATGTGATTCGCACCAGGATCTATGTCACCAATATTGATCAGTGGGCTGAAATAGGAAAGGCCCATGGTGAAGTATTTGGGGATATCCGTCCTGTCACTACAATGGTAGAGGTGTCAAGCCTGATATCCGCAGATTATCTTGTCGAAATCGAAGCTTCTGCTATAGTAACACACTGATCTGATGTCCACCTACAAAGTCAAGGAAATCTATTATACACTGCAGGGGGAAGGCGCTCATAGCGGAAGACCGGCAGTATTCCTGCGATTTACCGGATGCAATCTATGGAGTGGCCGTGAAGAGGATCGCAGTGATGCAGTCTGTCAGTTTTGCGATACTGATTTTGTAGGCATGGATGGTACACTCGGTGGAAAATATACTGCCGAACAACTTGCAAGCTTAGTCAATGATCAATGGCCATCAGGCCAGGGGAACCGATATGTAGTCTGTACCGGCGGCGAACCATTACTCCAGCTGGATGAGGAGTTAATCAATGCTTTCCACGCCTATCATTTTGAAGTAGGTGTTGAGACTAACGGTACTATTGCTCCTCCAAAGGGATTAGATTGGATATGTGTCAGCCCCAAAGCCAATACCGAAGTAGTCGTCAGAAAAGGAAATGAGTTAAAGCTTGTTGTGCGTCAGTATGGATTGGAGCCTGATCAATTCGCGCAATGGGACTTTGCTAACTTTTATCTGCAGCCTATGGATGGCGCTGAAGTCATTTCACATACGGAATGGGCTATGGATTATTGCCTGAATCATCCCCAATGGAAGTTGAGTGTACAGACCCACAAATGGCTTGGGATACGATAAATGCTAAATGAAAAGTGAAAAGTGAAAAGCGATGGACTGAGCGCAGTCGTAGTTTGAAAAGCAAAAAGACAATATTTAATTTAGCTTCAGATTATCTAAGGACTGTTACATCACCCACTTTCACCTTGATCCTGTCCTTCTGGTCTTTCCAGGTGAATTTATAAACGAATACTCCAGTCTGCACCATTTCGCCCTTAGCCTTACCATCCCAATGGAAAGGAGCATCACCATACTGGCCATACAACAAGCTACCCCAGCGGTCAAATATCTCCAAAGAAACTAATTGCTCCACAGGGAGATTGGTGATAACGACTAACTCATCATTGACCTGGTTACCATCGGGAGAGATGATATTGGGGATATAAATTGATTCTTTATCAAGAACGGTGACTAACAGTTCATCTTCATAGATACAGCCTGCAGTATCCTGGACACTCACGGATATCAAAGTGGTCACCTCAGGGCCATACCAAAAGTCCTGAATTCCTGTCACTGGAAGTGTCGGATTCCAGGTCACAGTTGAAATCACAATTCCATCAGCTGACGGTTGTATAAGCACACTATCACCCTTCTGGATGGTTTCATCCGGTCCGATGTCAAGTAAACCGAAATCCTGATTGTCAACTACCACGGGCACATCAATAGCACAACCAATGATATCGGTGATCGTCACAATATGATTCCCCAAACCTACATTGTCAATTAAATATGGCAATTGACTAACAGTGTTGACGACCCCGTTATCCAACTGGATCATAAAGGGTGGTGTACCTGCGATGATGGAATCAACCATAAGTTGGCCATCAGTACTCCCTGGACAGGAGGGGGAAATGGAAGTAATGATTGCACCTTCAGGGCCGATAAACTCGGCATTGAAGGTGTCACGTTCCTCGCATCCAGCTTCATCACGCACGATCCATATGTATTGCCCTTCCCGATACAACGGCAGTGTTGGCCTCATAAAAGTGCCATATGGAGTGATCCAGGTTGAAAAGGCAAGTCCCTGTCCACCGGTCACGATCGGGATCAATACAAAAGTATCTCCAGGACAAAAGGTTATGGTATCAGCGATGTCCTCTGCCATGAGTGTACAACTGCAGTCTGGTCCCGGGATCACTAATGAAGTTGCGCACAATCCAGTTGCGGAGGAGACCATGACTGTAATATCCTGACCCTGGGGCACATTATCAATATTGTATTGGCCGGCACCAGCAGAGGTCACATCCCCAAAATCTGCTGTAAGTGATGCACCACTGGTCTGCACGATTGAACTATAAAAAGCATTGGATGGATCACAATCAACAGATACAACAGTGATTATCGGTATCGCCTCTACCACCAAAGGAATAGAGGCAGAAGCAGCGCATCCAGGTACTGAATCTGTAAGCGTATAGACTAAGGTGTAGTTGCCTGGTTCAGCACCCATCGTATTCAACTGAGAACCATTGATCTGGGGCCATGTAGGTCCTGGAGGCCCATTGGTGACAGCCCATGAACCCGGGGCAGCATTGATAATCTGGTCATTGAGATCCGAAGTGGATGCCTGGCACATGCCAAGGCCTGCACTGGAAAGGATCAAGGCAGGGCAAGCACAATCTTCCACCAGGACAGTAAAGGTGTACATACTATCCACACAAGGTGCCAATGCTGTCTGAGTCGTATATAAGATACGATATAAGCCAGGCGTCACGCCATCAAAATCAACGTTTGTAGGATCACTCAGGTCTACCATAGCGCCGTCGAGATCGGCCCATACTCCGGTGCCATCACCCTGAACAATAAATGAAAACAAGTTGATCACCGAGCCACTGCACTAAACGTAGTCGAAGGAGGGGTGACTATAAACAACATGATCGTATCCTTTGACACAGGGCAAAACCCAAAAGTGTCTGTTGCCGTAGCAATCAGGTTGGCCTGCGCAGATGCGACATCAAATGTCGATGGAGTATACAGCGTACTAAGGGAATTAGGATCAGAGTAGACTCCGGAACCAGAAGTTGTCCATTGGATACCAATAGCAGAACCTCCAATGATAGCATTGACCTGCACATCTGATTGGCCACATGTACTGGTATCACCGGATATCATGAGCGAAGGCGGCTCTTGAATAGTGATAGCGATCTCTGCACTGTCAGGACATCCAACGATGGGAGCGGCATCAAACGTAAACCTGAAATTATATATACCAGGATCACATCCATTGATGATAAAAGTTGAGCCTGACATTGTACCGGGATTAGACCCAGGTGGAGTATTGATGATTTGCCAACTTCCGGGTCCACCGGCCATGACAAAAGCATCAAGATTCAAACCCGGCTGAGTGCTGCACAGCCCACCAGGTACATTCTGGGTTACCAGGAGAGGACACATGCAATCGTTGACTTCAACATAGATTGTGTAGCTCGCCTCCCCACAAGGTGACTGGGCAGAATTGGTCTGGTATTGAAAAGGATACACCCCAGCTATGATCCCGTCAAAATTGACAGAATCAGGATTTGAAAAATCCACAGGGACGCCAGAGGTATTAGTCCATGTACCAGAGGCATCACCACTTACGATCAGGGAGAAAAAATCAATGACTGATCCGTTGGCATCCACATTGCATATCTGAACAGTATCGTTGACAAACTGTGCAAAGGGAGGGGCATTGAAAAACAAAGTCATCGTGTCATGCTGATTACCGCACAGCGGATCGATTACATGAAGGGCAATAAATAATCCCGGGGCTAATGAATCCATAGGTCCCGGAATATATGAGGTAGAAAGAGAAGCAGGATTAGTAAACGTCCCATCTCCTAAAGACTCCCACATGAACGAAACAGGACCCGATGGAGTGATCACACCGTTGAGCATGACACTCTGTGGCCCGCAAAAAGCCATATCAGGCCCGAGATCAGGAACAATCAATCCATTGACGATAATATCCTCGCTGGTCGAAGGCGGGCATCCCGGATCGGGTGAATTCAAGGTGTATGTGACCGTATAAGTACCCGGATCAGAATTTGAAGTATTAAAAATATTGCCTGTCAGTGTAGCTGGATTTGTCCCTGGAGGCTCTGCTGTAATACTCCATGATCCAGATCCACCGGCAGAAAGCAAGGTGGATAAATTGAGCATATCATTGACTGCACACAATGGTCCGGATGGCGGATTAGAGATGAGGTCAGGACAATCACACAATACTATGTTGACCGGAATATTATAAGTTATCTGGCCACACTCAGGATTGGCACTAAGGATAGTCACTGACACAATAAAAAACTGGTCATTGATATCCATCGGTCCGGGTGTATAGGTTATTTCGAGTTCACTGTTGATCTCCAGGTCGCCGTCACCGGATTCATCCCATGTCACAGCATTGTAATCACCCTCTATGTCTATACTGATGACAACACTATCGCCTTCACATATCTCAAGATTCTGTGGTATAGTGGCTACAGGGGCCTGTACGATTGTGACAACGAGGGGTTCATTCGATTCTACACAGGCATCAGGATCAATGGGGTTAAAATTGAGGATGACCATGCCATTTGCGATATCTCCCGGGCCTGGAGTATAAAATGTACTTTCAGCAAAAGGATCATCGAAATCACCATCTCCTGAAGTTTCCCAGTTACATGGCTCTGTACTACCTGTCGCCATAGCGATAATCGTTGCGAAATCGTTATCACAAATGGTGAGCGGTGTATTGACCTCAATCACCAGGGAAGGGTCAATGAATATGGTCATCGTTGATTCAGAAGGTATGCACGAACCGTTGGGATCCATACCCATCAAGGTGAGCTCCACTTCTCCGTCGGCTACATCTCCCGGACCAGGAATATATACCGTAGTAAGATCTGTCTCATCAACAAAGTCCCCATCACCATCAGTTGTCCAGAGTGCGTCTGTTGCAGATCCCCCGATGCTACCAGTGATACTGACAGTCTCCCCCGCACAGATGGTTTGATCAGTGCCAGCATCTGAAGTCGGCGCATCAATGAAAGTAAGCGTGACCGAATTGGGCGTTACAGTCACCGGGCATCCTGAAGCGCTTACCATCGAAACGATAGTCAACGTGGCGTTGATACCTACCGCCAGTTCAGGAACACTTAAGATACCAGTATTCGGATCAAATGAAGGAAAAAAACCTTCAAGGCAAACATAGATGGCCTGTCCATCTGAAACTTCAAAATCAGGGATATTGAAAGGAGGAAAAATGGATGCACTCACTACAATGTCTGTCGTATAAGGTACATCAGTTCCTGTGATGGTAAAAATGATTTCTGTAGGATCATCAGGACAGTTTCCTGCACATACATCCCCACCACCTGAGAGACTTGCTTCCGGACAACTGATTTCCAGGCCAAAAAAGGCTGTAAAGATATCCATGCATGCTCCTGCCGGAGGCGGGTCAATAATTCCAGTTATCCAGTAATCACCCCCTCCCATTGTTTCGCAAAAATTTGCAGGCACTGTCCAGACAAAATCATCAAAAACCGGAGATGAAGGATTGAAAGGGGGGATGTTGATCACAGGTACTACATCTGCAAAAACACCTGTTCCGGTATTCGCCCAACCCCAGCCATCAATTGATCCGCCGGGAGGCATGTAATCAAGGTCAATATCATACTGGCATGTTGCCCCGGTGATATCAATCATTACAGGACAAGATGAACAAGGAGAGTTATTGTCAAAATAACCGCCCGTACACCCTCCTGTGCCATCATACGCGATGATATAGACCGGAAGGCCGGTCGCACATAGATTGTCGCTATCAATAAAGACATTGTTAGTCGGACTACTCTGAATGATCAGGATTGCGTTGGCTGGAACCGGACCAGGAGGAAGGGGAACGCCGCAACTGAAATTGGCACCATTGCCCGGAACATAACTATCCCACTGGAAAGTGCCCGGCCCAAGATTGGAAACTAATATATCCGAGGTATTAAACCCTCCGGATCCAGTCCACAATACCAGGAATTCATCACATTGATCACCCGGCCCACCAACCTGGGAATTGTCCGGATTGACCATTACGTAAAGTACCTGTGGTGGATCATTACATGGGTCTAACTGTACAGGAACTGAACCTATCAGTGTTCCCTCATTATTGTAGGGGTTGAAAGTGCCGTTACCTCCGATATACCATTCTACAGAACTTCCGGGTGGTATATTCATGCCAGCGACTGACAGGGTTACTGAGGCGCCCTCGCACAGGGTCATGTTATTCCCGGTGATCCCATACGACGTAAACTGTGGGCACTGTGCCACAGCCAATTGCGTCCATAAGATTGATA
>WBZX01003370.1_pt1 | contig 10178 bp, 9 predicted proteins | sample 5204211 | NCBI WGS metagenome assembly WBZX01 (sample SAMN12344362, study PRJNA552823) | activated sludge metagenome | biome: Activated sludge suspended growth; feature: Nitrification reactor; material: Wastewater; isolation source: activated sludge from nitrification reactor of wastewater treatment...
CAGTTCGGGATTGAATTTAGCTGCAGCATCTCCGAGTTTGAAGTAAACCTCATCAATCTCCCGCCACTTGTTCGGATCGTTCCGCAAGTCTTGCGGTTGGTTGCCTTGCAGGATGGCGATGCGAGGTGTTTGTGGTCTGTTGAGTTGCTCTGCATCGTTGGTCATTTGCTGTGAACCATACCAGCAGGCGATGCCGACAAGTACGATGGCGGGAATCAGTTCATAAGTCACCGCTGCGAAGTTGCGTTTCATGATGACACGTGCCAGGGCAACGTTCACCATCATCATGATGAACGAGATGCCAAACACGCCGGTGAGATCAGCGATCTGGATGAAGGTGATCTCATCGTGCTGGGTGTGGCCCAGGTAGTACCACGAGTAGCCTATCCATATCTGCGACCGGATGTATTCAAGGGCAGTCCACACGCAGGCTGCTGCGAGGAAGAGAGGCAGCTTCAACCGCAGATGCACCAGCCTGGTGAAGAGGAAGAAGAAGTACCACTGCAGCGAGATGATGAGGGCCAGGGCAATGTAGACCGCGATCATCGGCGTGCTGGCCAGGACGATCCAGCGGAAGGCGATCAGGCAGAAGACGAGACCACCGAGCCAGGCGGAGAGTAATGGACGTTTGAACAACCGTACTGTGGGTTTATCGTTAACATAATCTTGCAATACAAAAACAAGCGGTATGAGCGCAACCCAGCCGAGCCAGCCATCGTTCATCGGGAAGAAGCTGAACCACAGGAGCAGGCTGGAGAGCAGGCACCAACTGAAAGCAGGCAGGCTCTGCATGAGATCCATCTCACGAGAAGGAATGGGGTACTAATACTTCGATTGAACTGCCTGCAGCATACCGCACTTCGCCAACGGGGAATATGGCAAATGTCGTAGCCTCTGAGAGCGTTCGCAGGTCGCCTGACCCTTTCCACTTGAGTGGAGTCGCCTGCCAGTGGCCTTCGAGCAGACTGAGCTTCACTGGGAAGTAGGTGGGGCGATCGGATTTGTGCTGGAACTCTGTAGTGAGCGTGGCCTGCATCACAGCGGGTAAGTGGGGTTCATCCCAACCCATCAACTTGCGAAGTGCAGGCATCACAAAGAGGTGGAAGTTGACCAAACCGCTGACGGGGTTGCCGGGGAGACCGAAGATGAGTTTCGTGCCTAGCGTTCCAAAGAAGAGTGGCTTACCCGGCTTGAGAGCAACCTTGTGGAAGATCGGATTCACGCCGAGTTGTTGCAGCACCTCGGGAACGAGATCGACTTTGCCGGCGGAGACGCCACCGGTGATGAGAAGGACATCGTCCTGCAAGCCAGCTTCGATGAGTGGTTTGAGGCTGTCGATGGTATCGCAAGCAATGCCCAGATATTGGGGCTCGGCATAGGCTTGCTGAACAAGACCGTACAGCAGAGAAGCGTTTGAGTTGCGAATCTGACCTGGTGCCAGTGGTAACCCCGGTTCGACGAGTTCATCACCTGTCGAAAGGATGGCCACTGAGGGAAGTTGATGACATTGAACTGTTGCCCGTCCCACACTGGCCAGGATGCCCAGTTCCACCGGGCCAAGTCGCTGGCCTCTGGTTAACACCGTCTCGCCGTGCTTCATCTCGCTGCCTGCAGCCATGATGTTCTGGCGAGGTTTGATGGGGCCGGGGATATTTACCATCTCCCCATGACGCTCTGTCACTTCGTGCATCACCACTGCATCAGCGCCGGGGGGCAGCGGAGCACCTGTCATGATGCTGGCTGCCTCGCCGCGCTCTACCACGGTCGTGGAGAACTGACCAGCTAGTATCTCCTGAGTAACCTTGAGGGTTGCTGGATTGGTTCCCACATCGGCTGATCGTAAAGCGAAGCCATCGACCATGGCTTTGTCAAAGGGTGGTGAATCGATATCGCTGACGATGTCTTCTGCCAGCACATGATTCAGTTGGTAATGCAATCCGGCATCCCCGTCTGAAATCATGGGACGTGCATTGCTTAGTACCAGCCGCTGGGCTTCAGCCACCGAGAGCATGTTACACCCCAGTGAGGAAGTTCTTCAGCAACTGCGGCCCTTCCAGCGTCAGGAAGCTCTCCGGGTGGAACTGTACGCCATGCAGGGGCCACTGCTTGTGGCGAACGCCCATGATCTCATCCTCGGCTGTCCAGGCATTGACGATGAAATCGGGATGTGACCAGGTGCTTCGTTCGATGACGAGGCTGTGATACCGGGTGGCTTGAAAGGGATTGCTGAGACCGTGGAAGACGCCGGTGTTGTCGTGGTGGATCGGCGAAGTCTTCCCATGCATGATCCGCCAGTTGCGGATGACGTTGCCCCCGAAGACGTGGCCGATGCATTGGTGTCCTAAACACACACCCAGGATCGGCACCGTTGGGGCGAACCGTTCGAGGATCGCATTCGACACCCCCGCTTCCTTCGGCGTACAAGGCCCCGGCGAGATAATGATCCGACTCGGCTGCAGCTTGGCCACATCATCGGGTGTGATCTGATCGTTTCGCACCACTTTCATATCCAGGGTACGGTCGATCTCGCCCAGCCGTTGGACGATGTTGTGGGTGAAGCTGTCGTAATTGTCGATGAGCAGAATCATGTGCTTATAGTAAAGGGCGCAGAACACATGACCAGCAATGACCCTAAAAACAAGTAGGGATCAAACAACGCATCCCAGAAGTTAACACTGGGAGTGAAGCCGAGAGCGAAGGCGAGGACGCCAGTCAGCCAAGCGAGGGCGAGCAGACGATTCACCTGCCAGGCCCAGGCCATCAGTACGAAGGCAAGCACTAATACCACTTGTGGCTGATATCCCCAAGCGTAGAGGTCATATTCCAGATACCCCGTTGTAGATGCGTAGAGTGTGCCCAGCAAGAGCACCAGAACGAGCGAGAGTTTCCACGAGGGGCGATGGTATTCACCCTGTACCAGCAGACGATAGTAGACCAATATCAGGTATATGATGGTGGCGATGCTGGGGTCGCCTAGCACTCCGCGAACGAAGTAGACGAACGACAAGCCATGCCAGGGAAGCAACACCAATACGGCCGTGGCTAACCAGATCAAACTCATCGTCGTTACACTTGCCCGATAGCAACGGGCCAACTGGGTAGGCAAGCTAGCCAACAGCAGCGCCAGGCCGAAGTTGCCCAGAACGTCAGTCATGCAACTGCTCCTTCACCCAGTCGGTGGTGAAACGCAGATGCTTGAACCCTTCGCGGTTCCAGGTGTAGAAGAGGTCGATGGTGCTTCCCTGCACCAACATCGTGGGGTAGGAGTATTCAATCAGACGACGCTGGTCTTGCAAATCACGCTGTTCCAGGGTCTTGATGTCCTTCCAAGTTAGTCCATCTCGAGAGAATGCTAATCGAAGCACATCCCGTTCTGTGGTGGGGTTGTAGGCCATCAGGTAACCCAGTCTTTCAAGCTGAGCAACAGCTACGCATGCATCACGATTCTCTACAGGTAGTGTGGTGGTGGAAGACCAGGTGCGTCCACCATCGCTGGTCTTCTGATAGTAGAGTTCCGGAGGTTGCTCATATCTATTCCGCAGATAGGCATGGGCTTCGTGTTCATTGATCGGCACCAGGCAGGCTTGCAATGAACCGTGGAAGGCACTCATCCGTTGCTTGCGAACGAAGGTCCCTGTCGCATCGAATTCCAGCACTTCAGGGAACTTGTTGGTCAGTTCGTAGTAGACGGGAAGCAGGAACCCGCCATCAGCTAAAGGCACCGCTGGCGAACGGACCAGGGTACTGATGTTGAAGAGTGGCGATGTCAACAAGCGAACCGGAGCAGACCAGGTATGGCCATCATCGAGTGAAGTCATCTGATTGACGCTGCTGCACGACCATCCGAAGTAGCCTACAGAGCAGAAGAAGAGGTGGAGCCTGCCTGCCGCATCACGATAGAGCGAGGAGTTGCCTATGCGGCGGGTGTATCGCTTGGTCAACTGCCCGACATCACCGGGGGAGAGTAAAGGCACCGCTGCTTCCCACTTTCCCTGTCGATAGCGTGCCTGGTAGAGTTTCACATCAAGCGATGATTCATGGTAGCCACCATAGAAGACGGTCAGCAATTCATCGTTTGGAAGAACCACCAGCGAGGAGCCGTGTACTTCACGGATGCCTTCAGGGTTCGTGAGTATTTGCGAAGTAAACGCTGCTGGCGTGGTGATGGCATTCAGTGATAAAGGAGATGCAAACCGAGGTGATGGCGAAGCGGGTCGCCAGCAGGCGGCGAGGGCCAGAGCACTAACCAGCAGGAACAGCTTGGTATTCCATGACTTGTGAATGCACCATCTCCTCCGCTGTATGGTTAGCGTTAGTACACGCAAACCATGGCACCCATTCTGTTGTTAATCACAGGTCTATATCACGGAATGGGCAGGTGGCTCAAGATATCTTGCAAGATGCGGTCGGTGGTTACTTCCTCCGCTTCCGCTTCGTAGCTCAAGAGCAGTCGATGGCGAAGCACATCGTGGGCAACCGCTTTTACATCCTGAGGAGTGACGAAGTTCTTGCCAGCCAGGAAGGCATGAGCCTTGGCTGCGAGCACCAGAGCGATGCTCCCTCGCGGGCTGGCTCCGAACTGCACGAGGTGGCCGAGGTTCAAACCATAGTCGCCAGGCTTACGGGTAGCCTGCACCACATCCACAATGTACTTGGCCACCGCATCATGCAGGAAAATGCCATCGACAGTTCTTGACAGTTCGGCCAGCACATTACCACTCAACACAGCGCTCGAATGAGGAGGCGGTGCAATGTGAGCCATTCGCTTGAGGATGGCCTGCTCTTCCATCGGAGTGGGATAGTCGAGTTTGATCTTCATCAGGAAGCGGTCCGACTGCGCTTCAGCCAGCGGATAGGTGCCTTCCTGTTCGATGGGGTTCTGCGTAGCAAGCACCAGGAAGGGCTTGGGCAAGTGATGGGTCACTTCGCCAATGGTTACCTGGCCTTCCTGCATGGCTTCGAGGAGGGCGCTTTGCACTTTTGCCGGTGCCCGGTTGATTTCATCAGCCAGAACGATGTTGGCGAAGATCGGCCCCTTCTTGACGGTGAAGTCACCTGAACGTGGGTTGTAGATCTGGGTGCCGATGATGTCCGCAGGCAAGAGATCAGGGGTGAACTGGATGCGATGGAAGGTCAGGTGCAAGCACTCCGCCAACGTCTTCGCTGCCAAGGTCTTGGCCAACCCGGGAACGCCTTCCAGCAGGATGTGGCCACCGACGAGCAGGCCGATGATCATCCGCTCCAGCACCAGTTGCTGGCCGACCATGACCTTGTTGATCTCAGCAAAGAGTGGCTGTAAGAGTGCCCGCTGCTGCTGAACGATCTCAGCAGAGACAGCATGGGTGGGCAAGTCGGGGGGAGTAGCATCGTTCGGCATAGGTATCAGAATAGTCGAGGTTGCGAGGTTCATCCAAGGAAAACTTGGTAGCGGGTGTGAACGTGACTCCAAAGCTCAACTCATAGTGCGATTCCTCAAACTCCTCATTCTCATCAAACCCTCAGCAAATACTCCCTATCTTTCCCATGTGATGCGAACATTTCTCTGTTGCGAGTAGATCACATGATGCGTCATCTGTTAGCGCTGGCCGTTCTGGCTAGCACCCTCCTGAGCGGTTATGCTCAGGAAGACACGAAACCAGCCAAGCCTGAGCCTAGCCTCAAGGTCGGCGACCCCGCTCCCAAGCTCTCCGTCACCAAGTGGCTGAAGGGCGATGCGGTTAATGCCTTCGAACCGGGCAAGGTCTATGTGGTGGAATTCTGGGCTACCTGGTGTGGGCCATGCATTGCTTCCATGCCACACATCTCTGAACTGCAAGCCGAGTTCAAGTCCCAAGGCCTGACCGTCATTGGTGTCACCTCGAAGGACCCGAACAACTCACTGGATCAAGTCACCGAGTTTATCAAGAACCGTGGCAACATCATGGAATATACTGCAGCCTGGTGCGAAGACCGTGCTACTGATGCAGCCTTCATGAAAGCTGCAGGCCAGAATGGTATCCCTTGCTCCTTCGTGATCGATAAGCAAGGCAACGTTGCTTTCATCGGCCATCCACTCATTCTCGACGAAGTGCTGCCCAAGGTGCTCGCTGGCACGTGGAATGCCAAGGTTGATGCGGAAGCTACTTCCAAGATTCTGGAAACTACCTTCAAGTCGCTCGGCGAAGCCAGCCGCGATCCTGAAAAGGGACTCGAGATCTTTGCCAGGATGGAAAAGGACACCCCTCGCCTGGCTGCTCAATTCGCTGACATGAAGCTTGGCCTGCTCCTCAAAGCCAAGAAGACGGATGAAGCAGAGAAGGTCTTCGGTGAGTTGCTTACCAAGGCTGTCAAGAAGAAGGACGCTACCAAGCTCACCTCCATCAGCAGTACCTGGAGCAACCCCCAGTATAACGCTGACAAGAAGAACCTTGACCTCGCAGTCAAGGCGATCGACGAAGCCATCAAGATTGCAGGTGACAAGGATATCCGCACCATGCTCACCTCTGCACAGGTCTACGACTCGACCGGCAACAAGGAGAAAGCTGCTGAGTACGCTGACAAAGCAGTCGCTGCCGCCCCGGAGAATTTGAAGGAACGGGTCAAGCAGATGGTGGAGAAGTACAAGAAGTAACTTCTCTCCAACGCAGTTGTATCGACCAAGAACGGCCCTCTCGCGGGCCGTTTTTTCTTGTATGATATCTCTACCCTCTCAACATTGATGCCTTTCCGCATCCCTTCGTCTACACCAAGACGATCGCTGAAGGAGTCTGCATGAGCGCTGGTTTCGATTCCCTGTCAAGCTCTGTGAAAACCAAGATCATCGCCACGGTGGGTCCTGCATCGGAGAGTACGCCCATGCTCAGCAACCTGGCCCATGCCGGGGCTGACGTTTTTCGGCTCAACTTCGCTCATGGCAAATGGGATTGGCATACCAACGTCCTCAATCGTGTTCGCCGTGATGTCTCTTCTGCTGTGCGTAAGCCCATTCCCATCCTGCAAGACCTGAGCGGGCCCAAGCTTCGTCTCGGCGAACTGCCCGGAGGCAGTTTCACATGCAACCTGGGCGAGCACGTCTTCTTCGTCCGCGAACCCAGCATCAAGCTAGGCGAATTCTCCTGCACCTATGCCGGTCTCGTCGATGACCTCAGCGAAGGTGATCAAGTCCTCATCGCTGATGGCAGCGTGGCTCTTGAAGTGATCAGCAAGACCAAGGACATGGTCGAAACCCGTGTCACCCTTCCTGGTATCGTCTACAGCAAGCAAGGTGTCGCTTCCCCCAATGCCAAGCTGCAACTCAGTGGCTTGACTGAGAAAGATTTGAAAGACCTCGACTGGTCAGCAGCCAACGATGTGGACTTCGTCGGCATGAGCTTCGTGCGTCGGCCTGAAGATATCCTTCGGCTACGCCAGGAATTGAAGGAACGGAATTGTCATGCCCATGTCGTGGCCAAGATCGAGAAGGCGGAAGCGCTTGATTGTCTGGATGACATCATCCGCCAGACCGATGTGGTGATGGTGGCTCGAGGTGACCTGGGTGTGGAAATCGACCTGGCCCGTGTTCCGGTGATCCAGAAGCGTATCATCCAGCGCTGCAAGGCACTCGGCGTACCGGTGATTACTGCAACGCAGATGCTGGAATCAATGCGGATCAGCAATCGGCCCACTCGGGCCGAGGTGACTGATGTCGCCAACGCCATCCTGGATGGCACCGATGCCATCATGCTCTCTGCCGAGACAGCTTCCGGGCAGTACCCTGTAGAAGCGGTGACGATGATGAACCGCATTGCTCAGGAAACAGAACGCACGCTTCCTAAGCGCCCCGTGAATATGGATATGATCCCCGGCCATGAAGGGACTCTCTCGGAAGTGGTACAAGCTACCGTGCAGGCCACCGGAGTACTGGCTGATCAGGCGAAAGCTTCTCTGGTGATTGTCACCACCAGAACCGGTCGGGCAGCGATTGCCCTCTCCAAGCAGCGGTATCAAACGCCTACCCTGGGCCTTTCTGATGACCTTGCTCAGGTACGCCGCATGGCACTCTATTGGGGTGTTGTCCCTATCTACTTCCCCGAACCCGTTGATACGGTCGAACGGGTAAAACGTGTAACCGAATGGGCCAAGAAGGAAGGTTACATTCAGATCGGTGAACGTGTTGTCTACCTGCTCGGCGCTTCCTGGAGCGACAGTGCCCACACCACCGTCATGGTCCAGGAAGTGAACTGATTAGCAGGCAGACTATAGCCCCTTCTCGACAGCTTGCTGGCCCTGGTGATAGGTGGTGTAGACAAACACTGGCATGGTCAGGGTGCCCAGGTGCTGTTGAATCAGTGGGTACACTTCCGACCAAGCCAAGCCACCAACACCAGTAGCTAGCTTTGGGATAGCCAGGCTCTTGATTTCCCCTTTGTCCAATTCGTGCCGTAATCGTTTCAGGCAGTGATTCACATTCGGGAGACTGGCTCTTCCAGGCTTGGCACCATGATGATGTTCTCCTTCCTGCGTCATCAAGTTGATAATGCGGACACCACCCACCCCACCCCAAACCCAGAGTTCACCAGCCTTGGGATGGGTATTATGTGCATAGTGTCTGAAGTCTTTGGCCATCGCTGGCCACGATTCCCGCAAGGAGAGTGCGAGCCCCGAATCGAAATGCTCGTTGGGCGAGATGCCGTGGGCAATGGCTTGAGCTTTGGTCAGCAGTATATCACCAGCAACTTCGTGGATCATGGCTATTCCTTTACAGTACCTGAAATGCGGACGATATTGTCCTTATTTCATAGTTATCTTAGTTGGTTGTGATTTGAATCCAAGTCACTGTACCCAGGTTGTGCTGACTCTTGGTGACGATACTGAGGCCTAACTCCATTTCTTTCGTGCTTAAGGAATACACCCTCAGGTTGAATAAACATGGCAAAGGAAGCGGATCCATTACAATCCTGGCGATTGAGTGTGCAGCCGAGCAAGGCTGCGCAAGCTGGTTTTGATAGCTTGTTGAAACTCTTCCAGCCGTTGTCCGGGCACTGGTTGCTTGGGCAACTCCAGAAGTTTCCGCCTCGATATACTCTCGACATCAAGCCAGCAGTAATGCTGCATCAGGGGAAACGATTCGCGACCCTTTGTGCGGTGAGTGGTTCCATCTATCTAGAACTGTGTCCATGGGATGATGCGTTGCAACAGAAGATACAGAAGGAACTCAAGATCAAACCTCCAGGCTATGAAGGATATGCCTTCCGTAAGATTGATGGACAAACCTGGGAGAAACTAGAGACCATTGTGCAAGGTGCATTCTTGCGATTACAAAAGAAGGAGAAAGCGGATACAGCCCTGCTTGGTGGTAAGAAAGTCAGCCATTCTTTCCAATATGTTCTTCCACAGAGAGAAGTAAGCATACCTGATTATAAAGTTTGGACATCACCCATCAGCTGGGTAGGCAGTAGTTGTCAGCCTTCAGACGACTTCTCACGACGTATCCCAGAGAATGCCTGTTTCACTCGTGGCGAAGTACTGTTGACACTATATCGCAACAGGGGGCCAGGCGTTCAGGAGCAAACCGAGAAGACATTGCCTGCTCTGTTGCAACTGGAGAAGACGAAAAGGGGAACACTAAGACTAATCGCAGCACATGCCATCGGATTTGACGGTCAAGCGTGGACATACCGGCTAGCCCAGCAGGGTAAGCAAGAGTACATGCCACTCTTTGTTGGTAAATCGTTCAAGAAGCAGTCGCCAGCATCTGCTGAGTTGCTGAGCAAGTTCCAGTTTGCCCACATCACCATCCAAAGCATCTTGAGTGCAGAGAATGGCCAAGCGATATGTGTTTCCCTGCTACAGAACTTTGAAGTCACTTATCAGGATTTAGAAGAAGATGATGATGACTGACAAACTTTAGAGAATCAGGGCAGCTTGATGACTCCAATGGCCAAACGGCCATCGGTCATCCAAGGATCGCCACCACCGTTTTTGCCTTCCAACACCTTGTGGAAGCCATCTTCGTAAGACTGATCCACCAGGAACCCTGTCTTGGTCAGGCACTCCATCAGGTAGTCGCGTTCCTTGTCCACATCGGGAGCAGTGACGTGAGTGATCTGCCCGGTGGTTCTGCTGATGCCAACGTGCTGATCGAAGACTGCTGAACCAATCCACAATGGGCGATTGAGTGCATCGGTCTTGTCTGCCAGCCAGAAACGCACATGATGGCG
>WBZX01003371.1_pt1 | contig 10178 bp, 8 predicted proteins | sample 5204211 | NCBI WGS metagenome assembly WBZX01 (sample SAMN12344362, study PRJNA552823) | activated sludge metagenome | biome: Activated sludge suspended growth; feature: Nitrification reactor; material: Wastewater; isolation source: activated sludge from nitrification reactor of wastewater treatment...
ACGATGAATTTCGCCGAAGCCGACTATGTGATGACCAACACGCCGGGCATGCTGCGGACCATGGCGGCCGAAGTGAAGCGCCTGGGCGTGCGGCCCGAACTGGAAGTGTTCGATACCGGCCATCTGGTGTTCGTGAAGGAAATGGTCCGCGACGGCCTGCTTGATGATCCGGTGATGATCCAGCTGTGCCTGGGCATCCCCTATGGCGCACCCGATGATCCGCTGACGACGATGGCCATGGTCCACCAGCTGCCGCCGGGCTGCGTCTTCAGCGGCTTCTCGATCAGCCGCAACCAGTTGCCCTTCGTGGCGATGGCCGCGCTGGCCGGCGGCAACGTGCGGGTTGGCCTCGAAGACAACCTCTACCTGGCCAAGGGACAGTTCGCCTCGAACGGACAGCTGGTCGAACGCGCGGTGCAGATCCTTTCGGGCATGGGCGCCAGGATCCTGGGCCCGGCCGAGGTTCGCGCCAAACTCAAGCTGCAGAAGCGTTAGGGGAGGCCGGCAATGGGCGAAGTCCGCAAGGTCGGGATTGTTGGCGGCGGCGTGATCGGCGCGGCCTGGGCGGCGCGGTTCCTGCTCAACGGGATCGATGTGGCAGTATTCGACCTTGATCCCGAGGTTGAACGCAAGACGCTGGAAGTGGTGGCCAATGCCCGCCGCGCACAGACCCGCCTGCACGGCGCGGCCTTGCCGGCCGAAGGCAGGCTGAGCTTTGCCGCCAGCGTGGCCGAAGCGGTCAGCGATGCCGATTTCATCCAGGAAAGCCTGCCCGAGCGCGAAGACCTGAAGCAGCGGGTGCTGGCTGAAGTCGATGCGGCGATGCCCGCCCATGCAGTGATCGGATCGTCCACTTCGGGCCTGCTGCCGACGAAGCTGCAAAGCACGATGACCCGGCCCGACCGGCTGGTCGTCGGCCACCCGTTCAACCCCGTTTACCTGCTGCCGCTGGTCGAGGTTTGCGGCGGTGATCAGACCAGCCAGCAGACGATCGACATTGCCTCGGCACTTTACGCGCGGGTCGGCATGAAAGTGCTGCATGTGCGGCACGAGATCGACGGGTTCATCGCCGATCGCCTGCTTGAAGCAGTCTGGCGCGAGGCGCTGTGGCTGATCAACGACGGGATCGCCACCGCGGCCGAAATCGACGATGCAATCCGCTTCGGCGCGGGGCTGCGCTGGTCATTCATGGGCACTTTCCTGACCTATCGGCTGGCCGGGGGTGAAGCGGGGATGCGGCACTTCCTGCACCAGTTCGGCCCCTCGATGGAATGGCCCTGGACCAAGCTGGTCGGCCCCAAGCTGACCGACGAGCTGATCGACACTGTGGCTGCCCAGTCCGACGAGCAGGCCGGCAACGTCGGGCTGCGCGAATACGAGGCGCTGCGCGATTCGTGTCTGGTCGACATCATGCACGCGCTGGAGCGCAATGACTTTGCCTCGGGCGCGGTGGCCAAGGCCTATCGCGCCAGTCTGGCCGGAAAGGCGGCGGTTGAGCTGGGCAGCCTGGGCGATGATGGCCGGGTTCTGAGCGGGCACACCCCGGTGATGCCCGACTGGATCGACTACAACGAGCACCTGACCGAATATTGCTATCTCAAGCTGTTCGGCGATGCGACCGATGTGGTGCTGGCCCGGATCGGCGCGGGGATGGACTATGTCACCAGCGGGTTCAGCTTCTACACGGTGGAAACCCATATCCGCCACCTGGGCCAGGCGCGGCTGGGCGAAAAGGTGGAGGTGCGCACCCGCGTTCTGGACAGCGACGACAAGCGGCTGCACCTGTTCCACGAAATGACCAACCTCACCACCGGCGGGGTAATCGCCACGGCTGAGCACATGCTGCTCCACGTTGATGCCAAGGCTGAAAAGTCGTGCCCCGCCCCCGCCGCGATCGCGGAAGCGATGGAAGGGCTTGTCGCGGCCCAGAGAAGTCTGGCACCACCCGAAGGATCGGGCCGCAGCATAAAGATGCCGGGATAAGCCGACGATAGAACAGCTAAGGGGGAGCGAAGCGCGTGGCACTGATCGAAACAAGGTCAATCGACTATGTCCCCCTGGCCGAACGCCACGGCAAGGTCTGGCACCTGTGGCCGGTGTGGTTCACCGGCGATGCCCACCTTGCGACCCTGGCGACCGGCGCGATCAGCGTCGCGGCGGGGCTGAGCCTGTTCTGGTCTGCCCTTGCGGTGATCGGCGGGTGCGTGCTTGGTACCATCCTGATGGCCTTTCACTGCACGCAGGGGCCCCATTTGGGGCTGCCGCAGATGATCCAGTCGCGCCCGCAGTTCGGCTATCTTGGCGCCTTGCTGGTCTGGGTCGTGGCGCTGTTTACCTACATCGGATTCAACGCGCTCAATCAGTCGCTTGCTGCCGATACGGTGATGGAACTGGCCGGCACCCCCTATGGCCCGACCGTGGTAGTCTTCTCGCTGGTTGCCGTAGCGGTGGCGGTGATCGGGTATGACCTGATCCACAAGGCGCAGCGAATCCTGGCCTACCTGATGTTGGCGGTTCTCGCGGTTTATACAGTCGGCGCTTTCGGCATTGTTGATTTCAAGGCGCTGCTTGCTCCCGGCGAATTCCGGGCGACGCCGTTCCTGGTGCAGTTCTTCGCCGCTGCCGCCTACCAGCTCAGCTGGTCGATCTATGTGTCCGACTATTCGCGCTATCTGCCCAAGGAAGTCGGGATCCGCGATGCGTTCTTCTGGACCTTCTGGGGCGCCTTCGTGGGCGGGGCCTGGATGATGCTGGTCGGCGCCTTTGCCGCTGCTGCCTTCGCCAACCAGAACATTGTGGTCGCCCTGCGGGAAAGCTCGGATGCAATCATGCCCGGCTTCGGTACCATCATGCTGGTCACCAGCTTCCTGGGCCTGATCACCATCACCTCGCTCAACTTCTACGGCGCCTCGCTGACCCTGCTGAGCGTGGTTGACAGCGTGACCAAGGTGACGCTGGGCGTGAAATCGCGGATTGCGGCGCTGGCCGCGGTGTTCCTGATGGCAGTATCGCTCTCGCTGGTGGTCAGCGGCAACGTGCTGCACGGGTTCGAAGCGTTCCTGGGCGTGCTGGCCTATCTGTTCACGCCGTGGACCGCGATCAACCTGGTCGACTTCTTCTTCGTGCGCAAAGGCTGCTATTCGATCCGCGCGATGTTCATGGCCGACGGGCTGTACGGCAAGTGGAACTGGCGCGGGCTGGTGGCCTATTTCGTGGGCTTCGCGGCGATGGTGCCGTTCTTCAAGACCGGGCTTTATGTCGGGCCGGTAGCCGAAGCACTGGGTAAGGCCGACATCTCGATGCTGGTCGGGCTGCCGGTTTCGGCGGCGGTTTACCTGCTGCTGTGCCGCAACCTCGATCTCGCCAGCGAACTCGAACAGATCGAAGTGCTCGATCGCAACCTCGAAACGGAGCCGGTACGATGAAGCGGATCCTGACCCTGGCGGCCGTGGCCGCACTGAGCGTGCAGGCGCAGGCGAAACCCTCGCCCGCCGCGCCGATCGTCTTCCCCGACCAGTTCGATTCGATCGGCACCCCGGTGCAGAGCCTGGTCACCAAAGAAGGCCGCAAGGTCCATTTCACCGATACCGGCGAACCGGGCTGGAAGCCGCTGCTGCTGATCGGCGGGGTCGGCACCAGCGGCCGCGCGCCCGAACTGGTCGCTTTCCTCGATACCATGCGCAGGCGCCTGAAAGTGCGGATCATCGCGGTTGAGCGCAACGGCCTGGGCGATACCGCCTTCGATCCCGCCTGGACCTTTGCCGACTACAACAGCGAAGTGGCGCAGGTGATGGCCCACCTCGGGATCGACAAGTTCGCGCTGGCGGCGATTTCAGGCGGCGGGGCCTATGCCGGGCACGTGGTCAACGCCATGCCGCAGCGGATCACTTCGTGGCACATGCTGGCGGCGGTATCCTCGGCACCGGGCGACACCGATCGCTGCAAGCTTGACGAAGCGACCTTCGCCCAGCAACTCGCCCCGCAGATTGCCGCGCCGCGGGTCTGGTGGGACATGCCCAAGGACGGTGTATCGGCCCACGTGCGCGGGTTTTCCGATCGCACCGCCGATGAAGGCGCGCGCGCCTTCTTCATCGCCGGACAAAAGGGCGATCCGCGCGGCGTGGCCCGCGAATACAAGCGCTTTTGCGAACCGCCGGCTGATGTCGCCGCCTTCAAGGCCCCCGCCTTCTTCTATTATGGCGAGGCAGATCCCGCCGTCCCGCCCGCGCATGGCCGCTATTGGGCCGGCAAGGTCGCGGGCAAGGTCACCTTCCGCTCCTATCCCGGCGAAGGCCACGATGTGCAGTATCGCCACTGGGACCAGCTGCTGCTCGACGTGGCCGGCTATGGTGACCACACGCTGGTCTGCGACAGCGGCCGCGCGCATCTGGTCGCGGGACAGGTCGATCCGAACCGTCTGGCCAAGGGCCGCACGCTGGGGGTCTGCGCCTGGCAGCTGCCAAAGCGATGAGCGGGCAAGCCGATCACGGCCTGCGCACCCCGCTGGAGGGCACCAGCGCCGCCGAATGGGATGATCGTGCACCGATCCCCGCTCCGCTGCGGCTGATCGCGCCCGAAGTCCCCCAGGACTGGGTCGATTACAACGGCCACATGAGCGAAAGCTGCTATCTGCTGGTGTTCGGTGACCAGTCTGACGCCTTCTTCCGCTATGTCGGGATCGACGAGGCCTATCGCGCCGGCGGAAATTCGCTGTTCACCGTCCAGACGATGATCTTCAACCTGGCCGAAGCCCACCTGGGCGACCGGCTGGACCTGTCGCTGCAACTGCTCGATGCGGATGAGAAGCGGCTGCACATCTTCCATGCCATGCACAATGCCGCAACCGGCGAGCTGCTGGCCACCGGCGAGCAGATGCTGGTCCATGTCGATCTGGCCGCGGGTAAAAGCTGCCCGATGCCCGCCGATCTGCAGCGCAAGGTCGCGGCAATCCGCGCGGCCCACTCCGCCCTGCCCCAACCCGCCCAGGCCGGGCGCAATATCGCGATCCGTCGCGGCTGAACCCCTAAGGAGCCCCATGCATTTCGCGCTGAGCCAGGAACAGGACATGCTGGTCGATACGGTCCGCAAATTCGTCGAGACCGAGCTGTACCCGCATGAGGATCTGGTCGAGAAGACCGATGACATCCCGGCCGAACTTGCCGCGCAGGTGCGGGACAAGGCGCTTGAACTGGGGCTCTATGCGGTCAACATGCCGGCTGAGCTGGGCGGCGGCGGTCTGGGCACTTTCGATACCACGCTGATGGAACGCGAACTGGGCCGGGCCAGCTATGGCCTGCAAATGCTGGTCGCGCGGCCCAGCAACATCCTGCGCGGCTGCGTGGACGGCCAGGTTGAGGAATACCTGCTGCCCTCGATCCGGGGTGAGCGCCACGATTGCCTGGCGATGACCGAGCCCGATGCCGGGTCCGACGTACGCTCGATGCGCACCTTTGCCCGCCGCGATGGTGGCGATTTCGTGATCAACGGCACCAAGCATTTCATCAGCCATGCCGACATGGCCGATTTCGTGATCCTGTGCGCGGCAACTGGAGAACTGCCCGGCGGCAAGCGTTCGATCAGCTGCTTCCTGGTCGATTTCGACACTCCGGGCCTGACCCGGCGGCGCGGGCCGAAATGCGTGTCGCACCGCGGCTATCACCAGTGCGAGCTGATTTTCGAAGACTGCCGGGTACCGGCGCGCAACCTGCTGGGGGAACTGGACAAGGGTTTTGACCTGATGGGCCAATGGCTCGGCTCAACCCGATTGCAGGTGGCCACCACCTCGGTCGGGCGCGGACAGCGGGTGCTTGAAATGGCAACTCAGTGGGCCGCCACCCGCAAGCAATTTGGCCAGACAATCGGCAAATTCCAGGGCACCGGCTTCAAGCTGGCCGATATGAAGACCGAACTGGAAGCCGCCGAACTGCTGACCCTGCGCGCGGCCTGGAAGGACGATCAGGGCACCATGACCGATACCGACGCGGCCATGGCCAAGGTCTTCGCCTCGGAAGCGCTGGCCCGGGTGACCGACAATGCGCTGCAGATCTTCGGCGGAATGGGACTGATGGACGAATTGCCGATCGAACGGTTCTGGCGCGATGCCCGGGTCGAACGGATCTGGGACGGCACCAGCGAAATCCAGCGCCACATCATCAGCCGCGCGATGCTGCGCCCCTACGAGGCATGAGCGCCAAGCCGCTTGCGCGCCTGCTGCGTCCGCGTTCGATCGCCTTCGTCGGCGGCAAGGCGGCGGAAGAGGCACTGCGCCAGTGCCGCAAGCTGGGCTTTGCCGGCGCGGTCTGGCCGGTCAATCCGCGCCGCGCCGAAATGGACGGGGTGCCCTGTTTCGCCGATCTGGCCGCTCTGCCCGAAGCGCCCGATGCGGTGTTCCTGGCGACTCCCGCCGAGGCGAGCATCGCACTGGTGGGCGAACTGGCAGCGCTGGGGGCCGGCGGCACGGTCTGCTATGCCTCCGATTTTGCTGAAGTTGGCCCGGAAGGCAGCGAACGCCAGGCCCGGCTGACCGCGGCGGCCGGGGCCATGCCGCTGGTCGGGCCCAATTGCTATGGCCTGCTCAACGCCTTCGATTGCGCCGGGCTGTGGCCCGACCAGCACGGCTGCGCGCCGATCGGCGAGGGGCGCGGGGTGGCGATCGTCACCCAGAGCGGCAACCTGGGGCTCAATTTCACCATGCAGCGCCGCGCCCTGCCGCTGGGGTACATGATCGCGATCGGCAATGCCGCCGATGTCGATGCCGCCGACCTGATCGAGGCGCTGCTGGAAGACCAGCGGGTCAGCGCGATCGGGCTGCACATCGAAGGGCTGAAATCGATCGAACGGTTCTCGGCCGCCTGCCTTGCCGCGCGCCGCGCCGGGGTGCCGCTGGTGGTGCTCAAGACCGGTTCGTCAGAGCGTGGTGCGGCGCTGACCCTGTCGCACACCAGTTCGCTGGCCGGGCCCGATGCGCTCTATGATGCGCTGTTCGACCGGCTGGGGATCGCCCGGGCGAGCGGCCCGGCGGATTTCATCGAAACGCTGAAGCTGCTGCACACCTGCGGACCGCTGGCCGAAGCGACGCTGACCAGCGCGAGCTGTTCGGGCGGGGAAGCCAGCCTGGTCGCCGATCTGGCCGAACGGCGCGGCGTGGCCACACCATTGTTCCCGCCAGCCGCACAGGCTGAACTGGAAGCGGTGCTGGGCCCGCTGGTCTCGGTCTCGAACCCGCTCGATTACCACACCTACATCTGGGGCGATCTGGCCGCGCAGACGGCCTGCTTTGCCGGGATGCTGAAGGCCGGGTTCGGTGCATCGCTGCTGGTGCTGGACTATCCCCGCGCTGATCGCTGCGAGGATCGCGACTGGGGCACCACGCTGGCCGCGTTCATCGCCGCACACCGGCAGATCCCGCCCGGCCCGGGGCAGGCCCGGATCGTGGTCAGCGCGCTGCCCGAGAACCTGCCCGAAACAGTGGGCCACGAACTGCTGGCTGCCGGAATCGTGCCGATGATGGGGCTGAGCGAAGCGCTCGACGCAATTGCCCTGGCGGCGCGGATCGGACCGGCACTCGCCCGCCCCGAACCGGCTCCGCTGCATGAACCGGCACCGCTCGATCCCGCGCAGGTCGTGACCTGGGACGAAGCCGCGAGCAAGGCCGCGCTGGCTGCGGCCGGGCTGCGCGTTCCGCAGGGCGAGCGCCTGTCCTTCGCCCGGCTTGCCGCGTTGTGCGAGGATCCCGCTGCCGCGCTGCCGGTACCCTTCCCCCTGGTCCTGAAAGTCGCCAGCGATGCGATTGCACACAAAAGCGACCTTGGCGGAGTGGCGCTGGGGCTGCGCACCAAGGATCAGGTTCTTGCCGAGGCGCGGCGGATGCAGGCACTGGGCGATCAGTTCCTGCTGGAAGAGATGGTCGTTGGCGCAGTGGCCGAACTGATCGTCGGGCTGGCGCGCGATCCGCAGTTTGGGCTCTACATGACGATCGGTGCTGGCGGTGTGCTGGTCGAACTGCTGCGTCAGGCCGAACAGGTGCTGCTGCCTGCCAGCCGGGCCGATATCGAACGCGCGCTTGAGCGGCTGGCGCTTTATCCCCTGCTCAAGGGCTTCCGCGGCGGGGCTGCGGCCGACATTCCGGCATTGGTCGATGCGATCGAGGCCGTGGCGCGCTTTGCTGCCGGGAACGCCGATCGCCTCTATGAGCTTGACGTCAACCCGCTGCTTGCCCTGCCCAAGGGCGCCGTGGCAGTCGATGCGCTGGTCCGCATCAAGGAGTGCTGAGCATGCCCGCTGTCACCACGCGCCGCGAAGGCGAAATCCTGGTGGTCACGCTTGACCGGCCCAAGGCCAATGCGATCGATGTCGCCACCAGCCTGGAACTCTACGCCGCGTTCCGGCTGCTTGATGAAGACCCGGCGCTGCGGGTGGCGGTGCTGACCGGAACCGGGCGGTTCTTCTCGGCCGGGTGGGACCTCAATGCCGCCAATGAGGGCGAGGCGGTTGATGCCGATCACGGCCCGGGCGGCTTTGCCGGGCTGACCGAGTATTTCAGCTTGTCGAAGCCGGTAATCGCAGCCGTCAATGGCCTGGCGGTGGGCGGCGGGTTCGAGCTCGCGCTGGCCGCCGACCTGATCGTGGCGAGCGAGACCGCGCAGTTCTGGCTGCCCGAAGTGAAGCTGGGGATCCTGCCGGATTCGGGCGGCCTGCTTCGCCTGCCCAAGGTTCTGCCGGTGCAACTGGCGCGCGAAATGATCCTGACCGGGCGGCGGCTCGATGCCCGCGAGGCGCGCTCTTTCGGGCTGGTCAGCCGGGTCTGCGCTGCCGACGCCCTGCTGGACGAAGCGCTGGACCTGGCGCGAGAGATTGCCAGGGGCGCACCGCTGGCGATCACCGCCGCCCGCGACATCCTGCGCGCGACCGCTGGCCTGGATTTGTCCGAAGGCTACCGCCTGATGCGCAGCGGCGCCCTGCCCAGCTATCGCGCGATGCTCGATTCCGAAGACGCGCTGGAAGGCCCCGCCGCCTTTGCCGAAAGTCGCGAGCCGCGTTGGCAAGGGCGGTGACACTGCAATAGGCTTGCTTGACCTGCACATCGAATTACTGCTTTCCACAAAGCGATTGCGCGCTGCTAGCGGGTGGCCGACAAGACAGGGCAGGCATGACAAGCACACTAACCCACCTTCAGCGGCTTGAGGCCGAAGCGATCCACATCATGCGCGAGGTGGTGGCCGAGGCCGAGCGCCCGGTAATGCTCTACAGCGTGGGCAAGGACAGCGCAGTGATGCTGCACCTGGCGCGCAAGGCCTTTTACCCCTCGCCCCCGCCTTTCCCGCTGCTCCACGTCGATACGACCTGGAAGTTCAAGGCGATGTACGAGCTGCGCGACCGGATGGCGAAAGAGTCCGGGATGGAGCTTCTGGTCTATCACAACCCCGAAGCGGCCGAGCGCGGGATCAACCCGTTCGATCACGGCGCGCTGCACACCGATATGTGGAAGACCGAGGGGCTCAAGCAGGCGCTCGACAAGTATGGCTTCGATGCGGCCTTCGGCGGCGCCCGGCGCGACGAGGAGAAGAGCCGCGCGAAGGAGCGGATCTTCAGCTTCCGCACCGCCAGCCATGGCTGGGATCCCAAGAGCCAGCGGCCCGAGCTGTGGAATGTCTACAACGCGAAGAAGCACAAGGGTGAGAGCATCCGCGTCTTCCCGATCAGCAACTGGACCGAGCTTGACGTGTGGCAATACATCCAGCTCAACGACATACCGATCGTGCCCCTGTACTTCGCCGCCAGGCGCCCGACCGTGGAGCGCGACGGGCTGTTGCTGATGGTCGATGATGAGCGTTTTCCGCTGAAGGACGGCGAGGTTCCGGTGGAGCGCTCGATCCGGTTCCGCACGCTCGGCTGCTATCCGCTGACCGGTGCGGTCGAGAGCGAGGCTGCAACGCTCAGCGAAGTGATCCAGGAGACCTTGCTGACCACCACCAGCGAGCGCCAGGGCCGCGCGATCGACAAGGATGCCGGCGGCGCGGGCATGGAAGTCAAGAAGCAGCAGGGGTACTTTTGACGTGCCACGGAATGCGAAGCGTTCCGCAACGTCAACCCCGGACTTGATCCGGGGTCAGGCTGGTGCGGCAGGAACGCCAAGCCCCGTGTCAGGCACGGGGCGACGGGAATTAATGGTATGAATG
>WBZX01002616.1_pt2 | contig 10173 bp, 9 predicted proteins | sample 5204211 | NCBI WGS metagenome assembly WBZX01 (sample SAMN12344362, study PRJNA552823) | activated sludge metagenome | biome: Activated sludge suspended growth; feature: Nitrification reactor; material: Wastewater; isolation source: activated sludge from nitrification reactor of wastewater treatment...
TGCTGCTGCCGCGGGCGACCGCCGACCAGCTGATCGCGCTGCTCGACCTCGACGCGTGGGTCGACGAGCGCATCGACAACACCCGCGCGCGCCGCTGGCTGGTCGCGATCGGCGAGAGCTGGGCCGCCGCCGACAAGCCCCGCGGGGCGTTGGTCGAGCTGATGTACGCGATGGATCCAGAGTTCTGGACCTTCGCGCTGCTGGCCGGCACGCGCGTGATCGTGCTCGACCTCGAGGACGACGCTGCACGTGACCAGGCCTACGACGAGCTGGCCGAGCTGCGCGCGTGGGAGACCCCCGACGGGTTCTTCATCATCGGCGTGCCCGACGACGAGATGGGCCGCGCGGTGCTGCGGGTGCTGCACCGCGTGTACGACGACGATCTCGGGCAGGGCCGGCGCTTGGTGCTCTCGATCGAGGCGGCGCTGGCCTCGGAGATCGAGGAGACGCTGCTGCGCTTCCGCTCGGGCCGCCTGGCCGATCTCGGCTTCGTGCAGTGGCAGGACGCCGTGAAGCTGTTCCGCCCGCTCGATCACCGCGCGGCCGCCGACGCCGAGCCTCGCGACTTCCGCTGGCTGTCCGACGTCGAGCTCGGCGCGTCGGTCTCGAACCTGCGCGGCGGCGAGCTGCTGCGGCGCGCGATGGCCCGCATGACCGACGTCGAGCACGGCGTGCGCTCGCGCGAGTTCCTGCTGCTGGTCAACGAGGTCATCTCGGCGCAGCGCCTGCCGCCGGGCGACGAGTCGGTGCAGCAGCGCGCCATCGATCAGACCCAGGCCACGCTCGGGCTCGGGCTCGAGCTGCTGCTGCAGGCGCGGCCCGGCCACCCGGAGCCCGACGCCTACCTCGCCGAGCGCATCGCCGCGATCGGCCTGCGCGACGTCTTCCGCGTCGGCTACGGCGCGCTCGACAAGCTGCGCCGCGCCGCGATCGCGCTGCACCGCTCGATGCGGATCTCGCTCGACTCGGTGGGCTCGCTGTTGGACCGCCCATGGGGCCCAGCGGTCGCCGCGGCCGTGCGCTGGTACCCCGAGCTGGCACTCGAGTCGACCCAAGGCTCGTCGCGGCCGTTCCGCTCGCTGGCCGACGTCGCCCGCGCGACCGAGCGCATCGCCGAGGCCGGAGCGCTGGCCGCCCTCACCTACCTCGATCGCGGCTACGGCGTCGAGCCGGTGTGGCTGGCGCGCATCGACGAGCCCGCCAAGCTCACGCTCGGCGACCTCCTGCGCACGGCGATCGTGCACACGCAGCTCCCGGGCCACACCGCCCGCTTCGCACCGCTCGGCCCCGACGATCTGGCGTGGGCCCACGCCAACCTGCTCGACGGCGGGGTGCTGGTCGAGCGGGTCGCGCGGGATTTCTCGGCCCGCTGCGACGCGCTGGGCCTGGGCCGCTACACCAAGGTGCTGGCCGACGCCGTGCTCACGCGCCTGCGCGTCGAGCTGCTCGCGCTCGAGTTCGACGGCGATCGCGTCGACCTCACCCGTGCCGGCGGCCTGGTCACGGTGCAATCGGTGAGCATGTGGCTCACCGTCGACGCGCCGCACAAGGACTGACGCGCGCCCCTCAGGTGCCGGCCGGGAGGGTCGCGAGCGCCGCCTCGGCGGCGTGGCGCTCGGCCTCGCGGATGCTGGTGCCCTCACCCTCGCCGAGCACCAGCGGTGCCGACTCACCCAGCCGCAGCTCGACGCGGGCGCGCCAGCGCGGTGGTCCCTCGTCACCGCGGACGTCGAGCCGCACGTACGACGGCGCCACGCGGTGTCGCGCCTGCGCCCAGTGCTGCAATCGCGTCTTCGGATCGAGCGCGGTATCGGGATCGACCCCCGCGAGCGCCGCGTCGAACAGCCGGGTGAACACCGCGGCGGCCTCGTCGGCGGCCCGCAACCCCTGTGCACGGGCGTCGAGGAACACCGCCCCGAGCACCGCCTCCAGCGCGTCGGCGAGGGTCGAGCGATGCTGCCGCCCCCCGAGCTTGTCGTCGCCGCGACCGAGCCACAGGAACGCCCCGAGGTCGATCGATCGCGCGACCTCGAACAGGCTCGACTCCGAGACGACGCTCGCGCGCAGGCGCGTCAACTCGCCCTCTTGCAGGCCCGGATGTCGCTGCCACAGTGCGTCGGCGGCGAGCAACCCGAGCACGGCATCGCCGAAGAACTCGAGGCACGCGTTGCTGGGCCAGCCCGCGTCGGGGTGCTCGTTCGCCCACGAGCCCAACGTCAGCGCCGCGCGCAGCAGACTCGGTCGCGCGAAGGCATAGCCGAGACGCCCCTGCAGCTCCGCGAGCGCCGCCACGCCGCCGGGCGGCGCATCGACCTCGGGCTCGGCCGCATCCGGCAGGGCCGCGAGGGTTTCGGGCAGACGCACCAACGCCCGCCATCCTACGACGTCGCGACGGCGACTGCGACCGGTCACGGGCCCCTCGGTGCACGTCGACTTGTCGCGGCTTCGCGCGGTGCCGTAGCATCTGCATCCGCACGCGAGCAGCCTCGCCGCGGCCCCGCGCCATGAAAGCCCACATCGACACCATCACCGACCTGCTGTTGGGATCCGCCTACGCCGACAAGCGACTGGAGGGCGGCGAGATCGCGGCCATCGAAGGCATGCTGTGCAAGCTGCTCGCGGTCGACGCGCTGCCGCAGGCGCAGAAAGATCGCATCGCGGGCTTCAACCCCGCCAAGTTCGACGCCACCGCGGCCGCGGGTCGGCTGCGCTTCGAGTCGGCGGAGAACAAGCGCACCGTGCTCGAGCTCATCGCCAGCGTGAGCGAGTCGGACGACGAGATCGACATGGCCGAGGACGCCTACCTGCGCAAGGTCGCAGCCGGCATGGGCATCAGCGACGCCGACATCGCCGACCTCGCGATCGAGGTGCTCGAGGACGACGAGCTGGACGGCATCCTCAAGCCGTGATCCAGCCGCCGCCGACCACCGCGTCGTCGTCGTAGAACACCGCGGCCTGCCCGGGGGCCACGCCCGGCTGCGCCGCGTCGAACTCGACGCGGGCCTGCGCGCCTTCGACCCATACCCGCGCGGGGGTGGCCTGGCCGCGGTGCCGCACCTGCACCAACAACCGATGCTCGCCGTCGACGAGCGCGAAGCGTTGCAGCTCACCGACCTGCAGCCGCGTCAGCGCGGCGTCGTTCGCCTCACCGACCACGACCGTGCGCGACTCGGGCACGACGCGCAGCACGTAGCGACGCTCGGTGCCAGGCACATGCAGGCCGCGGCGCTGCCCGACCGTCACGCGGTGGATGCCGTCGTGGCGCCCGAGCACGCGGCCGTCGAGGTCGACCACCGGTCCCGGCGCGAGCATGTCGGTCGCGAACCCGCGCGCCGCCAGCCGCGACTGCACCACCGCGCCGTGATCGCCATCGGGCACGAAGCACAGCTCCTGGCTGTCGGGCGCGTCCGCGTTGGGCAGCCCCAGCGCGGTGGCCTTGGCCCGGACCTCGTCCTTGGTCCACGTGCCCAGCGGGAACAATGTCTGCGCGAGCGCGTCGGCGCCCATCGCGAACAGGAAGTAGCTCTGGTCCTTGCTGGCGTCGCGGGCCCGCAGCAGCCGTCCGTCCTCGTGGCGGGCGTAGTGCCCGGTCGCGAGGCGCTCGGCGCCCAGCGCCCGCGCGCGCGTCAGCAGCGGGGCGAACTTCACCGACTGGTTGCAGCGGGTGCACGGGTTGGGCGTGCGGCCGGCAGCGTAGTCGTCGGCGAAGGGCTCGATCACCGCGGCCGCGAAACGCTCGCGCTCGTCGACCACCCAGTGCCCGATACCGAGCTGCGCACAGACCTCGCGGGCCTGATCGATCTCGGCCGGCGAGCAGCAGCTGCCGGCGCGGCCGCGCGCGCTGGCGTCGTACAGCCGCATGGTCATGCCGAGCACCTCGTGGCCGGCCTCGACCAGCAGCGCTGCGGCGATCGAGGAGTCGACGCCACCGGACATCGCGCAGACGATCTTCATGGGGTTCCTCGTGGCGCCGGGTGCACGGCGGCGCGCACCCGCGACAGGCACTCGGGCAGCACCGCGGCCAGCTGTGCCAGCTCGGCCTCGCCGTGCTCGGGGGCCAGCGAGAAGCGCAGCGCGCCGCGAGCCGCCGCGGCATCGAAGCCGAGCGCACGCAGCACCGGCGAGGGCTCCACCGTGCCCGAGCTACACGCGGCGCCGGTCGAGCACACGACGCCCGCGAGATCGAGCGCGATCATCAGCGTGTGCGCGTCGCAGTCGTCGAAGCGCACCAGCGCGGTGTTGCCGACGTGATGCTCGCGATCGCCGAGCAGCTCGCCACCAGCGCTCTGCACGATCGCCCGCAGCCGCTCGAGCAACCCGCGGACGCGCAGCTGATCGTGCTCGCGGGTCGCCAGCGCTGCGGTCGCGGCCGCCGCGAAGCCGACCGCGAGCGCGACCGACTCGGTGCCACCGCGGCGCCCGTGCTGCTGCGCGCCGCCGATCACCAACGGCGCCAGCGGGGCCTCGCGGGCGACCACCAACGCACCGATGCCGACCGGACCACCGAGCTTGTGCGCCGAGACCGACAGCGCGTCCGCCCCCAGCGCCGCGCGCGACAGTGGCAGCCGGCCGTAGGCCTGCACCGCGTCGACGTGCAGCAGCAGCTCGGGCCGACGCGCGCGCACGGCCGACGCGATCGCGGCCAGCGGCGGCACGTTGCCGAGTTCGTGGTGCGCGGCGGTGATCGACAGCACGCCGATCTCGGGCTGTGCGGCGAGGGTCTCGGCGACCGCGTCGGGCACGAGCCGGCCCTGGGCGTCGACCGCCAGGGTGTGCACCGCGACGCCGTCGTCGGCGAGCCGGCGCGTCGCAGCCATGACCGCGGGGTGTTCGATGGCCGTGCACGCCACGCCGCAGGGTCGACCGAGCGCACGCAGCCCGCGCGAGAGCCCGAGGATCGCGAGCGCATCGGCCTCGGTCCCGCCCGACGTGAACACCACCTCCGCCGGCGTCGCGCCCAACGTGGCGGCGATGGTTCGGCGCGCCCGCTCGAGCAGGGCCCGCGCGCGCTGTCCGGGCCGGTGGACACTGGAGGGGTTCCCCAGCGTCCGATCGGCCCACACCGCCTGCATGGCCGCGAGGGCCTCGGCCCGCAGGGGCGCGCCGGCGTTGCGATCCAGGTCGATCACCTGTCGCTTCCCATAGCACTTCGCGGCGCGCGCTGGTGGTCCGATCCGTTGACGGGCGACCGAGGCGACCGCGATGATGTCGCCACTTGAGCACGCTCTTGCTCACGCTGCAGCGCGCGGGACTGCTGACCGCGGACGCCATCGCGAACGCGACCCGCCACGCCGGTGAGCAGCGGGTCTCGCCGGCCGAGGCGGTCGTGCGGCTGGGCCTGCTCGACGAGCCGCGGCTCGCCGGCTTCCTGCACTCGCAGCTGATGATCCCGTGGGTCGACGCCGAGCTGCTCTCGCGGCTCGACGGCGACACCGTCGCGCAGCTGCCCGCCGAGCTGGCGTGGGAGCACACGATGCTGCCGATCTCGCTCGACGACGCCAACAACCTCACGGTCGCGCTCGCCGACCCGACCGATCTCCGCGCGGTGCAGGCCGCGGCCGCGCACAGCGGCGCATACCTCATCCGCGCGGTCGCACCGCTGTCGGCCCTGCGCGAGGCCATCTACCGCTATCACGGCCCGCGGCCCGCGGCCCGCACCGCCCCCAGCACCCCGCGCGAGCTGCCGCGCACCGAGGGCACGCCCGCGGGCGGCATGGTGCTGGCGCTGTCGAGCCTAGCCTACCAGCAGCTGCTCACGCGCCTGCACACCGCCGGCGATCGCGACGCGATCCTCGACCAGCTGGTGGAGTTCCTCGCGGCCGGCTTCCGTCACGTGATCGTGTTCGTACACCTGCAGCACCAGCTGCGTGGCCGTGACGCGCGCGGCCCCGAGCTGCTGCGCGAGGCGGTGACGCAGGTGCGGATCCCGACCCAGCCCGCCTCGGTCTTCGCCGACGCGATTCGCTCGGGTGTCCCCTACTACGGCCCGTGGCCGTGCGAGCGCGCGATCGATCGCGCCTTCGCAGATGCGATGGGCGGCATCGAGGGCAACGCACTGGTGCTGCCGATCCGGCTGCGCGACAAGGTCCCGGTGGTGTTGCTCGCGATCGATCCCGCGGTCGACGTCGAGATCGATCGCATCACCCGTGCCTCCGAGGGCGCCAGCGGTGCGCTCGAGCGCCTGATCTACCGCCGTAAGTCCCGCGAGACGCCGTCACCGGGCGAGTGACGCCGTCACCGGGCGCGAGACGCCGTCACCGGGCGAGACGCCGTCACACCGGGCGAGTGACGCCGTCACACCGGGCGGCCGACCCGAGCGCAGTGCCCGAGGTGCGCCTTCAGGTACTTGCTGGGCAGCTCGCGCCCGAGGTAGCCGCTCAAGCGAGTCGACACCGCCACCAGGCGATCGAGATCGACGCCGGTCTCGATGCCCATGCCTTGCAGCATGTAGACCACGTCCTCGGTCGCCACGTTGCCCGAGGCCCCGGGCGCGTAGGGGCAGCCGCCGAGCCCACCGATCGCGCTGTCGATGGTGCGCACGCCCAGCTGCAATGCGACCGTGATGTTGGCCAGCGCGGTGCCGCGGGTGTCGTGGAAGTGCACCGCCAGACGCCCGAGATCGATGCCCGAACGCATGAGCCCGCGCAGCACGTACTCGATCTGTCGCGGTGTGCCGACGCCGATGGTGTCGCCCAGGCTGAGCTCGTAGATGCCGAGTTCGAGCAGGCCGTGGGCGACGCGCACGACCGCATCGAGCGCGACGGTGCCCTCGTAGGGACAGCCGTAGACGCAGCTGACGTAGCCGCGCACCTTCATGCCGCGCGCGAGCGCCTCGTCGACCACCACACGGTAGGTCGAGAGCGCCTCCGCGGTGCTCTTGTTGATGTTCTTGCGGTTGTGGGTCTCGCTCGCGGCCATGAAGACCGCGACCTCGTGCATGCCGCTGCGCGAGGCCGCGTCGAGCCCGCGCATGTTGGGCACCAGCGCGCTGTAGGCCACCTCGGGCCTGCGATGCACGCCGCGGGCGACCTCGGCGTGATCGGCCAACGCCGGGATCCACTTGGGGTCGACGAAGCTGGTGATCTCGATGCGACGCACACCGGCATCGACCGCGCCTTCGATGAGCTCGAGCTTGCGATCGGTGGGCAGGACCGCTTTCTCGTTCTGCAGGCCGTCGCGAGGTCCGACCTCGTAGATCGAGACCGCCGCGGGCACGGCCTCGAAGAGGTCGATCGCGGGGCCGTCGTTGCCGGTGTGGAGATCGTTCACGCGTGCGGGTCCGGGGCTAGGCGGTGCCGGGGGGCTAGGCGGTGCCAGGGGGCTAGGCGGTGCCAGGGGGCTTGCCGGTGCCGGGCCGCGGTGGCCGCGGCATCGTGAAGGCGCCGTGGGTGTCAGTGTACGCGATCCCGCCGAGGCGACCGACCGAGTCGAGCCGCGCCGCGTCGATCGCCTGGGGGCGTCCCTGTGCATCGGCCGTGCGCAGCCCGGCCTGCAGCCAGAACCACACCACCTCGCCGATCACGAGCGTGGTCGAGGGGCGGCCGTGCACGCCGTGTCCGAGCGGCAGCGCGTGCACGAGTCGGCACTCGAGTGCGGCCTTGGCCTCGGCCACCCGCGGCGGCGCGACCGCGTGGCTCGGCGCCGGCGTCAGCGGCCCGAGCCCGGCCGCATCGACCATCGCCCACTCGTCGACGCCCGCCTCGAAGTCGCCGGCGGTGTGGTTCATCGCGCCGGCCAACGGCCGGTCGACATGGTTGACCACGAACGAGCCCGTCTCGAGGATGTTGCGAAGGGTGTCCTTGGGCCGACCGTCGCCGTGCCACGACGACGAGAACAGCACCATCGGCGGCGCCGAGCAGACCGCCTGGTAGAACGAGAACGGCGCGAGGTTGCGGTGGCCGTGCTCGTCCTGCGTCGAGACCCACGCGATCGGTCGCGGCGCGACGAGGTCGGTCAGCAGCTGGTACGCGTCGCGGGCTGACAGGCTCGCGGCATCGATGGCGTCATGCAGCACCTTTGGGATCCGCGGCAAAGGTAGCGGACTTTCGCCCGCGCACGCGCGCGCGCCGAACTCGCGCGGCCCCACCCACTTTGCTAGGATCGTCGGTGGCGCCCGATCGCGCGGTCGGCCGCGCGTGGCCGCCATCGCTTCGTTCGTCGCCGAGATCCCCATGCGCTGCGCACCCGCGAGCTGGCCCGCACTGCTGCTGCTGACGGCGTGCGCCCGCGCACCCGAGAGTTCGGCGCGGGCCGACGAGGATCCCGTCGCGGCACCGGTGGCGCGGGACGCCGCGGCACCCGCGAGCCCGACCGAGCACGCCCCTGCCCCGCCGGCGACGCCCGAGCCCGTCGCGCCCGCGTTCGTGCCCGACCCCGCGCGCTTGCCTGCGCGCTACCTCGCGTTCGACGGCGCCTGCGAGCGCGGCGAGGTCGTCACCATCGCCGCGATCGGCGACGTGCTGATGCACCACGAGCTGCAGAAGCAGGCCTACGCCGCCAAGGAACACTTCGGCGTGCTGTGGTCCGGCGTCGCCGATCTCATCGCGCGCGCCGACGTCAGCTACGCCAACCTCGAGGTCCCGATCGCGGCCGGCCTCACGAAGGACGGCGCCGCCGACGACCCCGGGATGACGTTCGACAACGCGGTCTACACCGGCTACCCGTTCTTCAACGCCAACCCGATCCTCGCCAAGGACCTGGTCGACACCGGCATCGACATCGTCTCGACCGCCAACAACCACGCGCTCGATCGCGGCAGCGACGGCCTGGTGCGCACGCTCGACGCCCTCGACGCGGTCGGCCTCGCCCACGCCGGCAGTCGCCGCAGCGCCAAGGAGCCGTGGCACGCGATCACCACCGCCAAGGGCCTGCGCATCGCGTGGGTCGCGTGCACGCTCCACACGAACTTCGGCAAGGACGACAAGGGCCAGGTGCTGCACTGCTTCACGCAGACCAAGCAGCTGCTGGCGCAGGTCGAGCAGCTCGCGAAGTCCGACGACGTCGACGCCGTCATCGTCACGCCGCATTGGGGCAAGGAGTACGATCCGCAGCCCGCCGACAAGCAGCGCGTGCTCGCGCAGCAGCTGGTCGACGCCGGCGCCACCGCGGTGCTCGGCGCCCACCCCCATGTGCTGCAGCCGTGGGAGCAGCTCGTCGCCCCCGATGGTCGCCAGGCGCTGGTGCTCTACTCGCTCGGCAACTTCGCCCACCACCAGCGCTCGCTGCCGCGGCGCAGCTCGATCATCGCCTACCTCGGCCTGCGCCGCGGCGCCGACGGCAACGCGACCGTCGTCGGCGCGCGCTACCTGCCGATCCACGTGCGCATGGAGGGCGACAAGCAGGCCTTCTTCGTCGAGTCGATCGACCGCGTCGGCGGCCCCGACGACGCGCGAGCGCTGGTGGTCGACATGTACGGGCCCGCGAACCTGATCGGGCCCGACGATGCGCTGGTGATGGCGCCGCAGTGCGATCGCAGCTGGCCGAAGGCGGATTGACGGCGCCCGGCGCCGCCCGCCGTCAGCGCCCCAACAGCGGCGCCAAGAAGCGCCCGGTGTGGCTGGCCTTCACCTTCGCGACCTTCTCGGGCGTGCCCTCGGCGACGATCTTGCCGCCACCTTCGCCGCCCTCTGGGCCGAGATCGATGATCCAATCGGCGCACTTGATGACGTCGAGGTTGTGCTCGATGACGACCACGGTGTTGCCGGCGTCGACCAGCCGCTGCAGCACGCCGAGCAGGCGATGGATGTCCTCGAAGTGCAGGCCGGTGGTCGGCTCGTCGAGGATGTACAGCGTGCGGCCGGTGTGGCGCTTGCCGAGCTCGCGGCTGAGCTTCACGCGCTGGGCCTCGCCGCCGGACATCGTCGGCGCGCTCTGACCGATCTTCATGTAGCCGAGCCCGACATCGCGCAGGGTCTCGAGCACGCGCACGATCGGCGGGTGGTTCTCGAACATGTCGCGGGCGTCGTCGACCGAGAGCTCGAGCACCTCTTGGATGTTGAGGCCCTTGTAGCGGATGCCGAGGGTCTGCGCGTTGTAGCGCTTGCCCTTGCACACCTCGCACGGCACGTAGACGTCGGCCAAGAAGTGCATCTCGACCTTGACCACGCCGTCGCCCTCGCACGACTCGCAGCGGCCGCCCTTGACGTTGAAAGAGAAGCGCCCGGCCTTGAAGCC
>WBZX01003372.1_pt1 | contig 10172 bp, 7 predicted proteins | sample 5204211 | NCBI WGS metagenome assembly WBZX01 (sample SAMN12344362, study PRJNA552823) | activated sludge metagenome | biome: Activated sludge suspended growth; feature: Nitrification reactor; material: Wastewater; isolation source: activated sludge from nitrification reactor of wastewater treatment...
GCCACCGTTGATCGGATGCGAGCCCTTGATACCGCCGATCACATCGCGTTCGGTGTCCGCCAGCTTCTGGGTGCGCTTGACGAAGCCGAGGATGGTCGTCGTCGCATCGCGGTAGCGGGCCTCGCCGGTGATCTGGAACAGGCGTCCCCAGTTGATGCCGAGCTGGCAGTCGCCGGTCAGGCACGACCACTTGACGGTGGGACTCCACTGCTCGTTAAAGCGTCCGGGCAGAAAACCGTTGGCCGGCAGCGCCGCCAGCATCGCGTCGCCGATCTTGCGGGCGGCGACGAGGAAATCCTCGCGCCCGGCGTAGGCGCCGATTTCCATCAGGCCGCGCATCGCGTACGCAATGGTGTGGGTGAAGGGCTGGGCGTTGTCCTGCAGGCAGTTGGTCTCGAGCCAGCCGTTGGCGCGGGCCTGGGTCAGCGCCCACTCGCAGTTGCGCACCGCGGCGTCGAGGAAGCGCTGGTCGCCGGTGATCTCGTGGGTGCGGGCGAGGCTCCACGCCGAGCGGGTGTTGTAGGTGTTGATCGCCTTGCCGGTCATCGGCGAACCGAAGGTCCGCCAGCAGCCGTCGTCGTCCATGATGTCGCACAGCCAGCTCGAAGCCCGGACCGCCGCCGCGCGGTAGCGTTCGTCGTGTTCTTCCTCGAAGGCGCGGACCCAGCCGAAGATCACCTGCCCGGTGTTGAACACCGTCGGCTGGTCGGAATCGCCGAGCGCCCCGGCCAGCACGCCGCCGCCGGGCAGCTGGATGTCGATCTCCCAGTCGGCCATGCGCCGCGCGCGGGCGCGGGAATCCTCGTCGCCGGCAATCGCCGCGTAGCGGTAAAGGGTCGGAATGATGTAGCCGGTGGTCTCGGGATAGGACGGCGCCCAGTGGCGATGCCGCACGAGGTAGGTCTGGGCCACGCCGCCGTTGCCGGTCACGTCCTGGGCCCGCTTCAGCCAGGCGATGGCCGCGTCGAGGTGGACGCGGTTGTCGGCCGGCGCGGTCATGCCGAGGCCGAGCGTGTCCTTCAGGACAAGGCGTTTTTGGCGGATGGTTTCGCTGATACTCATGCTGAAGTCCAAGTCAGAATTCAAAAATCAGTTCGGTTGTGCGGGCCGGCCGGCGCCGGCCGGCGCGTCGAAGAAATGTCCGCCGGCGGCGACGAAACGCGCCGACTCGCGGCTGTGGTCGGCCGCCCGGATCCAGGTCAGCTGCGTGTTGCCGATGCGCCCGCCGTGCAGCACGCCGGCCGCCTTCAGATGGGCGACGAGGCGCGCCTCGCGGCGCAGGCTGTTGGCCTCGGCGGCAATCACCTTCACCGGGCATTCGATGCGCGTGCCGTCGCGGTCGATCACCACGCCGTCGCGCAGTTCGGGCTCGTAGAGCGCGCAGGGCAGCGTCGCGGCAAGCTGGTCTTCGACGAAATGGGTATAGGTGAAACTGGAAAACGGCGCATCGAAGCCCACAATCAGCGCATTCCGCTCCAGCAGCCGGGCAAACGGGGAGGCGCCGCCGAACGGCTCGCGGGCCCGCTCGTGACCTTCGACAAAGGCGTCGGCATCGCGCCCCCAGGCCAGCAGCGGATGAGTCGGGCTGAGGCTGCGCCGGACGTTCTCGCCGCGCCGGAACACTTCGGAAATCAGCCCCATCATCGACGGGCTGCGCGCCACGTTCATCGGCTTGCCCTTGGCCAGCCACTGGGCGGAACTCATGTTGTGGTAGGGCATCGAGGTCATGACCAGCAGCCCGTCGGGCCCGACGGCCGCCTTCAGCGCCTTCACGACGTCCGCCGGCTTGCCCTGAAAACCGTTGTGCGCCAGCCACGACGAATGCACCACCAGCGTCGAACCCGGCGTGACGCCGCAGTCGCGCAGACGGGCTACGAGCTTGTCCGGCCCGTAGGCCCACACCGTCCGGACGGCCGCGCGCTTGACCCAGCCCTTGAGCGTCGCGAGACTCATCGCCGCCCCGCCCCGGACGAGGCGTCGACCACTTCGTCGAGCAGCCGCGCGAAACGCGCGGTGATCGCCTTGCGGTCGAACTGCGCGAGGTAGGCATCGTCGGACTCGACCTTCTCGGGCACCGGCCGCGCCAGCCAGTCGCGCAACATGGCTTCGCACGCTTCCGCCGACTCGGCCGGCACGGCGCGGCCAAGGCGCGCCCGCTCGATGATCTGCTGGGTCGCGCCGGGGTCGCACAACGCAAAAATCGGGCGCCGCACCGACACATATTCGAACAGCTTGCCGGGGATCACGCCGTCGGAGGTTTCGCCGGTATCGACGATCAGCAGCAGGTAATCGCAATTGACCTGGGCGTCCATCGCCTCGGCGTAGCTCACGTCGCCGGCGAAATCGTAAAGGTGGGCGATGCCGTACTCGGCGAGTATCTGGTCGTAGCGCTGCCGGATCGACGGCTCGACGCCGCCCAGGATCCGCACCCGCACGTGGCTGACCAGCGCCGGGTCGCTGCGGTGAATCCGCCCCAGCGCTTCGGCAAAGGCGTAACCGCGGCGGTTCTTGAACAGGCGGCCGGTGTAGACGAACTCGACGCTGCCCTGGCTGAACGGCCGGGTGCGCAGGCGCTCGCCGTAGAGCTCGGTGTCGTAGCCGTTGGTCAGGGTTTCCCAGCGCGTCCGGAGTTCGGGATGGAGACGCTGCATGTAGGCGGTTTTCTGTTCCGACACCGTGACCACCACGTCGGCCCGCTTGAGCAGCCGGCGTTCCATGCGCAATTCCATGTTCTTGCGCCAGGTCGGCATCCACTCGCGGAGCACGTCGCCGTACCACAGGTCGCGGTAGTCGGCGATCCACGGCAGCCCGGTTTCATGGCGCAGCGCGTAGCCGACGAACATGCTCGAGAACGGCGGCAGCGTGGTGTAGATGGCGTCGATGCGTCGCTCGGCGCACAGCCGGCGGGCTGCCCTGAGCGCCTCGTCGGCCCACGGACGGTAGTTGTCCGGCACATCGACGAAGGTGCGCAGCACCCAGCGCGTCAGGTCGTGGGCGTGATCCATGATGCCGCCGGTGCGCTGCGACGACACCGGCGCGGGCGCCGGCTGACCGCCACCGGCGCCCGCCGGCGCGGCCGCGAGGGCCACCGCCGGCTTGCGGCCGAGCAGGCGCTTCACCGCGTTGGCGATCTCTTCCTCGCGGTTGCGCAGCGGCAGGCGGATGACCTCGACGCCGTCGGCGATCTCGCTCATCAGCGACGGATCGTAATTGCCTTCTCGGCCCGACGGCTCCAGCGTCAGCACGATCGAGCGCCAGCCGTGCTGACGCAGATGTTCGACGAACTTGACGGTCCGGATGCGCCCGATGGTCTTGAGCGGCGGAAACTCGCCCGCGATCACCAGCAAGGTGCGCGGTTCAGACATTGCCCTCTCCCTTGTTCTGCAATTTTGTGCACAACTCCTGAAAAATTCCGACCCGCTTCTGCCAGCTGTTGGCCCGCGCATGCTGCAGCGCACCGGCTTCGAGGGTCGCCCGCAAGGCGTCGTCGCCAAGCACGCGATTGATCGCCGCGGCGATCTCGTCGATCCGCTCGCCGTCGACCAACAGGCCGCTCACCCCATCGCGCACCGCCTCGACCGCCCCGCCCGCACGTCCCCCGATCACCGCCCGCCCGCAGGCGTTGGCTTCCAGGAACACCAGGCCGAAGCCTTCGGTGTCGCCATCCGGCATCGTGCGGTTGGGCATCGCGAACAGGCTGGCGCTGCGGTACGCGGCGAGCAGATCGGCGTCACTCAGCGCGCCGGTCAGCGTGATGCTCTCGGCCACCCCCGACGCATCAGCGAGGGCTTGCAACTCGGCACGCTGGATGCCGTCGCCGATGATCACCAGCTGCGCGTCGGGATGCGCGGCGTGCACCTGCGGCCAGGCCCGGATCGTCTGGTCGAAGCCCTTGCGCGCCACCAGCCGGCCGACCGCCACCACCAGCCGCTTGCGCCCGAAGCCGAAGCGGGCGCGAAACGCCGCATCGTCCGGCCCCGGCGAAAAACGCTGCGTATCGACGCCGTTCTCGATCAGGCACACCCGCTCCGGCCGGACGCCCATCTGCTCGACCAGCGCCTTCTCGGTGAACCGGCTGACCGACACGACGCCATCGGCCGAGCGCAGGTAATTCTCGCGCTTGCGCCCGAACGAGCCGGCACTGAAACGGGTGGTGATTTCCTCGCCATGCACGTAAAGGATGACCGGAATGCCGAGGACGGTCTTGAAGAGCCGGCCGAGCCACGCAGACGAATTCAGTTCGCCGATGCAGATCACGCGGATGCGGTGCTTGCGGATCAGCGACCACACCTTGGCCACCAGGTGCGCCCGCAGCGGCAGATCGATGGTCAGGAAACGCCATGCCGACACCAGCTTGTTGGCCGGCGGCGCCATCATCGCCGGGCGCAGCAGATCCATCCTGTAAACCGGAAAACCGCATTCGGCGTCGTGGGCCCGCCAGCCGGCAATCTCCTGGCCGTCGCCGTAGTTGCGCCGGGTGGCCAAGGCAACCATCGTGCCAGGCGCCGCGAGGCGGCACAGATTGGCATACACCGTCGCCGAGCCACCCTGGATCGGGGTGAAGATGCTGGCAACCATGAGGCACGCACCGGCTCCGGCGCCAGCGCTCATCGCTTCGCCTCCGGCGCATCGTCGACGGCGGCCCGCTCGAGGTCGGCCAGGATGCCGGGCAGGAACTGCGCCGCGAAGTCTTCCGACAGCTTGCGGGCGACATCCAGATTCTCGTGGCTGTAGGCGGTGATGGCGATGGCGGCAGCGTCGTCGCCACGGCCGCGCAGCCGCGAACCGAGCTCCAGCAGCTTGCTGATCGCGTCGTTGGTGGTCGTCATGCCATTCACCCAGTAGAGGTGATGGAGCGCCGCATGGCGGCCGGCCTTGAGATAGCCTTCGAGCTTCATGCCCGGAAGCCCCGGGTGCGTGTCGCTGGATTGCGCCGACAGGGACCAGCTCCAGTCCTTGGTCGGCTCATAGCTGTTGCCGACGCTCACCAGCTCGGCGCCCTGACGCTGGTTGCGGTAGTAGCCGACGTAAACGTCGATCTGATTGCCCTTGTACAGGTAGGTCGCCTGGTAACGCACGCGCGCCCCCGGGAACAGCGGGCGGACACCGTCCTGCGTGGAATCACCGCGCTCCAGCGCGGCCAGCGAAGCCAGCTGCACGACCGGCTCCTTGCGCAACTCCTGTGCTTCCATCCACGCACCGAAAAGATGCCAACCGACCGGAATCGCCGCCGCCGCCACGCCGACGAGGAGCGTGGTCATGGCCGGCGCCGAGGCGCCGCGCGCCGACGGCTGCGCCGCCGGCAGCGGATCGGCCCAGCGCGTGCCGACCGCGAAGCTCACGAACACGGCGACACCGAAGATCACCCACCCGAGGGTCAGATGGCTCATGCCGAGGCCCCATTCGTTCTCGGTCAGATGAGCCACCATCACGATCGTGTAGGCCCGCACCCAGTTCGCGATCAGCGGCATGATCACCGACCAGATCATGAACAGCACCCGCTTGTAGGTGTGGGTGTAGGTGATGTACGCGAACACCGCGCCGATGAAGACCGACGTCAGCAGGTAGCGGATCCCGCCGCAGGCTTCGATCACCGACCAGCGGCCGCTCGGGATCACGAAGTTGCGCCCTTCCTGGAACACCGGCACGCCGCTCTGGCGCAAGGCCGCCACGGTGGCGTCGGCGGTCCAGTTCATCAGCACCGGCAACACCTCGTGGCCGAAGGGCACCGCGAAGATCAGGAAGCTGAGCGGCCCGCGCACCAGCCGGAACGCCCGGTCGCCCATCACCGCCCAGACCGAGAAGATCATCATGAAGACGATCGCGAACTGCACCACCGCCGCCACCGCCACCACGTCGCCGAGGAAGGCGACCAGTCCGGTCGCCATCAACAGCGCCAGCCCGGTCCACGACGGCGTGCAGCTGACCCCCGGAAACGCGGCCCGCTTGGTCCATAGCAGATAGGCCACGACGAGCAGCACCACGTAGCCGTGGGCATGGCTCGGCAAGGTTTCCCAGGCCTCCAGCACAAGCGCAACCTGCGCCCGGAAGCTGAACAGGATGACGCACCACACCGCGATGACGGTGACCACCGACAACAGCGGCGATGCGCTTCCACTGCGGACGGCGCTGTTCAGCGGGCTGAGACTCTCGGTGGACGGACGATTGACGGATTCCATTGATCTCTACTCTTCAATTGGCTGGCACACGGCCCAGGGCCTGCTGCGACGGGGCCGGACTGGCGGCCAGTCTCGACTTCTCTTCCGCGACACGTTCCACGACCCAGCGGTAGGTGACGACCACCACGATCATGAAATAGAAAGGCATATCCCAGTAGGCCAGGCTCAGGAAGGCCCCGCCGACCGCAAAACCGACCAGACTGACCTTCATCATCGATGCCAGATGCACCGCCCACGCCCCGTCGGGCAGGCTCTTGGCCAGCTCGCTGACGCGGCCGGCGGTCCGGTAGGTCAGCCACCAGAAGGTCAGGTAGAGCGCCAGTCCGATGTAGCCGTGCTCGCCGAGAATCTGGAAATAGATGCTGTGGGCGACGATCACGAAGTTCGGATTGGGCGCGTACATCTGGTAGATCAGGCTTGAATCGGTGGCGAAGCCGGCGCCGGTCAGCCGGTGGTTGGCGATGTTGATCGCCATCGTCCACGCATTGATCCGCCCCATCGCCGAATCGTCGGTGTCGTAGGTCTTGATGGTGTTCATCCGGCCGAGCCACTCTTCGGGCATGAACATCAGCAGCGCCGGAACCACCACCAGCAGCGCGACACCGACGATCAGCTTCGACTTGCTCCGCCACCACAGCATCGAAGTCATCGCCGCGATGGCCAGCAGGGCGCCGCGCGAGTGGCTGCCGATCGCCGCGACGGCGCAGAAGACCATCGACGCGTAGAGCAGACGCCGCAGCCATTTTTCGTTGATCCACCGCAGCACCGGCAGCTTGAAGCTGATGCCCGACTGCACGGCCAGGAAGTAGAACAGCGGGATCGTCATGATCAGCGCCACCGCCAGTTCGTTGTTGCCCTCGACCGCGCTCGCCGGCGGTCCCCACACGCGGAACGACCCGCCGGTGACCAGCGTGAAGATGCCCCCCTTCAGCCCGAAGAAGTCCATCGACATCGCGATGACCCACACCAGACCGATGATCTCCTCGCGCGACTTGACGACCGTCGCGCACACCAGGGTCATCACCAGCACCTTGAGCACCGCGCTGTAGCGCTCGATGCTGATATCCTGGTGGATGGCCAGGATCGTCGTCAGCCCCATCCAGGCGATCAGCAGGATCAGCGTCGCCAGCGGCCCGCCGCCCGGCCAGCGCACCTGACGCGAGTTGGCGACCATCGCGATGGTCATGATCACGACGTCGAGCATCGCGAACGGAAACGAGTAGGCGAAGCCCCAGCCGAGGCGGTGGGGGTTCATCAGGCCGATCCACACCCACAGCAGCACCCCGAAATAGGGCCGGCGCAGGGTCAGCACCGCGCCGTAAATGAACAACAGGGTTACCGCTATGTCACGCATCAGCCTGGCGCCGTGAAAGTGGAAGCGGTCGCCGCGCGACCGTCCTTGATCCGTCTGAACAATTCGAGCTGACCGCGGGTCGTCTCGGCCCAATCGAACTGCTCGGCATAGGCCCGGACATCGCTGCGCGACGGATAGTCGCCGAACAGCGCCCGGACTTCGGCCACCAGCGCGGCGGCCGAGCGCTCGGACATCAGACGCCCGGCCTCCCGCACCCGTACGACCTCCGGCGTGCCCCAGATCGCCGTGGCGACGACCGGGGTTCCGCAGGCCATGGATTCGAGCAGCACGTTGGCCCAGCCTTCCCGGCTCGAGCACAGCGCCAGAATGTCCGCAGCACGGTACCAGTATGACAGTTCGGTCTGCGGACGGGCGCCGGCAAAAGTCACACGCCCGGCCACACCCAGGCTTTCGGCGAGCTGACGCAGCCGCTCGCGCTCCTCGCCGTCGCCGACGATGGCCAGATGCACGTCAGGCAGCGCGGCCAGCGCCTCGATCGCGATGTGATGCCCCTTGCGCTCGACGAGGTGGCCGACCGACAGCAACAGCGGCCCCTCGGGCAGCCCGAGATGGGCGCGCGCGGCCTGCTGATCGCCAGGCGAGAAACGCTGCAGATCCACGCCGTTGCGCAGCACGTGGGTCCGTTCGGGCGATGCGCCGAGTTCCTGCAGTTGGTCCATCAGCGCCTTGCACACGCCGATCGAGCCCGCCGCCTTCGACTCGGCCCAGCGGATCCAGGCCCGCGGCACCGCATACTGCGGGATCAGGTTGAGGTCCGTTCCGCGCGCGGTGACGACGAAGGGCTTGTCGAACCACGTCGCCAGCAGGGCCGCCGCGATACCGTCCGGATAGTAGTAATGGGCGTCGATCAGGTCGAAATCGAAACCGTCGGCAAGCAGCTTGGCGACCGCCTTGCGCGCCCCGAGCGCCAGCACCAGCGGCGCGATGCTCATGCCCACTTTGGGCGGCAGCAGATAGCGTGGATGGACAACCGACACCCCGTTATGGGTTTCGGCGGCCGGCGTGCGGGCGCAGTTCGCCCAGTCGCCGAAGCGCGGATCGTCCGACGGAAACCACGGCACCGGCGCGACGACGCGCGTTTCGACCTGACCGCTGGCCAGCAGGTAACGCAGGCGCGTCTCGACGAAGATGCCGTGCCCCGGTCTGACGCTGCTCGGATAGAGCGTGGAGAACAGCAGGGTCCGGATCGGGGCGGCGGCCCCGCCCGACCGGCTGGCCGTCATCGGCGCGCTCCGCCCGCAGCGGCGGCGAGAGCCTGATAGACCGGCACGTAGTTCTTGACACTGTTCTTCCAGTTGCGCACTTCCTCGACGAAATGCCGCCCGGCCTGACGCATCGCCGGCCAGTGGGCGCGGTCGTTCAGCATCGCGCTCACGGTGTCGGCCAGCGCCGTCGCGTCGCCGGCGGCGAACAGCCGCCCGGTTTCGCCGTCGCGGATCAGCTCGCGGTGTCCACCCACGCCGGAGGCGGCAAAGATGCGGCCCTGGGCCATCGCCTCGAGCGGCTTGAGCGGGGTGACCAGCTCGGTCAGACGCATCGAATGGCGCGGATAGACCAGCAGATCGATGAGATCGTAGTAGCGGCTCACCTGCGCGTGGGGCACCCGGCCGGTGAACAGCACGCGGTCGGCGATGCCCAGACGTTCAGCCTGGGCCTTCAGCCTGGCGTCTTGCGGACCACCGCCGACCAGCAGGATGCGCAACTCGGGGTGGCGGGCGATCAGCGCCGGAGCGGCGTCGAGGAGCAGATCGAGCCCCTCGTAGGCATAGAACGAACCGACAAAGCCGAGCACCGTCGCGCCGTCGAGTCCGAGCTGGGACTTGAGCGCGGCATCCGGCGCGCCGGAGAGCTGGAAGCCATCCACATCCACCGCGTTGGGGATGACCGTCACCCGGTTGTCGGCAATCCCGCGGGCCACGATGTCCCGGCGCAACCCCTCGCAGATCGTGAACACGTGATTGACCCGCCGCAGCGCCCAGGTTTCGAGGCTCCGCGTGGCGCGATAGCGCAGGCTGCCTTCAGCCGTCGTGCCGTGATCGACCGCTGCGTCTTCCCAGAAGGCGCGGACCTCATAGACAACCGGGATGCCCAGACGGCGGCCGACGCGGATCGCCGGGATGGCGTTGAGCACCGGCGAATGGGCGTGGATCACGTCGGGCCGCATTTCGCGGGCGAGTTCCTCGAGACGCGCCTCGGTGGCGCGCATCAAGCGGACTTCGTTGATGCCGGCCGGGCCCGCGGCCGGCACCGGGCAGCGGTAGAAGCGCAGGCCGTCCACGTCCTCGACCGGCGCGGCGGTGGCGCCTTGTTTGGGCGAGGTCAGGTGGAAGGTTTCCCAGCCGAGCGCGCGCTGCTCGCGCAGGATCGCGGCGGTACGGAAGGTGTAGCCGCTGTGCAGCGGGATCGAGTGATCGAGGACGTGGAGGATGCGCATTTACTGGCTCATCTCGGCCATCGCCGGCAGCGGCGCGGTGGCGTTGCTGTTACGCAGGAAGGCTTCGAACATCATCGTCGTCCACAGCGGCGCGCTGTAATCGCGGGCGCCGGACTGATGGGCATCGACGAGGTGCTGCAGGTAGTCGCGGTTGAAGATGCCGGCGTCGGCGAGCGTCGAACCG
>WBZX01003373.1_pt1 | contig 10171 bp, 6 predicted proteins | sample 5204211 | NCBI WGS metagenome assembly WBZX01 (sample SAMN12344362, study PRJNA552823) | activated sludge metagenome | biome: Activated sludge suspended growth; feature: Nitrification reactor; material: Wastewater; isolation source: activated sludge from nitrification reactor of wastewater treatment...
CGGCGCTGTTGAAGGCCGGGTCCCAGGCGGGTGCGCCCAGCACCCTGGCGCCGCAGCGCAGGTAGCCCTTGATCAGCGGCGGCGGCTCCACGTCCAGGTCGCCGCGCAGGCCTTCCACCGGCAGCGGGCAGCGCGCGTTGACGCGCCACTCGATCGGCGCCAGGTGCGTGGCCTGCAGGCGGTGCCACAGGCTGGCGGCGTAGTGGCCGCCGTCGCGCATCGGCACGCTGGCGCAGCCGATCATGCGGCGCAGGCCGTTGCGCTGCATGAACCGCGCCAGCTCGCTCCACAGCATCAGGATCGCGCCGCCGCTGCGGTGCTCCGGGTCGATGCACGAGCGGCCCAGCTCGGCCAGCGTCGGGCGCAGCGGCGCCAGGATCGACAGGTCGAACTCCTCGCCGGTGTACAGGCCGCCTACCCGCCTGGCGGCGGCGGGCGTCAGCACGCGATAGGTGCCCACCACGCGAGACGGCTCGTCGTCGGTGGCCACCGTGCGCACCAGCAGGTGCTCGCAGTAGGGGTCGTACAGGTCGGCGTCGTGCCCCGGCGGCGTGCCGCGCGGAGGGCGCAGCGTGGCGCCCATCTCGTCGGCGAAAACGCGCCAGCGCAGGCGCTGGGCGGCGCGCAGGTCGGCTTCGTCACGGGCCCACACGGCTTCCAGGTGGGCGTCGGCGCCGCGTTCGGCAGGCGGGGACAGGTGGGCGGCGGCGGCGCGTTCGCGCGAGGGCAAGTCGTCGAGTTTCATGGCCCTGCAGCGTGCCGCGCCGCGATGACGCCGCCATGAAGCGGCGATGACGGCCGCGTGACGCGGGGGCGGGCTGGCCGAGGCGGGGCGGGTGCCTGCGCAACAGGCGCCGCTCAGGACAGGCGCGCCACGCCCTTCAGCTCACAGGCATACACCGCGTTGCGCAGCGCCGCGATGGCCTCGTAGCGCGTGAACGTGCGGCGCCAGGCCAGCACCACGCGGCGCGTGGGCACCGGCTTGTCGAACGGGATGTAGCGCACCAGCGACGAGCCCTCGAAGCTCTTGCGGATGCCCTCGGCGTCGCTGGAAAAGCGCGCGAACTCGGGGCACACCTCCAGCACGTGGTCGCGGAAGCAGTGGCCGGTGCCCAGCAGCAGCATCGTCTCGCGCTTGAGCTCCTCGGCGCCGATGCTCTTGCGCCTGGCCAGCGGGTGCGCCTTGGGCACCACCACCACGAAGGGCTCGTCGTACAGCGGCGCGATGGCCAGGCCGGTGTCGGGGAAGGGCTCGGCCATGATCGCGCAGTCGAGCTCGCCGGTGCGCAGCATCTCGAGCAGCTTGACGGTGAAGTTCTCCTGCAGCATGAGCGGCATCTGCGGCGTCATGTCGATCGCGTGGCGCACCAGGTCCGGCAGCAGGTAGGGGCCGATGGTGTAGATGATGCCCAGGCGCAGCGGGCCGTTGAGCGGGTCCTTGCCGCGCTTGGCGATCTCCTTGATGGCCGCGGCCTGCTCGATCACGCTCTGCGCCTGCCGCACGATGGCCTCGCCCAGCGGCGTGACGCTCACTTCGTTGGCGCCGCGCTCGAACAGCTTGACGTCGAGCTCCTCCTCGAGCTTCTTGATCGCCACGCTGAGCGTGGGCTGCGACACGAAGCACGCTTCCGCCGCGCGCCCGAAATGCTTCTCGCGGGCGACGGCAACGATGTAGCGGAGTTCCGTCAGCGTCATGGCGCGGGCAAGGATAGCGCAGCGGGGGTGCCCCGCGACATCCCCAGGGTGTCGGCGCGCCCGGCCCCGGGGCCGGGCTCAGGCCTTCAGGAATTCCTCGCGCGACGCGAGCCAGCGCTCCACATGCGCCTGGGCAGCGGCCGGATGCGCAGCCAGCAGCCGCTCGGCGGCGGCGCGCGCGGCTTCCACCAGCGGCGCGTCCAGCGCGAGGTCGGCAAAGCGCAGCAGCGCGTCGCCGCTCTGGCGCGCGCCCATCAGCTCGCCCGGGCCGCGGATGGCCAGGTCGCGGCGCGCGATCTCGAAGCCGTCGGTGGTTTCGCTCATCGCGCGCAGCCGGTCGCGCGCGGTGGGCGACAGCGGCGGCGTGTACAGCAGCACGCACACGCTGGCCACCGCGCCGCGGCCGACGCGGCCGCGCAGCTGGTGCAGCTGCGCCAGGCCGAAGCGCTCGGCGTGCTCGATCACCATCAGGCTGGCGTTGGGCACGTCCACGCCGACCTCGATCACCGTGGTGGCCACCAGCACCTGCATCGTGCCGTCGGCAAACATCGACATCACGGCCGCCTTCTCGCCGCCGGCCATGCGGCCGTGCAGCAGGCCCACCATGCAGCCGGGCAGGGCGTCGGTGAGCTGCTGGTGGGTGGCGGTGGCGTCGCGCAGTTCCAGCGCCTCGCTTTCCTCCACCAGCGGGCACACCCAGTACACCTGCTTGCCCTGCGCCACCTCGTCGCGGATGCGCGCGATCACCGCGTCGCGCTTGTCCTCGGCGAACAGCTTGGTCACCACGGGCGTGCGGCCCGGCGGCAGCTCGTCGATGGTGCTCACCGCCAGGTCGGCGTAGACGGTCATGGCCAGCGTGCGCGGGATCGGCGTGGCCGACATCATCAGCAGGTGCGGCTCCAGCGCGCGCTGCGCCAGCTTGTCGCGCAGCGCCAGCCGCTGCGCCACGCCGAAGCGGTGCTGCTCGTCGACGATGGCCAGCGCCAGCCGCGCGAAGCGCACGTCGTCCTGGATCACCGCGTGGGTGCCGATCACCAGCCCGGCGGCGCCCGACGCCACGGCCTCGATCTGCTCGCGCCGGCCCTTGCCCTTGCGGCTGCCGGTGAGCCAGGCCACCTGCACGCCCAGCGGCTGCAGCCACTGCACCAGCTTGCGGAAGTGCTGCTCGGCCAGGATCTCGGTGGGCGCCATCAGCGCGCACTGCCAGCCGGCGTCGATGGCCACGGTGGCGGCCAGCGCGGCCACCACCGTCTTGCCCGAACCCACGTCGCCCTGCAGCAGGCGGTGCATCGGCGCGCCCGCGGCCAGGTCGGCGGCGATCTCGTCGGCCACGCGGCGCTGCGCCGCCGTGAGCATGAACGGCAGCGCCGCCAGCAGGCGCTCGTGCAGCCCGCCGCGCACGGCCGTCAGCACCGGCGCGGCCAGGCGCTCGCGCTCGCGTCGCGCCGCCAGCTGCGACAGCTGCTGCGCCAGCAGTTCGTCGAACTTGAGCCGCTGCCAGGCCGGATGGCTGCGGTCTTCCAGCGCGGCCAGCGCCGCGCCCGGCCCCGGCTGGTGCAGCAGCATCACCGCGTCGCGCAGCGGCGGCAGCCCCGCGGGCACCACGCCCGCGGGCAGCACCTCGCCCAGCGCCGCACGGCCCAGCGCGGACGCCACCGCCTTGCGCAGGTAGGCCTGCGGCAGCTGCGCGCTGGTGGGGTACACCGGGGTCAGCGCCTGCGGCAGCGCCGCGCCCGCCGGCTTGACCGCCGGGTGCACCATCTCGCGGCCGAGGAAGCCGCCGCGCAGCTCGCCGCGCACGCGCACCCGCGTGCCCGGCGCCAGCGCCTTCTGCTGCGACGGGTAGAAGTTGAGAAAGCGCAGCACCAGCGCGTCGCCCGCGTCGTCGGCCAGGCGCGCCACCAGCTGGCGCCGGGGGCGGAACTCCACGCGGCAGTCGGCCACCGTGCCTTCCACCTGCACCGTGTCGCCTTCGCGCGCGGCGGCCAGCGTGTCCAGGCGGGTTTCGTCCTCGTAGCGCAGCGGCAGGTGCAGCGCCAGGTCGATGTCGCGCACCAGCCCGAGCCGGGCCATCGCGCGCTGCGGGCCGGACAGCGCCTTCGTGTCGCGGTCGGGCATGGATCACATTGTCTTACGGGGCGCTGCCGATAATCCGGCCCATGACAACCCTGCCGCGCGCGCTGCTGCTGGCGGCCGCGCTCGGCGCGGCGGCAGCGCCCGTGAGCGCCGCGCCCTGGGACGTGCCGCCGCTGGACCGCGCGCTGAACTACCAGCCGAAGCAGCCGCTGCAGGTGGTCACCGCCGACGGCGTGGAGATCGCCGCGTTCGGCGCGGAGCGGCGGCAGTTCGTGCCCATCGCGCAGATGCCGCGCCTGCTGCAGGACGCGGTGATCGCGGTGGAAGACCAGCGCTTTCGCGAGCACGCCGGAATCGACCCCAAGGGCATGGCGCGCGCGGCCATCGCCATGCTCACCGGCGGGCGGCGCCAGGGCGCGTCCACCATCACGCAGCAGGTGGCGCGCACGTTCTTCCTGGAGCAGCGTTTCACCGCCGAGCGCAAGACGCGCGAGATCCTGATCGCGCTGGAGCTGGAGAAGAAGCTCAGCAAGGACAAGATCCTCGAGCTGTACCTCAACGAGATCTTCCTCGGCCAGCGCGCCTACGGCTTCGCCGCCGCGTCGCAGGTGTACTTCGGCAAGCCGCTGGACAAGCTGTCCGTCGCCGAGACGGCGATGCTGGCCGGCCTGCCGCAGAACCCGCACTACGCCAACCCGATCGCCAACTTCGAGCGCGCCACGCAGCGCCAGCGCATCGTGCTCGAGCGCATGCGCGTCACCGGCGTGATCAGCGACGCGCAGCACGCCGCCGCGCGTGCCGAGAAGCTCGCCATCCGCGCGCCCGGCCAGGGCGTGCTGCACGCCGGCCACGTGGCCGAGATGGCGCGCGCAGTGGTGGTGGAACGCTACGGCAACGGCGCCTACAGCAGCGGCATCCGCGTGACCACGTCGCTGCGCGCGGCCGACCAGCGCGCCGCCTGGGCCGCGCTTCGGCGCGGTGTGCTGGCGCACGACCGGCGCGGCCCCTGGCGCGGCCCGGAGGACGTGGAACCCCTGCCCGCGGCCAGCGGCGAGGCCGATGCCGCCGCCGCCGCGCGCGCGCTGCGCGACCACCGCGACGACGAGATGCTGCGCGTGGCCATCGTGCTGGCCGCCAGCCCGCGCGAGGTGCAGCTGCAACTGGCCAGCGGCGAGCGCATCAAGGTGGCCGGCGAGGGCCTGCGCTGGGTGCAACCGGCGCTGCAGCCGCGCGCCCGCGCGCCGCTGGCCATCACCCGCGGCGCGGTGCTGCGCGTGACGCGCGGCGACGCCGGCTGGAGCATCGTGCAGTGGCCGCAGGCCGAGGCCGGCTTCGTCGCGCTCGACCCCGCCACCGGCCGCGTGCGCGCGCTGGTGGGCGCGTTCGACTTCAACCGGCAGAACTTCAACCACGTCACCCAGGCCTGGCGCCAGCCCGGCTCGGCGATCAAGCCGCTGCTGTATTCCGCCGCGCTGGAGCGGGGACTGATGCCCGACACCGTGGTGGACGACGCGCCCTTCGTGGCCGCCAACGGCTGGGCGCCGGCCAACTCGGACAACCGCTTCGACGGCCCGCTGCCGCTGCGCGACGCGCTGGCGCGCTCGCGCAACCTGGTCAGCGTGCGCGTGCTGCAGCAGGTGGGGCTGGGTGCCGCGCGCGACTGGCTCGGCCGCTACGGGCTCGACCCGGCGCGCCAGCCGGCCGACCTGACTCTGGCCCTGGGCACCGGCAGCGTCACGCCGATGCAGATGGCGCAGGCCTACGGCGCCATCGCCAATGGCGGCTGGGTGGTGAGTCCGGTGCTGATCGAGCGCATCGTCGATGCGCAGGGCAAGGTGCTGTTCGAGGCACCGCCCGCGACGGCGCAGGACGAGGCCACGCGCGCGATCCCGGCGCGCAACGCCTTCCTCATGTCCACGATGCTGGCCGAGGCCACGCGCAGCGGCACCGCCGCGCGCGCCCAGGCCACGCTGCAGCGCCCCGACCTGTACGGCAAGACCGGCACCACCAACGACGCGGTGGACGCGTGGTTCGCCGGCTTCCAGCCCGGCGTGGTGGCGGTGGCGTGGATGGGCTACGGCGAGCCGCGCAGCCTGGGCGAGCGAGAGTCCGGCGGCGGCCTGGCGCTTCCGATCTGGATCGATTACATGGCCAGCGCGCTGAAAGGCGTGCCGGTGGCGCCGCTGCTGCCACCGCCGGGTCTGGTGCGCGACGGCGACGGCTGGCTGTACGAGGAACTGGCGGTGGTCGGCCACGTGACGCAGATCGGCGCCGACGGCAGCGTGACACGGGCGCAGCCGTTCGCGCCTTTGCCGCCAGCGCCGGCCGCGTCCTCTGCGCCCGCAGGCGCACCCGCCGACGGCACGGGTGGACAGTAGCGGGCGTGTCGCGCACGCGTGGGGCCTTGAGCCGCCAGGCCCGCGGGCGCCGCACCCGCATGGAACAATTTGCCCGCTTCCCTGCTCTTCAGGCCGGTACAGCCTGAACATCATGTCCGACCGACCCGACCTCTCCCCCGCCGACTTCGACTTCCCGCTCCCGCCGGAGCTGATCGCCCAGCATCCCGCCCCCGAGCGCAGCGCGTCGCGCCTGCTCGACGGCCGCGGCCCGGTGCCGCAGGACCGCGGCTTTCGCGACCTGCCGTCGCTGCTGCAACCCGGCGACCTGCTGGTGTTCAACGACACGCGCGTGGTCAAGGCGCGGCTGCACGGTCGCAAGCCCAGCGGCGGCGCGGTGGAAGCCCTGGTGGAACGCGTGCTGCACGCCACGACCGGCGTGCAGGGCCACGAGGTGCTGGCCCACCTGCGCGCCAGCAAGTCGCCGCGCGCCGGCAGCACGGTGGAGTTTCTGGGCCGCGGCGGCGAGCCTGCCTTCGTGGCCGAGGTGCTGGGCCGCGGCGGGCCGGACGGGTCGCTCTTCCACCTTCGCCTGCCGGCCGACCCGCTGGCGCTGATGGACGCGCATGGCCACGTGCCGCTGCCGCCCTACATCACCCATGCCGACGACGCCGACGACGAGCGCCGCTATCAGACCGTGTTCGCCGCCCGCCCCGGCGCGGTGGCCGCGCCCACAGCGGCGCTGCACTTCGACGACGCGCTGCTGGCCGCGCTGGACGCGCGCGGCGTGCAGCGCGCCCGCGTGACGCTGCACGTGGGCGCCGGCACCTTCCAGCCGGTGCGCGTTGACCGCCTGGCCGACCACCGCATGCACAGCGAGTGGTACGAGGTGGACCAGGCCTGTGTCGACGCGGTTCAGGCTGCGCGCGAGCGCGGCGGCCGCGTGGTGGCCGTGGGCACCACCAGCGTGCGCGCGCTGGAGTCGGCCGCGCGCCTGGGCCGCGGCACCCTGGTGCCTGCGCGCGGAGACACGGACATCTTCATCACCCCGGGCTTCCGCTTCCGGGTGGTGGACACGCTGGTGACCAACTTCCACCTGCCGCGCAGCACGCTGATGATGCTGGTGAGCGCCTTCGCCGGCCATGCGCACGTGATGGCGCTGTACCGGCACGCGGTGGAGGCGCGCTACCGGTTCTTCAGCTATGGGGATGCGATGCTGCTGGACAACGTTCGAGAGAGTGGCCACCCGTGATGTTTCCGTTGCGCCGGTGGATGCAGGTCCTCTGCGTTCCTGCCGTCTGGGCCCTGGCGCTTCCTGCGGCATTGGCATCGCCGCAGCGATGCGCCGCGTTGCAGTCGCTGGCGCTTCCTGATGCGCGGGTCGTGCACGCCCGCCATCACGCGGCCGGCCGCTTCACGCCGCCGCAGGGTGCGGCCTTCGACGTGACCCGTCCCTTCTGCCGGGTCGAGATCGCCGCGGCGCCGTCGACCGCCTCGGACATCCGCATCGAGGTCTGGTTGCCGGACGCGGCGCAGTGGACCGGCCGCTTCTTCGGTCTGGGCAATCCGTCCTTCGGTGGGCGGGTCTTCCACCGCGGCCTGGCGGTGCGCGTTGCTGCGGGCTATGCAGTGGTCGCCACCGACACCGGTCATCAGGCGGATCCGTCGGAGTCGAGCTGGGCGCTGGGCCAGCCGGAGAAGGTGGTCGACTACGGCCACCGGTCGATCCACCTCGCGGCCGTGCTCGGCAAGCAGGCTGCCGCGGCGTACTTCGGGCGCAAGCCGGACCGCGCCTACTTCAGTGCTTACTCCAACGGCGGGCGTCAGGCCCTGATGCTGGCGCAGCGCTATCCGGAGGACTACGACGGCATCGTCGCCGGCGCTCCCGCGCCCGACCTCACCGGGGGCTACTCGCGCTGGGCGCAGTTCCAGGCCTGGCTGCTGGCGAATCCGAAGGCTCACCTGTCGGCCGCGCAGGTCGACGTGCTCGCGGCAGCCGCGCGCGCGTCATGTGATTCGCTGGACGGCGTGCGCGACGGCGTGCTGGAGAACCCGTTGCGATGCCGGTTCGACCCGGTGCTGCTGGCATGCGGCGCGCAGCCGCGCCAGGGGTGCCTGAGTCCCGAGCAGGTCGCGGGCGTGCGCCGGCTCTACGACGGCCAGCCCTATCGGCCCGGCGGCCCCGGTGCCGATGCCCTGGCGCGCGGCTCCGAGCCGACCTGGCATGCACTCCTGTACGGCGACAGGCCCGGCCAGGGCGGCTTCGTCGAACCGTCGGTCGGCTTCTTCCGCCACCTGGTTCTGAACGACCCGGGCTGGGAACTGGCGCAGTTCCGTATCGAAAGGGACGAGCGGCTGGCCCGCGACCGCGTGGCAGCCGCGCTCGACGCGCAAGACCCCGACCTGCGCCGCTTCGTCGAGCGCGGCGGCAAGCTGATCCTGTGGCATGGCTGGAACGACGCCGTGGTGTCGCCGGCCTACACGCTCGCGTATCACGCCAGCGTCGTGCGGACGATCGGCCCCCAGGCCGTGGCGGGCTCGGTGCGCCTGTTCATGGCACCCGGTGTCGAGCATGGCATCGGCGGCCCGGGACCGGACCGTTTCGGCCAGTTCTCGGCCGGCGACGGCGATCCCGAACTCAGTCTCGGCGCCGCCATGCGGCGCTGGGTCGAGCAGGGCGTGGCGCCGGAAAAGGTCATCGCGGTGCGGCACCGGGTGCCGAACGACACGGCCTCGGGCGTGGCGCGCTCGCGCCCGTTGTGCGCGTGGCCCAAGGTGGCGGTCTACCGCGGCGAGGGAAGCGCGGACGACGCCCGGAGCTTTCGCTGCGGGGACTAGGCCCCGGGCGACAATCCCGCCCCATGCTCCAGTTCGACCTGCTCCGCACCGACGGCCACGCGCGCCGTGGCCGGCTCACGCTCAACCACGGCGTCGTCGAGACGCCGGTGTTCATGCCGGTGGGCACCTATGGCACCGTCAAGGGCGTGCTGCCGCGCGACCTGGAAGCGTCGGGGGCGCAGATCATCCTGGGCAACACCTTCCACCTGTGGCTGCGGCCGGGGCTGGACGTGCTGCGCACCTTCGGCGGGCTGCACCGCTTCGAGGGCTGGAACCGGCCGATCCTCACCGACAGCGGCGGCTTCCAGGTGTGGTCGCTCGGCGCCATGCGCAAGATCAGCGAGGAGGGCGTGAAGTTCGCGTCTCCGGTCAACGGCGACCGGCTGTTCCTGACGCCCGAGGTGTCGATGCAGATCCAGACCGTGCTGGACTCCGACATCGTGATGCAGTTCGACGAGTGCACGCCCTACTGGCAGGGCGACAAGGCCGCCGGCCACGTCACCACCGAGCGCGAGGCGCGCGTGTCGATGGAGCTGTCGCTGCGCTGGGCGGCGCGCTGCCAGGCGGAGTTCGCGCGCCTGGGCAACCGCAACGCGCTGTTCGGCATCGTGCAGGGCGGCATGTTCGAGTCGCTGCGCGAGGCCTCGCTCGACGCGCTCGTGGCGATGGACTTCCCCGGCTACGCGGTGGGCGGCGTCAGCGTGGGCGAGCCCAAGGAGGACATGCTGCGCATCCTGGCGCACACGCCGCACAGGCTGCCGGCGCACAAGCCGCGCTACCTGATGGGCGTGGGCACGCCGGAAGACCTGGTCGAAGGCGTGTCGCAGGGCGTGGACATGTTCGACTGCGTGATGCCCACGCGCAATGCGCGCAACGGCCACCTGTTCACCCGCTTCGGCGACCTGCGCATCCGCAACGCCAAGAACAAGGCCGACGAGCGGCCGATCGACCCCACCTGCGGCTGCCACGCCTGCGCGCACTTCTCGCGCGCCTACCTGCACCACCTGGACCGCTGCGGCGAGATGGTCGGGCCGATGCTCACCAGCATCCACAACCTGCACTACTACCTGGACCTGATGCGCGAGGTGCGGCAGGCGCTGGACGAGGGGCGCTTCGGTGCGTGGCGCGCTCAGTTCCACGCCGACCGAGCGCGCGGCGTGGACGACGCCGGCTAGCGTTCGAGGCGCCGGCTACCAGAACTCCCACCGCTGCGTGGCCAGCACCCA
>WBZX01003375.1_pt1 | contig 10160 bp, 8 predicted proteins | sample 5204211 | NCBI WGS metagenome assembly WBZX01 (sample SAMN12344362, study PRJNA552823) | activated sludge metagenome | biome: Activated sludge suspended growth; feature: Nitrification reactor; material: Wastewater; isolation source: activated sludge from nitrification reactor of wastewater treatment...
TCCGCGGATCCCTTGATGATCTCCACCAGGTTCTTGGTCTTGTCCGCACGCTCTTGGTAGCGCACCAGGACATCGCCCCACACTTTGCTAACGTTCTCGTTGGCGGAGACGGTGCCGTTGTAGAACGACATGGCCCAGAGGGCGATGATGGCGATGGCGCCGAGTCCGATGATGAGGCCGAGGTACTTTCTCATGGTTGGTTTGGTAATGAACGGGGCGAAATTATCCCTCCTTCACGGAGTGCGCCCTCCCCCAAGGCCATACCAGTACGAGCGGCCTGCCAGACTGACGGACGGAGAGAAGTAGAGCTTTGCTGCCGGGATCATGAAAGAGCACCGCTTCAACGAAGCCACCGTCACCCTGCTGACGGCTGTCACGGGCGTATCTCCCGACACGCTCCGCAGCGTTCGGGTGCGACATCGTCGGCACAACTGGCTGCATGCTCCCTGGTACCCGGCGGCCCAAGGCGGTGGGGCGCTAACAGTGGGCCACCTCATCCACGTTACCCCCACCCACGACCCGGATGCGCTTGGGCAGGACCCGCGCAAGTGGTTGTACTGGATATTGCTGATGGCACACGAGGTGGGCCATGTTCGTCAGGCGCAACGATTCGGAACCGGAGCGTGGGCCAGAATACGGTTCACACTCTGGGCTAGCAGGAACTACGCGGTATCCTTCGTACGCAATGGGTCGGCCGCGCATGCGAAAGCACCGTTCGAGGTGGACGCCGACCTAGGTAGGAAGCGACTAAGGAACCTGTTGGAGCGAACCGGCGGATGCCATCCAGAACACCCCTTGGTGACCATGCTCATGCGCGACGCAGTGCAGCCACTCCAGGATTGGCTCCGGCACCACCGAGTCGACTTGGGCAAGCCTTCCTAGTGCTGCACGGCTACCCGTACGGTATTCACCCCACCGGCACCGGCGAAGGTGGCCGTGTAGGTCCCAGCGGCCAGGTGCGCACAGTCCAGGGATAGCTGACGGACACCCCGCGCTACACGTTCTGTGGCCACCAAGCGGCCCTGCATGTCTCGCAGGTCAAGGGTGCCTCCGTCACCCGGCACGGAAAGGCGCACTTGGTCGGTCGCGGGATTCGGATAGGCCGTGAACCCGGGTTCCTGGTAGGCAGCACCCAAGCCGGTGGTGATATCCTCCGGGTGGTAATAGAACCGAGCGGTGGTCACCTGCCCAGCGACCGCCGTGATCAGCAACACGGGTTCATCCATGCCTTGTGCGATCCACTTGTACTCGATGGTCTCCGGCTCGGGGAACGTGAAGCCCTGTCCGAACTGCTCGATATAGGCGCTATCCGTGCGGGCCAGCGTGCTCTTCACGCGCAGCACGTCGAAGGTGTCCGCAGGCAGATAGAGCGTTCCCCAACCATCCACCTCATTGTAGCGCGTTTGCTGCTGGGTGAAGCTGAAAACGCTCGGCACATTGAGCGTGAACTCGCTGTAGCTGGTATCCATATCGCCGTATTCAAGCGGGAACACATGGACCACGTCGATCGGGAGCCGACGCACGCTGGTGGGCAGCCCGTTCACGTTGGCGCCGAAGCCGACGTTCCGGAACCCGGTGGCGTCCTTCTTGAAGTACTCATAGACATCACTCACCGTGAGCGCCTGGAAAGCGAAGCCCTGACCGCGCACGGCGTAGTTGGCTTGGTGCTGTGGGTAGAGGAACGGATTGTTGAAGTAGAGCTGGTACAACAGCGGGGTGGAACCAACGGTGACGCAGGTATCCGCCCCTTCCAAGTCCGGGGTGAGCATGCTGAAGTCCCAGATGTACCCGGCCTCGGTGCCCGTGGGGTCCAAGCCTGCCGCCGCCGTAGTACGGTAGCGCACGGTATCGCCCGCACTGGGCATATCGGTCGGCCCGATGGTTATCTGGGCGAAGGCACTGGAACAGAACAAGAGGGCGGATGAGGCGAGCAGTGGACGCATGGTCGGTGGGGGCCGCTGAACACGGCGAGCGCGAATGTACCGGGATGCCAATACCTGTCAACAGCCTGCCAGCCTGCCAATGTGCCTACCTAGCTTTGCTTCCCACATGCGATCGCTCCTACTATCCGCTTTCGTGGCCGCAGCCCTTACGGGTGCCGCACAGACCGACAAGCCCGCACTCATCCAGTTCAGCGGTGTGGTGGTGACGGACAGCTTGGTGCCCGTGCCGTTCACCAATATCCTCGTGCGCAACACGTACCGTGGCACCATGAGCGACGTGTACGGCTACTTCAGCTTCGTGGCCCAGGAGGGCGATACGATCCTGTTCAGCGCGGTGGGCTTCAAGCGGTCACAATACGTCATCCCCACCGACCTGCCGGAGAACAAGTACTCCATGATCCACGTGCTGCAGCCGGATACGATCCTGCTAGCGGAGCAAGCGGTGTATCCGTGGCCTTCGCGCGAGCAATTCCGCGACGCTTTCCTGAACCTGCGCCTGGCCGACGATGACTACCAGTTGGCCATGAAGAACCTTTCGCCGGCCGAGATGGTGCAGCGCATGGAGAACCTGCCACCGGATGCCTACCAGAGCTTCCACTACCAAATGGCGCTGGACCAGACGAAGCTCTACTACAGCGGGGGCACTCCGGTCATCAACCTGTTCAACCCCATCGCTTGGGCGCAGTTCCTACAGGCCTGGCAGAACGGAGCCTTCAAGAAGAAGGACAAAGACCGCTAGCACAAGGCTGCCTGTTCGTTACGGAAAGCGCCTAGGGTAAAGTGCACCAGTAGGCCGCACTCTCCGGGTCGCAGCGCTCAAAGAGCGCCAGCTCCATACCGGGCTTCACCAAGAGCAGTTCCCAAGGGTCGGCGATGTGTAGGAAGCGCGCGCCCTCCTTCGTCAACTCGAGGTGCAACGACCGATCATGCGGACGCTCCGCGCGCGGCTTGCATAGTTCCGCACGCAACAGCGCGCCTTCGCCCACACCCGTGTGCTTGGTGAAAGCCCGCACGTCCATGTACCCGTTCAGGAGGAACTGATGCAGTTGCTCACAGCGCTGCACGCGCCAGACATCGCGACCCGCCTGCTCCCGAATGTGCCTCAACTCTTCGAACTGGCTTGCGGTGGGTTCCGCATACGTGGCTTTGAAGGGCGCCTTGGGCATGGGGTCCTTCTTCAACGCCGTGAAAAGGGAGGTGCTTTGACCCGGACGTACGAGGATGAGTTCCTTCTCGGGTATGTACAGCAGCATCTCGTCGGCCGCGTGCGTGGGCACATAACCGTGGTAGCGCTGGTATTCGCTGTTCTCTTCCCTTCTCCGCAAGAGCCCCAAGCGCACCAGCGGACCCAAGTCCGCCTTGCGGCCCAGGAAATCGCTCAATTCCTCATAGCCCTGTTCGCGCCCCCGAAGGATGCGATTGTACCTCGCCTCGAACACCGCCGCTGTCATGCCGCCAAGATCCGCAGGTGCCCGGCGCGCCGGAAGGCCGCCACCCACTGATCACGAACGGGCCGATGTTGATCGGAAGCGGAAACCCTAGGGCAGCACGATGCGGCGGGTCTCCTGGCGCGTGGGCGTGGTGAGCCTCACGAGCACCATTCGCCCTTGGAACCGTTCCGCAGCGAAGGCCATGGACACCGGACCAGTGGCTGGAGCACCCTTCGCAGCCAGCAACGCTCCATTGCTATCGAACAGCTCGAAACGGAGGGGTTCACGCCCCGTGTTGGCATCGAACACCAGGATGTTGCCGCCATCCGCGGATAACAAGACAGTGAACGCGGCCATGGCTACCGTATGGGAGCCTACACCGGTGCTCAGGTCGCATTGCACGGGATCCACCACGTTCGGCGCACCAGGCGTACTGCACATGAATCGGAAGTCCGTGTCATTGTCCCCCGTATCCGTGCCATCCGGATAACGTCCGATGCTGACACCGGGAGATAGATTGGTGTCCTCCGCACTGCTCCCGTTGCCTTCGGAATACCCGGAAAGGGTGCCTCCGTAGCTAAGCACATCGATGATGGTAGGCACGGGCGTCTGGTTGAACACGAGCACGATGGCATCCAACGGCCCGTTCTGGATGAGATTGGAGGAGGGCGTCACCTCCACGTCGCAGCCGGATGTGGTACCCTGATCGGTGCAAATGACGAAACGATCCTGTGGGTCCAACGCAGGCCAGGAGGGGTTCGATAGCGTGCGGTATTCCACGCCGGCCCCGGACGACCCGTTGTACATGACCACGCTCACGTACTGCAACGGGAAAGGTGTGTTGCCCGTGTTCAGCAACTCGATGTACTCGAGCGTGTCGGTCCCTACTTGGTCGTAGTCCACCTCGTTGATGACGAGTTGAGCACAGAGCGGAGAACCAGCCAGTACGGTACTGACGATGAGTAGGAAGTGCTTCATAGGCGAGGTGGTTTCGCCGAAGGTAGCCTCCCCTGCTCGTTCAACGCTTCCCCGCCCGTGTGCCGACCGCCTTCGATGCGGTCGGCTTCGGTGCTTTCGTTCGGGCAGCGGGCTTCGCTCCCTTGGTCGCTTTGCCCGCACCGGTGGTCGCTTTCTTGGGCAAGGTGCCCACATAGGCCACTGACAGCTTCACCCACTTCTCCAAGGAGCGGCGGTCGTCCACGGCCTCGGGCTCCACGAAGAGGAAGCCGCGCATGCCCGACTTGCCGATGGTCATGCTCGAAACACCCGGCAGCACCGCGATCTCCTCGTGCCGCGCAGGGTCGAAACGGACCATGAGCTTGCTCTTGTTCGACACACCCACGCACATGTTGCCGTTCAGCATGAACGCCACGCCGCCGAACATGCGCTTGGGTTCGTGCCGGAGGCCCAAGCCTGTGAGAGCGTCAGCCAGACGTTGCTCCAAGATGGGATCGTGCGGCATGCGCTACTGTTTGGTGAAGCGCGCCTTCTGCACCATCGTGCCATCGTTCACCACCAGCTGATACACGCCGGCAGGCAGGAAGGCCACATCCACCCGACCGGCCAGGTTCGTGGTGGTCGACACCAATTTGCCCGTTGCGTCAAGGATGTTGACAATACTGTTCGGAGCAGCGCCCGTTACCACCAGCACATCGTTCGCCGGGTTCGGGTAGACCCCGAAGGTGCTGACATCCTCTGTCGCTACGCCGGTGAAGAAGCCCTCCGTCACGGTCAGCGGTGTATTGATGGCAGGCGCGTCCACATGATCCACCACGCCGCTGGGCCATTCGATGGTGACATCGATGATCTCCGTGGCAGCGCCCAATCCGAAGTAGGCGTAGAGCGTGCTCATGTATTCGAAGCCGTCGCCACTCTTGATGTCGCGGATCTGCGTGCCGGCGGCGGTGGTCACTTTCACCCGGGCGCCGATGCCGTTTCGGTTGCTGTAGGTACCGACGGGGATGATCTTGATCCAGTTGTTGTCATTGCCCTGGTTCAACATCACCGAACTGCCGTTCACGATATCGAGGAAGCCATCGTTGTTCAGATCGCCCACAGGGCCGTTGCCGGGGGCGGTGGCATCGTGACTGAAGGTCATGTTGCCATTGTTGTAGTGGATGGCCCCTGCTCCGATGATGTCCACGTATCCATCGTTATTGAAGTCATGACAGGTCCACTCGATGCTCTGGCCACTGTACGTATCCATCCCTGAGCCGAGGGTGACATCCGTGAAAGTGCCATCGCCGTTGTTGCGCATGAGCTTATGGTACCCGCTGCTGCTCGCGCCGATGAAACCATCCATATCTCCATCGTTGTCATAGTCGGCCCACGCGCTGCTCCAGCTCTGGTGCCCGTCCGCAAGACCAAGGGAACCGGCCATGCTCGTGAAGTTCATGGTGCTGTTGTTGCGCATCAACAGGTCCACCGGGTCGCAGCCGCACTTGGCCACGAAGAGGTCCACCCGGCCGTTGTTGTCGTAGTCCGTCCACACGCTGCCGTAGTTGCCGCAGGTGGTGCCCAGCATGCTCTGATTGAAGGACAGGTTGTTGCTGCCATCGTTCATGAAATACACGTTGGCATCCACGTCATGGCAGCTGAAACCGTCGAGGTGGCCGTCCTGGTCCACATCCACGAAGTTGGTCCGTTGGCAGAAGATGTACTGGGGGAAGGTGTTCTGGGTGAACCCGGTGCCGGTCGCGTTGGCGATCATGAAGGTGGCGCCGCTACCACCACCGTAGAGCATGTCGTTGTATCCGTTGTCATCGATGTCGCCTACGGCGAAGCTCCAAGACGCCGTATTGGCGGCGGCCGAGTGCGCGATGGGCGTGGTGGTGAAGCCACCGGATCCGATCTGGTAGTTCATCATCACGCTGGTGTACCCGGGCGTAACGGCATCGTCCAATCCGTCGTTGTTCATGTCCACAGCACCCATCACGTAGCCGGCACCGGGCAGCGGTGCCGGGGTGAAGTTCACCACGCCCTGCGGCGGAGGCGGCACATCATACTCCTGCACGGTGAAGGTGAAGCCGTTGTTGGTCCAATAGCTGTCCCATGCGATGTAATAGGTGGTTCCTGCCGTTACGGCGAAGGCACTGATGGAACTGTAGCCCGGTCCGCTGTCATCGTCACCCGCATAGCATACCAGCGATCCACAGCCACCCACGTAAACGTGCATGCGGGTATCCACATCGGCGAAACCGGCCACATGGCTGCTCACCTGGATGGAGGTGTCCTGCGTGGCCGTGTACGAGAACCAAGTCCCAAAAGCGGCCACCGTACTGGCGCCAACGCAAACCAGCGTCGGAGCCGTTCCGGACAGTGGCGCCACCGTGTATTGGCCCGAGGTGACCGGCGTGGCAGTGGCGCACGTGCCTTGCCCGAAGGCCTGGTTGCTGAGCGAAGCGACAACGGCGATCGGGAGTAGGAGTTTCTTCATGGCAGATGAGTGGATGGAGAGCGAATGTAACAGCGTGAGGTTCGGGTCCATCCTAAGAGAAGGACCAAGTACCTGCTTGCATTGACCTCCCAAGACCGTCATCGGTTGCTTGGCCATGCAGGACCTTGGCGAACAAGTGCCCTGTCCAGAAAACAAGCAGCCCCTCCGTGCGATGGCTCGCGGCGGAGGGGCTGCATAGGGGGGGGGATCCTACTGTTTGATGAAGCGCACCTGGCGCACCACACCGGCCTCCACGGCGCGGAGCTGATGCACGCCGGGGGAGAGATCGCCCAGCAACAGACGACCTCCTTGCAGGCGGGTGGCGAGCACCGGCTTACCCGTGGCATCGAAGACCTCCACGAAGGCGTTTGGTGCCACGTCTGATACGCTGAGCACGTCCGTGGCCGGGTTCGGGGAGGCCCCCAGGGCATCCATGCTCATCCCGACAAGTCCGGTGGAGAAACCCTCCGTGATCATGTGCGTGGTATTGATGGCCGGGCCCTCGATGACGTCCTCAGCGCCGCTCGGCCACTTGATGTGGATCTGCTGCACCGCATCATCGGTGCCCAGTCCGAAGTAGGCCCCGAGGTAGCTCATGTACCGGAAGCCGTCACCGCTGCGCACCTCGCGGATCTGGGTGCCCAGTGCGCTGGTGATGGTGATACGAGCACCGATGGCGTCGCGGTTGCTGGCCACACCGACGGGAATGATCTTGATCCAGTTGTGGTCGTTGCCACTATTGCGCATGTACCCAGCGCCCCCACCGATGATGTCCAGGAAACCATCGTTGTTGAGATCACCGATGGCATTGTTGCCCGGTGCGGTGGCATCATGCGTGAAGGTCATGTTGCCACTGTTGTAGTGCAAAGCGCCGCCGCCGAGTATGTCCAACCAACCGTCGTTGTTGAAGTCGTGGGTGGTCCACTCGATGCTGGAACCACCGAAGTTGTCCATGCCGCTGCCAGCGGTCACGTTGGTGAAGGTGCCATCGTTGTTGTTGCGCAGGAGCTTGTGGACCCCTCCCCCGCTGCTGCCGACGAACGCGTCCATATCCCCGTCGTTGTCGAAGTCGCCCCAGGCGCTGCTCCAGCTCTGGTGACTATCGTTCAAGCCGAGCGAAGGTGCCAGATTGGTGCATACACCGCTGCCGTTGTTGGTCATGAGCAGGTCCTGCGGATCGCAACCGCACTTGGCCACGAAGAGGTCCATCACACCATCGTTGGTCATGTCCGTCCAAATGGAACCGTAGTTGCCGCATGTGGTGCCATATCCCCCCTGGTTGAAGGAGAGGTTGCCATTGCCGTCGTTCAGGAAGGCCACGTTCGCATCCACGTCATGGCAGCTGAAGGCATCCAGATGCCCATCATTATTGATGTCCACGAAGTTGGTACGTTGGCAGAAGATGTACTGCGGGAAGGTGACTTGGGTGTAGGCGGTGCCGGTGGCATCGGCTTTCATGAAGGTGGCACCACTGCCGCCGCCATACAGCAGGTCGCGGTGCCCGTTGCTGTCCCAATCGCCGATGGCGAAGCTCCACGACGCCTGGTTCACTGCGGCGGTGGTCGGGTACGAAGTGATGACGAAGCCGCCACCCGCCTGCTGGTGTGCCACGGAGAAGCTGGTGTAGCCCGGAGCCACGGCATCGTCCAACCCATCGTTGTTCATGTCCACCACACCCATGATGTTGCCACCGCCGTTGATGAGCGTGGAACTCCACGAGACCATGCCAGCCGGTGGGTCCGGAAGGTCCACCTCCATCACTTCGAAGTGGAAGGCGGCAGTGCTCCAGTAGCTATCGAAAACGATGTAGTACGTGGTACCTGCTTCAACGGAGAACGAGACGATGGATGAATTCCCCGATCCTGCATCATCATCACCGGCGAGGCAGACCAAGGCACCACAAGTACCCATGTAGACGTGCACCCGCGTGTCCTGGTCCGGGTACCCCTCCACGTGCGTGGAGAGCGTTACCGCCGTGTCCACACTGGACGTGTAGCTGTACCAAAGCCCGGCACTACCCGCAACGGCGCCAACGCAAATGTTGGTGGGCGGCACACCCGCCACGACCGGAGCACTGTGAATGCCCGGAGTGATGGGCGTAGCGTGGGTGCAATCGTTCTGGGCGTTGGCTAGCAGGGGCAGGAATGCGAATGCGGGTAGCAGGTGTTTCATGTATGCAGTGCGGGTTCAGGTTCCAAGGTAATGGGCCGGGGATCTCTACAAGTGCGGTATGCAACAGACCGTTAAGCGCTGTACGAAGTTGCTCGGACTCAATGGGCCACCAACAGGCGCAAGGGGGTTGCATCTCCCGCCGACACCGCATAACAGCCGGCAGGAAGTGCCGATACATCCACGGTAAGTGCGGTCGCGGTGGTGCGTTCTTGGAAGACGATCCGCCCACTCATATCACGCAGTACCACTTGCTGTAACGGAGTACCGCTACCGGTGACGGTGAACACCTGTTCCGCAGGATTCGGCACCAACGAGACAACAGACTTCCGAGACGATTCCGGCGCCGACATGGCCAGCCAGCACGATCCGCCTTGGACGGGATAGAAAGCCTCGGCACCCAGGCCGAAACAATCCAAGCCATAACCGCATTCGAGGAAGTTGCTGACGGGTTCGAAAAGTCCGTTGGAGCTACCCACGCCCTCCACCAGGTATTGGGCCCAGCTGTTGCCCAGTTCGTAGCGGGCACGCATCTCCGTGCCGATCAGGACACTGTCCACCCCTATCACCGTGATGTCCGTGTTCCAGTTGTTCCAGGAAAGCGGCAACGTGGACCCGAGCACCAGATCGAAATCATAGAGCAGTTGGTCCAGGTCATCCGCCCAAATACGCAGCTGCCTGCCGTCCTGCCGAATGAGCTTGGTGCCGTAGAAGCTAGCGGGATAGCTGGTGGTGCCGCTGCAACCGGGACCCACGGGTGGTGATGACTGCCAGTTCAACGTCACGGTTCCCACGCGTTCCACCTTGGTCCAGGTGGTTCCGTCGATGACCGAATCGCCCACCGTGTAGTAGTTGTAGTGGTCGGACGCGATGCACGGTAGCGGCACGGCGCAAAGGGAATGCACCTGCCAGACAGGCTCGTTCGCGAGGTAGTCCTGCGCGTTCATGGCAGAAGCGACCAACACGGGAACAACAAGGGTAGCGTATCGCATGCTCATCCGATTTGAATACAAGGACAAGGTGATCCGGGCGATCGCTGCCTGAAGCACTCCCCGCAGCATCACCATAGGAACCAATAGTAGAGGTTCAATCCCACGCGCACACTGTTGAACACGCGGTCACCGTTCGTAGCAACAAGGGATCCGTCCACCAGATCATAACGGACCTCTTCCACGTGCTTTC
>WBZX01003379.1_pt1 | contig 10149 bp, 16 predicted proteins | sample 5204211 | NCBI WGS metagenome assembly WBZX01 (sample SAMN12344362, study PRJNA552823) | activated sludge metagenome | biome: Activated sludge suspended growth; feature: Nitrification reactor; material: Wastewater; isolation source: activated sludge from nitrification reactor of wastewater...
CCGCTTCCCCGCCGGCCTGCCCACCGAGTATTTCGACGGCCTGCTGTCCGAGGTCTACAACCCGGAAACCCGCCGCTACGAACCCAAGAAAGGTGCCCGCTACAAGCGCAACGAACCGCTCGACGGTATCGTCGGCGCCTGGGCCATCGGCCAGCACAAGGAAGTGAATATCGGCCGCTATCGCAACGGCAAGCCCGACGCCGGCTACTGGACGCGCATGGCCGCCGTGCTCGAGGCCGGCGAGCCGGGCAGGGTGGAAGCGGCAGCGCAACAGACCGCGCCAGAAACACAGCCGACCGCGCAGCAGACTGCGCGCAAGCCCGGATTGCCGCGCCGCATTCGCGGAATCGGGCGGCGCTGATGGCCACCCTCAACGACCTCGAAGCCCTGCTCAACCTGCTGGCCAAGGCCAGCGAGGGCATGACGCTGGAGGAATACAACCGCGCCATCCTCGGCGAGGTCAAGCAGCAGTATCGCGGCGACAAGATCTACGTGCCCGTCGAGCGCGTATGCAAAAAGGACAAGATCGCCGAAGCCGCCAGGACGCTGCCCACCGGCGTCGTCGCGCAACGCTACGGCGTGCACCACAGCTACGTGCGTAAAGTCGTGCGCCGCAAATAAAACGCGCCTTCCCGGCCCAGACAGTCGCGCCCGCGTGGCCATGCTTCGAGCATGGCATACACCCCGCCCACCACCGAACCGACCGAACTGCGTGCCGGCGACACCTGGCAGTGGCGGCGTGAAGACCTGTCCGATTATCCGGCGTCGACCTGGACGCTGAAATACTACTTCCGCAACGCCGCCGCGTATTTCGACGTCACCGCCACGGCTGACGGCGACCTCTTCGCCGTCAGCGTGGCCAAGGCAACCACCGCCACGCGCACCGTCGGCAGCTACGACTGGATCGCCGTTGTCGAGTCGTCCACCGAACGCTACCAGATCGACCAGGGCCGCCTCGAAGTCCTGCCCAACCTGGCCACCTCCGCCGTCTACGACGCACGCAGCTTCGCCCGCAAAATGCTCGACTACATTGAGGCCGAGCTGGTTTCACGTGGATCGAGCGGCCAGCTCGATCTGGTGAACGCCACACTGGAGCAGCGCAGCATCGGGCGCGACCGCGCCGGGCTCATCACCCTGCGCAATCAGATGCTGGTGGAAGTGCGGCGCGAAGAGGCCGCCACCAAGGGCGTGGAATCGCGCCGCGTGCTCGTGAGGTTCGGCTGATGGCTGACATCTCCAAGCTATCGCTGCGTCTCGGCAAGCTGGAGGCTGCCGGCATTGCAACGCCGGAACAGACCGCGCGTGCGGTCGAGAATATTCAGCTGAAGCAGAAAAAACGCGCCATGCAGCGCATGTATGCCGCTGCGCGCAACGACCGCCTAACCAGCGGCTGGTCTGCACCCACCACCAGCGCAGACGCCGAATCGGTAACGAGCCTGCGCACGATGCGCAACCGCTCGCGCCAGCTCGTGCGCGACAACCCGCACGCCAAGCGCGCGCGCGACATCGTCGTCAACAACGTCATCGGCCAGGGCATCGGCCTGCAGGCCAACGTCACCAATAACCGCGGCCGTCTGGTCGAGGAAATCAACGACCCCATCGAGGCGGCGTGGGAAGAATGGTGCCGCCCGGAAAACTGCCACATCGGCGGCAGTCTGCATTTCTCCGACCTCGAGCGCCTGCTTGTCGGCGAAACCTTCGAGGCCGGCGACGTGTTCGTGCGCATCCACCGCACCGGCACAGGCGCCGTGCCGCTCTCGCTCGAAGTCATCGAGGCCGAGCGCATGGCCGAGGAATGGGAAGCCCCCAACCACAACGGAAACCTGGTGCGCCAGGGCGTCGAGGTCGACACCTACGGCCGGCCCATCGCCTACTGGATGCACGAATACCACCCCGGCGACCCGCGCCGGCAGATGGTGCAGGACCGCCTGATCCGCGTGCCCGCCGAAGACATCATCCACCTGCGCAAGATCGAGCGCTGGCCGCAGGTGCGCGGCGTGCCATGGATGCATGCCGGCATGACACGGCTGAACCAGCTCGGCGAATTCCAGGAAGCCGCGCTCGTGGCCGCCCGCGTCGGCGCCGAAAAGGTCATGGTGCTGGAGGAAAGTGACCAGGGCGGCCTCGCCGAATCACTGGGCGACGATGAAGGCAACGACGGCACGCTCACCTGGAACAGCAGCAAGGGGCAGATCGACATCCTGCCCGCGGGCACCAAGGTGGCCGACTGGAACCCGGCCTATCCACACGAAAACTTCGACCCGTTCGTGCGCGCCGTGATGCTCGACCTCGCTGCGGCGTGGAACGTCAGCGTCGAAAGCCTCTCGCGCGACTACAGCCGCAGCAACTACAGCAGCAGCCGGCTCGCCCTCATCGACGACCGCGACGGCTGGCGCACCCTGCAGCAGTGGTACATCCGTAGCTTCCGCGAGCGCCTGCATCGCGTGTGGCTCGAAGCCGCCGCGCTGTCGCGCGCCGTTGCGGTCATTCCCGTCGCGTCCTACGTGCTCAACCGCACCAGCTACGAATCGGCCAAGTGGAAGCCGCGCGGCTGGAGCTGGGTCGACCCCACCAAGGAAGTCACCGCCTACAAGGACGCCGTGCGCTGCGGCTTCACCACCGTTTCCAACGTCATCGCCATGACCGGCGGCGGCGTGGATCTGGAAGACGTGCTCAACGAGCGCGCCCGCGAGCTGGACATGATGGACGCGAAAGGCCTCGAGTTCGACACCGACCCCGATGCCGCGCAGGACGCCGCCGGCATCGAGCCTAATCCGCAGGACGAAACCCAGCAGACCCCACCCGACCCCGCGGATGAAACCCGCGGCAAGGTCGTTTCCATGAAGAGGGACGCCCAATGAGCGAACTTATGCTGCCGCGCCTGTCGCGCGACATGTTCAACGGTGCCGAGATCGAAAAGCGGCAAACCGACACCGGCTACGCGCTGACGTTTCCGGCCAGTTCAGAGCAGCCGGTGCAGCGCTGGTTCGGCACCGAAATCCTGAGCCACGACCGCGGTGCGGTCGACACCTCGCGCATCGACGTCGGCGCGGCGCCGCTGCTGTTCAACCATAACTGGAACGACCCCATCGGCATGATCGACGGCTGCCGCCTTGAAGGCGGACGCCTCATCGTCGACGCGCACCTATTCGACACGGTCCGCGCGCAGGAAGTGCGCAGCATGATCGACGGCGGGATGCGCAACGTGTCGATCGGCTACGAAATCCAGGCCATCGAAGAAAACGTCAAAACCGAGACATTCACCGCCACGCGCTGGCAGCCCCTCGAAATCTCGTTCGTTACCGTGCCCGCCGATACCTCGGTCGGCCTCGGCCGATCCGAAGACACCACCGCGCGGCCTGTTCCGCTCGTGCGCATCGAACCCCCTGCAGCACCCACCCCGGCGAGTCCCGCCATCCTCACCTCGAAAGGAGCCATCATGGCTGAAGTAATGGAGGCCCCGGCGGGCCAAAACGCCGGCAACACCGACAGCGCTGCGCAGGAGCGCCTGCGCATCACCGCGCTGGAAACCATGGCGCGCCAGCACAAGGTCGACATCGAGACCCTGCGCACCTGGATCAACGAAGGCATCAGCATGGACGAAGCCGCCGCCCGCACGCTGGACGTTCTGACCGCGCGCGCAGGTGCCACGCAAAAGGCCGCGCCGGCCGAGTTGGGCATGACCCGCAGCGAAACCGAGAAATTCTCGGTCATGAAGGCCGTGCGCGCCATCGTAACCAAGGACTGGAGCAAAGCCGGTCTTGAGCTGGAAGCCACCCGGGCGATCCAGCAGCGCCTCGGCGGCAACCCGCTGAACGAGCAGTCGTTCTACGTGCCGCTCGAAGTGCAGCGCCGCGATATGACCGTCGCCGGTTCGTCCGGTTCCAACTACCTGGTCGGCACCGACAACATGAGCTTCATCGACATGCTGCGCAACCGCAGCGTGGCGATGCGCATGGGCGCCCGCATGATGTCCGGCATGGTCGGCAACGTCACCATCCCGCGCCAGACCGCTTCGGCCACCGCCGGCTGGCTGTCGAGCGAATCGACTTCCATCACCGAAAGCCAGCCGACCATCGGCCAGCTCTCGCTGTCGCCCAAGCACGTTGGCGCCTACACCGAAATCAGCCGCCTGCTGTCGCTGCAGTCTTCGCCCGATGCCGAATCGCTGGTGATGTCCGACCTCGCGCAGTCGGTCGGCCTTGCCGTCGACCTGGCTGCGCTGTCCGGCTCCGGCGCGTCCGGCCAGCCCACCGGCATCACCGCGACCAGCGGCGTCGGCTCCGTCACCGGCACCTCGCTGGCTTACGCCGGCATGCTGGAATTCCAGACCGACATCGGCAACGCGCTGCAGTCCGGCGCCTCGCTCGGCTACGTCACCACCGGCGCCGTCGCTGCGCTGCTGGCCGCGCGCGTCAAGTTCAGTTCCACGGCCTCGCCGCTGTGGGATGGCTCGCTGCTCAACGCCGACGTGTGCGGTTTCCCCGGCATGTCGTCCGCGCAGATGGCTTCCGCCACCATGATCTTCGGCGACTGGGCACAGCTCGTCATCGCCGAGTGGGGCAGCCTGGCGATTGAGGTCAACCCGTATGCGAACTTCCAGGCTGGCATCATCGGCGTGCGTGCGCTGTACGCGGTCGACGTGGGTGTGCGCATCCCCAGCGCCTTCTCCGTGGCCACCAGCATCACCTGATGCCATGAAGCTGACCGTCACCCGTCCCTTCCTCCTGGCGGGTGTCCGCCAGGAGATCGGTGCCGAAATCGACATCGACGATCGCGGCCTTGTCGCCCTGCTGCAAAGCACCGGCAAGGCCGTGGCCGCCGAACTGATCGACCAGCGCGGCCCCATGACTACCGAAACCACTGCTGGCGTGGTTTCCGGCGCCAGGCGCGCCGCCCGCACGAAAGGCGAATCCAATGAGTAACTTTCCCATCGCATCGGCCGGCTCCATTGCCGCGCTGACCAACGCCGCCTCGCAGGCTTCCACCGTCACCGGCGCAGCGCTCAACATCGCCGCGCTCGACTGGAATGGCGCCATCGAAATCACGCAAAACGTCGGCGCTGTCACCGGCAGCATCACCGGCAAAATCCAGGACAGCGCAGATGGCTCCACCGGCTGGACAGACCTCACCGGCGCCGCGTTCACCGCTGTTTCCATCGCCAACAACACCCAGCGCATCAGCTTTCCGGCTGAATCCACGCGCGGGTACATCCGCTATGTAGGCACCATCGTCACCGGCCCTGCGCTGGTTGCCGTCACCGCCAGCGGCGTGCCCAAGGTGGTCTGATGCCCACTCCCTTCGCCGGCATCGAAACCAGCATCAACGCCGCAACCACCGCGGCGCTGGCCAACGCGACCCTTACCTGGGGCGCGTCGAGCACGGCGGATGGGGTATTCCGCAACCCGGCGGCCGGCCTGCTGGGCGAACTGGTGCAGGGCAGCCAGCCCAGCTTCACCGGGCTGGCCAGCGCCGTTGGCAGCATTGCGCTCGGCGCCGCCGTGGCCATCGGCGCAGTCAACTATACCGTCGTGCGGCGCGAGCCGGACGGGGCCGGGCTCACCCGGCTCACGCTGCAAACTGCATGAGGTGACATGGTGAACCATGAACATCGAACCGCCCGGCCTGTGGGACTGGATTGCGCTGACCCTGATTGCTTCCATTGGCGGCGCGGTGAGCGCGCTGCGCACCTACGCGCGGGAGAACCGGGCCACGCGGCTGGTGCTGGGGGCGGCGGAAGGCGCGACCGTGATTTTCGTGACGATCACCAGCTTTCTCATTCTGCGTTCAACGCTGCCCCATTTCGATTTGCAGGTGCCGGATTTGGGCCTGGCGGGCGTGTCTGGGTGGATCGCGCACCTGGGTCTGCGCAACACCATCCTCATCCTGCTGCGCGTCGCCGAGTCCAGCGGCAAAATGCCTCCCCCCTGATCGTGCTGTGCGCCTGCGCGCTGCTGCTGTGCACCGGCTACCTCGCGCTCAGTTTCATGGCGGCCCTCACATGAAAATGCCGCGCATCGGATTCCGCGTCGGCCGCATCAGCGAGCCGTTCGACAACAACAGCAAGGTCGAAGTCACATTCGACATCGTCGTGCGCCTCGGCGGCACCCACGTCGTCAGCCAGATCACCCACATCATCCATCCCGCCGACGTGGAGGCGCTGCCCGACCACGGCGTGGCCTGGCGCACCGACGAATGGAGCAGGGGAGACGCCTGATGGACATCGCCGATCGCGCCAACGAAGTCGTCGCCAATCACGAAGCCGATGGTATCGACCGCGCCCGCCGCGCGCTCGAGCGCCGCGACATCGAACCCTGCGGCGCATGCCACTGGTGCGGCGAACCGCTGCGCCAGGCCAACCAGCTTTTCTGCGATAGCGTCTGCGCCGCGGACTACGCGGACAACCAGCGGAGGAATGCCAGATGAAACGCTACCTCATTCGCTTCGCGCTTTCTGTGTGTGTGGCGATCTTTCCGGCAGTGCTTCTGGCCGAAAGCTATGGCGCATGGATCGCAGGCTTTTATTTCATCTGCACGGTTGCAATGTTTGCTGCCGTGATCTGGCTGTCCGCTCGCACCTACGTGCCGCCGCCGCAATGACAGGAGAATTTTCCATGAAAACCCTGCTCGCCGTATCCATCCTTGTGCTGCTCACCGGCTGCGCCGAATACGGCGTAGTCAAGCAGGCCGTCGCCGTCAACGGCGCCAAGGCTGCCGACGAGGCCCGCGACACCGCTGAGTGGACCCTGTGCGATGCCATCACCGTGGGCGCCTGGCGCCGCGGCTATGCCGGTGATCCGGGAAAGGCCGAAGGCTGGAAAGCCCTGTGCGCGCAACCTGAAGCGGTGCCGGCCAAGTGAACATCCGCAGCCTGCAGCGTCTCGACCAGGCGCACCCGGATCTGAAGCGGCTGATGATCGAGGCCGCGAAGCGCTGCCCGGTCGATTTCGAGATCGGCGAAGTCAAGCGCAGCAAGAAGCGGCAGGAAGAGCTGGTCAAGGCCGGTGCCTCGCAAACCATGCGCAGCCGCCACCTCACCGGCCACGCCGCCGACATCGTTTGTACCGTGAACGGCAAAGTGCGCTGGGACTGGCCGCTGTACGCGCGCGCCGCCGCGCACATCAAGGGCGTGGCGCAAACGCTTGGTATCGACATCACCTGGGGAGGCGACTGGAAAACCCTGCGCGACGGCCCGCACTTCGAACTCAGTTGGAAAGCCTACCCGTGATCGTCTCCCCCGCCGATCCCAGCCTTCCCGAACTGCTGCTCGATGCGCAGTTCACCCAGCGCATCCTGGCGGATGGCGATTCCTGGGGCTCGCTCGGCGGCTGGACGGGCAACCTGTTCATGCCGCTGGATGCGCCGCATCGCCTCATCGTCAACTGCGCCTATCCCGGCGACGAGCTGGGTGACGCTCGCGCCATCGGCAACGAACGCTTCGTCGAACTGCTCGCCCCCACCGACGGCATGCCGGCGTGGGGCGCCGTGCTGCTTTCCGCAGGCGGCAACGATCTGCTCGGCCACTGCCGCGATTTCATCGTGCCCGATGCCATCGACCCCATCGACAACGACGCCCTGCTGGAAACGCTCGACGCCATCGAACGCAGCCTCATTCGCTTCCTGCGCATCACCCATGCCGCGCAGCCCGGCGTGCCCGTCATCTGCCACACCTACGACCACCCGCCCGTGTCGCGCCGCTGGTGGCCGTGGCAACTCGGCCCCTGGGTTGCGCCCGTATTCAAGGCCGCCGGCATCCCACGCGCCCTATGGGACAACCTCGCCGCCATGCTGGTGGACGAACTGGCGGCCCGCCTGCGCAACGTCGCCGCCGACTGGCCGCGGCTCACCGTCGTGGAAACCCGCCACCGCCTCAGCGCGCGCGACTGGCGCAACGAAATCCACCCCGGTGTCCGCGGCTACGCCGAACTCGCCCGGCCGCTCCGCGCCGTGCTGGATGTCCTCCCGCTCACCGCTCCCCGCTCACCGCTCACCCACTGAAAGGAACCACCATGAATCCCGTCAACGCCTTCATCGCCCGCCTGAAAGAACCCAGCACCTGGTCAGCCATCTTCGCCGCGCTTCTCGCCATTGGAATCAGCGTCGATCCAGGCCTGCAGCAGAACATCGCCGCCACCGGTGCTGGCGTCGCCGGCCTGCTCGCCTTCTTCCTGCCGGAAAAGGGCGCCACCAAGCAGTAACCGCTCACCGCTCACCGCTCACCGCTTACCAAAAAGGCATTCATCATGACCATCCAGCTCACCGACGCCCGCTACATCAGCGGCACCCTGCAGGCCGCTGGCACCCAGCACACGCTTGACACCGCCACCGAAGCCTACCTCGTGCAGCAGGGCCTGGCCACGTGGGTGGGCGGTGCGCCGGATGTGGATGGCAATACCGGGATTGCGACATGGATGCAGAACGCAGACGGTTCGGTGAGTCTGGTGGGGCCGGATGGGCCTCTCCAGCCGTTTGGCTATCAGAAAAAAGTCCGCTCTGTAAAAGGCCAGAGCGTACTTGAGTTTGCAGCGCCTACATTCCTCCCGGCAGGTGCAACGTTCTCTGGGTCTGGTTCTTATGCCAGCGCCGGACGTCTCGCAGTGCAGTCAACCGGCACCATCGTTCACAATCCAACTGGATGGCACGATGGCACAGCATGTATCGAGTTCACGCCGAACAGCGATGCCGGGGAATTCAGGTATTACTTTGACGGTGCGGTTGGTGCTGGCTTGGAGAATTCGCCGATCAATTTTAACGATGTGAACGGCATCGGGATCGACTTCGAAATAACCGATGTCGATACGTCTAAGTCAAATTTCAGCATCAACATAGAAATATCGACCGATGCAACCAGCCTATTCCCTACGAACAAGGCAAGTCTCGGCTGGTTCAAAAATGATGGCTCTGTAGCCAGCCAAAAGGAATTCATTGGCCGAAAATACTACCGCTTCCGATTTGATAGCGATGCAACAGATGCAAAATCCAGCCCTTGGCCCGGTTCTGCATACAATCCAGCAGTAAGTGGGACCGGCGCGGATTACACCAAACCGATCAAATTCATCCGTATGACGATCAACAAGTTCGCTGGCAAGACTGTTAAATTCAAGCGCATTACGCTTGGGGGTTGGTCAACGCCGTGCATTATCGTCGGCACGGATAACGCGGGCCCGGAATCACTGGATCGCCTTGTTGCCCCGCTCGTGAATGCCAACAATCTTGAGTTCTACGCAAACCAGTATTGGTCGATTCTGGACAGCAATGCCGCATACCGAGACAGGTACAACAGGCTGTACGCAGCGGGGTGGGAGTTGTGCGGCAATGATCTGGTAGACCGCCCTCTTGGTGTTGACGTTACCGATCAACCGACGATGGCCGCTGCAATTCAGGAAACCAAAGCGAAACATCTTGCGGCTGGATGGTTGGAAGGTTCGAGAACGTGGATTGCCAACAACAACAGCACTTCACACCTGATGATTCAGGAATTGCAGGCCGCTGGCTATGTTTGTAACCGTAATGGAATCACAGAAGGGCGTTACGTTTTCCCGGAAGGCGGGGTGCCTGACGCATACCGTATGCCTTCGCCGTCGTGCGACGGCAAGTTCCTTGCTGATGTACAGCCTTGGATTGATCGCTGCATCGAATACGGTGCAACGATGTGGCTGTATTTCCATAACGTATGGTCGAAGGCACAGATCGACGCCGACCGCACGAACAACATCACCGGAACGGCCGGGGCGCCGATTGCCGTCAACGCGGGTGAGACGCCTGCCGCTTACCGTACTCGCGCAGCGGGTCTAGGAACGGCCATCGGCAATGCGACCGTGACATACCTGGATGCCAGAATCGGCGCCACTACGACGCTGGCCATCTTCTATGAGGACTTGAAGGAGATCCTTGACTACATCGGGACGAAGCAAGCGGCGGGGGCGCTCGTCACGCGGACGCCGTCGAACTGGTGCCGGGATGTTGGGTTGTTGTGATCTTACTCGGCCCCTACCTCCCTGACGCGCCAGCCTACGGCACGCACTGACCACCATCCGCCATCGTGGGAGCCTCTTCCTGCGATGGTGTAGAGAGCCTAACCAATCCGCCTCCGGGCGGTTTTTAATCGCCCGCACAAACGCGCCTTCCCGGCCCAGATAGTCGCGCCGTC
>WBZX01001834.1_pt1 | contig 10142 bp, 11 predicted proteins | sample 5204211 | NCBI WGS metagenome assembly WBZX01 (sample SAMN12344362, study PRJNA552823) | activated sludge metagenome | biome: Activated sludge suspended growth; feature: Nitrification reactor; material: Wastewater; isolation source: activated sludge from nitrification reactor of wastewater...
TCGCCGGTTTTCAACATGATCGGTGCTCTAGCAGCCAATGCGCCGAAGCGTCGAGGTCGGGAATACCCGGTGCCCCCCTCGTCGAGCCCGACTCGGCGCTGCACCCTCCGTCGGTCGTGTCGCAATCATGCTCGCTGGCGGGCATGCGTCGGCGGTGAGCCCGCCCGCGTCCGGCGCGCCTGCCGATCCGCGAAACACCGCCGAAACTTTGTCGCGCTACATGGACGCCATGCGGATCCGCGACGCCGTCTCTGCCGACCTCTCGGCGATCGAAGACATCTACGGACACTACGTGGAGTCCTCCACGTGCACATTCCAGGTCGGCCCCGGCACCCTCGAAGACCGGCGAGCTTGGTTCGCCGATCGTGGCTCCGAGCACCCCGTGCTGGTGGCCGAGGAGGACGATGAGATCGTCGCGTGGGCCGCGCTCTCCCGTTATCGCCGGCGGGAGGGCTACGCGCCTACGGCGGAGGACTCGATCTACGTGCGTCACGATCGCCGCGGTCGCGGACACGGCAAGGCGCTGCTCGCCGCCCTCCTCGCGCGCGCCGAGGGCGGGCCATTGCACAGCATCTTGGCGATCATCGCCGGCGACCACCCAGCCAGCGTGCGGCTCCACGCTGCCTTCGGGTTCCGCGAAGTGGGGCGAATCGCGGAGGCCGGTTTCAAGATGGGGCGATGGCTGGACGTGATCTTCATGCAGCGCATGCTCGGGGTCGATTGGGTCGTTCAGGGTGAGGGCGATGCTCCCGCGCGCCCATCCGGCGCGTCCTAACGTGCGATCACGAGCACAGCGTATCGAGGAGGTCGGGCTCTCGCTCCGAACGAATGGGGTGCAAGATCCGAAAAGGCTCGACGCCCTCCAGCCTCGAGAAGTGTCCGAAGCGAGTGGGCACGAGGCGGATTTCCTCCAAGTGGCCCCACCCTGATTCGAGCTCGCGCAAAAAGCCGCCGTCGAACGAGCCGTCGTTGGCGGAGGGGTTCTCCAGCTGAAGACGTTTGAGCTTCGCGAAGCCGGGCCAGGCCGCGAGCCGCTCGAACGTGTCTCGCAGAATGGCCCCTCCCGCTCTCGATAGCGACAGATCCTCGAGCGAGGGTGCCTTCAGCGTTTTCAGGAACTCGAGGTCGGAAGCGGGGCCGAGGATTTCCACGTGGAGCGTTTTCAGGCTCGGGAGATCCGCGGCCCCGAGCGACAGCGCCGCGGTTCCTCGAAGGCTCCCTCCTCGAAGCGTGAGGTGCTCGAGCCGTGGAGCGACGATTGTGCCGAGCTCGAGGCTCTGAATCTCCAGCGTCAATCTGCGAATGTTCGGCACGAGCTCCCAGAGGCGGTCTCCGCGTCGGAGCGCGACGTCGTCGTATCCCGAGTACCACGCCGGACCGGAGTGGCACACCGCGAGCGCATCCAGCGTTCGCGGCGCCCCGGCCAGCGCCTCGAGCGCATCGTCGACGTCGTGAACCCTCCCTTTCGTGCGTGGATAGACGAGCACCAATCCACGAACGAACCGCATCGACGGGTGAGTGAACAGAGACCGCAAGCGCGTCGACAACGGTGTGCGGCTCGACTCTTTGAACAGGCGAGCCGCCTCGATGAACCCGTTGCGCCAGCGGAAGGGCCGCGGATCGATCGTCTCGTCCATGGCGGGGACGAACCGCGCCGCGTGGGCCTCCCTCAGCGTTTCGAGCTCGAGCGACAGCTCGTACGAGGGCTCGCTCGACAGCGCATGATGCAGCGAGATCCAACGGCCGCGAGGGTGTCCCCGCTGCTCGAGCCAGTCCGCGTAGACCAGATAGGGCTCGTCGTCACCGGCACGCTCGACGATGGAGGCTTCGATCTCCGGCTCGATGGGCTCGCGAGCGAAACCCCTCGCCCGACTCACGGCGAGACCATGCGAGATAGGAGGGCGATGAGCGGGTGACGCACGCGGAGAAGCGAAGCACCTCGCCGCGGCTCGCGTCAACCGGAGCTCGGCGAGGCGGAAGGCATGAGCAAGAGCTTCCCACTTGCTTTGCCGCTCGTGCTGATCTCCATCGCCTCGCGCCAGTGCTCGAGCGGGAACGTGCGGGCGATGGGAATGAAGAACCTCCCCGCCGCGGCCTCGCGAGCCATCTCCGCGAACGCCTCGTAGCGGAGCGGACGTCCGCCGTCATAGTTGCCGCGCACTCCGAGCTCCGGGCCGGAGCGGTCGGCGATGGAGAGCACCCTCTTCGGCTCGCCGTCGACGATGCGGATCAAGTCGGGCAGGGCGCCTCCGACGGTGTCGAGCACGAGGTCGACGGGGCCGAGCGCTCGGACCCGCTCGACCATTCCCTCCCCGTATTGGGTCACGGTCGCGCCGAAGGCGCGGAGCTCGTCCGCGTAGGTCGAGCCGGCGGTGGTCAGGACCTCGAAGCCGCGGGCGCGGGCGATCTGTACGGCGCTGAAGCCCATCATCGAGCCGCCGCCGTGGACGAGCAGTCGCTGTCCGGGTTTCATCTCGAGGGCGTCGACCGCGTGCTGCCCGATGAGGGCGGCCATCGGCAGAGCGGCCGCGAGGCTCATGTCGAGACCGGGGGGCACCTTCGCCCAGTGGTCGAGCACGGCGACGTCGGATGCGCCCGCGCTCGGGTACGTGGCGAAGTCGGCGAAGCCGAGCACCCGATCGCCAACCGCGACGTCGGTGACGCCCTCGCCGAGGGCGTCGACGGTGCCGGAGACGTCGAGGCCAATCCCGCGCGGCAGCTCCATGTCGTAGAGCTTCCGGCAGAGCGCCCAATCCGCCGGATTCAGGCCGCAGGCGTGGACGACGACGCGGATGCGGTTCGGGCGCGGGGCAGGGACGGCTGCCTCGTCCAGCTGGAGCACCTCGGCCGGCTCGCCGAAGCGGTGGAACCGGACGGCGCGAATGGTCGAGCGGGGAGGACGGGGAGCGATCATCTCAGTCATTGAGCACCTGCATTTTGCCCGACCGCGCGAGCGGCGAACGTATCAATAGCCGGCTATCGATATCGGATGCCGGCTACCGAATGTCAAGCCGTTCTCGCGTCGCTCAGCCCTGGAGATTCCCGCTCACCCGGTCGAGCAGCGCGAGGAGCTGGGCGCGCTCCGCCTTGGAGAACCCCTCGAACGCCTGCTCCTCCACCTGCCGGAGCACCCGCGGGATTTGGACCCGGAGCTGCGCGCCGGAAGGGGTCAGGTGGATCGCGACCTGTCTTCCATCGGTCGGGTGCCGCTTTCGGATCACGAGCCCCGCCGCCGCCATTCGTTGGAGCGCCCGGACGACAGTCGGCCCCTCGACCCCGACCGCCTCCGCGATCTCCCCCGGGGTCTGGCCGTCCCGATCCCATAGGCGCTCGAGGATGAAGTTCTGCCCCGCGTGGACCCCATGGCGCTCGAGCGGCGCCTGCATCGACGCTTTGACCGCGCGCGAGGCGCGCGCCATCACGTGGAGGAGGGAAGGAGCGGCCTCTCGCTTCGGCCGGGGGGTGCTCATCGGCGACGTCTTACAACGTTTGCGACGCGCGGTGAGAGGGCGTCGACGCTCCGACGCGGCTTGGTGAGTGACAGATCACGCTCGCCGCAGACAAGGGCTACGACACCAAGGACTTCGTCAGAGCGTGCCGCGATCGCAACGTGACGCCCCATGTCGCCCAGAACAACAGCGGTCGCCGTCGCTCGGCCATCGATGCGCGCACGACTCACGTCCACAACCCAGCGCGCTGACTCCCCCCTCGCTGCGGGCTGGGGGGTGAAAGAGCAGCAACTGCCCACCCAGTGGCCTGACGACCGCCTTTTTTAGCACACTACTAAAGTCCCTTTGGCGGCCCCGGTGGCTCGACGCATCCAGGCGGGTCCCTTGTTCGGCAGGGGGACGCACGAAAGCCGAGCTGCCCGTCCGCGGAGGCCCCCCAGCAGAGCGCTCCCCCGTCCAACGTGACGCCACATGCGTGTAGGCCACCATTGGCGATCGACGCGAGAGGAGGGAGGTCGGGAATGCGTGCCGGCCTCGTGACGCAGGCGGTGTCGACGGAGATCTCGAGCCGGTGACACGTGGTGGTGGGATCGACGCCCAGCCAACGGTTGTCGTCGTTGCCCCAACAATACAGAGCTCCCGACGCGCTCCCGGCGCCCGAAGGATTGGCGAGGACGCACGAGGAATCATTCGAGAGGGCCAGCTGGGTGACCGGAGGGAGCGTGCCGACCTCCACCGGGACGGGCGAGCAAGGTTCACCCTTTTTTCCACACGACGCGGTCGTGACGACCCCGATCTGGCCGAGACCATTGGCACCCCAGCAATGGACATGACCCTCCCTGAGGGCGCAGGCGTGGGCCCGCCCCGCGGCGATGGCACTGACATGATCGAGGCCGGCGATTCGGGTCGGACGCTCATGGTCGGCCGTGTCGGCGGCCCCGATGCCGAGCTCCCCGGTGGTGTTCGCACCCCAGCACGACACGGTGCCCGTAGTCTCCAGGGCGCAACTGAATGAGTTCCCGAGGGCGACCTGCACCACCGGTCCGATCTCACGCAGTCGCCGCGGTTCGCGCACGCAATCGCTCTTCCCGCAGCGATCCATCGGAGCTGGGGCCACACTGCCATGACGGCTCGTCCCCCAGCACCACAGCGACAAGTCGATGCCAATCGCGCAGCTATGAACGTGGCCACTCGCGACCGTCCGAACGGGAGGGAGCCCCTCCAAGAATCGGGGCCGAATGGCGCATTCGCTGGCCGGTTCCCCATACAGACAATGCTCGGGCATCTTCGTGCCGAGCTGGCCGCCATCGCTCCGCCCCCAGCACGCGACCTTCGAATCGCTGACGACGCACGCGTGCCCGTCCCCGAGCGCGACCGCCGACACGCTACGCAAATCATAGCGATCGAGGGCTGGCTCGTCCGAGCTGGCCCGCGGCCCAAGGAGCTCCTGCCCGAAGCAAGTGAGCTTTCCCTCTGGCGAGGTGGCGCAGGTCCGCCGGTAGGCGGCCGAAAGACGCAGCGTGGGAGGTGGCGCCGACGGCGCTTTCGCGCTCGCCGTCGCAGACGCGTCGTTCGGGGGGGAGTCATCGAGGGAAGCGGTCGACCTCGCGCGCGGCGCCTTGTCTTTGCAGGCCGACAACGCGCACATGAGCGCCAGCGCCGTTTTGAGCGCGGGTGACATCCGGCGGCGTGCGCCAGGGCGACGGGCTCTACTGTCGCGGCCGGTCGAGATGCCAAGTGATTCGGACCAGGAGGAGATCGGATGCGCGTCCATGAATATGCTCGACCCAGGGCGGTCCAATCTTAGCCGAGAACGCGGCCGACGCGCCGCGCTCGCTGATTTAGCCTGGAGTCTGCCATGACCCAGCAGGAGCACGAACACGTCTTCCGGCGCGCCACCAACCTCGAGCTCTTCCTCGATCTCGTGTTCGTCTTCGCCGTCACTCAGATCGCTTCGCTCATCGCGCACGATCTGACTTGGAGCGGCTGCGGGCGCGGGGCCCTCTCGGCCTGGCTCGTGTGGTGGCTCTGGTCGCAGTTTGCCTGGGCCGGGACCACCGTCGACCTCGACAAAAATGGCGGCGCCCAGATGATCGTGCTCGCGACCGTACCGATCGCGCTGCTCATGGGCGTCGCGCTGCCCGAGGCTTATCGCCACGGCGGCCCGATGTTCGGCGGCGCCTACCTCGCCGCGCAGCTGTGCGCGTTCGCGATCCAAGGCCGCGAGATGTGGCCCCACCCGTCCCAGCGCGCCGCGTTCCTCGCGTACATTGGCCTGGCCGGGCTCGGTCCCGTCGCGGTCGCCATCGGCGGCATCGGCCCGGAGACCTGGCGCGTCCCGGCCTGGGGGCTCGCCGCCCTCCTCGGCGTAGGCGGCGCGCTGCTCGGGGCCGGCCCCGCCGACGCGCGAGGTCCGCGCTGGCGCATCGATCCTGGCCATTTCTCGGAGCGGCACGCGCTGATCGTCATCATCGCGCTCGGCGAGGTGCTCATCGCCGCCGGCACCACTGCGTATGGCACCGACCACCTCACGCGCGCGACCCCGGGTTTGCTCGTCGCGGTCGCGGTGGCGTGCGTGGTGTGGTGGCTTTACTTCGCGTTCATCCCGCGCGTCGCGGAGCACGCCCTCGCTCGCGAGGACGAAGCTTCGCGCCCGCCCGTCGCTCGCAACCTCTTCACCTTCGGCCACTTCCCCATCGTGTTCGGCGTGATCACCTTCGCGGTCGTGGCCAAGCACGTCACCGCCGATGGCGCCCATGCGCTCGGCCTCGAGGACCGCCTGGTGCTCGCGACGTCGGTCGCCTCACTCGTAGGTGGCTTCATGGGCATTCATTGGCTGTACAACCGCGGCGTGGCGCCGGAGCGCCCCCTGACCCTCGTCCTTTCGGTGGTGCTGGTGCTCGTGATCGGCGACCGCGTGCCGGGGACGGCGCTCGTCGCCATCGTGGGCGGGCTCCTCCTCGCGATGCAGACCGTCTCGACGCGGCTTCTGGAGCGAAGGTTGGCGGCGGGCGAGTCGCGCCGTCACCCGGAGTAGCGCTCGACGGATGGAGCCTCAGGGCTCCCGATGGCGAAGAGGATCAATCCGGATCGAACCTCGGCTTCACCTTGGTCTGGCACATGGGATGGCATTGGCCCTCTACGCAGATGCCGGCCAGGCAATCGGAAGAGGTGCGGCAGGCCCCCGAATGCACGCGACCGACGCAATATCCCGACTGGCACGAGTGGGTCAGGAAGCAGTCATCGTCTGTCGCACACGGCTCCGGTCCGTCGAACGCGCACTTCCAATCCACGCACTGTAAAATGCCACATTCCTCCCGGCGCTCGCACGCGGCTCCGAGCCGGTCCGTCTCTCGGCACTTCCCCGAGTGCGGCACGACCGTCGCCTTTCCTTTGGAGGCATTGAATGTCAAGCGCAGTCCTCCCGTCGCGGCGAGCCCATAGCCCGGGAGCGCGGCAACCACGCAATCGCGAAGCGCCGGCGGCACCGTCGCCGACACCACTTCGAGCTTCTTGGCCGAGACGCCGAGCACGAGCTGGCCCCTCGCCTTTGGGTCCGAGGCGAGCACGACCTCGAAGCAGCGCAGCAGATAGGGCCGAGCGCTGTGTGCGTATTCGTCGAAGCCCTTGCCGCCGGCGCTCCCCGGGGCGGGCTCGATTGTCATGGTTCCCGGCGCGATCGGGAAGTCGGCCCGGCGCGAGACCTTCCCCGGCGGGTAGCCGGCGAGCAGCGGAGCAGGCGGCTCCCGGTCGCAGACCAGGCTCATGCCGCAGGGATTCACCGGAGCGAAGTCGGTGGTCTCGACGGTGCTGCAATCCTCCCCGGGCCCCAGGAGCTTCGCGCAGTGCCCTTCGCCCTTCTCGTTCTTCTGGCAAACGCGAGAGCGACACTCGAACGAATGCGCGCATGAGCGGCCCGTCGAGAGGAGCCCGGCCACCGCGGTATGGCTGCATTCCATCTGGAGCCGGGTGAGCGCCGGGAGCGTCGCCCACCCGTACTTGATGGCGCCGGGACAGCGGTGGTCGGCCCCCGGGCCCGGCGGGAGCTTCTCGAAGGCGATGTTGCCCGCGGCGAAGCTCGGTGAGAGCAGCTTGTTGCAGGCATCGACGGCGGCCGTCACGGCCTTGCGAGCGGCCTTGTAGTCGTCGAGCCCGCGCTCCTCGTCGGTGCACAGGCTGTCGATCGTCTGCCATTCCTGCTCGATCGCGCCGCAGTACACCGCGACCGGATTGGGTGGGGCGGCGCTGGCGCTGACGCTGCCCGAGGGCGGCGCGTCCGAAGCGGCGCCGCTCGACGCAGCGCCGCTCGAGCCGGCTCCGCCGGAGCGGTCGCCTGCGCTGCACGCAAGCATGACGGTCGAGATCGCGCACACGAGCCACCGCATTCCCAGAGTGTGCGCCATGCCGGCGAAATGGTGAAGCTCCGACGCAATGACGCTGCAGGCGAGACCGAGCTCACCCGATGAGGAGCGAGCGTCGGAGTCAGCCGCCGCGGTGGCTCTCGAACATGGCGACGAGGCCGCGCGGCGTCTCCGCCCCGAAGAGCAGCTCGAGGTTGGCGGCGGACTCGCGGGCCGATCTCTCGCTGCGGTCGAACATAGAGGCTTCGTAGGCTCGCAAGGCGAGCTCCAGGTCATTGTCATGGTAGATGAGCGCCTTGGCCAGCTCGGCGCCGTCGAACAATGCGAGGTTCGCGCCCTCTCCGGCGAAGGGCGACATCAAATGCGCCGCATCGCCGAGGAGGGTGACGCCTCGCGCGTGCTCCCAGCGGTGACCGATGGGCAGCGCGTGGATCGGGCGCGGCACGAGGTCGTCCTCGGCATGCTCGACGAGCGCGCGAAGCTCGGGCGACCAGCCCCCGAACCTCGAGAGCACGGCCTGCTTCGCCGCTGGAGGATCCGCGAAGTCGATGCTCGCCAGCCACGACTCCGGGGCGCGAACGGCTGCATAGACGTGGAGGCTGCCGTTCCTCTCCTTGTGCGCGAGCATCCCGACCCCCGGCGCCAGCGCGAACAAGGCGCCATTGCCGACGGCCGCGGCGCAGGCTGGTTGCCTCGCGGCCGCATCTCGCAAGTAGCACTCGACGAAGCTGATGCCGCTGTAGGCGGGCTTCGCGGCCGAGACCAGCGGTCGGATGCGTGACCACGCCCCGTCCCCGCCCACGACGAGGTCGCACGTCAGGCGGGTGCCATCGGCGAACTGGATGGCGTGCTTGCCTGCTTCGAGCGGCTCGACCGCGACGAGGCGCTTCGCCCACCGAACGACGCCCTCCGGCAGCGAGTCGAGCAGCAGCTCTCGCAGATCGCCGCGATCGACCTCCGGACGATCGCCCGTCCCGTCGTCGAACGACGCGTGAAGGAGCACGTTGTCCCGGTCGAGGACCCGCGTCGACTCGGCCCCTCTATGCACGATCCGGAGGAACGCGTCGTGGAGACCAGCCGCGCGCAGCGCCGCTTGACCGGTGTCGCCATGAATGTCGAGCTGGCCGCCCTGCCGGCGCGCCGCCGGCGACGGCTCGAGCTCGAAGACGGAGGCGGCGATCCCGTGGACGTGGAGGACCCGCGCGAGGGCCAGGCCGCTGAGGCCCGCGCCGATGATCGCGATGCGAACATGTTCGCTCATGAAACGAACATGTTCGTTACGAGCGCGTTCGTCAAGGACATGTTCGTGCGATTCGCTCCCGGGGGCGTTATGGTCCCGTCATGGAACGAAGAGCCCTCAGCCGCCGGGAGCGCCCCGCGAAGTCGGCGCTGAGCCGCGAGGCCGTCGTCGCGGCGGCCCTCGGCATCCTGAGAGAAGAAGGCCTCGAGAAGGTCACCATGCGCCGCATCGCGACCGCGCTCGAGACGGGGGCGGCCTCCCTTTACGTCTATGTGCGGGACACCAAAGACCTCCACGCGCAGCTGCTCGATGCGCTGCTGATCGATCTGCCGGCGCCGAAGCCGGGCCGACGCTGGCGGGCCGATCTCCACCGCGTCGCGGAGGCGTTCCTCCATGTCTTGATGCGCTATCCCGAAATCGCGCGCATGACGATGTCGAACCACTCGACGGGGCCCGGCTCGCTGCGCCTCCTCGACACGATCGCAGGACTGCTGCTCGAGGGCGGCGCCAACGTCCGCGCCGCCTCGTGGGGCGTCGACTTGGTGCTCGCGTACACCGTCGCGACCGCCGTCGAGCACGCCGAGCGCGAGGACGACGAGAGGCTCCTCGACGACCTCCGACAGATGGTGGTCAGACTCGACAAGTCGAAGCACCCCCACCTCGCCATGCTCGGGCTCGAGCTCATTTCGGGCGAGGGCCTCGAGCGGTTCCGCTGGGGCCTCGAAGCGATCGTGACAGGCATCCTCACCGCACCCGAATCGACCTCCGCGCCAGGGCGCGCTCGGCGCTGAGCGCGAGGCATCGGGACGGCCTTCGGAGCCAGCTATTCGGCGGCGCTCTCGAAGGTGTAGCGACCGCGCGCGTGTCTCACGTTCGGGGGGAGGTGATCACGCTCGAAGAGATCGTAGCCCGCTTTGAGGTTCTCCCAGAAGGCGCGCCAGGCCGACCTCTCGTGGGCGTGCATGTTCTCCTCGGTCATGCGAAACGGGAAGAGGTGGATCGCGACGCTGCGTTGCCCCGCCTCGTGGGCGGCGTCGACCAGCGAGTAGATCTCGTCGATGCCGTCATTGGTCATCGCCAGACAGCCGACAG